>Ga0182021_10000597_pt1 | contig 39336 bp, 30 predicted proteins | sample 612E3MmetaG_FD_120493 | JGI IMG/M metagenome (GOLD analysis project Ga0182021, IMG submission 120493) | Permafrost microbial communities from Stordalen Mire, Sweden - 612E3M metaG (Illumina Assembly) | ecosystem: Environmental > Terrestrial > Soil > Wetlands > Permafrost | place: Sweden...
CATGATGCGCGCCGTCGCCAACCTCACGAAACCCCATGGCATCTTCACCCTGGTCAGCCTGAACGCCATCATGGTCGACGGCACGGGCATGTGCGGCGGCTGCCGCGTCAGCGTGGGCGGCGAGGTCAAGTTCGCCTGCTTCGACGGACCTGACTTCGACGGCCACAAGGTGGACTTCGACATGCTCCGCAATCGCCAGGACTGGTACAAAACGGAGGAGAAGGAAGTCTGCGACCCCTCCGAGTGCAAGATCGGCCGCGTAGCCGCCACCGGGCCCGTGGACTACTCCAAGTACCTCAACGAGCCCGTCACCGACCTGGACTGGAAGAACATGGATCTGGGCACCCTCAAGCCCAGCCAGAAGATGAAGATTCCCCGCCAGGAGATGGCCTGCCAGCCGCCGGAGCTGCGGGTCTGCAACTTCGACGAGGTGAGCCTGGGTCTGTCACCCGAGCAGGCCAAGCTGGAAGCCGCCCGCTGCATCATGTGCAAGCACCCGGCCTGCATCGATGGCTGTCCGGTGAGCATCGACATCCCGGCCTTCCTGCTGAAGATCGTGCAGGACGATCCCCAGGGCGCCGCACGGGTCATCAAGCAGAGTTCGTCGCTGGGCTCCGTCTGCGGCCGGGTCTGCCCGCAGGAGAAGCAGTGCGAGATCAAGTGCGTGGTGGGCATCAAGGGGGATCCTGTCTCCATCGGCCGCCTGGAGCGCTTCGCCGCCGATTCCATGCTGGGCTCCAGCGAACTGCCTCCGGTCGCACCTCCCACGGGCAAGAAGGTCGCCGTCATCGGCGCCGGTCCCGCGGGCCTCACGGTCGCCGGCGAGCTCGTCAAGAAGGGCCACCAGGTCACCGTCTATGACGCCCTGCACAAGCCCGGTGGCGTGATGCTCTATGGCATCCCCGAGTTCCGCCTGCCCAACAGCATCGTGGACCAGGAAGTGTCCACTCTGCGGGGCTTGGGCGTGAAGTTCGTCATGAACACCCTGGTGGGCCGCAGCATGACCCTGGAGGACCTCCGCAAGGAGAACGACGCCCTCTTCATGGGCACCGGCGCCGGCCTGCCCAAGATGATGGGCATCCCCGGCGAGGAGTTCAAAGGCGTCTACACCGCCAACGAGTTCCTCACCCGCATCAACCTCATGCGCGCCGACCTCTTCCCCGAATACGGCACCCCCGTGACCATCGGGAAGAACGTGATCATCGTGGGGGCCGGCAATACCGCCATGGATGCCGCCCGGGCTGCCCGCCGCATGGGCGCCGAGCATGTGACCGTGGTCTACCGCCGCACCGTCAAGGAGTCCACCGCCCGCAAGGAGGAACTGGAGCACGCGCACGAGGAAGGCGTCGAGTTCAAGTTCCTCACCACCCCGGTCCAGCTGCACGGGAACGAAAAGGGCTGGATGACCCATGCCGAATGCGCCGTCATGGAACTGGGCGAACCCGGCCCGGACGGCCGCCGCAGCCCCAAGATGACCGACGAGCGGATCATGATCCCCTGCGAGACCCTGGTGGTGGCGCTGGGCTTCGACGTGAATCCCCTCCTCGCGATGACTGACAAGGGACTCCGGACCCTCAAGGGCGGTGTCGTCGTGGTCGACGAGAGCACGGGCGAGACCTCCCTCCCGGGCGTCTTCGCCGGGGGCGATGTCATCACGGGCGGAGCCACGGTCATCCTGGCCATGGGTCAGGGCCGCCGCGCTGCAGCAGCCATCCATCAGCGGCTCACGGGTGAGGCTCAGCCGGTGGTCTGACCACCTGACCTTTGTGACCAATTTGACCCAACCATCTTGTATGATGTTGCTGGTGCGATTCCCGTCCTGATACCCGTTGCCGGAAGGTCCCTGGGGCCTCCGGAAGGAGTGAACCATGAGCCCACGAGCGATAAAGACCCTCGATGGAAACGAGGCCACCGCCTCGGTCGCCCATCGCCTCAGCGAAGTGATCGCCATCTATCCCATCACGCCCTCCTCGAACATGGGCGAATGGGCGGACGAGTGGAGCTCCCAGGGCAAGACCAACGTCTGGAAGACCATTCCCTCGGTGATCGAGATGCAGTCCGAGGGGGGCGCCGCCGGTGCCGTCCACGGCTCTCTCCAGGCCGGCAGCCTCACGACGACCTTCACGGCGTCCCAGGGCCTCCTCCTGATGATTCCGAACATGTACAAGATCGCCGGCGAGCTGACGCCTTTTTGCATGCACGTCAGCGCCCGCACCCTGGCCACCCATGCCCTGAGCATCTTCGGCGACCACTCGGACGTGATGTCCTGCCGCATGACCGGCTTCGCCATGCTGTCGTCCGAAAGCGTGCAGCACGCCCATGATTTCGCGGCCATCTGCCATGCCGCCACGCTGCGCAGCCGCGTGCCCATCCTCCACTTCTTCGACGGCTTCCGCACCAGCCACGAGGTCGCCAAGATCGAGATCCTGAACGACGAGGACCTGCGCCACATGGTGCCCGACGAGCTGGTGGCCAAGTTCCGCAAGCAGGCCCTGACACCGGACGCGCCCGTCATCCGCGGCACCGCCCAGAATCCCGACGCCTTCTTCCAGGCCCGGGAAGCCTGCACGCCTTTCTACGAAGCCTTCCCGGCCATCATCCAGGGGGAGATGGACCGCTTTGCCGCCCTCACAGGCCGCCAGTATCGGCTGTATGACTACTTCGGGCACCCCGAGGCCGAACGGGTCGTCGTGATCATGGGCTCCGGCTGCGACACCACCCACGAATACGTAGATTGGGCCGTCAAGCAGGGCGAGAAGGTGGGCGTCCTGAAGGTCCGCCTCTTCAGGCCCTTCGCCATCTCCGAGTTCGTCCGCGCCCTGCCCGCCTCGGTGAAGAAGATCGCCGTCCTCGACCGCTGCAAGGAGCCCGGCTGCCCGGGCGAGCCCATGCACATGGACGTGGTCGCCGCCCTGCGGGAAGGCCGCGAGGAAGGCCACACCAAGCTCGATCCCATGGTGGTGGGCGGCCGCTACGGCCTGTCCTCCAAGGAATTCACCCCCGCCATGGTCAAGGGCGTCTTCGACAACCTGGCCAAGGACAAGCCGAAGAACCACTTCACCGTCGGCATCATGGACGACGTCAGCCACAGCTCGCTGACCTATGACGCCAGCTTCGACGTGGAGCCGAGCGACGTGACCCGCGCCCTCTTCTACGGCCTGGGCGCTGACGGCACTGTGGGCGCGAACAAGAACTCCATCAAGATCATCGCGGAAGAGACCCCCAACTACGGACAGGGCTACTTCGTCTACGATTCCAAGAAGTCCGGTGCCATCACCATCAGCCACCTCCGCTTCGGCCCCCGCCCCATCAAGAGCGCCTACCTGGTGACCAAGGCGAATTTCATCGCCTGCCATCAGACCAGCTTCCTCGAGAAGTACGAGATGCTCGAGACGGCCGTGAAGGGCGCCACCTTCCTCCTGAATACTCCCCACAGCGCCGAGAGCGTGTGGGACACCCTGCCGAAGGAAGTGCAGGAGGCCATCGTTGAGAAGCAGCTCAAGTTCTACGTGATCGATGCCTACGAAGTCGCCAAGAATACGGGCATGGGCGTCCGCATCAACACCATCATGCAGACCTGCTTCTTTGCTATCAGTGGCGTCCTGCCCCGTGAGGAGGCCATCACCCAGATCAAGAAGGCCATCCAGAAGACCTACGGCAAGAAGGGCGATGCCGTCGTCGAGCAGAACTACCATGCGGTGGATGAGACCCTGGCCAACCTCCACGAAGTGAAGGTGCCCGCCACCGCCACCTCCAACCGGGTACGCCCCCCCATGGTGGCCCCCGAAGCCCCCGACTTCGTCCAGCGCGTCACGGCCGTGATGATGGAAGGCAAGGGCGACCTGCTGCCCGTCAGCGCCTTCCCCATCGACGGCACCTGGCCCCTGGGCACCACCAAGTGGGAGAAGCGCAACATCGCGCTGGAGATCCCCGAGTGGGACAGTTCCATCTGCATCCAGTGCAACAAGTGCGCGCTGGTCTGCCCTCACGCTGCCATCCGCGCCAAGGTCTACGTGCCCTCTGCGCTGGCCGGCGCCCCCGGGACCTTCAAGTCCGTGGACTACAAGGGCCCCGAGTACAAGGGCCAGAAGTACACCATCCAGGTGGCTCCCGAAGACTGCACCGGCTGCACCCTCTGCGTCGAGGTCTGTCCCGTGAAGGACAAGAGCAATCCCAAGCACAAGGCCATCGACATGGTGCCCCAGGTTCCGCTCCGCGAGGCCGAAGCCGCCAACTACAGCTTCTTCCTGGATCTCCCCGAAGTGGACCGCACCACGGTGAAGATGGACGTGAAGGGCACCCAGTTCCTGGAGCCCCTGTTCGAATACAGCGGTGCCTGCTCCGGCTGCGGCGAGACGCCCTATGTCAAGCTGCTCACCCAGCTCTTCGGCGACCGCGCCCTCATCGCCAATGCCACGGGCTGCTCCAGCATCTACGGCGGCAACCTGCCCACCACGCCCTACACTACCAACAAGGATGGCCGCGGCCCCGCCTGGGCCAACAGCCTCTTCGAGGACAACGCGGAGTTCGGCTTGGGCATGCGCCTCTCCGTGGACAAGCACCAGGAGTTCGCCCTTGAGCTGATGCACCGCCTGGCCGCAAAGATTGGCGACGAACTCATCGCCGGCCTCGCCACCGCCGACCAGACCACCGAGGCAGGCCTCAAGGCCCAGCGCGAGCGGGTGGTGATCCTCAAGCAGAAGCTGGCCGCCCTCAAAGAACCCGAGGCGAAGATGCTTCTGGACTTGGCGGACTACCTCGTCGACAAGAGTGTCTGGATCGTGGGTGGGGATGGCTGGGCCTACGACATCGGCTACGGCGGCCTGGACCACGTCCTTGCCTCCGGCCGCAACGTGAACGTGCTGGTGCTCGATACCGAGGTCTACTCGAATACCGGCGGCCAGGCCTCCAAGTCCACGCCCAAGGGCGCCGCCGCCAAGTTCGCCATGGCGGGCAAAAACCTGCCCAAGAAGGATCTGAGCATGATCGCCATGACCTATGGCGGCATCTACGTGGCCAAGGTCGCCTTCGGCTTCCGCGACGCCCAGACGGTGAAGGCCTTCCAGGAAGCCGAGTCCTACAACGGCCCCAGCCTCATCCTGGCCTACAGCCACTGCATCGCCCACGGCTATGACATGGCCCACGGCTGCGACCAGCAGAAGCTGGCTGTGGATTCCGGCCACTGGCCCCTGTTCCGCTTCGACCCCCGGCGCCTCGACAAGGGCGAAGTCCCCTTGCAGATGGATTCCGGCGCGCCCAAGGTTCCCCTCGGCACCTATGTGCGCAACGAGACCCGCTACCGCATGGTCGAGCAGCAGAACCCAGAGCACTTCAAGAAGCTGCTGGAGGAGGCCCAGCTCGATGCCACCAACCGTTATTCCGTCTACGAGCAGCTCGCCAAGCTGTCCGTCGTCGCGAAGAACTGCTGAAGGGTGACGCCATGAACCTCTCGACCACCTACCTCGGCCTCAAGCTCGCCCATCCCCTGATGGCGGGTGCTTCCCCCATGGTTGACGACATGGGCATGGTCAAGCGACTGGAAGACGCTGGTGTCTCCGCCATTGTCATGCACTCCCTCTTCGAGGAGCAGATCACCCGCGAAGAGCAGGGCATGATCATGGACATGGAGCTGTCTTCGAACTCCAGCGCAGAAGCCATTTCTTTTTTCCCGAAGCCCGATGAATTCCGTCTGGGCCCCGAGAAATACCTCGAACAGCTCCGCCGCATCAAGGCTGCTGTCTCCGTTCCGGTCATCGCGTCCCTCAACGGCACCACCGCCGCCGGCTGGCTGCGCTACGGTAAGCTGATGCAGGAAGCCGGCGCAGATGCACTGGAGTTGAACGTCTACTACATCCCCACGGATGCGAAGGAGTCCACCGTCGAGGTCGAGAAACGCACCCTCGACATCGTTCGCGCCGTGAAGGCTGAAGTGAAGATCCCGGTGGCCGTGAAGCTCTCGCCCTTCTTCTCGGCCCTGGCGCACTTCGCCATGGAGCTGGAAGCAGCCGGCGCCGACGGTCTGGTGCTCTTCAACCGGTTCTTCCAGCCCGACATCAACGTAGAGGAACTGATCGCCGAGCCCAGCCTGCAGCTCTCCAGCCCTTCGGATCTGCTGCTTCGCTTGCGCTGGCTGGCGGTGCTGCACGGCCACGTGAAAGGCAGCCTCGCCGTCACGGGAGGGGTGCACGATGGCATCGGCGCCCTCAAGGCGGTCATGGCTGGCGCGGACGCGGTGCAGATGGTGTCCGCACTGCTGATCCACGGCCCCGAGCGTCTGGCCCAGTCCCGGGCTGGCCTCACCGAATGGCTCGACGAGCACGAATACGAGTCCCTGGCCCAGGCGAAGGGCAGCATGAGCCTCCAGAAGTCTCCCAACCCCCAGGCTTTCACCCGGGCCAACTACATGCGGATCCTCAACGGATGGAAGCCCTGAAAGGCTGTCCAGCCTCTGCAAGACCCCCGGCTCCCGGGGGTCTTGCCTTTTTTCAGGCCATCACAACCTTCGGATGTGTTTGACCTGAAGATCGTCTATCATCTACTGCAACCATCCAACCCTTTCCCCTTTCCGTGCAGGTGACCATGCTTCCTCTGTCCCAGTCCTCTGGTTACGCGGTCCTGGCCATGAGCTGCCTCGAAGATCCAGGCGGCAAGCCCACCCTCGTGGTGGATGTGGCGGCTCAGACCGGCTTCCCCCGCCCCTACCTCTCCAAGATGATCCACAAGCTCGCCAAGGTGGGCCTGGTGGTGGCCAAGCGCGGCAACAAGGGCGGCGTGGTGCTGGCCCTGGCCGCCCACGAGATCACCCTGGATATCATCGCCGAGGCCGTCGATGGCTCCGAGTGGCGGAACCAGTGCCTGCTCGGCTTCAAGGACTGCTCTGATGAGCGGGCCTGCCCTTCCCACACCTTCTGGAAGGCGGAGCGCGATCACATCCACCGCTGCCTGAAGGACATCTCGCTGGAGGAGATCCGCACCTTCGAGCATCAGAGCCGGACCTGGCGCCTCGCGGATGCCCTTCCCGAAAAGAAGGCCAAGCCCCGGGCCAAGAAGGCCGCGAAGCCTGCCGCCAAGAAGCCTGCTGCCAAGAAGCCCGTGGCCAAGCGCCCTGGCAAAACGGCCTGAGCACGCCAACACCTCCCCCCCCAGGCCGCCGCGAGGCGGCCTGTGCCTGTTGAGGGAACAGGGGCCGGGCCGTCCTTCTGCCAAGGGCATTAGTGAATGCTGGCCTCGACCAAGCTGGACGGATGAGCCGACGGGAGGCCGCTCGCGGGTTCAGCCAGCCCATGATTGGCCCGGAAGCGATCGACGCCGGGATCGTGATTCTCAACCAGATCCGCCAAGGTCACCGAACGCAACCGGGCCAGGATCTGCTCCAAGGTTTCCTGCCAGAACTCGTGCAGCACGCAGGGAGCGGCCCCCCCACAGCCCAGCAGACCCATGAGACAGCGCTTCCGCCAGGCCACGCCGTCGATGGCATCCGACAGGTCCTCCAGCGTGATCTCAGTCGAGGGTCGGGCCAGAACCACCCCCCCGTGGTGCCCCCGACGCGCCACCACCAGACCCTTCTTGGCCAGCTTGTGGATCAGCTTGGAGAGGTAGGAACGGGGAATGCCGGTATATTCGGCCACCTCTTCGACCAGCACCGGGTGTCCACCGGGTTCCTGGAGGCACTGCAAGGCCCGCACCGCATAACCCGTGGTCTGGGATAATGGGAGCATCCTAACCTCCACGAAAAATCTTGCTAGATACAGCCTTATCAATGATGATCTTCCGGTAATCTAACGTGTCAACCAGCCATGTGATTTACATCACGTTGGGAGACCGAAGAGCACCTGAGGAAAATTCGCCCTAATCAAGGATGCCCTCAAGAAGAGGGCTTCGGACAAGGGCTTCCAGCTTTTGGGGGCTAATTGGCCGCCACCTTCACCTGTTTGCGGAGGGTCTGGTAGAGGTCCATGGGGATCGCGTTCTTGACGACGAGGTCCGCCTTGGTCTTGAAGGGTCGCTTGGCGATGATGGCGTCCGCGTAGGCGCCCGTCATGCCCGGGAGCCTCATCAGGTTCGCTTTGCTGGCGTGGTTAAGGTCGAGGGCCTTGGCAACCTCTGCAACCTTGGCCTTGGCTTGGTCCGCGCGTTGCTTCGTCTGGGCCTTCACCTGGGAGTCCGAACGGACCTTGGGTGAAGGTTTCGGCTTCGCCTCGGCATCTACGGCCTGCGCCAGCGACCAGCTGCCGCAGGCGAAACCCAGCGTAAGGATTAGGATGGCTCTAACTACGCTTTTATTCATGAATTACCTCACAACAACTCTATCATTCTGAGTTCGTTCCCGCCTGAACGTCAACCCGCTGGGCCGAGTTAAAAAGGGACCCGTCAGCCTATGGCTTACGGGTCCCTTCTTGGTAATCATGACTAGGTGACCCGCGGGGGCCCAGATTACTGGGCCCCGGAGGTCAGACGACTAGAAGTTCATATGGACGGCCTTGATGTCCGCCACGGCGCCGCTGCCATGGCAGATCAGGCACTGCTCATTGGACTGCAGGACAATGGATGCGCCCTGGGCACCAGTGAAAGAGCCATTTACAAGAGTGGGGACATTCTGACGCTGTGAATACCAGACACCGCCATTGTTAGTCATGTGAGAGACAGCGGTGGATGTGTCATGGCAGGCGGCACAGGCGGCCGTGAGCGGTGAAGACACGGCGCTCTTGGCATAGTCGACCGGTAGACCAGTCGTCACGGAAGGCCAGGCTGCGCTGGCAGCTACGGGTGCCACAAAAGAGGCGGCCGATCCATAGTTCAAGGTGTAGTTGACCCAGGGGCCCGTGGTGAACGTGCCGGTGGCGACGGTGTCCCACAGCATGCCTGGGATCTGGCCGGCATTGGTGGTGTTGCTGAAATCATAGGAGCCGGGCACGTGGCAAGCTTCGCAGTCATTCAGCTTGCCGGGGTAGATGATCCCGGGGAAGTTGGTCTGGATGTTGTAGGGGTTGGACCGCATGCCGGCAGCATGGAGGCCATGCACCCAGGTCTTGGCGTTGTAGGAGAAGCCGGTGCTAGTGCCATTGGTGTAGTGGCAGAAGATGCAGGAAGCGCCGTTGTTCATGTAGTTGTCATGGAACTGGGCTTCGGTCGTGTTGTTGGAGGTGAAGGCGCCAAGGTTCTGGTGACAGGTGTTGCACTTGGCCGGGTCGATGATCGTGCGGCGGGTAATCAGGGTCACGCCCTTACCGTCGGTTGTATTGGGATTCTTGCCTGTCGCCTGAGCCCAAACGGTCATGGCAGGCAGCAGGACGCCGCCGGTGCCCTGGGTTGTGGCCGAAGCGGCCGCGGTCCAAGCGAAGTTGGGCGCGCCGCCCATCCGGAGGCTAAGCAGGGGGTCGGGGGTGAGGTTCGTCTGGACCACGCCCGCCGTGCCGATGGCGAGGGCGACGAGTTTAGTGTCCGTTGGAACAATGATCCCGTCCATGACGATCTGGTAGGTGCCCGCGGTCGACGTGGTGGTGATGCCGGCCGAAGCCAGCTTGATGGTCTTGGCGGTCTTTCCGGCCATGGCCGTGCCGTTCCAGATGGCGCGAAGGCCCCAGGCGCCGGTGTCCTGATGTCCGTAGTTGAAATCAGTAGGAGCGATGCCGTCCTGGGGAATGCCCATGGTGAGGGAAATGTTCGGGCCCGCGGCATAAGGGGTCGGCAGGACTTCTGCGTTGGCGGCAGTGGTGCCGGCGACGTAGGTATTGAGGGTCAGCGGCGAACCGTTGGCCAGGATCTGGAACTGGAGGACCGGGTTGCCGGTGGCATTCAAGGTGGCAGACACGATCTTGTAGGTGATCGTGGCGGCGCCAGCGGGCAGGCTGCTTTGGTTGGTGGCCTGCCAGTTCTTCGTGAGCTGGGCCGTGGGATTGTAGCTGGGTGCGGTGTCGGTGCCGTTCTCGTGGGGATTCATCAGCGGCGTATGGTAGACCTGGATGTCGGCGGCAGTGTGGCAACCGGCGCAGCCCGTCTCGTCAGCGGCGATGACCCCGGTGTGATTGACCCCGGTGAGGAAGTTCACGTTGTCATGGCAGCCACCGCAAGCGGCGCGGCTGGGGGTGGTGGCCCAGTTACCAGCCTGGGGAGTGGCAGTGCTGGCAACGTGGCAGGCGCTGCAATTAATGGCATTCTGCGGGAAGTTGATGGCATATTCGCCTTCGCCGGCAACCATGACGGCCCCAGCGGGTTGAGGCGTGTTGTCAGGGGCGATGTCGTGGCCACCCATGAGCAGGTTGGAGCCCATGTGGATTTGGTGGATCATCTGGTCGAAATCGTATTCGGCGGTGCCATTGACCATGGCGACGCTGCTGGTGAAGGCGGTGCCGGCGGCGTTCCGGGTGGCCTCGGTGGAGCCGTAGCGGCGCTGATCGGTGTGGCAGGTGACGCAGTTCTTGGGATCCACCCGGTGATCGCCGTGGTACTTGAGCCAGGTGTGGCAGTTGTTGCAGGTGGAGAGGGTGACGATCTCGCGGCTGGTTGCTGAAGGCACAACTGCGGCCCCGGTGGCGGGAACGAAGTCGTAGGCGATGTTGAGGGGATGCAGGATCTCCGCGGTCCCGACGCCCGCAGAGCCGTCGGGCGTGTTGGCGTGGGAACCGGACCCGGTGCCGCGGGCGTTGCCGAAGAACTCGATGACGACGCGGGTGGTCGCATTCGGGTCAAAGACCAGATTCGTCGGGTCCAGGGCGCTCACGTCGACGCTGTTGGCCGTGCCGTAGGCGGTCACGGTGGCGGCGACCTTGGTGATGTCAGTGGCAAAGGTATAGGTGTAGGTGCCATCACCGTGGCCGACCAGCTTGCCGTTGCCGTCCGTGGTGGGCCCGGTGGGGATGGAGGTGGGCGTCTTGACGTTCGGGGTGGTGACCACCATGTAGTTGACCCACTTGCTCTGGGCCTTGGATGCGACCGCCGGAATCAGCTTGGCAATGGTGAAAGTGAAGTTGGGATAGCTCGCGGTCAGGTCGGTGGCTGGATTCAGCTTGGTATAGTTCTCGAGCCCCACGATGCCATTGCCATTGGAATCGGTGAGCTTAAAATTGACCACCGGCTGGCCCTGGGTCGCGCTGACGGTAACGCCGGTGATGGTGCCGACAGGATTGAGGCCGATCCACTGCGCCGGACTCAGAGGGGCAGAATTGGTGACGGCAACGCCGTTGGTGCCGTTGGTGCCGTTGGTACCGTTGGTACCGTTGGTGCCGTTCTGTCCGTTTGCACCGGAGGACCCGTTGCATCCGATCAGCACGAAGGCGACCGCTGCGGTGGCGATGAGCCCGCAGAGCTGTTTCAGAGGACGCTGATTCATAAGCCAGATCTCCTGTTTGGTGAGTTGTGAAACATGGGGTGAGTGACGTCTCCCTAGTGACGCGGTGAGGGCTTCTGCGTAGAAGGGAAATTTGAAGCGCGGGAACAGTCCAGAAGATCAATGGGTCGGATATAAAGCTAGGCTCGTAATCGGCAAGCCAAAAGAGAAAATTAAATTTTCCTTAATGCGGTAATAGTTATTTATTATAATTTAATGACCAATTTATGACAATTTTTTTGATTTTTTAAATATTTGTTAAATATGGTTTTAATGAAATATTTGATTGTAAAATTTTATCATTAATTACATGTTTGACTTCTATGGTGATCTTCAATGCTGACGCTTTTGTGATCTTCGGCACGATGGAGAGCCAGCGGCTCATAAACGGGGCCCAGTGGCAGGTCCGGGCACAAAAAACCCCCGGAAGGACCGGGGGTCAAAGCTCACAAGGCCCTATCCAAGATCATTTCGTGGCAACGTATTTCGCGGCCACCAGATTGTGGATACCCATGTAGACCCCAGAGGAGAGGATGTTCTTGGTCACGAGATCCGCCTTAGACCGATAGGGGCGGTGGGCGATGATCGCGTCTGCATAGGCCTCCGTCATGCCTGGCAGTTTCTTCAACTCGACCTTGCTGGCCCGGTTGAGATCGAGAGCCCTGGCCTCGGCGGCGGCTTTGGCTGCGGCATCGGCCTTGGCCGCGCGCTGTTTCTCCTGGGCCTTGGCCTTCGCCTTGGCGGCTTTCGACGCCTGTGTGGCGCGCTTCCTCTCCAGGAGTTTGGCCTTGGCATCCTTGTCCTGGGCTGCCTGAGAGGTAGGGGTTTTCGGTGCTGGGGCAGCCTCCTCCTGGGCGAAGGCCCCAGTCGCAAAGACTGATCCAATCAAAAAGGTAAAGACAGAATTAACTAGTTTTTTACTCATCATTTATCTCCATGCAACGAGACTATTCTCGGTCGAGCCCTGCCGGGGTGTCAACCTCCACCCACGCAAAGGGACCCGGCAGCCTGGGGGCTTCCGGGTCCCTGCGTGGTGCTGGTGACCGGTGGGGCCCGGCGAACCGGGCCTCAGGGTCAGGCTAGTTGAAGTTCATGTGGACGGCCTTGATGTCCGCAACTGCACCAGAGCCGTGGCAGATCAGGCACTGCTCGTTGCTGACGAGGTTGCCCGTGGGCCAGTCGTACTTGGGAGAGGCCACGGTGCCGACATTGACGGGCGTTCCCAGGGTGTTTCCACCCAGGATGTACCGGTCGCCGTAGAACACGCCACCGTTGTTCCGGAAGTGGGCGACGGCCTGCTGGGTGTCGTGGCAAGCAGAGCAGGCGGCCGTGATCGGCGAAACAACCAGGGAACCAGTGAGGCCGGTGGTCGGAGCCGTCGCAGTTATGGTCTGCGTGGCAATGGAGGACGGGACGTAGGTCCAGGCTCCACCGCTGGCAGCAGGAGCGGTCCAGGCGGCATTAGAGCCGTAGGTCGCTGAAGTGGAGATCCAGGGTGACAGGTAGGCGGTTCCGGGTGTGGAGACCGTGCCGGTCACGGGAATAGCGGGAGGCGTCCAGGTGATGCCAAGGGCGGCAGCCTGAGAAACGCTTTGGGGAATCAAGTAATTGGTGGTGATGCCACCGCTGACCTTCTGGGGAGGATAGGAGGCCGTCGGGGCCGTGGCCAGGGTGCCCTTGGCGACGGTATCCCACAGCATGTTGGGAACCTGGGCGGCGTTGGTGCTGTTGCTGAAATCGTAGGAGCCGGGTACGTGGCAGGCTTCGCAATTGTTCAGGAGACCAGGATAGTCGATATCCCAGAACTGAGAAGCAGCGGCTTCAGGTGTGTAGGGGTTGTCGCGCATGGTGCCGGCATGAAGCGCGTGAACCCAGGTCTTGGTGTTGTAGGAGAAAGCCGTGCCATCCACACCGGTGGTGTTGTGGCAGATGATGCAGCTGGCGCCATCATTGCCGTCGCCGATACCGACGCCGTGGAAATTGCTCGCCGCGTTGACGGCCGTGAAGGCCCCCAAGGTGCCGTGGCAGATGTTGCAAGCGTTGACCTTGATAATGTTGCGGCGGGACATGATGGGAATCTTGCCCGCGCCTGCGCCGGCCACATTCATCATCTGGACGCGGCTGGGAATGATCAGGCCGCCGGTCGGAAGGGCGGTGTAGGCGTTCGCGTTGTAGGTGAAATCCATCTGGGTGAACGGCGTGGAATTGGCCGCCAGGATGTAGCTGGAAATCTGGTTGGGATCAGTCTTGGCTGGGGTGAGATCCGTTTCGGTCAACATACCGAGACCGATGCCCATGGCGACCACGCCCGTGCCGGCGGGCAGCTTGTAGCCCGTGGCGGTGATGGTGTAGGTCGAATTGCCGTTGTCCTTCCAGGTGATTGGGAGGGCAGCGGCGGCCGCAGCGCCGCTCCAGATGCTCTTAAGAGTGGGTGTGGCCCGGTAGTTGTAGTCCGCCGGGACGATGCCATCCTGGGGAAGGCCCGCGATCAGGAAGAATTCAGGAGCGTCGGTCGCGGCACCGAACAGGTTGTTCACGAAAGGCGCGGAGGCCGGGAACATGTCGACCGCCGTGGTGGTGGCGGGGACAGTGGCAGGCTGCGCGTTCAGCGTGATGGCCTTGCCGTCCATCAGGATGCTGAAGGTCAGGCTCGGCACGCCGGTGGCGTCAACCTTGGCAGAGATGAGGTTCCAGCTGATGCTGTGCGCGTTCTTGGGCAGGTTGGCCGTGTTGGTGGCCTGGTAGCTGTAGCTCTGCATGCCGCCGTGGGCGGGAGCGATGTTCTGGCCACTCTGGACGGGCGTCCACACGGGGGTGTGGTAGACGGCGATGGCGGCCGGCGTGTGGCACAGGCTGCAGAGGTGGTCGTCCGTGGTATCGGAGGCGGGCACGTTGCTGCCATGGGTCTTGGTGAAGTCCACGTTGTCGTGGCAGGCGCCACAGGCCAAGCGGCTGGGCACGTTCATCCAGTTGTCGCCCTGGGCCGTCTGGGGCGCCACGGGAGGCGCATCCAGGACTGCGCTCTGGGGCTGGTTGGTGTGGCAGGTCTGGCAGTTGCGGATGTCCTGGGGGTAGCGGACGCCGTTGAGCAGAATGTTGGCGTAGTTGTAGCCCGTGTTGGAGAGGTTTTCACCCATGTGGAGCTGATGAATGAAGTTGGGGAAGTTGCCGAGGGCCAGGCCATTGACCTTGTAGGTAGCGGTGGTGCCGGTAGGTGGCGTGACGACACCGGCGACGACGGTCGAGTTGGCGTTGCCATACTTCCGCTGATCAGTGTGGCAGATCACGCAGAAGTTGGGATCCACGCGGCTGCCGCCGTGGACGACCAGGCGGGTGTGGCAGGCGTTGCAGGCCGCGACGTTCACCACGGTCCGGCTGGTGTCGGTGGCGGCGATGGCCTTGCCGGTGGCCGGAATGAAGTCGTAGATGATGTTGGCAGGATTCAGGATGTTGACGGCAGTGGCGCCGGCGGTGGCATTGGGGGTATTGGTCCCGGTGCCGCGGGCGGAGCCGCCCACCTGGATCGCCACGCGATGGGTCAGGGTGGGCTGGTAGGACACATCGCCCAGATCGGCCTCGACGTTGGGGGCAGTGTAGGTGGCGGCATCCAAGACGGCCTTCACCTGGGTGATGTCGCGGTAGAAGGTGTACGTGTAGGTGCCGTCCGCATGGTCCACCAGGGTGCCGATGTTATCGGTGGTGGGCTTGGTGGGCGCGGCGGCGGCGGTGGTGGTGGGCGAGGAGGTGACGATGTAGTTCACCCACTGGGTGGTGCCGGGACCGGTGCCGGGTACCAGCTTCGCGATGGTGAAGGCGAGGTTGGCATAGCCGGGGTACTTGGCCGTGGCCGACTGGGAGGTGAAGCCCAGGCCGACGACGGGCGTGCCATTGGAGGTCACGCTGAAGTTAACGATGGGCGTGCCCTTGCTGAGATCCACGCTGGAGACAGAACCGCTGAAGGACGTGGCGCCCCACTCGGCCGCCGAGAGGTTGGCGGCATTGATGGTGACCAGGGCGTTGCTGCCGTTGGTGCCGTTGGTGCCATTGGTGCCGTTGGTGCCGTTGGTGCCGTTGGCGCCGTTCTGGCCGGAACTCCCGTTACAACCGATCAGCACGAGGGCGACCGCTGCGGAGGCCAAAAGTCCGCAGAGCTGTTTCAGAGGACGATGCTTCATGTTGCATTCTCCGTTGTGAGGTGGTGAAGCGTGGGTGGACGAAGTGAGGTTGCGTGCTTGTATTGATCAATCAATTGGATGGGGCACCTCCTGTGGACCTGAAGGCCTGATTCGCACCATAGTCTTCAATGAGCCAGGGCCTTGGTGGCAGCGGGGGCAGTGGTGCTTGGAGGAAAGGCATTGGTGTGGCACAGGGTGCCGTTGAAGCAGCCTGGGGGCGTTCCCGCCGGTGCGGGGATGACGGGCTGGATGTCCGAGTTCGCGCCACCCGTGTGGCACTGGGCGCAGGCCGGAGCATTGGCCTGATCGGTCGCGCTGTGGGAGGAATTTACCCAGGTAGGATCATCCCAAGGCTTGGGCGGGTGGGGCGCCGTGGTGTGGCAGGACTTGCAGGAAACGGCGATGCCATCGGTGTAGTTCGGGCCGTGGCACTTCTGGCAGTGGCTGAAGCCGGCCATCACAGGGACCTGCGGGGGGGCCGTCACCACCGGAGCGAGCTGGGCCCCGTTGCGTCCGTGCTGCAGGTGATCGGCCCATCCGGAGAGCGGATGGAGGACGAGGCCGCTGGTGTGGCAGCCGAAGCAGCTCACCTTGGAAGTGCCGCCGGCCTGGGTGGGATCCGTGGTGGATCCGTGGCAGCTTCGGCACTGATTGGGGTCTTGGCTGTACCCGACGTAGTGGACCTCGATCCAGTTCGCTGGATGCTGGCCGGACGCGGTGTTTAATGGCGCTGCGGGGCCGGCGCTTCCAGCGCAGCCCCAGGTGAGAATCGCGAGGATCAGTGCGAAACAACTGCCTGCCATCCATTTAATTTTGTTCATGGGGTTCCCCTTCGATGCTCAGCGGATGACTACCGATGACAGGCGCGGCACTTGTCGTTGTTGGCGCGGCCGTGGCACCTGTAGCAGCTTGATGGATCCAGCTTCCCTTCAATCTTGTGCAGGGTCAGGAAATCGCCCCGGTGTGGCGTATCGCGGTCAGGACGGTCGGCCAACAGCGTGGCGGGCTTCATCGGCACCTTCCCCCCGTGACAGTCCGTGCAGAACGACGGCGCATGGCAAACCGCACAGGTGTTGGAATCCTGGGTGGCCTGGAAGCGGTGGTTCTTCACGAAGGTGGGCGTGTGATCAAAGGTCGCATAGCGCTTGAGGGCCCCCTTGGACGCGTCGTTGCTGTGGCACTCGGTGCAGATGGGACGGCCCGCGCCCAAGGCGTAGTTGTGAGTTGGCGCGAAGCTCGCCTCGGGTGACACGAGGCCGCAGGCCGTCATCATGCCGAGGCCCAGCACGAGGGCCAGAACCTGGAGAATGGTGTTTCGGGTCATTACTGACCTCCCTTCTTAGCGGAGCCGAACCGATATTCGGCCTTCAGCAACCCTTGGGTTTCATGCTTGGCAACAGGGTTGCTTCCATAGCTGATATCGCCGGACACCTTGATGCTCGAGGTGGCCTGGTATCCCAGTGAACCCACGACTTCATATACGTTCTGCATGCCGGCCAGGTACGGGTTGCCGCTGTCGTAGCGCTGGAGGATGCCATCCAGACTCGCCGAGAACTGACCCTTGGTGACCAAGGTCCAGATGCGGGCTTCCTTGTAGCTGAGGCTCAGGTACGGCGTCGAGGGATCCACGAACTTCGTATCCACGGCGTTCACCACATGGCCGCCCAGGCCGAACAGGACCGCCTTCTCGTTGAAAGTCCAGCGCAATTCCCCACCGGCCCGGTTCGAATCGCCAAAGGTCTCGCGATGCGTGTGGCGGTAGTCGGCCACTGCCTGGAAGTTGGCATCCGTCGTCCAGGTGACCTTGCCGCCCCAGCCGCGGAACATGTCGTGATCATCCTGCTTGAACAGGGAGGGCATGTTCGTGCCGGCGAAATAGGCGAAGTAGTTCCGTTCTGCGTAGTTGCCCGTGACGGCTACCTGGCTTCCAATCTTCCAGGTCGCTGAGTAGTCATGCTCGGCGATGTTGTTGTGTTCAGGGGCTCCCGGCGCGACCTCGGGGTGCTTGGCCACGTCGAACACGGTCCGGCCGCGAAGGTCTAGGAAGGTGGTAGGCGTGACCAGGAGGTCGATCCCTAACTGCCTACGGGTATAGTCCTCGGCCGATGGAATCGGTAAGTTCTGGGCGGGCTTGGTGCCGTCCTCGAGATAGGAGAGCCCGATCTCGGTGACCTGCGGAAGGCGCCAGGCCAGCCGGGTCCCGAAGATGAAATTGCGCTGGAACTCATAGTCGGACTGGGAGGCGGGATCCTGCGTGTTGTAGAGCACGGGCTTGCCGCCGAAGGCGGAAATGCTGAACCCGCCGATGAGATCCGTCCGGGCGCTGACGCCGTCCACCTGCTCGAAGCCAGTGCTCTGGTTGATCGTGAAACGCCCGGCCTTGATCTCGGCGTTCGCCTGATCGAACCGGTACTGCAGGTAGCCGTAGCTCAGGTAGCCGCCCGAGGAGGCGCCCGTGGCCGACCCGTTATAGATGGTGGGTGAACCGCCCAGATCCTTCACTCCCCACCCGAAGAGGTGCAGCGACAGGTTGTCGGAGCCCAGCTTGGTCGCGTCGATGCCCAAGTACTGGGTCGCGGGAGTGAAAGTGGCCTCCTCGGAGCCGGGGATCTTCTGCTTCCAGATCTCCGCCATGGTGGTGCCATAAAGGCTGACCTCCTGGCCCCAGGCACTGGCTGATATCAGGGTGGCGAGCAGGGCCACGTAGGTGTGTCGTTTCATGGTTCGCCTCATCTCGCAATGCGCAGTGCGCTGGGCCGTTCTAAAAGACGAGTGGTGCATGAAAGCCGATTCCAACAATTGTTCCGGCGGCAGGTGATGTCATGCGGAGCTTCCTGGAATCGACGCGGATGTAGCTGATGTACGGGTCAAGAACGACAGTAGGCCGGATTTCAGTGGACCTCAAGAGAGTGCATGGGTTTTGGCATATGCCTCAATGGTTCTTTAGACCTACGCATAAACATTTGTGTGACGCTTTATATTTTTTTATAAACTATTAATTTTAAATAATTTATTTTTATAAATGCTTGTAAAATAAAACAATGATGCCCGCTTGGAGGAGGTTCGGAATGGGGGGCGTGAGACAAAGTTGTGACTTGGGGCACTAGGCAAAGGTTCCCAGGTTCCCCCTTTCATCTTTCGGGCTGCCAGAGGAGACCTTGGCACCGTGTACCCAGCGCAGGCGGAGCGCCCGTGTGATCCGTGACACTGGGCAGACTCACCATACTTATTGCTTTGAAAAGATGGAGGCTTGCATGGGTCAGAGCACCCTGGCGCTGGGCGTGGAGGCGGTGGGCTGCGCCGCTTTCGATGCCGGCATCAAGGGCGCGTTCGGGTATCCGGGCACGCCGTCCACTGAAGGTTTCGAGTTCCTCGAGGCCATGATCCACGCCGAACCCGCAGGACGAGTGGCCCGCTGGGCCGCCAACGAAAAGGTGGCCTACGATCTGGCCCTGGGCGTGAGCTACGCCGGGCATCGGACCCTGGTGACCATGAAGCACGTGGGCCTAAATGTCGCCATGGATGCCTATACCAACTCGGCCCTGACCGGCGTCCGCGGCGGCCTGGTCCTCCTGGTCGCCGACGACCCGGGCATGCACAGCAGTCAGAATGAGCAGGACAGCCGCAGTTTGGCGGAGTTCGCCTGGCTGCCCTGCCTAGAGCCCAGCACGGTCCAGGAATGCTACGACCACACCTTGCGGGCCTTCGAGCTGTCCGAGGCACTGCAGGTACCGGTCATGGTGCGGCTGGTCACCCGCCTAGCCCACTGCCGGGCGGCCTTTGTCCGCCGGAAGACCCTGGCTCCCACTGGCCTCGGCGTCGTTCCAAAGGCCTCGGTCCAGGACTGGGTATTGATTCCCTCCAATGCCCGCCGACGCTACCTGGATCTGCTGGCCAAGCAACCCCGCATGATCCAGGATCTGTCCGCCATGAACCGGTTCTTGCCTGGCACGGGACGCCGCGGGGTCGTGGTGTCCGGCATGGGCCGCGCCTACCTGGATCAGCTGGCCCTCGAGCACCCCGGCCTAGCCACCTTCCCGCGACTGGAAGTGGCCGCCTACCCGATGGATCCCCAGCTCGAGCTGGCCTTCCTCGCTCAGGTAGACGAGGTCTTTGTCTTCGAGGAGGACTACCCCGTGCTTGAGGAGCGCCTGAGCCTGCGGGGAATGGCGAAGGTCCATGGACGGCTGGACGGGACGATCCCCCGAACAGGCGAACTGACGCCCCGCCTGCTCAAGGACGCCCTGGGGCTGATGGCCGCAGAGGGTCGGGCAGCCATCAACCTCGACCTGCCCCTGCGCGCGCCGCAGTTCTGCGACGGCTGCGGCCATGTGGACGCCTACGAGGCCCTGCATGGGGCCCTGCGGAACCTCGGCGTTCCCGACACTCGCGTCTTCGGCGACATCGGCTGCTACACCCTGGCGGCCCAGGAGCCCATGGGCGCCATCCATGCCGTGGTCGAGATGGGGGCCAGCATCAGCATGGCCGTGGGCGCGGCCCTGGCGGGCCAGACCCCTTCGGTGGCCATCATCGGCGATTCGACCTTCGGCCACAGCGGCCTGCCGGCCCTCCTCACCGCCGCCAGTTCCGGCGTCAACGTCACGGTCGTCATCCTCGACAATCGCGTGGTGGGCATGACGGGCCAGCAGCCCAGCCAGGCCCTCGACCAGGTGGAGCGCATGGTGCTCGGCATGGGCATTCCCGAGACGCAGCTCCAGGTGCTGGCGCCCCTGCCCAAGCAGCACGAGGCCAACGTGAAGGCCCTGGAATCGGCCCTTCAGCATCCCGGCCCCTCGGTGGTCGTCTTCCGGCGGGAGTGCATCCAGTCGCTCCGTCGAGGCGTGCTGAAGGATCACGACCGCGAAGAAAAGGCCCGTCTGGCCCAGGCCTGCAGCTCCACGGAGGTCCGCTCATGAGTGATCCCCGCATCCACGGCATCGTCCTTTCGGGCGTCGGCGGCCAGGGCGTGCTCTCCCTCGCCCAGATCGTCCTGGAGGCCCTCCGCCGCAGCGGTCTCCATGCCCTGCAGTCCGAAATCCACGGCATGAGCCAGCGCGGGGGCAGCGTCCATGCCCAGGTCTGCTTTTCCGATCTTCCGCTCACCTCGCCCATCATCGACGAGGGTTGCGCCGACCTGCTCATCGCCCTCGAACCGCTGGAAGCCCTGCGCTACGTGGCCATGCTCCGCAGGAACGGCCAGCTGGTGGTCTCCGAAGAACCCCAGGCCGACATGGCGGGTTATCCGCCCCTGGATGACGTGTACGCGGCCCTGAAAGGTGTGCATGGATGCCACCTCGTGGACACCGAGGAATTGGCCCGGCGCCTGGGTCACCGGCAGGCCGGTGGCATGGCTCTGCTGGGCCTGGCCTCAAGGTTCCTGCCGGTAACTGACGAAGTCTGGCAGGAGGTCATCACTCAGCGCTTTGAATCCAAGGGCGCCCGCATCGCCGAGAAGAACCTCGAAGCCTTTCATGCGGGGCGTGGGCTGGTCCACGAACCAGTGGGGAGCTGATATGACCAATGCCTCGGGATTCCTCCATGAGGGACGGGCCTATGGCCTGCTGGCCGCCGCGGGCCTGAGGGTGCCGCGCCACGGGTTCCTGGAATCGGACAGCCTGCCCTTCATCCCCGGCGAACCCATCGTGCTGAAGGGCATCGCCGATCAGCTCTGGCACAAGTCCGACCGGGGCGCCGTGCATTTCGGAACCTTCGACGTCGAGTCCCTGAAGGCCGAGGCCACGGCCATGCGGCTGCGCGTACCAGAGCATCCCTGGGTCGGGGGCCTCGTCTGCGAAAAGATCGCCTTCAAACGCCTCTCCGGTCTGCCCACGGAGGCGCTCGTCTCTCTCAAGCGCGACCCCGAGGCAGGGTGGCTCGTCGTCTGCGGAATCGGCGGGCTGCAGGCCGATGCATGGGCGGCGCTGGCACCGCCCATGCTCTGGCCCATCGCCCTGGCCACGCCGGAAGGGGCCCTCGCGGAGCTTCGCGCCCACTGGCTGGGACGCACCTGGCTCGGCCACCAGCGGGGCACCGAAGCCCTCACGGACGAGGCGAAGCTGCTGGCCTTCCTCCAGGGTCTCTGGCGCGCGGTCGCGGGGCTGGAGCGGGAAGGCGTCACCCTGCTGGAACTCAATCCCGTCGTGCTGGACAGCGAAGGCCTGCCCACGGCCCTGGATGGCGTGGGGACCGTGGCGGCCGAAGCATCCGCGCCCCCCGCCTCGCCGGACCCGGCCTGGTACGGAGCCCTCCTCAATCCCTCGAGCGTCGTGATCGCGGGCGTCTCCAGCCGCGAAGGCACCGTGGGCCGCATCATCCTGGAGAACCTCCGCAGGTCCAGCCTGCCCACCGGCGCGCTGCGCCTCATCAAGCCCGGAACCGCGGAATTCCTGGGCCTGCCCTGCCTCGGTTCTGTCGCTCAACTCGCCTCGGCACCCACGGATCAACTCATCCTCTCCCTGCCCGCTCACCAGACCCTGGATGCCGTGGAGCAGCTCTGCCGTCAAGGCGGCGGCGCCACCGTGGTCTACCTGGTGGCAGGCGGACTGGGCGATGGCGCCGATTCCGAAGGACTCGGCCAGCGGCTGGTAGCCTGCCTCGACGAGCACCGTCGCGCCGGAAAGTGGACGCCGGCCCTGGTGGGACCCAATGGCCTGGGGCTCTTCAGCCCGGACCAGGCCCTCAACACGTTCTTCATCCCCGACGTGAAGCTGCCCCTCAAGGCCCGATCCGGGCATCTGGCCCTGGTGAGCCAGAGCGGCGCCTTCCTCATCACCCGCCTGAGCCGCCGGGCGGAACTGGGCCTGCGGGCCGCCGTGGCCATCGGCAACCAGATGGACCTGCGCTGCTCGGATTTCCTGGAGGGATTCGGCGGCGATCCCGCCGTGAAGGTGGTGGGCGCCTATCTGGAAGGTTTCGCGCCCGGCGATCTCCAGGCCACCGCCCGGGCCGCCCGGGCCCTCCGGGAATCCGGGCGTCGCGTACTGCTCTACAAGGGTGGTCGCAGCCAGGAGGGCATGGCCGCCGCCAGCAGCCACACCGGTGCCCTGGCGGGCGATCACGCGCTGCAGGCCAGCGTCCTGCGCCGTGCGGGGGTGATGCTGGCAGAGCGCATGGAGGCCTTCGATGCGGCCCTGGCCTGGCTGGGCGCCTATCCCAAAGGACGACCGACTTCCGTGGCCATCATGACCAATGCGGGTTTCGAATCCGTGGTCTCCGCCGACCTGCTCAGCGGCCCCTTCCACGGATCGAGGCTGACGGAATCGGAGGCTGCGGCCCTGGCGGCCACCCTCGAGATGCACGGTCTCACCGGTCTGGTCAGCCCGCGCCTGCCCTTGGATCTCACGCCCATGGCCGACGAGGCCGCCTATCTTGACTCGGCCCGCCTGCTGCTGAACACGGAGGCCGACGTCGTGGTGGTGGGCCTGGTGCCCCTCACCAAGCGCCTCGACACCTCCGACCCCGCAGCCTATGGCCCCTTCGCCACCGCCCTGGCCACCCTCGCCCAGGCGAGCGGCAAGTGGGTGGGTGTGGCCGTCGAGGGAGGAGCCCTGTATGACGCCTACCGCCAGGCGCTACGGGGAGCAGGACTCCCCGTGTTCCTGACCATGGAAGAGGCCCTGGAAGGCCTACGTCTCATTGCATCCGAGGTTCAGATCTAAGGTGTGACCGAAACGCATGACTGGAGTCGATGATCGGGGTCAGACTGTATTTCGGACATCGGATACCGAAATGCCTCGACTCCTTCCACCCCTGCGCAGCCTCCTCCCGGCCGAGCATGGCAGCTGGTTCATGCTCGGCTTTCCCGTGGCCCTGGGATGGCTCCTTCGCCCCAGCCTGGCCGGGGTCTGTCTGGGTCTCGCGGCGCTGTCCCTCTTCCTTGGCCGCCCCCCCCTTCGGCGTCTCCTCAACCAGCAGAAGGATCCCGCTCAGCTCCGTGCGCTCCTTCTGCTTGGAGGCATCGCCGGAGTCTTCGGCATTCTCACGCTCCTCCTTTCAGGTGTTCGATACTTGATCCCCTTGGCCTGCGTGGCTCCCCTGGCCCTATTCGCGTTGCGGGCTGACGTCGAGCGGGCTGTGCGGACCCTGTCTGTGGAGTTGGCCGCCCAGGCCTCCTTTGCAGGGCTGGCCGCAGCCATGGTTGTGGCCGGTGGGGGAACCCTTCCTCAAGCCGGTCGCGCCTGGCTGTTTGCCACCCTCCTGGGAGGCGCCAACCTCGTCCACGTGCGCCGATTCCTGGGATATGCGCACCATCTCGAAGCCCAGGAACTCGCGCGGCGCAGGGTCCTCGTCCACGTTCTCCACCTGTTGCTCGCTGGCATTTCAGTGGTCCTTCTGGCGACGAGGGGCCTTCCGGGAATGCTTTGGATAGGCTGGACCCTTCTGCTCTATTCGCGGGCCTTGATGCCCTACCGGCCCATCCCCGCTCGAACACTGGGATGGCGGGAGGGGGGCCTGAGCGCGGTCGGACTCTTCCTCCTTTGGCGTGCCCTGGTCTGATGCCGGTCAGAACGGGCCTGGACTCTGAAATCGAATCTCGTGATCCTCAAATGAGAAAGGATTCTCGAATGCTCTTCTCCACTGGTACAGGCTATGCGCTGCGCGCCCTGGCGGCCCTTCCCGAGGATGGAACCTTTTATTTGGCGAAGGATCTTGCTTCCAAGCTGGAACTCCCAGGTCCCTATCTCGCAAAGATCCTCCAGGGTCTCGTCCAGGCGGACATCCTCGAATCTGTGCGGGGACCGAAGGGTGGGTTCAGGCTCAAGCGCCCTTCTGATCGCATCACCGTGGGTGAAGTGGTGACAGCCATGGAAGGCCCCGACTCCATGGAGGGCTGCATCATGGGCTTTCCCTCCTGCGGCGAGGACCATCCCTGCCCCCTCCACGACGCCTGGGGTGCGGTGAAGGCCCAGGTGACCACGTCCATGACCGAAGCCACCATCCGCGACCTCCAACGCATGGACCTCCAGCACCAGAAAAAAGCCGAGAAAAGGCGCTCAAATCAAGACTGAGTCGAGACGGATAGGCCATTGTTCAAAACACACTCTAAGATCGAAGCCATGGCCATGAGCTGCGACCGCCCGGACCTGCTGCCTCTGGACGAGGCACTGCGGCGCCTATGGGAGGCCCTGCCGGCGACCACCCTGCCCGCGGTATGGGCGTCACGGGACGACCCGGCCGCCGACCGGGCCAGCATGGACGGCGCGGCCCTGCGGGCCGCGGAAGGCCGCGCCCCGCGTCAGATTCTGGGAACCCTCTTCGCCGGGGATGATCCTTCCGGCTTCGCGGTGGCGCCTGGCACCGCCGTTCGCATCATGACGGGCGCAGCAATGCCGCCAGGAGCCGATGCCATCGTGCCCGTGGAACAGCTGGAGACCACGGGGAACACCGCCAGCCCTCTGGTCGACCCGAAATCCGGCGACCACGTGAATGTCCGGGGCGTCCTCGCCCGGGCCGGCGACCTCCTGCTGGCCGAGGGGACGCCCATCAATGCCGCCCGCGTGGCCCTGCTGGCCCAGGAGGGTTTAGCCATCCCACCCCCCTTGCGCATCCGGGTCGGCGTGGCCTCTACCGGCGATGAACTCGTTCCGAATCCAGCCCCTCATCAGATCCGCGATTCCAACGGACCCATGCTCCTGGCCCTCGCCAGAGCTCTGGGTGCCGAGGCGGAGCTCCGCGCCCCCCTGCCTGACGATCCGGTCGCCTTGGCAGCCACACTGTGCCAGCCGGGGGACATTCGCATCCTGCTCACCTCCGGAGGAGTGAGCATGGGGGACCGCGACCACCTGCCCGCGGTGCTGAAGGGTCTCGGGGCGACCATCCTGTTCCACCACATCCGGCTCAAGCCGGGCAAACCCATGCTGGCAGCCCTGCTGGGAGATCTGCTGGTGCTGGGCTTGCCAGGGAACCCTGTATCGGCCTATCTCAATGCCCTGCTGTTCCTCCCGCACGCCCTGGCCCGACTCGAGGGGCGCATGGCGCCCAACCCCTGGCGCATGGGACGACTGACGGCGGCCGTGAAGCAGAAGGGGGACCGACCCCTGCTGCATCCCTGTCAACTCGCCGAGGGTCGGCTTGAGCCCCTGCCCGGCAGGGGTTCCGCCGACCTCATCACCCTGGCCCGAGCCGACGCCTTCGCCTGGATCGAGCCGGGCGGGCTGGAGGCGGGGGCTAAGGTCCGTTACCTGACGGTCCTATAACCCTGCTCCAAAAGTGCCTGCGGCGCTTTTGGAGCTAGAAAAGGTCTTTTCCGACTCCAAAACGCGTAGCGTTTTGGAGCAAGGCTCACCCCTTCGCGTATCGCTGCAGCTTCCCCAGATCCAGGATGCGCACCACCGGGAAGGTGCTCTGTATGAGGCTGAGGTCAGTCAGCAGGCGCAGGGCCCGGCTGAAGGCCTCCCGGCTCGCTCCGATGCACTGGGCCAGGTCCTCCTGGGTCTCCTGGAACTCCACCAGGGAGCGCCCGGGATTCGATTCATGGGCTTCCAGCAGCAGCTGGGCCACCCGCTCGGGCACGCTGTGCAGGCTGAGCGTCTCCACCAAGGTCACCAGGTGGCGCACCTTGGCTGTGAAGTGATGGATGATCATTTCCGCCACTTCCGGATGCCGATGCACGATCTGGCGCAGGGGTGCCGAGGGGATGAGCCAGCACTCCGTCTCACCGTGGGCTTCCGAACTGGAGGGTGTGGGCGCCCCATCGAAGACCGGGACCTCGCCCACGCAGTCTCCCACTTTCAGGAACTGCAGTACCTGAACCCGCCCCCGACCGTCGGTACGGAAGACCTTCAGTCCGCCCTTGACCACCACGTACACGCCTGGAACCTGATCGCCCTGGGTGTAGATCCGAGCACCGTCGGGAAAGCGGCGGAGTTCGGCGATGCTAGCCAGTTCCTCGGCGGCGTTTATCGGGAGCCCGGCCAGGAACTCGATCCTTCTCAGGTTGAGGACAGCTTGAGGCATGGGGCTCCATCGGGTGACTCAGATAGTTATCTCACATTCCCGTCCGTTTGTGACCTCGGTCACGCCCCGGGAGCACGGCGACCAGTACTTTACCGCGCGGTTGGATTTTCGTTCTGAGAAATTCGCGGAAGACAAGACTCGTCCGCAACTGCCTACCTATGACTCTTTTATGTTTTACCGGCGGGTCGGCGCCTACTTTACCCGCTCCATGAACGTACGATCCACCGTGTTCACACGGATCCTCTGCCCGGCTTCCATGTAGGGGGGCACCCCCACGGTGATGCCGTTGTCCAGCTTGGCGGGCTTGTAGGAGCCGGTGGCGTTGGCGTTCTTCATGACCGGATCGGTTTCCACGATCTCCAGCACCACACTGGGCGGCAGGGTGGCGCCCATGGGCTGACCCTCATAGAACTCGATCTCCACCTGCATGTTGGGCTCAAGGAAGACCAGGCCATCGCCCAGGATCTCCTTGCTCACTTCCAACTGCTCGTAGGTCTCGTTGTTCATGAAAACCAGGTGGCTGCCGTCCTCGTAGAGGTATTCGAGCATGTGCTGTTCGAGGCTGGCCTTGTCTACCTTGTCGGAGCTGCCGAAGCGGTTCTCTCGATTGATGCCGTCCTTGAGGCGCTTCATCTTCACCTGGACCCGGGCCGGCAGATTGCCGGGAGTCTGGTGCTCCGTGCTGATGACTCGACAGAGTTCGTTTTCGAAGTTGACGATCATCCCGGCGCGAACTTGGGTGGCAAGGATCAGAGGCATGGGAGCTCCGGGTGACGGAAGGGCAGGAATCGGATCTCAGCTTAAAAACCCCTCGCCGGGACCCCGGCGAGGGGTTTTTGGTGGGCGTACCAGGATTTGAACCTGGGACTTCTACCGTGTGAAGGTAGCACTCTACCGCTGAGTTATACGCCCACGGCCGATCAGAATACAGCAGGACAGAAGCCTTTCCAAGCCGGAATCATCAAGCGGTCAGGACCCGGCGAAGGGTCTGCGCGAAACGTGGGGCCTCGGCCGCCCGCATCCCACAGAGTCCGACACGAAGGCCATCCGGGAGTGGCACGGTGTAGACCCCTCGCTGCTTCATCTGGACGCAAACGGCCTCAGGATCAGACACTGACACGCAAACGAAAAAGCCGCCCGTCCATTGGAGCGCCTCCATGCCCTCGGCAGTGAGGGCTTCATCCAGCGCTGAAGCCCGCGCGGCCAACACCTCGGACCAGTGGCGGTGCTCCGCCGCCGGCCGCGCCTGGGCCTTCCCGTCCTTCTCGAGCCGCAGCAGCAGGGCCTGGGGCGCCTTGGCGCAATTGGACCAGGTGCCCCGGCAGGATTGGGTAAGAGCCGCCTGCAGGGCAGGATCCACGGACCAGGGAAACGCCAGGGCGCCGCATCGGCCGCCGTAGAGGGTCATCGATTTCGAAAGCGACAGGGAGGCACCCACCAGCACGCGCCCTTCCGCGCCCAGGGCCGCGTAGTCGCTCAGCGCGGCCGCCACGGCTTCAGGCACCCGTGTGTAGTCGAGGTAGGCGAAATCCAGGAGCAGCGTGAGGGGCCCGAGCGCCGAGACCTCGCGCAGCAGCCCCACCAGCGTCGCACGATCGGCGGGGGAGAGGCTGCGGCCCGTGGGGTTGTGGCAGGGATCGTTGAGCCACAAGAGAACCCGGCCCTGGTCCTTCATGAGGGACCGCAGGGTCGCCTCCCAGGCGCCCGCATCCAGGGGCTCGCCCACTCCGGGCCAGGGGGCCGTCACCAGGCCCATGCCATTCTCGGCGGCCAGGGTGGCGTAGGGTCCCCAGAAGGGCGCGGTGGTGAGCACCCTCTGCCCCGGTTCGAGGAGATTCTTCAGCGACAATGCCAGTGCGCCGCTTCCGCCCGGCGTGGCGCAGGCCGCGCCGGCTATGCTGAGCATGGGCCAGTGCCTCCGCACCAGCGCCTTCAGGAAAGAAGGATCCCCGGCGATGGGCGCGTAGGGCGCAATCTCCAGCGCGGTCAGCTCACGCCAGAGGTCCATCACGGCATCCAGCACCACCAGTTGGCCCGAATCGTCCAGAAGGGCACCTACCGTGGCATTGAGGATGGATTCGCCAGCGGCCCGCCGGGCCTGGGCCTCGGCGTTGAGGGCGAAGATGGGGTCATCCGCAGGAAAGGCTCGTCGGGAGGGGATCAGCTGGCGCGTCATGCGTTCTAATTATGGGGCAACCGCCCGGCCAGGGCAGCCTCCGTCCCGGTTCGACCTTATTTAAGCACCGGTGGATTGGACCGGGCCCAGCGCATGAAGGCCGCCGCCTGGCCCGCAAGGCCTCCCCCGGCCTGGGCCCAGGAGAAGGTGCGCAGGATGCTGAGATCCGGCAACGGGATCACCGCCAGGCCCCCCCGAGCCACTTCCCTTTGGATGCTCCAGCGGGACAGGAACCCTATGCCCAGTCCCAGCAGCACACAGGATTTGATGGCCTCGGTGTCCCCCACCACCAGGTCCGAATCCCGCGGCGCCCGCACCACCCGCAGCTTCCGCAGGGCCCGCTCCACCACCACCCGGGTGCCGGAGCCCGGCTCCCGCCAGATCAGAGGCACCGCCGCCAAGTCCGCTACGGTTCGCACACCAGCTAGGGGTTTGGGAGCCCGGACCGCCCGGACCGCCACCAACTCGTCCCGCAGGTAAGGCTGCAGCGAGAGTCCCTGTGCCCGGGTCAGTCCTTCCACCAGCGCGAGCGGGACCCGCCCCTCCCGCAGCCAGGTGAGCACTTCGTCGGTGTTGCCCACCTCCAGGGCCAGGGGGCTCGGCTGGTAGGCCGCCAGGAAGCTACGGAGCACCAGAGGCAGAATGTAGGCGGCGGCGGTGGTGCTGGCTCCGAGGCGCAGCCCACCCCCTGGCGGCAGTTCCGCCCGGACCTGTTCTTCCGCCTCTTCTAGCAGACGATGGACCCGCCGGGCGTAATCCAGCAGCAGCCGCCCCGCTCCCGTCAGCTCCACTCCCGAGGCGTGCCGGGTGAAGAGGGGCCGTCCGACCTCGGCCTCCAGCTGGCGGATCTGGGCCGTCACCGCGGGCTGGGAGAGATTCAGGCTCCGCGCCGCTCCCGAGACCTGACCGGCCTGAGCCACCACTCGGAAGGTTTCTAGTTTGCGGGGATCGAGGCTGGAGAGCATGGACCATCCATCAAAAATTCTGATTGTATATCTGAGAATACGATTATTTTTTTGGATGACTTGTTCTTACCTTCAGCCCATGAGCCAGGTCCTTTCCCGAACCTTCCCCGCCTCTCCCGCAGCCATCCCCATGTTGATCCTGGGCGCCCTCCTTGCGCTGACGCCCATGGTCTCCGCGGCCGTCGCCCTGGTCGCCGGCGCCGTCATCGCCTTGCTACTGGGGAACCCCATCCATGCGCAAACCCACGCCTGGACGCAACGTCTGCTGCCCCTGGCCGTGGTGGGCCTAGGCGCCGAGATGAATCTGGGCACGGTGGCCCGCGTCGGCCTGCACGGTCTGGGCTACACGGCCATCAGCCTGTCCCTGGTCATGGGCCTGGGTCTGCTGCTGGGCAGGTATCTCAAGATGGACCGCGAGGCCGGTTTGCTGATCAGCATCGGTACGGCGATCTGCGGAGGGAGCGCCATCGCGGCGGCGGCACCGGTTCTCCGTGCCCGCCCCCATCAAGTGTCCGTGGCCCTGGCCACCGTGTTCCTGCTCAATGCCGTGGCTCTGGTGGTCTTCCCGCCCATCGGGCACATGGCCCATCTGGGCCAGGATCCCTTCGGCCTCTGGGCGGCCCTGGCCATCCACGACACTAGTTCTGTGGTGGGCGCCGGCCTGGCCTATGGACCCCGGGCCCTGGAGGTCGCCACCACCGTGAAGCTGGCGCGGGCCCTCTGGATCGTGCCCATGACCCTGGGGCTCGGCTATATGATGGCCAGGCGCCGCAGGAAGGCCGCCCTGGCTGGAGGCAACCTGGAAGCCGAGGATGCCCTCCCCGTGAAGAAGCCCTGGTTCATCGGGGGGTTCCTCGTCATGGCCGCCCTGGGGACCTGGATTCCGGCCCTGCATGCCGCGGGCCATGTCGTCGCCACGGCTGCGCACCATGTGCTGGTCCTCACCCTCTTCCTCATCGGCGCGGGCCTCAGCCGCGAGGCCCTGAAGACCGTGGGATTCCGGCCCTTCCTTCAGGGGCTGCTGCTGTGGTTGCTGGTGGGGTCCCTGGGACTGGGCGCGGTGAAGCTGGGCTGGCTGAGCGTGAGCTAGACTCTCTGCCTGGAGAAGCCCATGATCCGTCCCTTCCAAGGCATGGTTCCCAAGCTTGGTTCGCGCGTCTTCGTGCCCGACAGCGCCCTCATCCTGGGCGACGTGACCCTCGGCGATGACGCCAGCATCTGGTTCCACTGCACCATCCGGGGCGACGTGAACTGGATCCGCATCGGCGCCCGCACCAACATCCAGGACGCCTGCTGCCTGCATGTCACCAACGGAAAGTGGCCGCTCCTCATCGAGGAGGAGGTGAGCATCGCCCACAACGTGATGCTGCACGGCTGCACCATCCGGAAGGGCGCCCTCATCGGCATGAGCACCACGATCATGGACGGGGCGGAGATCGGCGAAGGCTGCCTGGTGGCCGCGGGGAGCCTGCTGCGCGAAGGTTTCAAGGCCCCGCCCCACAGCCTTGTCGCGGGTTGGCCTGCGGCCGTGAAAGGGCCCCTCAGCGACGATCAGCGCGGTCTCGTCAGCAGTGTCTGGGCCCGGTACGTGCGCTACAAGGAGGCCTATTTCAGGGATGGCTGGCCCCTGGCCGAAGCCCCAAAGATCGATGACCCTCAGCCGGGGTTCGCCGAGGGACATCCATTCCCCTGACCGACAGCCAGGATCCGGCGAGGAGGTCACGCCACAGTCCCGCCAGGAATCCCCTTCCCCATCCAGTGCGAGCATTGTTAGACTCACTGGACCATGTCCCCCCTGCTGATCCTCCGCGTCCACGCCGATCTGCGCCTTGGGCTGGGCCATGTGGCCCGGGCGCTCGCCATCCAGGAGGCTTGGCGCATCCATGGTGGCCAGGCCTGCATCGCCATCTCGGGAAATGATCGGGCGCGGCGGGTGGGCGGCGGCACCCATCCCTTCCTGGATGAGCCCCTGCCCTGCGAGGCCCGGTACCTCGGCGAAGATCTCCATGCGGCCCTGCCAGCGGACCTCAAGTCCCGGGCCTCGGTGGTGCTGGTGGACCAGTGGGACACTAACGCCGCCTTGCTTCAGGCCTTGCGCCCCCTGAAGGTGGCCGTGCTGGAGGACGACACCGACGCCCACGAAACGGCGGACCTGCTCTTCCAACCCTTCCTGGAGGGCGTCCGCTGGCCGGATCATCCCGTGAAGGTGGTGAATGGCTGCAAGGTACGCCCCTTCGAAACGACCTCTGGCACCTGCCGCGTGCTGCGGGGATCCAGCTTCATTGTGGTGGACAGAATGGCCCTGGAACTGCGTCCCAAGCGGATGCCCCTGCAGCCCCTGGCGGTCCACAAGCTGCTGGTCACTTTCGGCGGCAGCGACGGGCCGAACCTGGCCCAGAAGGCCTTCGACACCCTCGCCCGCCTCGCAGCGGAGGATCACTGGCGCGGCGCCTGCACGATCCTCGCCCCCAACGGGATCCAGGGCAGTCCCTTTCCGGGCTGCACCGTGGTTCACAGCATCCCCCAGCTCACCCGCCGCATCCCGAGCTTCGACGCCGTCTGGTGTTCGGCCGGAGTCACCCTGGCGGAAGCCCTCTGCATGGGGATCCCCGCCACCGTGTGGGGCCAGAACGAGCGGCAGCACGGTATCCTGTCCGACCTGGCCATGGCCAATGGCTGCTTCGACCTGGGCATGGGGCCCGAGGCGGATCTCGCCATCGTGCGGGAGGCCCTGGCCCAGTGGCTGGGTCCCGAGGGCCAGGACAACCGGCAGGAGCAGGTGCGCGACGGCATGTTGCTGGTGGATGGCCTGGCCGCCTCGCGCATCGCCCAGGAGCTGTGGAAGCTCGCAGGATGCCAGTCCTAGGAGCCTGTCCAATGTAAGTTGGAAGGCCCCGCGCGTGAATACCAGGACAGGCTCCTGGAAATCCCGGCTTGACCCCCAGCCCTCGCAACGATAAGCTTTCCCTTCTGTGGATTCGTCACCCCTGAGGTGGTGTCTTTGCAGCGCGACTGTGATACCGGAGTAGGCCATGAGCACGTACTTCCCGAAAGCCAATGAACTCAAGCGCCAGTGGTTCCTGGTGGATGCCACCGGCATCGCCGTGGGCCGCCTGAGCACCGCCGTGGCGGATGTCCTGTCCGGCAAGAACAAACCGACCTGGACCCCCTTCCTCGACACGGGCGATCACGTCATCGTCATCAACGCGGAGAAGGCTGTGCTGACCGGCAAGAAGGGCGTCCAGAAGATCTACCGTCGCACGACCACCCAGCCTGGCTCCATGAAGGAAGTCCGTGCCGAGGTGATGAAGACCACCTTCCCCGAGCGCATCATCGAGAGCGCGGTCAAAGGCATGCTGCCCAAGGGCCCCCTCGGCCGGGCGATGTACCGCAAGCTCAAGGTCTATGCAGGCCCGGACCATGAGCAGTCCGCCCAGCAGCCCCTGATCATGACCATCCAGAAGTAAGAGGCGAGGACCCCATGGCCATCATCCAGAATTACGGAACCGGTCGCCGCAAGAGCGCGGCCGCTCGCGCCTTCCTGCGCCCCGGCACCGGCAAGATCACCGTCAACGGCCGCAGCCTGGAGAGCTACTTCCCCAACGCCGTGCTACGGATGATGGTCCACCAGCCCCTGGTGCTGGCCGACCTCGACGGCAAGTTCGACATGATCATCAGCGTCACCGGTGGTGGCCCCGCTGGCCAGGCCTCGGCCATCCGCATGGGCATTTCCCGGGCGCTGCTCAGCTACAACGACCAGCTCAAGTCCATGCTGCGCGGCGCCGGCCTCCTGACCCGCGACCCCCGCATGAAGGAACGCAAGAAGCCCGGCCGCCGGGCCGCGCGACGCCGCTTCCAGTTCAGCAAGCGCTAGTCTGTCTCTGGAAGGGGGAGCCATCCGGTTCCCCCTTCTGTTTTTCCGGTCCGTCCCCAATCAAGTTCCGGGGCGGGCGATTCGGGCGAGGGAACCACCCCAAGCCTTTCATCCCACCCGCGGCACCTTCGCCGCTTGACCAGGGAGGCCAGCATGGCTGCCATCCAGATGAAGGAACTCCTCGAGGCCGGTGCCCATTTTGGACACCAGACCAAGCGTTGGAACCCCAAGATGAAGAAATACATCTTCGGGGCCCGCAACAGCATCTATATCATCGACCTCCAGAAGACCCTTCGCCTCTGGAACACTGCCGCCAACTTCCTCACTAAGGCCGCCAGCGAGGGGAAGAATTTCCTCTTCGTGGCCACCAAGCCCCAGGCCCAGGAACTCATCGCCGAGCAGGCCGCCCGCTGCGGTGCCTACTATGTGAACAACCGCTGGCTGGGCGGCATGCTGACCAACTTCACCACCATCAAGAAGAGCCTCGAGAAGTTCCGCGAGATCGAAGCCACCTTGGCGGACCCGGCCCGCACGGCCCTGCTCTCCAAGAAGGAACTGCTCACCCTGAACCGCACCCGCCTGAAGCTGGAAGCCTCCTTCCACGGCATCCGGGACATGCGTTCGCTGCCCGACATCATCTTCGTCATCGATCCCCACCGCGAGGACATCGCCGTCACAGAGGCCAAGAAGATCGGCATCAAGGTCGTGGGCATCGTCGACACCAACTGCGATCCCGACATGGTGGACTACATCATCCCGGCCAATGACGACGCCATCCGCTCCATCCTGCTCTTCTCCGAGCGCGTGGCCGATTCCATCCTCGAGGGGCGCCATTCCTTCAAGGACAAGAGCGACAGCGACGAGATGAAGAAGATGATGGCGGAAAAAATGGAAGTGGAAGGCTAAACCCAAACCACACACGCAGAGATCACGGAGGTGGCGGAGATCGCGGAGAACAGGAGTTCCTGGTTCATCCTCTGCGAACCTCCGCCCTCTCTGCGAACCTCGGCGAGTGTAGTTCAGACTTGAAAAAATGAGGAGATGACATGGCATTCACCGCCCTAGACGTGAAGGCACTGCGCGAGAAGACCGGCCTCGGCATGATGGATTGCAAGAAGGCCCTGGAAGAGAGCAACGGCGACATGGAGCAGGCCAACGAATGGCTCCGCAAGAAGGGCCTGGCCGCCTCCGCCAAGAAGGCCGACCGCATCGCCGCCGAAGGCATCGTGGAAGCCTACATCCACCCCGGGGGCCGGGTAGGCGTGCTAGTGGAAGTGAATTCCGAGACCGACTTCGTGGCCCGCACCGAGGCCTTCCAGCGACTGGTGAAGGAGATCGCGATGCACATCGCCGCCGCCGATCCCGCACCCCGCTTCGTCACCAAAGAAGAGGTCACCCAGGACTTCCTGGAGACCGAGAAGCGCATCGCCACCGAGCAGGCCATGGCCACTGGCAAGCCCGCGAACATCATCGCGCGGATCGTCGAGGGCAAGATGAACAGCATCTTCAAGGAGGTCTGCCTCCTCGAGCAGCCCTTCATCATGAACCCCGATCTCACCATCCAGCAGTACCTCTCTCAGAGGACTGCAGAGATCGGCGAGAAGCTCAGCATCCGCCGTTTCACCAAGTACATCATGGGCGAGGGCCTTGAGAAGCGCAGCGAGAACTTCGCTGCTGAAGTGGCCGCTGCCAAGTAGCTGTTTACCTGCTACAAAAAGGGCGGCCATTTTGGCCGCCCTTTTTGTAGTCGGACCAACCCATGTCTCCCATGAGGCTCCCATGAAATTCAAACGCATCCTGCTCAAGCTGTCCGGCGAAGCTCTCATGGGCGAACAGAAAGGCGGCATCGATCCAGCCGTGGTGTCCATGATCGCGGACCAGGTGAAGACGATCAGTGAGATGGGCGTGCAGGTGGGCCTGGTCATCGGCGGCGGCAACATCTTCCGGGGGGTGGCAGGCGCCACCAAGGGCATGGATCGCACCACCGCGGATCACATGGGCATGCTCGCCACCATGATCAATGCCCTGGCCCTCCAGGACGCCCTGGAGCACAAAGGCGTGGTGACGCGCACCCTGTCGGGGCTGGAGATGCCCAAGGTGACGGAGACCTACATCCGCCGCCGCGCCACGCGCCACCTGGAGAAGGGCCGGGTGGTCATTTTCGGTGCGGGCACCGGCAACCCCTACTTCAGCACCGATACCGCGGCGGCGTTGCGCGCCAACGAGGTCAACGCCGAAGTGGTGATGAAGGCCACCAACGTGGACGGCATCTACAGCGCCGATCCCAGGAAGGACCCTTCGGCCACCCGCTTCGATCACATCAGCTTCCAGGACGTACTGGAAAAGGGGCTCAAGGTCATGGACGCCCCGGCCATCGCCCTCTGCATGGACAACAAACTGCCCATCCTCGTCTTCGACATGAACAAGCCCGGCAATCTGGTCGCCGCGGTCATGGGTGAGGCCGTGGGAACCCTCGTCAACTGATTCCGTCAGACTAAAGGCATGGACATTCTCAGCAGTCTGCCCGAGGCCACGGTCATCCGGGATCCAAGCGACTTGGAGCCCTTCCTCCGGGACGAGTCCCATGTCCGCGGCGTCCTGCCCATGGCCGTGGTGAAACCCCATGGCCCCTCCGCCCTCCGCGAACTGGTCCGTCGGGCCAAGCTGGAAGGCTTCGGGCTGGTGCCCAGGGGAGCAGGCACCGGCAAGGCCGGGGGCTGCGTGCCCACGGAGCAGGCGGTCGTCGTGGACTTCTCCGCCTGGCCCGGCGAGGTTAGCGTCTCGCCCCAGGACCTCTGTCTTAGCGCCCCGGCCAGCGCACCCCTCCGCCAGGTGAAGGCGGCGGCGGAAACCCATGGGCTCTTCTACCCGCCGGATCCGAATTCCTGGGAGAGCTGTGCCCTGGGCGGAACCTTGGCCACCAACGCAGGCGGACCCAACGCCTGCAAGTACGGCATGACGCGCCACTGGGTGCTTTCCGTGGATGCCCTCCTGGAGGACGGCGAGATCCATACCTTCGGCATCAGCAGCGTGAAGGCCAACGCCGGCCCTGCCTTGGGCCAGCTGCTCATCGGGAGCGAAGGCATCTTCGGCTTCATCCTGGGCGCCACCCTCCGCCTCACGCCCCGGCCCCGCGAGTTCACGACCCTGCTGCTGCCTGTGAAGTGCTGGGAGAGCCTGCTGGATCTGCCGGGCCGCCTCTGCGGCGCGGGCTTCCTGCCCAGCGCCTTCGAGTTCTTCGATCCCGCCGTGCTGGCCGAACTGCGCGCCCATGGCCCGGAGGAGGCCCGACGCCTGCCCGGCGAGGCCCTGGCCATCCTCGAATTCGACGAACGCGGTTGCACCTCCGACGCCTTCCTGGAGGGTCTCCTCGACCTGCTGGGCCCCGTGGCCGAGAACCTGGAGGTCGCCTCGGACGAGCGCCAGCGCCAGAACATCTGGGCCGTCCGCCGCATGACCAGCGCCTTCCTGAAGGAGCGCCATCCGAAAAAGGTGAGCGAGGATATCGTCGTGCCCCGCAGCCGGCTGCGGGAATTCTTCGAGGGTCTGGACCGCCTCGGCTGCCCCCTGGTCACCTACGGCCACCTGGGGGACGGCAACCTCCATGTGAACCTGCTGGCCGCGGGCGAGACCGAGCCCGCCCTGCTGGAGCGGCAGCTCATGGATCTCTTCCGGCTGGCCCTGAGCCTCGGCGGTGCCCTCAGCGGCGAACACGGCATCGGCCTCGCCAAGCGGGAGGCCTTCCTGGCCCTGAGCGATCCGGCCCAGATCCAGGCCCTGCGCGCCATCAAGCAGGCCTTGGATCCCTGCGGCATCTTCAATCCTGGCAAGGTCCTCTAGGAACCATTGCTCAGGCGGACTGGTTCTCGTCGGCCAGGCAGGTCTTCCAGCGGTTGAAGCGATCGGCATCGCCGAGCACGTGCGGATGCAAGCCCCAGCGACCGTCCGCGAAGATTCCCGCGGTGCTGCCCCCCCCGTGCCGCGCGTCGGCCAGGTGGAGGGCCGCGGAGAGCGGGAATCCCTCTCCGCCCGCGGGCGGGGCGTGGTGCTCCCGCACGGGCCGGCAGAAGGCGGGTGGCAGCCCCCAGAGGTTGAGAAGATGGGCGCCGATCTGGGCATGATCCACGCCATAGGTGTCATGTTCGAGCACCGCCAGGGGGATGCGGCTCGACTGCGCCTGCTCGAGGATGGAGCAGTACCGATGCGAGGGGTCGGTAGCCAGCACCACGAGCCCGATGTCATGGAGCAACCCGACGGAAAAGGCGAGGTCCGCCAGCCGGGTCTCTCCCTCGAGAACGACCAGTTTGCGGACGCCGGTGGCCACCTGGAAGGAATGGAGCCACAGCTGCTCCAGGTCAAGCCCCTGGGGGCGCGGGGAATCGAAGCTGGAAATGAGGCCCCTGAACAGCACCAGGGATCTCAGGGAATCCACCCCCAGCATGGCCAGGGCCTGGCCGAGCTCCGACACGGGGCGGTCCGAGGCGCAGTGGACCGAGTTGGCCAGCTTCAGCACCTGGCTCGCCACCCCGAGGTCGCGCCGGATGAGGCGGGCCACCTCGCCCATGCCCGCATCCTCGCGCTGCAACAGCGCCACCAGTTCCGAATAAAGGCTCGGCAGGCTGGGGATTCGTCCCAGCCCGCCCACGAAGGCGCGCACCGAACGCACACTCGTCGGGTCATCCTCGATATCCAGGCTTTCCACGGCACCGATGAGGAAATCCGGTTCCAGCGGCTTGATGAAGAGCCGGTGGAGATCCCCTTCCACCTGCTCCGTCCATTCCGCCATGGCGGGGTCCGCCAGGGCGATCCGCACGGCACCGGGCTGGAGTTCCCGCACCTGGTGGATCAGCTCGGCGCCTTCCATGTCCGGCAGCTTCAGGTCCGAAAACACGATGTCCACCTGGTCCCGGCCCAACACCTGGAGCGCCTCTGAACCGGTCTGAACCAGGATCACTTCCCAAGTGCGGTGGCTCTTCCAGAAGGCCTGCCTGATTCGATGGAGAAAGTCTCCGTCTCCATCCACCAGAAGGATCCGCATCGTTGATTCCTCCCTTGAATGCCGTCGCACGGACCTTTTCATCGGCCTGATCCGGTGAAACCTCGAATCCTGTTCATACATCCCTCAATGGGGCGGATTCCAGGCAGAATCGAGCCTTAGAGGTCGTAACAAAACCCGACGATGCCGCGATGAAGCCAGCCGAGATGCACCGCAGATATCAGTTTGTCTCGTGTATCGCCGCAGGCGATACCGAGAAGGAAGGGCCCGCAGGGCAACGTGGTTCGTTGTTCAAGGGATTTGACTCGGGCCTCTGGCCCTCGCCCTTCGGGCCGCCATCGGCTGCGCCGATGCGGTCCTATTCGCCTTTGGCGAATGGTGACGCCGCGGGGGAGGCTCCGCCTCTGCGAGCTTGCGAGCAGGAGGGCCCTGCGGGGCAGGGCCCGTTAGGCGGAGGGCGATGCAGCGTCACCTCCAGTTATCGCGGCACCATGCGCCGCTCCTGCTCGCCTCCGGCTCGCAGAGCCGGAGCCTCCGTCGCGCGCAGTACCTGCTACGCTTCGACTCGCGTTCCTCGCCTCGCTCGCCCGGCACCCCTCGCGCGGCGATGTGGGGTTTTGTTACGACCTCTTTGACCAGGAGTCGCCATGTCCTCCACTCGCCCCCTCCTCCTCGGCCACCGGGGCCTGTCCTCCAAGCACCTGGAAAATTCCATGGAGGCCTTCCGCGCAGCGCTGGCCGCGGGCATGGACGGCTTCGAACTGGACGTGCAGCCCACCCGCGATGGCGTCTGCCTGGTGCTGCATGATGAGGATCTGGTCCGCACGGCGAACGGGTCAGGCCTGCTCCGCCAGATGAAGGCCGCCGA
>Ga0182021_10000598_pt1 | contig 39241 bp, 29 predicted proteins | sample 612E3MmetaG_FD_120493 | JGI IMG/M metagenome (GOLD analysis project Ga0182021, IMG submission 120493) | Permafrost microbial communities from Stordalen Mire, Sweden - 612E3M metaG (Illumina Assembly) | ecosystem: Environmental > Terrestrial > Soil > Wetlands > Permafrost | place: Sweden...
ACATCCTGAATAAATCCCATATCGAACATTCGATCCGCTTCGTCAATCACCAGAATCTCAACGTGAGACAAGTCGACGGTACGGCGGTTCATATGATCGAGCAGTCTTCCCGGTGTCGCGGCAACGATATCCACTCCACGGCGAAGACGTTTTATTTGGCTGTCCATATTAACGCCGCCAAAAATGGCGATGCTTTGCAGAGACGCGAAGCGTCCATATCCTGTTATAAATTCTTCCACTTGTTGTGCAAGCTCACGTGTTGGCGTCAGAACAAGCCCGCGTGTCGGATGACCTTTCTGAGATGCGGCATGTTGGAGAAAATGATTGAGCATTGGCAGCACAAACGCAGCGGTCTTTCCGGTACCTGTTTGCGCACAACCGATAATGTCGCGTCCAGCGACAGCTAACGGAATAGCGCGCGATTGAATGGCAGTCGGTGCAGTATATCCCGTTGCGAGAATACCCTGCACGAGTCGGTCGTCGAGACCAAGTTTTGAAAATGGCATGAATAAATCCTTACGATAAAATGAAGAAACACGCTACAAAAGATGGGAACCAGCAGAAGTTACATACGCTCGGAGAGTTTATATCAAGTAACCGCTTTATGAGCGGAGACCGGAATCTTTCCGTGCACTACCTTAGCTTTTATCATCGGAGAGCGAGTCTCAAATGTCCGCTCCCGATGCTATGCTACTGCACGGATGCGGTCTGTCGCAATTTGCGACTTATATAAGATACAAAATTTTACACTCGTTTCCTATGCAATTGTTGAAGTATGGTTCTTTTTATGCGATATTCTTTCAGTAATGAATCAGACAGATGTTATCATCTTTGGTGCAGGCGCAGCGGGACTCATGTGCGCTATCGAAGCGGGCAAACGCGGACGGCGCGTCTTAGTTTTGGAACATAATAGCTCTGTTGGAGAAAAGATTCGTATATCCGGGGGTGGACGATGCAACTTTACGAACCTTTATGTGAGTCCTGCTCATTACATTTCGCAAAATTTGCATTTTAGTAAATCAGCACTCGTACGATATTCGCAAACAGATTTTATTTCATTGGTTCAAAAGTACAATATCCCATATCACGAGAGGCAACATGGCCAACTCTTCTGTGATGGCAGCGCAGAACAACTTATCCGAATGCTTTTAGAAGAATGTCGGATGGCACATGTTCAGATTAACACCGGAACTCATATCACCAAGATCATGAAACAAGATGGTTTTCAGTTGACCACAAACAGCCAACAACTGGCCTCTTCTTCCCTCGTCATAGCGACAGGCGGGCTCTCAATCCCGAAACTTGGAGCAACCTCTTTTGGATTCAAGATTGCAGAACAATTCGGTATCAACATTATTCCACTTAAACCAGGGCTTGTTCCATTAAAGTTTAATTCGAAAGATTTTGAAGCTTTTAGGGATTTGAGTGGTGTTTCTATCGAAGCGGAGGTTGCATGTAATGGAATGTCGTTCAAAGAGAACATTCTTCTTACTCATCGCGGCCTGAGTGGTCCTGCGATTTTACAGATCTCGTCATATTGGAATGAAGGTGATTCCGTCTCCGTCAATCTACTGCCAAGCATTGATGTTCTCAACGTTCTAATAGAAAACCATCAAAGCAAAAAACACCTTGCTACTATCTTGGAACAATTTCTGCCATCGCGTTTTATCAGAACCTGGCTGTACCAGCGCGGTGGATCAAAGCCCATGAATCAATATTCCCTCTCTGATTTACGAGCCACAGCAAAAGCTTTAACAAGCTGGCAACTCACGCCAACCGGAACAGAAGGATATGAAAAAGCCGAAGTCACGGTTGGTGGTATCGATACCAATGAGCTTTCTTCAAAGACGATGGAAGCGAAAAAGGCACCGGGACTTTATTTCATTGGAGAAGTTGTCGATGTAACCGGATGGCTGGGCGGTTACAATTTCCAATGGGCTTGGTCGTCCGGCTGGGCAGCAGGTCAGGTAGTGTAAAAATCAGAAGACAAATTTTAATAACAGCGAAAAGCAGACAACTCTTCAGGAACGATTAGAAAGACAAGAAATCGAGCACAGTATCGGCAAATTCTTTTGGTGCATCCGCTTGGACCCAGTGACTTGCGTTTTTGATGGTTACAAGCTTCGCCTTGGGGAAAAGTTTATAGATAACGGGCATGTCTTCCATTTGAATGTAATCTGAGTTCTCACCGCGGATAAACAGTGTCGGTTTATCGAACTGATGGTCACGCGGAAGCTCTTCGTTGATTTGAGCATAGTTCTTTTCAATGACTTCGAGATTCATTTTCCAATGAAACCTGCCGAAATCATCTCGCATAAGATTCTTCACGAGAAATTGACGAAGTGGAACCTCTCGTATTTTCTTCGATAATGCTTCATCTATATCTTTTCGATACTCAAACATACCGAGGTCGAGAGAAGTGAGCGCATCAAAAACGCGATCGTGGTGCGCCTGATATGAACGAGGGGCAATATCAACTACTATCAATTTGTCGATACGTTCCGGATGAAGCATCGAAACAAGTGCGGCAGTTTTTCCGCCCATCGAATGCCCAAGAAGCGATACCGAGGAAATATTCTTCCCACGCATAAACTCTACAATATCTTCCGACATCGCTTGATAATTGAATATATCGCTGTGGGGCGACCGTCCGTGGTTACGAGCGTCGAGTATAAAGGTGCAAAAGTGTCCACCAAAAATCCTGCCAAACGAATGCCAATTATCCGACGAGCCAAGCAGCCCATGAAGAATGATAAGCGGCGGCAACGATTCTGATCCATATGAATTATAATAAAGCTGCATACTCATAAAAATAGGTCGACACTCTTGATATCGACATGACTTGTTCTTCATAAGAGAAATATGAAAGAATCATTGTATCAATAATCAGAAAGGATCAGCGGAAAAGCAATTCATATACTATTTTGCATGTCGGCTGCCTTGATGGTACATTAGAAAATAACAAATAAATGGAGAATGGAACGCTCTGAAAACTACGATCCTCTCACTTAGCACACCCAAGGATTTTAACTTTTGGCGCACCGTGTACAGTCACGGATGGTGTTCGCTGTTGCCGTTCAGTGTAAATAAAAAACAATTATCATTCAATCGACTTCTCACCTTAAGTGATAATTTACTTGTGTATTGTCAAATTACCTGCCAAAAGAAATCACCGCTCAATATTCTATTGAATCATCATCAAAAACTAACGGCCGCCCAATGCAACAATATTAAGCAACAAATAGCATCGTGTCTTCGACTTACAGAAGATTATTCTGAGTTTTATCAAGAGGTAAATCGATATCCTAAGTATCGTTGGGTTGCCAAAATGAAAGCCGGACGGATGCTTCGTGCACCGTCAGTGTTTGAAGATATCGTGAAAATGATCTGCACCACAAATTGCACCTGGGCGCTCACAACGATCATGGTAGAGAACCTTATTGGAGAATTGGGAAAGCCATTTGATGACTCGCACAAGATTTTCCCCTTGCCCGAAACTCTCGCGGGCATGTCGGAACAATTTCTCCGAAAAACCATAAGAGCAGGTTATCGCTCGCCATTTCTTCTGGAATTTGCCGAAAAGGTCGCAAACGGTAAACTCAATGTTGAAAGTTGGCGATCTTCAGAACTATCCACCGATGTCCTTTTCAAAGAGCTGCGTTCTATCAAAGGTGTCGGTGAGTATGCTGCTGGAAACATTCTCAAACTTCTCGGTCGGTACGATTATCTTGGATTAGACTCATGGGTGCGAGCGAAATACTATGAGTTGTACCATCATGGTCGAAGTGTCAGTGATAAGACGATTGAACGAAGATACAAACCTTATGGTAAGTGGCGCGGGTTATTTTTTTGGATGGAAATGACAAAGCACTGGTACGACCACAAGTTTCCATTTTGATCATAAATAACAAAGCCTCCAATCGAACAACGACCAGAGGCCTTGTTTCCATTCATCGCTACAGATACGATCTGCAAAAACTCACTGCACTATAAATGGTATTCCCCATACCTGTGATGAAACGGCCGCTGAATCAACAAAAATTGATTGCCGCGTAACTGCATTCACCACTACATTATGTCTTCCCGTCCATGCTCCTATCCACGAATTCTCATACACGCGAGTAAATGTGCCATCTCCGTTAGGTATTGAACTGATGAGCTTCATCGGTGCGCGATGATATATTCCACGACCCAGAGACCATAATGGCCGATGCACAACAACAATATCGCTGTCGGGGTCTGTGCTCTTCACCGTCACTTGAATTTTAAATAAGGGAGCAATAGCACTTGGGGGCATTTCATGCAATCCCCATCGTCCAATGGTTTGTCCGACCCTGAGGTAATAATTGAGGGGATCTGTGATATCGAGCGTATCATTACCAATAAAAAAAACAGCTTCCTGGATTGTCAAACCGCTATCCGTTGTCCCTCCTTGCAATATTGAGAGTTCAGAAATCTTCCAATTCTTCCGAAGGTCTTTATCTCGAAGGATGCGCACGAATTTCACATTACGGTTGGTCACTTCGGTAAAATTCTTCTTCACGAGTTGTTTAGTCGTGTCCTTTGAATAGATCCAAAAATATCCGCCTATGGTATTCGTCACAACGGCTGCTGCGATAGTGTCGGAAACCACCGTAAAATTCAGACTACGATCAAAAAATGATATTTTTATTCCCCAAGCTTTTGGGACAATCGCCGCGGATGTTTTTTGTAATGACGAATTCGGATTCCCGTCATTCAGAACGGAGTTTTCTGGAGAGAAAAGATTATCATTGGCTACAAGCTCCGTCATTGCGCCTTGATCCGTTGTTGTCGCCGGCGTGGTTTGCGTTGGATTGCTTTTCTCGCAGCCCGCAAGCAAAAGAAAAGAAACGAACACTGCCGCAATGACGAATATATTTCTTGAGTTCATATGAAGCTCCTCAATAGGTGAGACATGAGTACATTATCTTCGATTTAGGTATTGGACACATCCATCAAGGATAGAGTTTAATCAAAGACAAGAAACTTCGTATGGCAGAAATCACAATTTTGATGGGCCAAGAATTTCGGATTTCAGTGCGCCTTCAATAAGAACTACATATTCACCGCGGGGTTCCTTCTTTTCCAGTTCAGATTGAACGAATTGAATCGAACCACGCACAATTTCTTCAAATTTCTTTGTTAATTCTCTTGCTACGACGACATTGCGATTGCCGAAATAGTTTTGAATTTCAGTGAGGGTTTTACGAATTCGATGGGGAGATTCATAGATGATAATGGTGCGGGATTCTAATTTCAGTGATTCGAATTTTGTCCTACGACCTTTTTTTAGCGGAAGGAAACCTTCGAACACGAATCGGTCTGTCGGTAGGCCGCTGACGATAAGCGCAGAAATAAACGCCGTTGGGCCAGGGATGGGAATAACCGAAATTCCATTTTCTAAAGCCCGCTGAACAATATGAAATGCCGGATCAGAAATTCCCGGAGTTCCTGCATCCGAGACGAGCGCGATGGATTGTCCCGTGAGAAGTTTTTCGATTAATTGCGGTGCGCGCGCTTTCTCGTTGTAACTATAATAACTCACCATCGGTCTGTTGATGTTGTAATGATCAAGCAAGATTTTCGTCTTACGCGTATCTTCTGCGGCGATGAGATCGGCAGATTGAAGAACCTTTACGGCACGGTATGTTATATCTTCTAAATTGCCGATGGGAGTGGCAACGAGATAGAGAACACCCGATGGAAGAGATGAATTATTCATGTGCAGCTTATCGTTTTATTCCAATGAATATACGAATCGAAAATTATTTTTATCCTCTATGTGATTCCAGATCCATGCTGGAAGGACATTCTGCTTCTATATTCCCCAATCGCGGACATAACGGAAGTCAACATTGACAGTACGGTAAGAGACTTTAGCAATCACCGGAGGGCGGCGCTTGAATTGGTTCTGCTGAATCATTCCACGCACCTTTTTTATAAGTACTTCTTCGAATCCCAACATCACCAATTCATCATCCGAATGCCGTTCGTCGATCATCTCAAAGAGTAACGCATCCAACTTTGCGTAGGTCACACCCATTTCTGCCTCATCCGTTTGCCCTTCCCATAAATCCGCAGAAGGTGCTTTCTCGATGACCGATTTTGGAACTCCGAGTGCTTCTGCGAGCTGCCAGATTTGCGATTTATAGAGATCACCCACCGGATTGATTGCGCTTGCAAGATCGCCATGTTGAGTTCCGTATCCAACAAGAATTTCTGTTTTATTACTTGTCCCGATAACCAGCGCCTTTTCACGGGCAGAGAGATCGTACAGCACTATCATCCGCATACGGGCCATCACATTGCCGCGGCGAAGCGAATCGGTAATTCTATGTTCCTCGCAGTATCCATCCACCATTTTGCTGATATCCACGAGTTCCGAGCGAATGCCCGTCGCTTGAATGACGAGATTTGCATCTTCAACACTTTTAGGATTGCTCGTGCGATAGGGGATCATCACACCAAGAACGTTTTCTTTCCCCAGCGCTTCTGCTGCCAGCGCCGCCGATACTGCTGAATCAACACCACCTGAAATGCCAATGACGGCTTTCGTAAATCCTGCATTCGTCGTCTGGTCTTTGATAAACCTCACAAGCAATTCCCGTACAATATTGGTGTTGAGCTTAATATCTGCCCGATTTGTTCGCTGCGATGTTTCCATACTCTTTCTTTCTTAAGCCGGCTTCATTTCTTTCACACAGCGGCGAATAATGTCAATCCCTTCATCTACTTCCGCTTTCGACAAATTCAACGGCGGTCTAAAACGGATCGTCCGATTACCGCATCCAATAAGTATCAATCCTTTTTCCAGTGCTTTGTCTTTGAGTAATTCACGATTTATATTTGTATCCAGATCGATGGCACAAAACAGCCCAAGTCCGCGAACATTGCTTAGAAGTCCTGAAAATTCTGTTTGCAGTGCAAATAAGTTCTTTTGTAAATATTCTCCGACGATACGTGCATTTTCCACCAGCCGCTCTTCTTCGATTATTTCCAGAATGCGGGTAGCCCGAACCATATCTGTGAGATTCCCCCCAAAAGTGGAATTGAGACGGCTCGGTGTATGGAAAACATTTTCAGAAACATCATCGATACGTTTGCTGGACACAAAACCGCAAATATGCATTTTCTTGCCGAAGGCCATCATATCCGGCTGCACAAAATGCTGATGCGCCCACATCTTTCCTGTTATGCCGACGCCGACCTGTACTTCATCGATGATGAAAATAATATCATTTTCGTCGCAAATTGTTCGAAGCTCGATAAAGAATTCTTTGCGAAAATAATTATCGCCGCCCTCAGCCTGAATTGGTTCGATAATCAACGCGGCAATATCGTCCGGATTGTCAGTGATAGCTTTTTTAATTTGTTCAATTGCCATCTTCTCTTCTTTCTTGACCTGCTCCAATCTTGTTTCAGTAAGCGGGAAAGTAAGAATGGGATTATGAATGCGCGGCCATCGAAACTTCGGATAGTAATTCACCTTTACCGGATCGGTATTTGTTAGTGACATCGTATAACCGGTACGTCCATGAAAGGCTCGTTGAAAGTGAATAACCTGAGAACCAACTTCATAGGAATATCCCTTTGCAAAATTCTTACGAACTTTCCAGTCAAATGCCGCTTTCAGAGCATTCTCGATGCCAAGAGCTCCGCCATCAATAAAAAAAGCATAGGGCAGATAGGAGGGTTGTGCAATCCGTGAAAATGTTTCAACGAATTCTGCCATTTCAACCGAGTACACATCGGAGTTGGAAGGTTTGTTCACACTCACATAAGCAAGTTTTTTTAGAAATTCCGGCGTCGTTAATTTAGGATGGTTAAGCCCTACGGCACTGGAAGCAAAAAAAGTAAAAAAGTCCAGAAGGGCGCGGTTTGATTTTGAATCGTAGAGGTACGAACCGTGACTTTTTTGAAGATCTACAACAAGATTAAAACCATCAGCCAGCATGTGCCGGTTCAGCACTGCATGCACTTCAGACGGAAGGATTTTTATAGGGCTTGTTGTCGTCGGTTTTTCATTTTTCGTTTCGGACATGAGGCACCTCGAAATTCACTTTGTGAACAGATTCGGTTATTCTTGCGCGCGCGATACATTTAACGCGCATGCACCGATCCATCAGAAGAATTCCTGATGCTCATAGAACGAAATGATATAGGGACGACCCATCATACTATAAATTACAAATATCAGACGCAAAAGCCAAATCCTGTTGTACAGGATTCCACAAAGCCGGACAACTTTCAAATCTCACAATCTCATGAATACAGAATTTCTTCACCGTCTCCTTTGGAATTCGAGATGTTCATCCTCAATAATTGTCAATTTGCGCCCGTTGAAGTCTGCCACTGTAATCGATATACACAGATTTCCATTCGGTAAAGAAATCATACACTGCCCAGCCGCCTTCGCGGTGGCCGTTGCCGGTTTGCTTCACTCCTCCGAACGGTAAATGCGCTTCTGCACCAATTGTCGGTACATTGATGTACGTAATCCCTGCCTGAATATCTCGAATTGCAGCAAATGCTTTATTCACATCCCGAGTGTAAAGAGAAGAAGACAGACCGTAAATTGTTCCATTCAATATTCCAATCGCTTCTTCAAACGATGTTGTGCGAATAACAGAAAGCACAGGGCCGAAGATTTCTTCCTGAGCAATCCGCATGGTCGGCTTCACATTGCCAAAGATCGTCGGCTCATAAAACCAACCCTTTGCCAAATCGCCTTGATGAGCAATAGTACCGCCGCAAACAAGCTGAGCACCTTCATTCTTTCCGATTTCTACATATGACTGCACAATTCTTCTTTGAGCTTCATTGATACAAGGGCCGACATCAATCGTCGGAAGAAGTCCATTGCCTAATTTAAGCCTCTTCGTCCGCTCAACGAGCATCTCCAAAAACTTCTCGTAGATATTTTCATGAAGAATCAATCGGCTCGTTGCCGTACAACGTTGACCCGTAGTACCAAATGCACCCCAGAGTACGCCATCCAGTGCCAATGTAAGGTCGGCATCGTCCATCACGATTTGTGCGTTCTTGCCGCCAAGTTCTAACGAGACACGCTTAAGTGTTGCACTGGCATCTCGCGAAATTTGCTTGCCAATTTCGGATGAACCGGTAAATAAAATCATATCAACATCGGGATGTGCAACGATGGCATTTCCCACTTCGCTGCCGCCGCCATGAACAAGGTTTACGACACCTTCAGGTATTCCCGCTTCCATCATTATTTGAATAAGTGTTGTCGCTGTTTTTGGCGTATCGCTTGCCGGTTTGAACACAACCGTATTACCGGAAAGGATGGCAGGGAAAATTCCCCATGTCGGAATTGCCATTGGAAAATTCCATGGAGTGATAATGCCTGCCACACCGATAGGAACACGGATTGCCATGGCAAATTTATTGGGAAGTTCAGATGGAACGGTGTGCCCAAACAACCGGCGTCCTTCTGTTGCAGCATAGTAAGCAGTATCAATCCCCTCTTGAACATCACCACGAGTTTCATCAAGCACTTTTCCCATTTCGCGGGTCATCTCATGAGCGATGTCTTCTTTATTCTTCACAAGAAGATCGCCTATTTTTCTTAAGATCCCGCCGCGTGCCGGTGCAGGCATCAAACGCCACTTCTCGTATGCAGAACGAGCGGCTTTCACCGCTTCATCAACATCTTCTTTTCCCGATCTTGGAAAGAGTCCTACAATATCATCCCAATTGGCGGGATTACGATTGGCAGAGGTCTTCCCCGATTTCGCGTCAACCCACTGTCCATTGATGAAGTTTTGAAATTTTTGCGGCATAGCGGTCCTCCATCGTTAGTGGATACCTACTTGCTCAAAGATATAATCGACATGCTTTAAACTTCTTTTTGGGTCAAAAAGTTCATCAAGCTCTTTTTCCGAAAGGATTTTCATTATTTCCTTGCTTCCGAGAAGCAGCGTCTTGTAATTCTGATCGCTCTCCCACACCTTCATTGCGTATTCCTGTACAACACGATAGGCATCTTCGCGCTTCATTCCCTTCTTTGTGAGTGCAAGAAGGACTTCCTGGGAAAAGATGAGCCCGCGCGTAGCATTCAGATTGCGTATCATGTGATCTGGATAAACAATCAATGTATCGATAATCTTTGTCATATCGGCAAGTATGAAATCGAGTATTATGCAGCTATCAGGAACAATAACCCTCTCTACTGATGAGTGCGAAATATCTCGCTCATGCCAGAGCGCCACATTCTCCATCGCCGCGAGAGTATTGGATCGCAACACGCGCGCTAATCCGGAAATCCGCTCGCAGATAATCGGGTTTCGTTTATGAGGCATGGAAGAAGATCCCTTTTGCCCTTTAGAAAAGAACTCCTCCGCCTCGAGCACTTCTGTTTTTTGAAGATGACGAATTTCCGTCGCAATTTTTTCTAATGAACATCCGCAAATTGCCAGAGTATTCATAAATTCTGCATGCCGGTCTCGCTGTAGAATCTGCGTCGATATCGGCGCCGGTTGAAGTCCAAGCTTTTCACAGACATAGCGCTCAACAAATGGATCGAGATGCTGATACGTACCCACCGATCCGGATATCTTCCCCACCGAGATTGTCTTCAGCGCTGATTTCAAGCGTTCAATGTCTCGTACAATTTCAGCATACCACAGCGCCAGCTTCAACCCAAAGGTTATTGGTTCGGCATGAATACCATGCGATCTTCCAATCATCGCCGTATTTTTAAATTCTTTCGCTCTGCGTGCAAGGACATCTTTCAATCCTTCCAATCCCTTTAAAAGTAATTCTGCGGATTGTTTCATTTGAACCGCCAACGCAGTATCGAGCACATCCGAAGAAGTCATACCAAGATGAATGAAACGCGATTCGGGTCCGACGTATTCACCAACATTCGTCAGGAATGCTATGACATCGTGTTTTACTTCTTGTTCGATTTCAAGAATGCGTGCGACTTTAAAACCGCTTTTTTGTCGAATCACCTTTGCGGCTTCTTTCGGAACTACCCCGAGTTCTGCCTGTGCTTCGCTTGCAAGTATTTCGATCTCCAGCCAGATGCGGTATTTGTTTTCTTCTTCCCAAATTTTCCCCATCGCGGGGCGTGTATATCGTTCTATCATTACTTTCCCTCCGAAGTAGCTGCCAGTTTGAGAGCAATGTCAAGGGTTTTATGCTCACGATAAATTTTGAATTTTAAAATATCGCCGGGACTTAATTCGACCATCACGGCAAGAATGTCGCTATCCGAATTTACTTTCTCTCCGTTCACTTCAAGAACGATGTCGCCGACTTTCAGTCCTGCTGCTTCCGCGGGTCCACCGGAGTGAATATCGCTGACAATAACGCCTTGCTGCTGTTTCATTCCGAAATATCGAGCAATACGGGCATCCACCGGCTGCACATCGAAGCCTGCCGTAATATCATGCGCAACCTTTCCTTTTTTCTTTAAATCGATTACGACTTTTTTAATTTTATTAATAGGAATTGCAAACCCATATCCGATATATGTACTGCTTTGACCGCCAGTAAAGATCAAGGTGTTCATCCCGATCACTTCTCCGCTGCTATTGACAAGCGGCCCGCCGCTATTGCCTCCGTTGATTGCTGCATCTGTTTCAATCATATCTCGATAATAACGATTTTGTAATTGTCCCAATTTCATCCCTGTCGAACTAATAACTCCGACTGTTACAGTCGGTTTATCGTTAATCTCGAACAAACCGAATGGGTTTCCCAGAGCAATAGCCCATTCACCGATAAGTACATCGTCAGAATTGCCCAATGTAACATACGGAAGATCTTTTCCTTCGACCTTCAGCAGACAAATATCTGTTGCCGGATCGGTACCAACAAGCTTTGCTTTCATCTGCTTTCCGCCGGTAATAGTTATTGTAATATCCGTTCCATTTCCTGCAACGTGGTCGTTTGTTACAATATACCCATCCGGCGATATGATAAAACCGGAACCAAGTTCTTTCACTTCTTGATTATAAACACGGTCGCCAAAAAACGGTTTAAAGAACGGGTCATCAAAATATTGTGAAAATGGATCGCGATACCGAATCTGCTGCACTGCAATAACATTGATACCAACGACTGCAGGACTTAATTTCGCCACTGCACGCGTGATGGCGTTTTGCCGGGTAACACCAAGCTGGTCGCCTTCTTGGGTGTTTTTTTCTTGAGTTTGTCCCGTGGATGAAAATGTTTGATCAAAGCTTGTATTGGCAGCCTGTACTGATTGCACTCCGGCTGGTTTTACAACATATCCAATACCAAAGCCAACAAGCAACGGCACAGTTAATATGATAAAGAAACGTATATAAGGATTATTCATCGTACAACCTCTTTTTAAAAATAGAATTCAGATGTTACTGTTCACTTTTTAAAAGAATCTTCACGGCATCCCCATGACTCATCAGAAGAATCCCGCTTACTATAAACGAAATAAACCGATAATCAGTTGCAGGAATTTCACGTACCATTAGTGCTTCAATCCATGCAGTTGGGAACACCAGTACAACAATGGGTGTGAGGATAATGGCAATAAGGTTTGCATGTAAAACATCATTGAAGAATCTTGATGAAATAAACCACGTTAAACACCAAACAACTGTATAGCTGACTCCAATAGCGAACATACCGCCAGCCGCAGTGGATAATCCTCTTCCGCCTTGAAATCGCAGCCATACCGGATAATTATGTCCGATGATAGCTCCAATCAATGCCATCGACTGAATCCAGAACGATCCACCGAGAAATTGTCCTGCTGCCAATGCGACGACCAATCCTTTGAGTCCATCCAATATTCCAACCACAATCCCTGTTCTTTTTGATTGTGTCACATTATATGCATTGAGTGCGCCGACATTTCTGCTGCCTTGCGTGCGTACATCCAGCCCTGCCCTCAAACGAACAATGAGATATGCCGTAGGAATAGAGCCAATAAGATACCCGGCAAAAAAACCTATGATGGCAATCAATATACAGTACACCCGTATTATTGTGGCTTTGAACCTATCTCTTTGAGAAAATTACGGAAAAGTGAAGGGGAAAGCAAATAAACCAATGAAGTTGATAAGTCAATGAGTGGACGAGGAATTTGAAGAAGAATCAACAAGAATAATAGCGGTTTAGGGATGAGTGTTCTTCTCGGTTCGATAATTCAATGTGCTCCTTCACCACGCGTATCGCGGCCCATTAAATCAAGCGTGGCCTGGCGGGGATTTTTATCCTCAAAGAGAACGCGGTAGACTTCTTCAGCCATTGGCATTTCGATATGATGTTTTTGAGCAAGCTGATGGACGGATTTCGCTGTCGGTACACCTTCGGCGACCATAACCATTCCGGCCAGTACATCCGCGACACTGCAACCTTTGCCGACTTCTTCACCGACATAACGATTACGACTGTGCCGGCTCATGCAGGTAACAATCAAATCGCCCATTCCGGAGAGTCCGGCAAATGTAATTGGCTGAGCGCCCATCTTTGCACCAAGACGCGTAATCTCATAGATACCGCGTGTCATTATTGCCGCTTTCGTATTATCGCCAAAACCTGCACCATCGCTCAATCCTGCTGCTATAGCAATAACGTTTTTAATGGCACCACCAAGTTCGACACCGCGAATATCTTCGTTCACATATACACGGAAATAGTCGGTCATGAAAGCTTCCTGCACCATTTTTGCTGTTTTCATCTTAAAAGATGCAGACACAACCATCGTTGGAATTTTCAAACTCACCTCTTCGGCATGGCTTGGACCGGATAGAATCGCAAGGTTTTCTTTGCGTTCATGCATTAAGACATCTAGCAAAACCTCCGACATGGTCATGAGCGAACCATTTTCAATTCCCTTAGCAACATTGCATATAATAGTGTGTTCCAAATCGAGATGAGCGATGCGTTGGAGAACCGAACGAAGAAATTGAGATGGCACTGCCGCAACAATCATATCACGTTCTTGACATGACTTTTCGATGTCTGTCATAATTTCGATTTCAGACGGCAGAGAGATACCTGGAAGGAATTCCACATTTTCGTGTTTCTTAAGCAGGTAATCTGCTTGAGTGTCATCAAATGTCCATAGATTGACCTTATGATGATTGTCGTTTAGAACGAGAGCAAGAGTCGTTCCCCAGCTGCCGGCGCCAAGAACAGTAATCTTCATAATATTAGTGACACGTCAGGTTAGGGTTCTTTGCCTGCTTGAGAATCGAGTGTTGTTTAGGATTTAGCAGACTCGGTTTTACTTTTAAAGCTCGTGGCTTTCCGTTCAGTTCCTTCCATCAATCGCTTAATATTAGTGCGATGAGAATAGAACAGAAAAAGTGCAATCCCTGTACTGAAAAACACGAGTGTCTTGTAACTGTGAATTTCATCCGAGAGGATATTATACCGAATAATCAACGACAACGGAAATGCTGCTGCCGCCATTATAGAACCTAAGGATACATAGCGGAATGCAAAGAAAAAGATAAAAAACACAATAAGGGAAACCGCAAATTCTGTCGGCGCAATACCGATCAGCATTCCTGCTCCCGTTGCAATTCCTTTTCCACCTTTGAATCCGGCAAACACTGTTAATACATGTCCGATAACAGCCGCACCGCCGCAAATCATTTGAATAATGGTAAAATCGTCAAATGGAGTATGATTATAGAAAGGCAATGTCGGATCCCAAAACAATCGCGCTACCACAGTCGTCGCCAGAACGCCCTTCAATGCATCCATCACAATAATAAAGACGCCTGATTTCCAGCCCAGGACACGGAAAACATTCGTACCACCAGCATTGCCGCTTCCCTTGCTGCGAATATCAAATCCATGTCTCCACTTGGAAAGCATAATGCTCGTCGGAATCGATCCTACAAGATAACTCAAGAGCATCACAATCACCATGTTCATCATACAAACTTATCCTTTGTTTCTATAATAAGCTCTATATAAGATATTCATTTCAGCATCAAGAAGCAACCTGCTGGGTCACACTTACATGAACCCTTTTGCATGCCACCGGTCTAAGATCAACACACCCAACTCCAAATCCTCAAGTGTTGTAATTTTGATATTATCGTAATTTCCTTCCACAATACGCACTTTGACGCCGAGCCGTTCGACCAACGCAGCTTCATCCGTTGAATAGAATTTGTCTTCCCGCGCTTTTTCAAACGCCTTCACCAATAATTTTGCGCGAAATGCTTGCGGTGTCTGCACCTGCCAGAGTGCTGTGCGATCCAGTGTCTGATCGAAAAAACCGCCGCCTGACGAACGTCGAATTGTATCTTTCGGTTGAACAGCGAGTACCGCTGCATCATATTCTTTGCAAACTTTCAGGAGATGTGTAATGCGTTTTGTCTCAATGAATGGCCGAACACCATCATGCACAATTACGATGTCCGAATCTTTCAATGTCAGGCGATTGAGAACATTGTTCACGGAATCCTGCCGCTTCTTGCCGCCTATCATCATCTTGCTGACTTTATGCAGTCTGTATCGTGCAACAACGGCTTCCATATCTGACATCGCCGACTCCGGAAGAGCCATCGCCACTTCATCTATATCCGAGCAATGCTCAAATTGCTGGAGCGTATGGACGATGATGGGCTTCCCTTTCAGAGGCAGGAACTGCTTTTTAATCTCCCCGCCAATACGTGTGCCAGAACCTGCCGCAGGAATAATTGCAAACACTTTGGGCCTTGATTTTGACATTTCTCCGTCATCCCTTTTATGCAAAAGAGTACGCACCCAGAATAAATAGTTAGAGGGAATTCGCTTTCAACTGCTTTATTGAATCGAATACGTTATTCCCTCCAAAACAATCAACTTACCAAATCAACATTACATCACCATAGCTATAAAAACGGTACCCCTCTTTAACAGCCTTCTTATAGCCATGCATCAATAAGTCATGTCCTGCGAATGCGCTCGTTAACATCAGCAGTGTCGATTCCGGTAAATGAAAATTAGTAATGAGTTTATCGGTAACCTTAAAATCATATGGCGGAAAAATGAATTTATCTGTCCATCCTTTCGCAGGCTTCACATGACCATCGGCGGTGACGCTTGATTCCACAGCGCGGCATGTGCTCGTGCCAATAACAAAGACGGTATGCTTTGAATCAATCGTTTTATTAATAATGTGCGCCGCCTCGCTGGAGATCTCAAAATACTCCGAGTCCATTTTGTGTTTTGTTAAGTCTTCCACTTCGACTGTACGGAATGTTCCGAGTCCGATATGCAGCACAACCGGTGCTATCTTCACGCCTTTCGCTTGAAGTTTTTTCATAAGCGCTTTTGTAAAGTGCAATCCTGCTGTTGGTGCTGCAACTGCACCTACGACACGAGCATAGACTGTTTGATAGCTTTCTTTATCCTTATTCGTTGCGTCTCGCTTGATATAATGCGGCAATGGTGTCAGGCCAATCCTATCGATGATCTTGAAAAAATCGCCTTTATGATTGAAGCGTACCGTGCGGCCGCGTGAAGTCGTATTGTCGATAACTTCACACCAGAGTTTACCATCGTCGAAATAGATTTTATTGCCGATGCGCACTTTGCGCGCCGGATCGACGATAACATCCCAAATATTTTCTTCAGCGTTCAACTCGCGCAGTAAGAAGACTTCGATCTTTGCATTCGTCTTTTCTTTCTTACCGTAGAGACGCGCTTGAAACACTCGTGTCTCGTTCACTACAAGACAATCTCCCTTTTGAAAATATTCAGCGATTTCATAAAACTTCCGTTCTTCAATAGTATCTTCGACACGATTCATAACCATCAACCTCGAGTGGTCGCGCGGATTAGCCGGTTGTTTTGCTATTAAGTTTCGCGGAAGCGGATATTTGAAATCGGAGAGCTTCATTGCTCATATCCCTTCTATTATGATAGGTTGAAGGAGGCGGTAAACAGATTTACCGCCTCCTATGATTTAGTGATCTTCCCATCGGCTTACTTCTTGCGCGATGTCTTTCCTTTTTTACTAACCTTCTTGATGGCTTTCTTTGCCGGTTCTGTCGGATTCAGCAGCGCAGCGCGCGCAGCAGCCAGCCGTGCAATTGGAACACGGAATGGCGAGCAGCTTACATAGTTCAAACCGATCAAATGACAGAACTCAATGCTCGACGGATCACCGCCGTGTTCACCACAGATGCCAAGTTTGATGCCGGGACGCGCTGTGCGGCCCTTCTCAACGGCGATCTTCATCAGTTTGCCAACGCCGCCACGGTCGAGAACTTCGAACGGATCTTTCGCATACATTTCTTTCTCAACATACGGAATCAGGAACCGCGCTGCATCGTCGCGGCTTACACCAAGTGTCGTCTGCGTCAGATCGTTCGTTCCAAAACTGAAGAACTCGGCTACCGCTGCGATCTCATCAGCAGTAATCGCGCCGCGGGGAATTTCGATCATCGTGCCGACGAGATATTTGAATTTTACGCCTTTTTCTTTCATCACATCTTCCGCTACCTTGCGAACGAGCTTTTCCTGGTTCACAAGTTCCTTTACATTGCCGACGAGCGGAATCATCACTTCCGGTTGCACTGAAATGCCTTTCTTCTGTGTATCGACAGCAGCTTCAAAAATAGCGCGTGCCTGCATCTCAGTGATTTCCGGGAAAATGATACCGAGACGACAGCCGCGGAATCCAAGCATCGGATTGAACTCGTGCAAACCCTCAACACGTTCCTTGACCTTCTCGTAGCTGATTCTCATTGCCTGTGCAAGTGCACGCTGTTCTTTTTCCTCGTGCGGCACAAATTCGTGCAACGGTGGATCGATTGTACGAATGGTCACTGGTTTCCCGTGCATCGCCTCAAAGATACCGGCGAAGTCTGCGCGCTGCAACGGCAGCAACTTTGCTAATGCTGCTCTGCGTTGTTCGAGCGTATCGGCAAGAATCATTTCGCGCATGGGACCAATCTTTCCTTCACCGAAAAACATATGCTCGGTGCGGCAAAGACCAATACCTTCTGCGCCAAACGCGATTGCATTTGCGGCCTGATCGGGTTGATCTGCATTTGTGCGAATTTTCAGCGTGCGGTACTTGTCTGCCCATTGCATCACTTTCGCGAATGTCTGATACACCGGCGCGTCTTTCGCATCGAGCGTTTTTTCCACGAGCACCTGAAGCACTTCTGACGGTTTCGTTTGGATCTTACCTTCTATTACCTGGCCGGTCGTGCCATCGAGCGAAATCCAGTCGCCTTCGTTCAGCACTTTGCCCTTCACGGTCATTGTGTGCTTGGCATAATCAATGAGCAGTTCGTCGCATCCCGCAACACATACCTTACCCATTTGACGGGCAACAAGCGCAGCGTGCGAGGTCATTCCACCGCGTGCAGTCAGAATTCCTTCCGATGCATCCATACCCTTGATATCTTCCGGAGAAGTTTCAATACGGGTGAGAATAACTTTCTCGCCGCGATTTTTCCATGCTTCTGCATCGACAGCATTGAAAACAATGCGACCGGTGGCAGCACCGGGGCCTGCGTTCAAACCCTTTGCCAGCAATCGTCCAGATTTGACGGCTGCATCTTTTTCTTTAAGATCAAAAATCGGACGGAGCAATTGATTCAACTGGTCCGGCTCAATGCGCGTTAACGCTTCCTTTTCCGAGATAAATTTATCGTCGACCATATCCACCGCAATTTTGATGGCGGCAAACGCTGTCCGCTTTCCAACGCGGCATTGAAGCATGAACAACTTGCCTTGTTGAATGGTGAATTCGACGTCCATCATATCGCGATAGTGCTTTTCAAGAGTTTTACGAATTTTATCAAGTTGTCCGTACAATTTTGCATCTTGTTCTTTCAGCTTCGAGATCGGCAGAGGCGTGCGTGTACCGGCAACGACATCTTCGCCTTGCGCATTCATCAAATATTCACCGTAGAAATAATTTTCACCGGTTGCCGCATCACGCGTAAAGGCAACGCCAGTTCCGGAATCTTCGCCCATATTGCCAAACACCATCGTCTGCACATTCACTGCCGTGCCCCATGACTCCGGAATATCGTACATCTTGCGGTAAGCAATCGCACGGTCATTCATCCAAGAACTAAACACGGCTCCGATAGCGCCCCACATCTGTGTAATTGGATCCTCCGGGAAATCATGGCCGGTCTTCTCTTTAATCGCTGCCTTAAATTTTACAACGAGTTCTTTCAGATCTTCCGCGCTAAGTTCAGTATCCAGTTTCACGCCTTTTGCGTGTTTCTTCGCCTCGATGATCTCTTCGAACGGATCGATGTCATCCTTATTGACCGGTTTCAATCCAAGTACAACATCGCCGTACATCTGCACAAAGCGCCGGTATGAATCGTACACGAATCGTTCATTCTTTGTCTTAGCGACAAGGCCCGCAACCGTCTGGTCGTTGAGGCCGAGGTTGAGAATAGTATCCATCATACCGGGCATCGATGCGCGCGCGCCGGAACGAATAGAAACGAGCAGCGGATTCTTTGCATCGCCAAACTTTGCGCCCATTGCCTTTTCGACTTTTGCGAGTGCAGTGCGGACTTCTTTCTCCAGCGACTTCGGATACTTCTGCTTGTTTTGATAATACGCGCTGCAAACTTCCGTCGTAATCGTAAAACCCGGCGGAACCGGCAATCCGATATTAACCATTTCGGCAAGGTTTGCTCCTTTACCGCCAAGAAGATTTTTCATCTCCGCTTTGCCTTCAGCTTTACCGCTGCCGAAGAAATAAACATACTTTGGTACTTTTGCCATTGTGCACGTTATCCTTTCAGTTACTTATTGATTGATAGTTCTTGTATTTAATTGATATTGATGTACCTCTCGCAAGAACAGCCTTGCGAGTTTTTGTGAAAAAAAAGTTTCTTTTAAACGTTCCGGATGCCATTGCACGAGCATCAGAAACGGCATATTGTCTTTCATCACCCATTCTCCTGCTTCCACGACATTGTCCGCAGAAATCGCCGAACACATCAACCCGTTGCCAAGTTTTTCGACTGCCTGATGATGAAACGTGTTCACTTCCACCTCGGTTGTTCCTGTCAACGCATACAGCATCGAATGCGGCATAACAGATATTCCATGTATCATGCCTTGATCATCTGCCGGACTTGTATGATCATGGAAACCTTCTGAAGACAGATCAACCGTTAACGAACCGCCGAGGTACACATTCATTATTTGCATTCCACGGCAGACGCCAAGGATCGGTATATCGGCATCCAGCGCCCGTTTGATAACAGCAAATTCAAATTCGTCCCGCTGTTCGTTCACTCCCTTCGTTTTACAAAATTGATTTTCCTTTCCATAATATCGCGGATGAACATCACCGCCTCCGGAAAGGAGAAGGCCATCGAGTTTTTCAATCTCTCTTGCACTATCAATTTCGTGTGATAATTTTTGAATATCCACAGATCCATCGATTGAACGAATCCATCCGACATACTGCTCGTACTTGTCTTCTTTCAAAGTGTCTGTAATTCCGATCTGCATTACTTCACCGTATTTTTTATCAATCTATCGAATGCATTTTCCCCAGCAACAAACACTTGCTGAATTTCAGCAACGACCACCGGTTCAGTCTTTAAAAATTCCATAAATCGATCTCTCAGCCGCATAAAGTCTTTTTCTGTTGTAACGATAAAATCAACGCCTAATGTTTTTCTTGCTTTGACAATCATTTGAATGTCTTCATCAAAAAACCAGTGATGGTCGGAGAATACGAAATGTTTTATGACTTTCATTCCAATCTCTGCAAGAAGCAACTCGAACGTTTTCGGGCTTCCAATCCCGGAGAAGGCAATAACTTTTTTCCCTGCAAGACTTCCAGTTTTCAATGTTTCGTTCGATGATATCAGTTTGAGAGATTTCGATTCTATTTGAACGCCAACGATTCCCTCTCCACGTGTGAGAAGGTTAGAGTGAGGTTCCGCTCTAAATCTCGATTCGATAGCTCCTTTCGCTTGTTCAAAGTCCCGTCTATCTTTGCATCTTGTGACTACCAACGCATCAGCACGTTTCAGCGAACTCATCGGCTCACGTCTATTTCCTGCGGGGAGCAGCCAATCGCCATTTACAATTTCCTTTGCTGTCATCACCACAAGATTCAGATCACGATGAAGATATCGATGTTGAAATCCATCATCGAGCACTATCATTTCTGCGCCAAGTTCTATAGCTTTTTGAGCTCCGCGGGTTCGTTTCTCATCGACAACAACAATAAGTTTGGGAAATTTTCTCGCAAGTTGACTTGGCTCGTCTCCTGCATCTTCGACTGAGGCATAATTTCCGCATCCATCACTTACGACTATTGTTCCGACAGATTTCCTTCCATATCCTCGACTAACAACCGACAACCTACGATTATTTCCCAGTCTCTCTATCAACATTTCAACAATCGGTGTTTTTCCAACGCCGCCTATCGAAATATTACCAACCGAGATCACCGGTGGATTCACTTTCGTCGTTTTGAGAATTCCTATGTCAAAGAACCAATTGCGAAGAGTTACTCCCACCCAAAACAATAAAGAGAACGGTAACAGGAGTTTTCGCATTTTTCCTTCAGTCCTCAGTTATCAGTGAACAGCAACAACTTCACCGCTTTTTTATTTGATTTCCAATATTCGTTCGGCAACTTTCTGTGATGCACCGGCACTGCCAAGCATACCTTTTACTTTGGAAAGCTCATTTTTCATTTCTTTCAATTGTTTTTCGTCGCTCAACAATTTTACTGCTGCCTTTTCTAAATTCTTTGCATTCGCACGTTGTTGTATAAACTCGGGTACGATTGTTTTTCCAGCCACGATATTGACAAGTCCAATATTCTTCACACGCACCAGCAGCCGACCAATGCAATATGTCAGCCATGATGTTTTGTACACGACAAACATCGGCGTTCCGAAGCATGCGGTTTCTAAAGTTGCCGTGCCAGAGGTAACAATAGCAAAATCTGCATTTGCCATCACTTCGTATGTTAGACCTGCAATCAAACGGATACCTTTTAGATTATAGAGTGTTCGGAAGAACTGCTCTTCAAGCGTCGGTGCAACACCAACGACAATTTCCACTTCCTTCTCTTCAGCGATTCTTCGTGCGGCACTCAGCATATCAGGAAATATCTTTTCAATTTCTTGTTTTCGGCTTCCCGGCAATAACGCAAGAATTTTCTTTTGCCCGTCGAGCTCAAACCGTTTACAGAAATTCTTTCGGTCGAGCTTTGATTCCAACACCTCCAACAATGGATGGCCGACGAACTCCGCATCAATTCCTTCTGCCCGATATAAATCCACCTCAAATGGAAAGATGACGAGCATTGTATCTACCAACGCCCGCATTTTTTTTACTCGCGATTTATGCCACGCCCATATTTGTGGACTGATATAATAGATGATTTTGATATCATATCGTTTCGCAATACGTGCAAACCGAAGATTGAATCCCGGATAATCGATCAGAACCAGAACATCGGGCCTTTTAAACTTGATGATCTGCTCGAGCGTATGCTCCATCGTCTTGATAAATGGGAGATGCTTCATTACTTCCACAAACCCCATAAAACCAAGTTCGTTGATATGGTAGATATTCTCCATCCCTTCGCGCTTCATTTTATCGCCGCCGACACCGTACACATCAATACCGGGAGAGAGACGCTTCAGCTCTCGTACGACACCGGAGCCGTGCAAATCGCCGGATGCTTCGCCGGCAATAATCATCACACGTTTGACCACGGACTACCTCGCATACCAAAGAACAAGAAGAATCAACAACACCAACCCTAATGCTTGAAACGTTCGCCGCTCGGAATGAACAGCTTCCTTCCAATTCGGCCGTTGGTGTTCCTGCACCGCATTCCGATACGGAACAAACCGCGGGAAAAACCGTGGTACATAATTTTTGAATTCCAGATACACCGCGCCAAATTCCTTTTCCAGAAATTCTTCCTCCGCAAGAACGATCTCATAATACTGAAAGCTGAACCAGAACAGCGCGGCGAGCAGCAACCAAGGAAACAAGGCATGCGCCATCACGCCAATACCGAGATATGTCAGCATATTGCCCATGTAGAGCGGATTGCGCAAGTACGAAAACGGTCCCGCCATAATCACTTCCGGCGCACCAACACTTCCTGTCACGCGCGTAAGACTACCTGCGTACGCCACACCATAGAATCTGGAAAATTCTCCGGCAGCAACAAGACATAATCCCAATGCCATCGTGATCGTAGTCGGTTGTGCAAACCTCATCATCAATAACAAAAATGGAATAGGTGTGTAACTGCGCACCGTAAATAATATATTCCGCAATGATTTCATTTTTATCCTTGCACAAACACTTCGCGCCGTGCCATCGCGGCTTCTTGCCGGCAGCGGATGCGTTTGCGCTGAAGAATTTCCTCCAGTTTCACCTGCACATCGCTGAAATCATGAAATTCAAAAAATGTAATATTCTGCTGCTGGCAATAGTTTATCAATTGCCTTTTTGCAAACACGAAATCTGCGTACCGCACGGGGCATCGGTCGGAATATCCATCACCGACATACACGATTACATCCTCATCTGCCGATGAATTCAATATATGATTCCGCTTACAATTACCGCATAAGTTGCATTCCGCATCCGTATGCGGAAAGGAAACCTTCAATTTCTCTCCGATAAACTCAGCGTGATTTGCGAAGAACGGTACGTACCTTAATCCAGCTTTTGAAAGAACATGTTCTACATATGCATCCAAACCGTCGCTCAGAACCGTGAGCGGGATATCCCGCTCTTTGCAGAAACTGATAAATCTGGGAAAGTGTGGATCCGCTGTAAATTGATCCACAAAGCTCATAAACTCATTTTGACTGACAGAAGGAATCGCCTCGCACAATTCTGTCAGCCACTGTTGCATAGTGATTTCACCGCTGAGGAGATGCCGAATACTTGCATCGGCTTTCTCACCTGCAAAAGAGCGAAAGAACTTCTCGCCCACATCTTGCAAACACACGGTTCCATCAAAATCACAAAAAACACGAATCATAAATTTTCTGTAGGGTCGAGGTGACCTCGCCCCTACTATACCTTTTAATTACTCTGAACTTCGTTAAAACGTACTGAGACCAACTTTGATATACCTTCTTCTTCCATCGTAACCCCGTACATTGCATTAGCTGCTTCCATCGTCCGTTTGTTATGAGTGACAATAACAAACTGTGTGTTGTTGGAAAATTTTCGTAGGATGCGCGCGAATCGGTCGATATTTGAATCGTCCAGCGGAGCATCTACTTCATCAAGGATACAAAACGGACTCGGCTTAACGAGATAGATAGCAAACAACAACGCTATGGCCGTCAGGGTTTTTTCTCCGCCGGAGAGTAAATCGATGGATGTCGGGCGTTTGCCGCGCGGTTTTGCAATGATTTCAATCTTCGCTTCTAACGGATCGGGCTGTTCCTCATCCAAACGCAAATCGCATTCATCCCCTTCATCGAACAATCCCTTGAACGTCGTAATAAAATTTTCACGAATGAGCTCAAATATTTCTATAAATTGTTTCTGCGCCGTTGTGTTGATCTCGTCGATCGTTTCCATAACGGTTTTTTCTGACTGTTCCAGATCGTCCCGCTGGGTGGACATAAAATCGAGCCTTTCTTTTTCACTCTTGTACTCATCGAATGCAGCAAAGTTAACGGCACCCAGTGTATGTATTTTATCCTTGAGCTTATGCACTTCTTCACGTACTGCAACGAAATTATACTGATCGGCATCTACAAACTCCTGGGGCTGTATGTCAAAATCGAAGTCCTCTTTTGCACGAAGCTTGAGGTTCTCTGCTTTCATCGATAATTCCTGAATTTTAATTTCCAAATCATGTGCCGCTTTCAAGGAACCTTCCTGCCGAAACCGCTCATCTTTTAACTTCATATCTATTTCATGAATCTGGCTGCGTTTGGCACTAAATTCCTGATCGAATGATTTTTTCTGTTCCATTACAGTGTGATATTCCTGGTGCGCTTCCGCGAGGCTCAATGCTATGGCTTCCAAGTCAGCTTCAAGCGATGCACTATCTTCTTTTGCTTTGAAAATTTCTTCCGTACGCTGATCGAATGTCACTGAAATTGATTGTATCGTCGACGCCGCATAGTCTTTCGCCTGCACAATGCTGCGCTCTTCATTTTGCAGTGCAAGGACTGCAAGGTTGGCCTCATTCGCCATACGGGAATATTCATTCCAGAGCGCATCCATTGTTTCAACTTCGCTCGCCGCCGCACCGACCTGCTGTTCCGCTTCTGCCTGCTGCCGTTCTAACGATGTCATGGATGGTGCAAGTGTTTGAAGCTCTGCATTGAGTTGTTCGATTTCCTGTGCCAGTTTTTCGGTCTCTGTCTCGTTGCGCTCGATGTTGTCCTGTGCACGTTTTTTTTCAAACTCTAATTGTGCAATACGAATTTCCACCGAAGTCTTCTGTTGTTCGATCGACCGCGCTTCTTCCGACAGCTTTTTCAGATTGACGGTTTCCAATTCTTCGGATTTTTTCTGAAGTTCGCGCTCAATATGTTCGTGCCGTTCCCGCAGCTTGTGAACATCAGCGGTAAATTCTTCCAGCTGTGACTTTTTGCTGATGTGCCCGCCTTCATCCTGCCGTACGCTGCCTCCGCGAACAACCCCCTTGCCCGTCACAATCTCCCCATCGAGCGTAATACAGCGAATACTCGGATAATCGTTCACCACAGCAAGCGCCGAAGTAACATCATTCACGAGCAGTGTCTCATCGAAGAGGAAGTTAAACAGCCGTTCATGATTACTGCCAAACTGCACCAGAGTACTTGCCCATCCGATCACACCGGCGTTTTGAATCAAAGCACGATGGTTGGAAATACTTGGCAACCGGTCAAGGCAGATAAATGTTGCCTTCCCTTTTTTATTCTTTTTTAGAAAATCGATAGCGGCATACGCTTCCTGCACATTTTCAACGACGACATATCCCGCTGATTCGCCAAGTGCTGTCTCGATCGCAATACGATAGTGCGGTTCTGTCTGCACAGCCTCACCCACCGTCGTCTGGATCTTCGTACTCCATTCATTGCTCGTAATGAGATACTTCGCACCTTCGGAATATCCGTCGAAACTTTCCACCAGCCCCTTCAGAAAATCGATGCGTGCTTGTTTCCGCTCCACGTCGCCAAGCACTTCGTGATCTTGCCGGCGTAATTGCTCAATCGCATCCTGCAACTGCTGTTTATAGTCTTCCATCTGGTGCGTGCGAACTTCAGCTTCGGCAAATGCAAGACGCAACTGTTTGTTTTCCGATGTTAACCTTGCAATCAATTCAGCGTTTTTTTCTATGTCCAGACGATATGTTTCATTCTCTTCTTTTGTGTATCCAACACGGCCACGAATATTCTCTACACGTGCCTTTACTTGATTTTCGCGGTTGCGCAATTCTGCCAGTTCGCGCATCAATGTAATAACTTGATCCTGATTGGCTTTGAGTTCGGCGCGTTTGGCGTTGAGTTGTATTTCAAATTCATCAAGCTGAGTTTTCTTCTGAAGATATACACCCTCTGCCGCACTCGTTTTTATCCGGAGGTGTTCCAACGATTGTGCCAATTCTGATTGCTTCTGTTCCAGTTCCACACGCTGCTGACTGAGATCTATTTTCTCCCGTTCAAAGCGCTCAATATTCGAGAGAAGTGAACGCCGGCGTTCCTGTGTCGTTGCGCGGTGCTGTTCCAACTCATGAATAGCCGTCTGGCGTGAAACAAGGTCTTCCTGCGTCACTGCCAACTGCTGCTCCAATTCTTCTGATTCCTGCCGCAGAACATCGAGCAGGGCTTCTTCTTGTTTCACTTCTACTTCAAGACGATTCTTTTCGTCCACGGCAACGGAGAGCTGCTGTGCGAGCGGTTCGATCTTCAGCACGATGTTGGAATACTCGCGATTGAGCAACTCCACTTCCAGTTCCTGCAATTGCTTTACGAGTTCGTTGTATTTTTCCGCTTTTTGTGCTTGGCGCTCCAGAGAATTCACCGCTTTTTCTACGCCGCGAATGATATCGTTCACGCGCGTAAGGTCTTGCCGCACAACTTCTAAGCGACGAGTTGCTTCTTTCCGACGATATTTATATTTCGTAACGCCGGCCGATTCTTCAAACAAACGGCGCCGTTCATCGGAATTCTCACTGAGAATACTTTCCACCATTTTCAATTCGATTACGGAGTAAGCATCCGAACCCATGCCGGTATCCATAAATAAATCGCGAATATCCTTCAATCGACAAAGCGTTTTGTTCAAATAATATTCACTTTCGCCGGAACGAAACACACGGCGCGTGATGGTCACCTCAGAATATTCGGTAGGAAGGATGCCTTTCGTATTTTCGATAGTAATAGAGACTTCAGCAACATTCAACGGTTTACGTGATTTCGTACCATTGAAAATAACATCTTCCATTTTATCTGAACGAAGCGTTGTAGGGCGCTGCTCGCCTAATGCCCATCGAATAGCATCAACGACATTCGTCTTCCCGCAGCCATTTGGACCCACGATTGCAGTCAAACCTTCATCAAATGTCAGATTTACTTTTTGGGCAAATGACTTGAATCCGAATATTTCCAGTTTAGATAAATACATTATCCGAGATTCTGCGCGAGATGTATTATAAATTTTACATACGAACTCAGAGCATACACCGAATCATAATAGAAGAACAGTCCACCCACAAGAAGAATGCACACGAAGATTCCGCCGATATAGGTTTTCACTAAAACAAGATCGTAAATCACAGAAATCCCCTTCAGTACTCTCAAAAACGTCCAGAAAAAGAAAAGGAGTATAAGCACAAGTGACGGAAGTACATAAGAAGGGTTCTGCATAATTTTGAATAAACTCATCACCAGTGGGCTCAGGAAAATAACAGGCGCCGCACTCCACACGGAAACCGAGTACACATGGAACCATGAAACACGCGCTCTCACAAGTAAAGCAAATGTTTTTATCAGGAAAGCAAGGAGCATTCCAAAGAAAAAGAACATTCCAGCGAGCATGACAATACCGGCAAATGGATGCCACGTTGCATAAATAAATTGCATTTTCAGCGAATCCCACACGAAGAGATACGTGAGGATGTAATCGGCGAATTTATCCCCGCGATAATGATACATAATACTGGAGAGCAGACAAGCGAATGTCAGGGAAATTGCACTCGAAAGAATAAACGTGTGCGCGATGGAAACCGCATGCAGATCGCGCAAGTCAACAAAAAAATTATAAGAACGGGTTAAGGAACGCTTGAGGCTTTCGCCAAATCTGCGGTTCATGGATTCGTAACCGATAAGAATAATGACGAACAGTCCTATGAGCACCTGAGCCCATGGAAAATTTACACGGAAATTGCCAGCAGGAATGGCGGCAATCCGCTCTTCATTATAGAGTGCGCGAACAACTTCGTACGCAAGTCTTTTTTCTCTTGTCTGGTTGAGCAGACCAACTGGATAAATATAACGATCCCCGAATGAGAAGCTGAGAAGAGGACGATCACCGCGCCAATCTGCGAGAGCCGCTACAAAGCTACCCACTCCATTTGCTTCCTTGATCGCTGCATAATATTGGAGATAGAATCGAGCTTGTGATTCCTGCGATGACGGGTCGCTATACCCATTCCGGTTTTCCTGATCCACTTCCTTTCCATAACTCAAAATAATCAAGGGTTGTTCCGGGTATTTCTTTTTCCATTCCGATAAAAACCCTCTATACTCTTTCAGGTCGGAGGACGGTAGAACAATACCAACAAAATCAACGTACGATGCACAGATATCATTCTTCAACATGCGAGAGCCATAATACACGGGGCGATCATCAAGCTGGCGCATGACGCCGCTCATTTTCTGAACAAATCCTGCGGCTCCTTCATCCGCAGAATCAAACTGATCACCCATACCCCACGCAAGCACGCATGGAAAATGGCCGTCTTGTTCCATCATTTCTCTCGTCTGAGTCTCAGCCAAGAATTGAAATGCTTCTTCATTCAAAATATCGGCCGGAACATTCCAGACTGGTACCTCCTCCAATACAGCTAATCCGTACCGGCTGCACAGGTTGAGCATATACGGATGCGGCGGATGAAATGCAAACCGGACTGCGTTTGCGCCAAGCGATTTGATGAGGACGATATCTTTTTCCATTTGCTCGTATGAAAGAGACGCTCCGTATTTCGGTGAATCTTCATGCCATACAACGCCTTTCAGTATCGTCTTGTTCCCGTTCAGCACCAATGTGTTTTTATCAACGCGCACGGATGCAAAGCCGATATTCAGATTGTATTGGTCTATGGTGGTCTTCTGTTTCCCATCAACAGAAATAATATTTGCCTTCAGTATGTAGAGCGCGGGGCTTTCAGGACTCCACAATTTCGGCCCGTTCACCGCGAGATCAAGCTGAACGTTCACATTTTTATTTGATTCCAACAGAAACGGCGCAGACAATCCTTGTGCCACAAGGAGATCCGAAAACCGCTCGTATAGCTCCGCTTGTAAGAAGTAGGATACTTGTTTTGGCTTTGCAGAAAGGGAATCGCGATTTAAACCATCAAACCGTCTGTTATTCAGAACACCATCGAGATGCACAATTGCTTGCTGCATTTCCTGGTCTATGCGAGTCTGTACATGCAGACGATCCACCCAAAGCCGCGGTGTTGCCAGCAAATAAACATCGCGCAAAATACCGCCGTAATTCTTCCATCCCCACACTTGTTTGCGAACCGGCAAGGTACTATATGCACTGAGCCGACTGTTCACTATTACCTTGACCGTGTTTTCTTTTCCAATTTGAAGCGCATCTTCCGGAATCTCGAACTCAAAACTCGAGTATCCGCCGGCGTGCTTTCCAACATACACTTCATTGATATAGACTTCACATTCGTAATTAATTCCAAGCGCAACAAATTTGAATGAATAATTATTAAGAAGCTCCTCATTCAATGTTAATGTACGGCGAAATATCATCCGCCCTTCATAATCGATCGAACTGGGGACTTTTATTTCATTCCACGTTTCATCGTTGAGGGAAAACTGCCACTTCCCGGCTAAATCTATTTTTTTCCGTGTGGGTGAGTCGAGGTGAATTCCCGCGTCCAGCCCTTCTAATGTTGGTTGACCGTTAGGAAGAACAAGCGGCATACCAAATACTACCGTGTTGAAAACAATAGCAGTCGAAAGCGTGAGGAATGCGAAAAAAATACTGAAAATATGAGGTTTTTTTGCCAATTTGATGAACTTACTGTGGGCGGAAGTTGCCGCTAATTGAGGCGGCATCGCTCATAATAGATTTAAATATAACACATAATGCCAGCGAAAGCAATGGAATTCCCAGCCCTTTTGTGGTTTTTCTGCTTATTGTTTATTATGATAATATTGAAAAAATATTGCGAGTTGACCTCCTTCTTCTCCATCTTCAATTGTTGAGCACTTATTGTTCAGCATCAGAAAGCGAGATATATATGACTCGGCCGATTCTTTCCTATACCGTCGCCCCTTCCATCCCTCAAGAGCTCCAATGCCTCCAAGCTATTGCATATAATTTACTCTGGGTGTGGGACCATGAGCTGATGGAACTTTTCATGAGAATTGATTTGGATTTATGGGAACAAACCAATCATAACCCCGTACAAATGCTGGGAATGATTAAACAGGAACGGCTGAATACGCTGGTGCGGGATGATGCTTTCCTCGTGCAAGCTGAACGCGCATGCCGGCGTTTATCAGATTATCAGGATGCCGGTTCAAGCTGGTTCCATAAAACTCATTCAAAGTCAAAGAATGAATGTTTTGCTTATTTCTCTGCGGAGTTTGGAATCACTGAATGTTTGCAAAATTATTCCGGCGGCTTGGGAATTCTTTCCGGCGACCATCTGAAAGCTGCGAGCGACTTGGGATTGCCGCTTGTCGGAGTGGGCTTGCTTTATCAGCAAGGATTTTTCAGGCAGTATCTCAATGCTGATGGATGGCAGCAAGAAAAATATCCAGAAAACAATTTCTACGGGCTTCCATTGAAGCCGGCACTCGACATTGAAGGAAAACCAAGAACTATTTCCGTGGATTTTCCCGGCCGTCAGATTACTGCTCAAATTTGGCAAGTGCAAGTCGGACGAGTAACGCTTAACCTTCTCGATACAAACATTTCTCAAAATTCTCAGGAAGATCAAGATATCACAGATCAATTATACGGCGGCGACCGAGAGATGCGGATGAAGCAAGAAATTCTTTTGGGCATCGGCGGATACCGCGCGCTCAAAGCACTCGGACTGAAACCTGCTGTTTATCATTTAAACGAAGGGCACTCTTCCTTCCTGACATTAGAACATTGCCGAGACCTCATGCATGAGCAGCACATTACTTTTGCAGAAGCACGTGAACAAACGATTGCAAGCACCGTCTTTACCACGCACACCCCTGTACCGGCCGGTAATGATTATTTTGACCCGAACCTGATGGAGAAATATTTTAACCGTTACTATAACGAATTAGGGCTCTCTGCAATAGAATTTCATGGGCTGGGACGTGAAAATCCGAATAATGCAGCCGAAAGTTTTTGCATGACCATTCTTGCGTTTAAGATGTCCGGCCATAGTAATGGCGTGAGTAAACTGCACGGAAAAGTATCGCGAGAGATGTGGAAAAACGTGTGACCCGGAGTTCCGGTACAGGATATTCCCATTATCTCCATCACCAATGGCGTGCATGCGCCGTCCTGGATTAGCCGTGACATGGCGGGACTATTAGATCGGTACCTTAATCCCAGCTGGCGTGAAGATGCGGGCCAACAATACGGACTTTGGGGCAGAGTGCATCAAATTCCGGATGAAGAACTTTGGCGTACGCATGAACGCCGTCGTGAACGGCTTGTCGCATTCTCACGTAATCGCCTCCGAACCCAGCTTGAAGCTCGTGGTGCAACACCTTCGGAAGTGGCACAGGCAAACGAGATACTCAGACCGGAGGCGCTCACGATCGGCTTCTCGCGACGCTTTGCAACCTATAAACGCGCGACTCTCCTTTTACGCAATCCTGAACGATTGATAAAAATTCTCACAGATAAAGAACGCCCCGTTCAATTCATTTTTGCCGGCAAAGCGCACCCGAATGATAATCCGGGAAAAGAGTTGATTCGTCAAATCATTCACTTCGAACGCCGTCCGGAAGCGCGGAGGCGGATGGTATTTATCGAAGATTACGATATCGTCGTTGCCCGTTATCTTGTACAAGGTGTCGACGTATGGTTGAACACACCGCTTCGCCCGATGGAAGCCAGCGGCACGAGCGGTATGAAAGCAACACTGAACGGCGCAATCAACGTCAGCATTCTGGACGGCTGGTGGGCTGAGGCATTCAACCCGAACACCGGCTGGTCTATCGGCCGCGGCGAAGAGTATCGCGATGAAGACTATCAGAATGAAGTGGAATCAAATGCGCTCTTCGATCTCCTCGAAAAGGAAATTATTCCGTTGTTCTACGCCCGCACGACAGACGATCTTCCTCGTCCATGGATCGCTAAAATGAAAAGCGCCATGCGCGCCATCGGGCCGTATTTCAATACAAACCGTATGGTACGCCAATATGCAGAAGAAATGTATCTGCCAGCGCTCCAACGCGCGGAAATTCTTTCCAAAGACAATTTTGAGCACGCAAAGCAGCTTGCGGCATGGAAACAAAATCTGCGCGCCAATTGGAACACACTCAAAATTCTCGACGTGAAGAATGAAAAGCATGATGGCTTCAAAGTCGGCGATCCTTGTGTTATCCACGCGTGGCTCGACCTCGGGAAATGTCAATCGGATGATATTTCGGTTGAAATTTTCTACGGGCCGTTAGATGCAAATGGCGATATCGAATCTCCAAGAACAGCACCTATGCAATACCTCAAGCAAGCGGAGAACGGATCGCATGAGTTTACCGGAACTATTAAACTTGAAGCAAGCGGCCGGATAGGGCATACCGTGCGTGTTCTGCCCAGGCATCCGGATATTGACAACCCGTTTCGCGAGGGATTGATTCACTGGGCGCAGAAGAAGTAATATTTTCCTGGTAGTCGCGGACTTTATGTCCGTGCAATTTCCGCAGAACCGTAAGCTGAAGCTTGCGACTCCTTTTTTGTTCATTTCAGCAGATTGTTCCGCTTTCAAGAATCCCGCAACAAAAACGCTCATGGTCCTAGGAGCAGAATCCGGAAAGCGGAACTTCTCCCGATACATCGGGATCGCAATGACATATTCATTTCATCAATAAAAACAAATTTCCTACAATTTTCATAAACCTGTGGAGGTTCAAGACAAATATTCTTATCATTTTTACAAGTCCTCAATGAATTCATTATTCACAGGTTATTATGAAACTATCTCTCCTCAATAAAATACTCATTGCTCTCGGTATTATTACTGCAGTCTCATTGCTTTTTGTGTGGATAGTCGTACGCCCGAAGTATGAAGCATCGGTTCTAACTGAGCGGTTTACCGTCATCCAGCAATTGCAAAAATCTTCCATGGATGATCTTGACCATACCATCGAAGGATGGTCTCGAGTTCCGCGATTTATTATATCCCAAGTAACAGAGAAACCGAGCGATGGAGAAACCATTCTCCGGATGATGATGTCGCTTCACCCTGAAATTATTCAAATAAGAATCCACGCATCCGGACCTTCTGATGAACTCAGAAGCCAGAACACTTCCTATCCTTCGTTCAATGTGCAATTCTCAGACAGCTTTTGGGTGCGTTCAAAAGTGGACAGCACCCTTCACATTGCATGGCTTAATCGGACAGATGTACCAACAGAATTATGTGCTATGCAAACGCAATTTCAAGTTCATCAAATTCCCTTTATGCTGACGGTTGTATGGGATGCAAAACAACTCAATGATATTCTTGCGAGACTTCCATTTAACAAAGATTATTCCGTAAGTATTCACAGTTCATCAGGCATCATCAAGCAGGATACTTCATCTTTCAAATTGGAGGGAGTACGCATTTCCCTAGACACTTTAAATACAATCCAAACTGCTCATCAAGGAATACATTCTTGGTATATTTTTTCAAACGCCTTCCAATCAGTGCAGCTTTGGATGGTTGTGGCGGCCCCTGAAGAGATTTTCACCAAACCCGTGAAAGATTTCTTACTCTACTCCGTCTCACTGATCATTGTACTGATCCTGCTTATGGCGATCCTTGGATGGGTGATATCGCACCAGATGAAACGATTCATCGAAAAGCTAAAACCATCTACCGGCACTGCCGGCGAGCAGTGAATGCTCCCAAACACATCCTCCCTATCGAAGAACCGGCACTAGTAAAAAACGGGGGGCAGAGGATGGTTGTGCAATCACACAGCTTGTGAAGCTGTATGAGAATCTTGTCTAGAGAGGTACTGAGATTCTATGAAAAATCTAACCCTTCAACAAAAGATTGTTTATCCTATTCTCGGAGCTTTCGCCCTGGTCACCGGCATTGGCTCTTGGTACTTTGTATCGGCACAAATCGCTGAAACCGAGTTGTGGTATCGTGAAGAACTCCGCACCTTTGCAATAGCATCTGGATATATGCCGCATGCTGCAGCAGATGAATTTATGCAGACAAAAGGGCTGCGATTTCACCGCGTTTTATTATCAGAAAACTCCGGTGTGAGCGGAAAAAATGAACTCGAAACGAGAGCGGCAGCAGCTTTCGAAAAAGATCCGAACCTTAAAGATTTTACAGAAGAAGTATCTATGGATAACACTGTCTTCATGGCAGTTTTTGCACCGGTAATCATAAAACCAGAATGCACAACGTGTCATACCGATTTCGATGCTCAAAATTCCTTCGCTCATCAGGAAAGGAAAACGACTGCCTTGTTCGGGTCTTCCGGATCGATGGCAGAAATTCATGCGGGAGAAGTGAAAGCCAAAATTATCATATTCACTATTACCCTCCTTATCATTGCCGGCCTGGGATGGATCCTTCATCGATCCCTCAAAGTGATTCTTTTAGAACCGATGCGCGAGTTAAAACTTCAGACAGAAGTTGTTGCCAATTGCGATCTCCGATCAGTAATAACACCAGCTTTGGAACGCAAACTTACTTCGAGTGACGAAATGGGACACGTGACTCGTTCGTTTGCAACCATGATCCGCATGCTGCGGGCAACCATCCGGCATATGCTTGTTGCATCGAATGAAGTTGCAGATGCCTCGACACAGATCAGTTCGAGTATCGAAGAAATCGCAGCCGGATCACAAGAACAAATGAATCAGGCGCATGAAGTTACCAAAGCGATAGAAGACATGACGCGAACGATCATGGAAAATAGCAGGAGTGCGGGCGAAACAGCAGAGACAGCACAGAAAGCCCGTATGACGGCGGAAGCAGGAGGAATCATTGTTTCCGCAACTGCGGAGGGCATGAAACGGATTGCACAAGCAACAAGCAAGAGTTCGGAGATAGCACAGGAATTAGAACGGTCAAGCAAACAAATTGGAGAGATCGTGAAACTCATCAATGACATCGCAGACCAAACAAGCCTCCTTGCGCTCAATGCAGCGACGGAGGCAGCACGGGCAGGAGAACAAGGAAAAGGATTTAGCATTGTGGCTGATGAAGTCCGCAAATTGTCGGAACGGACGATGAAAGCCACAAAAGAGATTGAGGCAATGATCAAGAATATCCAGCGGGAAACGACTCAGGCAGTCGCGTCGATGGATGAAGGAACATTGGAAGTGAAAAAAGGAATGAAATTAGCCGATCAAGCCGGACATTCGTTGCAGGAGATCGTAAAGATTTCGCAGAAAGTAACAGATATGATAACACGGATTGCGGTATCGAGCGAACAGCAATCTGCTACGAGTGAACAAATCTCTCAGAACGTTGAAATTATTCATTCCGTGTCTAAGCAAATGGCCGATAACACGCGAGAAGTTGCCTCTGCTTCAGAAGGGCTCAAGCATCTCACTGAACAATTGCAGGAGACGGTGAATCAATTCAAGTTGGATGAGGATGAGCACAAGAGAGATATACGGAATTCTGGGATTGTTCGGAAGCAGCGGTTGTAATTTTTTATTACTTGGGATTCAATGCTTGATTTTAAGTTGAGGAAGATACATATTTGGTTTGTATGAGATGTGTGAAGATTCATCACACCTCGATTTCACTCAACGCCAACAGATGCTTTTTTTGTGATACAGGATGCATCGTTTTATACATAAAGGAGTAAATGGACAGAAGTATGGAGTGGGGTGTTGAATTGACAAAGATCGCAGTGAAGCATTCAAAGAAGCAATAAAAATGTTTACAATAGTGGACAAATCCATAGCGATATATATTACGTGGACTTGTCTATGTAATATGTGTTATCTGGACTGATCCGTATAATATGCAGAAAATGCATGTTATCAGGAGCTGTCCGTCTAATCATAGTTAGGGCGCACGAATTACTTATGGAGTAATTACGCATGCTAGTTGGCAATCTCAATCACATTACCTTCGATTAAATAGAACTAGGAAAAATAAAATGAAAAGAACTTCAGTCTTAACTTTAGCATTAATAATTATTGTTTTTGCTTCTAATGTGCAAGCTCAAGACGAAGTAATTAACACTGGGTATGGATTCGGTTCTCAAATACTTCAATTTCAGAGAGATTTTGGCTTAGGATTGAATATTACAAGTCCATATTTTGGGCACGATAAAATTGCTGTCAGATTAAGAGGCAATTTGATGTTCAATGAAAATGTGCAAAATGCAAATACTACATGGACGCCGTACTTTAGTATGTCTTTAGGACTAATTGGTGTTGGAGGCAAGGTTGGCGATTTTATTAGGCTCTATGGTGAGGGAGGAATTATCGGCATAAAGCCTTCCAATGAATTTTCGACTCAAAACTTTGTGTTTGGTGGTTATGGTTTATTTGGCTTTGAGTTTTTCATGAACAATAGCAGTAATTATTTTATTGAGATTGGCGGTGTTGGCACGGGAGCAAAAGCAAATAAGATTGTTACCCAGCCCATATATTCAAATGGATTACTAATTAGCGCTGGATTCAGAATCCATTTGAAATAGGCACTTGGCTAAGTTGCATTAAATATTCTATCGCGTGTGTTCTAACCAGGCGCTTCCCGAAGGGATCCCTTTGGGACAAGCTGACGGAATGAGCCCGCCAAAAAGATGGCGGGCAGGCGTGGTACGTTAAGCATTGCTGATGGTGGGTTTTCGTTTTCATTATTCAGTTAATAGTACCTATAACATTGATACTTATCAATTTGGTTATCAGCATGAAATTGTTTTGTTTGTTGCATTTTGAAAATTATCAGCGCCGCAGCTTAGCGCCGGTCCGTTAGACAGCGACAATTATAAACAACTAAAGAGAAATACTATGGAAAGAAAAGAATTTATTCAAAAATGCTCAGCCTGTGGTGTGCTCTCCCTTTTGTCCTTATCGCTTCCGGATAAACAACTCCATGCCCAGGTAAACAAAACAAACAACAAATCTGTCAGAGATGCAAATCGTGAGCAAATTATAAAACTTTTAAGTTTTGTTGACGGTGATATTAATGAGCCAATAAAACAAAAAATATTTAGCAAACTCGGATATGAATGTTTCTATTGCACAAATGCTGTTAAATGGATTAAAAGTATGAACCTGAACGGTTTAATAGAATTTGTAAACAATGGAAATTCCAGCCGCTGGGAAAAAATTCTGTATGATTCTGGAAAGTTAGAACTAAAAGTAATAGGGCGTAAAATTCCATGTGATTGTGCTTATGCGCAGGGGCAACAGCCCCCAAAATCATTATGCAACTATTGTTGCAAAAGTTTTATGCAAGAATTCTTTGGGACTTTATTAAAGGAAAAAGTCAAAGTCATAATAGATGAAACAATCATACTCGGTGGAGAAAGATGCAGCCAAACGATTAAAATTTGTTAAATCAATCTAGCGGAATGTGTCTTGAGAAAATCCATTATTGCCCAATATGATTTGATTCGTTTGGTTTCTGACAATATCAAAAAAGGAATAGGTACATTCCATATAAGAATATCAAATATTTTGAATTATAATTAAATAACATCACACAATAAATATGAAAACAAAAACTATTCTACTTATTGTTCTATGCTTTATTTTCAAAGTTGTAAATGGCCAATCACAATACTGGCCTACAAAAGATTGGGAAAGATCAAATCCCGAAAAGCAAGGATTGAACCAATCGGTTTTGTCTTCCTTTGTAGACTCACTAAATAATGAAGGATCTGTTATCATTATCAAGAACGGATTTATTATCTCTGAACATTATTCGAAAAAATATCCGGAGGATTATTATCATAATGTGCATTCATTTACGAAAAGCATTACATCTGCATTAATCGGAATAGCCATTTCTGAAGGCTATATAAAAAGCATTGATGATCTCGTAATTGATTATTTTCCGGAAACCGATAAAAAAGACTCATTGAAAAAGCAAATCACGATTAAGCATTTATTGACAATGTCCAGTGGATTGAAATGGCTCGATAAAGTTGATCTGGATAGCCTATACAATCTTCAATCTGACTGGGTATCCCGCATTTTAGACAAAAAAATGGAATTAAAACCAGGAAGCGTTTTTAATTATAATAGTGGAGGTAGTTTTTTACTGTCGGCCATTATTCAAAAGCAAACCAGGATGCCTGCGTCAGAATATGCAAAATATAAACTCTTTAAACCATTGGGGATCGATTCAGTCAATTGGACAAGAAAGAGTCCGCAAGGCATTACGACGGGTGGATGGGGTTCATATTTTAAACTCAAGGATATGGCCAAAATAGGGTATTTATACCTTCAGCATGGCAAATGGGAAAACCAGCAAATAGTACCAGAGAATTGGGTTCACGAATCGACCAAGAAACAGATTGATGTCAATGAAGAAGATGATAATTATGGCTTACATTGGTGGATCATTAATGAATTCTCGAAACCAGCCTTTGCTGCAAGAGGCTGGTATGGCAACCACTATGCGTATGTTATAGTGATTCCTGATGATAATCTAATCATTGCTATTGTAGGTGAGATCAATTACTACAAGGCAAAATTTCTAATAAAAAAGTTTCTAGAATAATGAATGAATTACATATGAAGACCTAACTGGCGCCGCGCTGCCTAACCAGGCGCTCCATTAGACTATAGATGTAATTAACAGAAAGAATCACAAGCATTACACCTTAGAAGAACTGAAGAAGTCTAACGGCGCTCAAGGCGAGAAGAGCTTATAGCTTGA
>Ga0182021_10000599_pt1 | contig 39225 bp, 26 predicted proteins | sample 612E3MmetaG_FD_120493 | JGI IMG/M metagenome (GOLD analysis project Ga0182021, IMG submission 120493) | Permafrost microbial communities from Stordalen Mire, Sweden - 612E3M metaG (Illumina Assembly) | ecosystem: Environmental > Terrestrial > Soil > Wetlands > Permafrost | place: Sweden...
GCAGGAAAGTCATAAATAGCGATATCAAGCATTATGTTAAGGACTTTTATTTATTCAACATTTCAGGATTAGGTTATTCTGTAGATTTGGTTGGCAACATTAACAAAACAACAAATGGGGGAGTGGTCTGGAATAAAGTATATAGTGGTTCAGACACTTTAAACTCTATGTGCATGGTTTCTGACACTACAGGTTATGTAGTAGGAAATCATGGAACTATTATTAAATTAGGTTCAAATTTAACTGGTGTATATGAAGAACGGGGAAAAAATAAAATAAATATCTTTGAACTTTCTCAAAATTATCCCAATCCATTTAATCCATCAACAAATATTTCTTTTAGCCTTCCAAAACGGTCTTTTGTCTCGCTGAAAGTATTTGATGTGATTGGAAGAGAAGTTGCAACCATTGTGGCGGAAGAAATGCAAACTGGAAATTATACACGTCAATGGAATGCATCTGATTTACCTAGCGGCATATATTTCTATCGTTTGCAAATGGGTTTATTCTCAGAAACAAAGAAGCTCATATTACTCAAATAATATTTAACGGCCGCCTAACCAGTGGCTCAAACTCGGCTCGTCCAGATAACTGGATCACGCAGCCGGAGGTCGCGTGTGAATGATGCATACCTAAGTGTGCACCAATAATTACGCAGACAATCTTCAAGAATGTTGTTGCACGAAGTGCAATACACCTTTTTATTTATTGATACTAATTCTAAATGAGCCTGCCTGCCGACAAGGCAGGCGTTGGCGGGTTACGCATGGCTCATAGAGGTTCAGATGTTTAATAACAGCCGTTTCAGAATGAGCTCGGTTCATACGGTGGTACATTTTAAGTTCTCAGTGCTGTAGCTTAGTTGCCGTCTGTGAGGCAGCACAAAGTAATTATTCAAATAGGAAGGAGAAAAACAATGCGAACACTTCATATTTCTATCTTCTTAACATTCTGGTTGATATTGTTTTCTTCTTTGTATTCACAAGTAAAGACCGATTCTTCGTACTTCCCGTTAATTATTGGAAATCAGCGGATATATAAATCGGAAATCGATGTTCCTATCGATACTGAAACAGTTGTTGATACGCAACGAGTTTATGAGAAACATTATTATGGAATAGCAATCAATCCTGCTTCTCCATTCTTTTTGGCTGCGTAAAGATAGTGACGGAGTGTATATTACTACGACCATATCTGTTGGATCAGACACCTCGACCATAACAGAGAACAAAAATCATGATTATTCTGCACATGTTAACGATCCATGGTCTGTATTTCTATTGTTTAACCCGGAAATTATTGATTGTGATTACGACGGAAAAATTATTTTATCGAGTAAAACCGAATCAGTCGCAACGCCATTAGGTGTTTATGGAAATTGTTTTATGTTTATGCGTAATCCTGTTTACAGTGATGCCGGGCGCTCTGAGGAATGGTTTGCTCGCGGAGTGGGCAAAATCTCATTTACTGAATCTTACATCTGGGGTTCGGATCGATTTACTATAACAAAAATAAATTATCCCACTTCTACATCTCATCGTTATCATTTCCAATCAATACATGAATATCATCATTTACAAAATTATCTCAATTCTTTTAATCCGGCGACAAATCTCGTCTTTCAATTATTAGAAAGAAGCCATGTTGTGCTGGATATTTACGATGTACTAGGCCGTAAGATTACGACGTTTGTTAAGCCCTATTTAGATTCTGGGTATCACTCTGTTGTTTGGGATGCTTCAAACCAAGGAAGCGGAATATACTATTCTGTTATTTACACCGTTACTTTTTCGCAGACAGTTAAATTGGTGCTGCTGCAATAACATTTGAGTTGCCTGATCAGCAGCACAAGCGAACATGAGATTAAATATCATAAAATGAAGAAACAACTTACTCAATCTATTCTCCTGTTCCTCCGTATACCAAATAGGTTTTTCCGGAAAACAATTGCAGACCTCATTATTGTTGGAACTGCCGCAATATTCCTTAAACTTCTTAGCTGAATAACAGGCATCCGGTAGCAATCCCCTTACACCACCATCCGATCTTATCGACTGTTCCCTGTATCGATAAAAAGTAGGATCATTGATTCATATCTTTTCATATCCTTTGCATAATCCTTCATCAATAGTATACCCGATACTGCTTGCTTTAAAATGACTATAATCAGCTATTCTGTAACCCGGTTGTTCATTCTAAGCAAAAAACGTTGAGGTAATAAATCACTCTCTAGGCTTGATTTTAAGAAAACACGTTTTTTAGCTTAAAAAAGCCAATCTAAAATTGGTACGAAAATAATATTTTCTTGTTGACACGTAAAAAAAAGTTTTTTAGATTAAAGATGTAGGATGTCATACATATGATAGGTGGCTAAAATGTTTGAACCAGTAGGTCGAAAAAAACTTTTAAGCAAGATGGTAGAATCTCAAATTGAAGAAGCTATTCGATCAAAGGCGCTTCTTCCAGGTGAGAAAATCTCTTCAGAACAAGAACTCTGTAATCAATTCAAGGTAAGTCGTACAGCTATACGCGAGGCTCTGCACATGCTTTCGGCTCGAGGCTTAGTGTCGATCGAAAAAGGGAAAGGAATTTTTGTCCAAAGCCCTTCTGTAGAAACTGTCACAGTTCCAATCCATCTTTATCTCCAAATGCAAAGCGAGAAAAACTATGTTCTAGATGTTGTGCATGCCCGTCAAATTATTGAACCGCCAATAGCAGCATTAGCTGCCCAGTTTCACACACAAGAAGATGCCGAAAAATTGAAAAAGGATTTTCATGACTTAGCAACGAGTGATGGAGATTATAATGAGCTCTCACGGCTTGATATGCTGTTTCATCTCGATATAGCGAAAGCATCAGAAAATTCCATCATTCCGCTTATTTTAGAACCGATCCAAAGGCTTGCTCCTCGTATCAAATCTTCAGTTTATGCAACGGTATCAGATGCAAAACAGTCGGCACTTGAATGGCATGAAAAAATTCTGAATGCAATTCTGCAGCGGAATGTTGAAGGTGCACGTGAGGCTATGATGCGCCATTTGGAAATTGCTGAACAACACGATCGCCAAATATTAACGCAGCAACGATCGGAAGAACAGTCAACAATAGGGAATTCCTTTTCGCAAAATAGTTGAACTAAGATATAGATGTAAATAGTTTCCTTTCCATCTCAAGGATTGAGTATCCGACAAAGTTTATTATCCTCGTGATGAAGCTAGATTGACAAATGTGAGCGAAGTAAAATATAGCCTTAGCATTTCTTTGATAATGAAACAATTCTAAAAATTATTATCATTGATCCAATGAAGGAGTAATACTTTTATGAGCCTTGCAACCATAGCAAATCGAATAATTCTTGTTCTCTCTTTTATTCCAAGTATTATTTTCGGACAAGCATTACTAAAATGTACTGTTGTTGATAGTTCGAATAATGAATCTCTCATAGGAGTCAATATCATTATTCAAGAGACATCCTTAGGTGCTGCTACAGACATTGAAGGACAATGCAGGATATCTGGAATTCCAGAACGTGTCCTTGTTGTAAAGGCATCTTGTGTTGGCTATAAAGTTAAATTGACAGAAATAGATTTTTCAAAGAATAAAGAAGTTCAGGTAGATATTAAATTGCGGCCGATGGTTATACAAGGCGAAGAAGTTATTGTTACAGGTCAAATGCGCGGACAGATTGCAGCTATTAACCAACAGATTACTTCAAACACTATTATTAACGTTGTCTCAGAAGAAAAAATTAAAGAATTGCCGGACGCAAATGCGGCCGAAGCTATTGGCCGATTGCCTGGCGTCTCTATTATTAGGTCCGGTGGCGAGGCAAGTCAGGTGGTTCTGCGCGGATTGAGTTCGAAATTCAGCAATATCACCGTCGATGGCGTTAAAATCCCCCCAACGGATCCAAACTCACGCGATGTGGATCTGAGTATGATATCACAGGGTGCTTTGTCAGGAATTGAATTACATAAAACCCTTACGTCCGACCAGGACGCGGATGCGATTGCTGGATCGATCAATCTGGTCACGAAGAAAGCGCCTTCGGATATTCTCCTTCAATTCGATCTCAAGGGCAACTACAATAATCTTATGGAATCGGCAAAACAATATGATTTTTCCGGCCGGTATGGACAAAGATTCTTCGACGATATTCTGGGTGTACAGCTCCAGGCCAATACGGAGCGGAAGATCCGAAGCAGAGAGGATATTTCAAATCACTACACAGCGTCTGATCTCGCCCCTTATAACGTTGTGCCTGATGATATCTACGGAAATGTTTATTCATTGGACCAGGTTACGAGGATATTCACTGATGAACTGCGTAAAAGAAATGGAGGGCAGGTGATCTTCGATGTCAACACTCCAGACAGCGGTTCGGTAAAACTCTCCGGGTTATACAATGAAACCAAAAAGAATACAATGGTTCATAGTAGGCAATTTCCCAATGGATATGGCGGACCGGATTTTGATTACCGGTATACGGAGCAACGAATAAGCACGTTCAACACATCCCTCCAAGGAATCAATTATCTTGCGGGACTGATTGTTGATTGGAATCTCGCGTATGCAGAATCTAAAACTACAAACCCGTTTGGTTTTCATGCATCATTTCAGCAGAGCGGATCGGACCCTGAAAATTTTTCAACCGTCGTACTCGATAGTTCGGAAATTCTTCATCAAGAAAACTTCGATAAAGAACGGACGTTTCAACTGAACATTTCACGGAAAATTACATTAGGGGATGTGTTTGCAAATGAACTTAAGTTCGGCGGCAAATATAAGGACAAGTCGAGGTGGATGCGCAACGGTGGTTTCAATTGGAACAACTATCGCTCATTCAACAACTTTGAGAACGCGGATGGAACGCCTATCAGTTATGTCGGAACTCGATTTGCGGGCATTACCTCAACAGCGCCATCTCTTACATACTTTTTGGATACTCCCGTCTCTACGCGCCATTTGATGGGCATGTACTGGTTAAAACCGCTCATCAATGAAGATGCCCTCAAACAGTGGTATGCTTTGAACAAGAATGCGATCTATCCGGCTTCACCTTCTGACTACGGTCCGAATGCACTGTCTGTTCTCAGTGACTATGATGTGACGGAACAAGTGTCAAGCGGTTATTTCATGAATACGCTTAATGTAGGGCAAAGTATGACTCTGATTTGCGGAGTCCGCGTCGAGAAAGAATCCAACGACTATGGCGCAAAGAATTCAGACCGAGGGGTGGGTGGAACTGGATCGGTCTCACTAATCACTGGGAAGATCATAGATACGACGGCGAAATATGCGGAGACAATCTGGCTTCCGAGTGCACATTTGATATATAAAGCAACAGACTACCTGACGTTGAGATTTGCTGCATATCGGGCATTGGCACGTCCGGATTTTGATCTGCGACTGCCGCAATTTGCATATAGCTTGAGTTCGCTAATCTTTGTCCTTGGGAACCCGAATCTAAAAGACGCAAAGGCATGGAACTACGAGGTCAATACACAGCTCTTTGACAATATCCTTGGACTCTTTTCTGTATCAGCATACTATAAAGTTATTGATGACATGTTTCATCAAACGAATAAATTAGAAATTAGCTGGCCTTCTGGAGGACCTAATACGCTTATAGGGAACAACGGATGGACAACCAATGAAAAGGCGGGCCTCATACATCGGATGGATAATCTTCTTGATCAAATACACTTGTCCTCCTGGAAAACCAACGCTGTATTCAACAGCATTCTTACGAGCAATGCCTACAAGGCGAATATTGCCTACAACTCTCCCGATCCATCGTACGCGTGGGGGATAGAGATAGAACACCAAATAAATTTTATGTTTCTTCCGGTCTCATGGCTTCATAATGTGACACTCTCATATAATCTGTCCTTTGCGCGTTCGAAGACGAATATCCTCGTTGGAACTACGGTTATTGATACGACGTATACTCCTGGCACAACAGGATCTCACCCAAGACCCGCGAAAATTAATCTTCTGGAAGACGGGATCCCAATGTGGCAGACACACCAATCGGAAGATCAACCAACCTTTTATATGAATGCGGCTCTCGGGTACGACATCAAAGGATTTTCAATCAGGCTCTCCGTGTTCCATCAAGCTCAGTACACACAACAATACTCCGCAGCCGGAACATCTGATGCAATTGTCGATCCGTTCACGAAGTGGGATCTCGCGATAAAACAGAAAATCTCTTCAAGAATTGCGCTCTTTGCGAATGTAAATAATATTTTCAATAAACAGGAAACGAAGTCACGGTACAACAATCTTTTCGATTGGGGATATCTTCCAAAAACCGCTGAGTTATACGGTGCTTCCGTGGATTTTGGACTACGGGTGTCAATATGATGAATATGGAAATTTGGTTCTAACTAACTAATCAACTCATATCAGTTAAGGAGTACATTATGAAAAGATTTTTCTTTGGTTTTTTGTTGCTCTGTCTGATCGTTCCGATAAGAGCATGGAGTCAGGAGGATACTCTCAATATCCCTGATCTCTATGGAACAGGCATGTATCTCAACGCAATCATCGCGGCAGATACTGCAGGGACGGGATGGCAGGGCGCTAATGGAGTGACTGCATGGCAAAACAACACGCGTGTCTATGTGCTGGCGAAGAACGGATCCTTTCCGTGTAATGCGCTTCTCAAAATAGGTATGAACAGGACACTGTCGATACGTGCGGAAGCAGGCAACTATATTATTCCCGCTCATGGCGGCGATTGGAGGCCTCAAATATTTATGTACCCTGTCAGCGGTACGCCTCCCGGATATTTCGTTGATTTAATCGGTACGAATGATGTATTAGTTTTATCGAATGTCTCCATTTGCGGCAACGATGAGAGTCAAACTGGTACATTGGATAAAATTCAAGGGAATTTAATAGAAATTCAAGCCGCAGCTAGCGGCAGTATCTATATCGACAATTGTGTGATTAAGACGACCAATGGGCAGACTATGCAAATCGGTGCGTCGGGATTTTGTCATGCAAATACAATCAAAGTGACAAACTCGATCTTTGCAGATATGGGCTTCCTCGGCATGTCGAATCTTGGTGCCGGCAGAGGAATTGATCTTCGCAACTCGGAAGTCGATAGTCTCATTATCATAAATAATTCGTTCATCAATTTCCAGGATCGTGTTGTGAGGCATTTGATTTCTCTCGCACCGATCCATAGCATTCAATTTAACCATAACACGATCATAAATGGCATGAGCTATTGCGGCACTCTTTCCTTCGGTTGGGTAGATTCATTGGGCAACGGTCCGTTCGAAATCAAAGACAACCTCTTTGTTGATAATTTTGCAATGGGACCGGATACGGACTTAGTGAGGCAGGGTGAGTTTACCGACAGCCCAGATTTAGATCCCGTGAATGGTTATGCTAAAATGAGCTGGATCGTTGCGCGGCCGAATACAACGGGCCATATTACACCGTGGAATATCTCTAATAATTATTATTGCATCTCCGATTCCGGATTGGCGTTGCGGGCATTGGCAAATCCCTATCTGCGAGTACCTTCAGCCACACTCTATCCTGGTGCAGCAGAGCCGATTTTGACTTCCGATATGAAAAGGCAATTGGCGGCAAACAGCGGAGATACAACTAAAGCATTCCAAAAAGTATCAGTCACGCCATCTGTAGTTCCGCCGTTGATGACGAAATTGGTTCGATGGTACTATTCACCGGCATCCGATGGCGTCGGTGGAAATGATCAAAGCAATGTCGGAGCTGGTGCTGGAAGACTGAAAACAGGATCCAGCGGCACGCCGGCTACGCACTTTATTCACGATGCCGTCAACAACGTTTGGGTGTACGACTATAACCGCCGGCAAACGTCGTGGTACTATGACAGCCTCGACGCTTCATTCTCCTCGACCGTCAATCTTTCTCATGCATCATCGGATGGAATGATTGTGGGCGACACACGTTGGTCGTTTCATCTTATTCCGGTTATTGCCTGCTCAATAACACCAAAGACTATCGATTTCGGCACGGTTGCAAAGAATGCCAGCAAATTGGATACGGTAGTCGTTTCCAATGCCGACGGCAATACGAGTCTTGTTATCGACTCTGTGATATCGACAGCAGCGGAATTTACGGTTACGCCTGCGACGAAGACCATTGCAGGTGGTGAGAGCTTCAAGTTTGCGATCACTTATCATCCAACAACACCTGGTGCAAAATCTGCATCCGTTGTTTTCTATCATAACGCTCCTTCGGCAAGAGATACTGTTGCCGTGAGCGGCGATGTTGTGGCGGCAGCAAGCTTTGATGCAACGCCGACATCTCTTGCGTTTGGCACTGTTATGCTTAGTAATTCCAAGGAAGATAGCTTGGTGGTGACGAATCATGGTACAATCGATCTAACGGTGACATCTATCGCCTCCACGGATCCTGCCTTTACTATCAATCCGACAACGGCAACAGTTGGCGTGGAAAGCACGCAGAAATTCTACGTTACATTTACACCAACGGCAATCGGCGTTGTCTCCGCGAAAATTGCTTTCAATCATAATGCCCTCACACACGATACGATCCTAGTGAGCGGTGAAGGTACTCCTCTCGTCGGAGTTGCAGGATTACGCATGGGTATACCGGCTGTGTATCAATTACACAGTAACTATCCCAATCCGTTTAATCCATCAACTACAATTCTGTATGACCTGCCGCAGCAAAGTATGGTCTCGATTAAAGTCTATTCGATCCTGGGTCAACAGATTGCTACGTTGGTCGATGGTATTATTGCAGCTGGATATCATCAAGTGATGTGGATGGGTGAGCAGGATGGCGGTACGACAGTGGCAGGAGGAGTCTACTTCTTCCGCATCTCGGCACAGCCACTTAGCAAAGGAACCGGTCTCGTACAGACAAAGAAAATGCTATTGCTTAAGTAAGATTATTTGAGAGAATAAAGGTAGATTGTGAAGCATCCAGATTCAGGTGTTTTGGACTGGATGCTTCATATATTTGCAGGAAAGAAGAAGGAGTCGAAGAACGATGAATGCTTTCAGCTTATCGAACGAAGTAGCAATTGTAACGGGCGCTAGTACGGGGTTAGGAAGAGGTATTGCACAAGGTTTCGCAGAGGCGGGTGCAGATCTTATGCTGGTGGACTATGTCCCAAGCAATGAGACGGCAGCAGAAATCAGCACGATGGGCAGAAAAGCGATTATTCTGGTCGCAGATTTAATGACCACGGCGCCGATTCCTGGTATTGTCGAAGAAACGGTGCGCGCATTTGGGAAAGTTGATATTCTTGTCAATAACGCTGGGATTATTCGCCGGACACCGGCAATCGATTTTTCGGAAAAGGATTGGGATGATGTTATGGCTATTAACTCGAAGACGGTGTTTTTTTTCTGTCAGGCTGTTGCACGTGAAATGGTAAAACGGCATCATGGGAAAATTATCAACATTGCATCGTTACTGGCGTTTCAAGGCGGCATTATTGTTCCATCATATGCCGCGAGCAAAGGAGCTGTCGCTCAAATCACAAAAGCTCTTGCGAACGAGTGGGCATCACAAGGTATTAATGTGAATGCAATAGCTCCAGGCTATATGGAAACGAATAACACAAAAGCAATACGTGAAGATCAAAAACGCGAAAAAGCTATTGTTGAACGCATTCCCGCAGGACGATGGGGAACGCCGGACGATCTCAAAGGCACAGCCGTGTTTCTTGCTTCCCATGCATCGGATTATGTGCAAGGACATGTGCTCGTAGTCGATGGAGGGTGGATGGCTCGATGAGTTTAAAGGATTGTTCATCATGGTGTTGACGTTCTATCACCTCTCACTTTCCCTGTGTTGTTGAAAAAGAAACAAAGAGAACGTATTTTCAAATCAGGAACTTTATGCACAAGATACTCGAGTACATAGGCCTTTTAGGAATTCTTCCCGTCGCAATTGCTGAAGATGAACACAAAGCATCGATGCTTGCGCGTACATTGCAAGCGAGCGGTTTGCCGGTGATCGAAGTAACCTTCCGGACGAAAGCAGCGGTTCGCGTTATCGAACGCATCACGGCAGACGCTTCGCATATTACTGTCGGGGCAGGAACCGTCTTAACCATCGACCAGGTAAAAGAAGCCTCGGATGCCGGTGCAAGTTTTATTGTTTCCCCGGGTTTGAATCCCAAAGTGGTGGAATATTGTCTTTCCAAGAATATTCCGGTAGTTCCCGGCGTTGCAACACCAACGGAAATTCAACTTGCGCTGGAATACAATCTGGAAGTGGTAAAATTTTTTCCTGCCGAAGCATGCGGGGGTTTACCATATCTGCAGGCAATTGCGGCGCCGTTTAAAAATTTAAAGTTTATCCCAACTGGAGGTATCGATCAAACGAACCTTCTGTCGTATCTTCAAAGTACAGAAGTACTAGCATGTGGAGGAAGCTGGATCGTAAGGCCGGAGTTTCTCAAGGAAAGTCAGTTCGGAAAAATATCCCAACTGACCTATCAGGCGATTGCGAGAATGCTCGGGTTCGGACTTCTTCATATAGGAATGAACTCCTCTTCACCGAAGGAAGCAGCTGCTGTTGCCAAACAGCTGGGAGAAATGTTTTACTTGGAGCAGAGGGAAACGCCCGGTTCGATTTTCCTGGGAACGGGATTCGAAGTATTGAAGCGGCAGTATCTTGGAACACATGGACATATCGCTATTGCAACAAATTTCATTGATCGCGCAGTCGCTCATCTTGCTCTGAAAGGTGTGAACATCAAAGAAGAGACTCGTGATGTGAGGAACGGTAAGCTCGCTGCGGTTTATCTTGATATGGAAATCGGCGGATATGCAGTACATCTTCTACAGGTGTAATGGCTCATGGCGGCTCTGGCAGAAAGAAAGGGATGATGAAGTATGAATGTTCGGTATAGTACGGATCCGGATCGATTTAAAACGATGTCGGCGGAGTCTCTTCGAATGATGTTCTTGATCGATAATCTCTTTGCTCCCGATGAAGTACCTTTGACATATTCGGAAATCGACCGGTCGATTACGGGCTCGGCAGTTCCGAAGATGAAGCCTCTGGCCCTCCTTGCCACAAAAAAGGAAATGGCGGCGGAATATTTTACGGAACGGCGCGAGATCGGTATCATCAATATCGGTGGTATGGGTTCAATCAACGTCGATGGCAAAGCGTTTGTTCTGGAACAGAAAGATGCACTCTACATCGGCCGCGGTACACGAGTGATTGAATTCGAGAGTGCAAAAGAAATTGATCCCGCAAAATTTTATTTTGTCAGCTATCCGGCGCACAAGGAATATCCCACAACGCATATACCGTTCGCCGATGCCGATCGCTCAAATTTAGGAAGCCAGCAAGATGCCAATAAACGCACGATCAATAGATTGATCCATGCAAACGGTGTGAAAAGCTGTCAACTCGTCATGGGACTGACGGAATTAGAAGAAGGAAGCGTTTGGAATACTATGCCGCCGCATATGCATCAAAGGCGTTCGGAAATATATATGTATTTTCATATAATCCATGATGCGGTTGTGGTACATCTCTTTGGACAACCTGGTGAAACGCGGCATCTCATTATACGTAATGAGCAGGCAGTGTTGAACCCGAGTTGGTCAATCCATTCTGGTGTTGGCACACGCAATTATTGTTTCATTTGGGCGATGGGCGGAGAGAATCAGGTATTCAACGATATGGATGATGTTCCGATGAGTCAACTTCAATAGAAAGAATCTCTACGAAAATAAAAATGGAATGAGAAACGGAACCGTGCAAAATATGAGCATAACCTCTATAGTGACGAAAAGTATTGGTGTTGCATTGCTCTTGTATGTGACGGCATCCTGCGTTTTCGGAAAGGATGCTGGAGTGTGCGTAACAATCTCGAATCCTTTGGTCATCGACCGTCCGAATGAAATGATTGTTATCCGATGGAATGAGATTAAGAAAATCTTTCCCAATGCAAAAAAGAAAACGATCCACGTGCTCGAAGCGAAGACACACAAAGAATTGGCAGTGCAGATTGTAGAAGAAAATGGCGATCCGATAGAACTGCTTTTCCTTGCTTCGTTTCCATCGCAAGGGACTAAAGAATTTGTCATTGAATTGTCGACAAAAGAGAGACCGGTGATCGAACCGATGACGGATGTTCGGTATATGTTTCCGCGCCAGGATATTGCATGGGAAAATGATAAGATTGCACATCGTATCTATGGCCCGGCGCTTGCGAAAGAAGTGAACAATGGAATCGATGTCTGGACAAAACGTGTTCGATATCGTGTCATAGAAAAATGGTACCGCGGAGATGAGGCGCCCGGTGTAACACGAATATCGTATCACGAAGATCATGGCGAAGGAGCTGATTTCTTCGACGTTGGTCGTTCACTGGGCGATGGAAGTTGCGCCCTCATCGACGGAGATTCGTTATACCAGCCAGGTGTGTACGATTCGTACAAAATATTTGCGACAGGTCCTCTTCGTGCAGTGTTTGAAGTCACGTATAAACCTGTCTGGTTCAAGAACCTATATGTCCGAGAAACGAAACGCATCACGCTGGACGCTGGAAGTAATCTCAATAAAATAGAAGTGAAATATCGGTGTGATTCCATGCAGGGAACTGTTTATTTTGCAACTGGTATCGTTAAACGAAAAGGAATAAGAGCATATTGGAATACAGATCATCGTTGGGCTTCGTTATGGGGACAAACGACGGACAAGGAAGAAAACGGGTCGTTAGGCACAGGTATTGTTGTACCGAAAGAGACATTTACCGGGGTACGTGAAAACGCTCTACATCTTCTTATATTAGGGACAGCCAAATTGGGCAAAACTATGGTGTATTACGCCGGCGCTGGATGGACATGTAACGGTGATTTCAAAAATGCCGATGAGTGGAATGCGTACCTCACGGCGTACGAACAGCGGATCGAATCCCCACTTCAAATCTCATTATCCGTAGAATAATGGGCGATTTCTCCGGATGTATAGGTGAAAATAATATATGAAAAAAAAAATCATATACATTGATTTCCTTTTGAACACAAAAGCATCTGTTAGACTCTATCATGAGTTTGCGGAATCACTGCCAGTAATCGATTACCATTGTCACCTGTCGCCGAAGGAGATCGCAGAGAATAAGAAGTTCGCAAATCTTTCACAGATATGGCTTTCTGGCGATCACTATAAATGGCGGGCGATGCGAACATGCGGTGTTGACGAACGTTTCATCACGGGCTCCGCATCGGATTGGGAAAAATTTGAAGCGTGGGCACGCACGGTTCCGAAAATGATTCGCAATCCTTTGTATCATTGGACACATCTCGAGCTGCACCGTCCGTTTGGTATTGATGATGTTCTCTTGAATGAAAAAACCGCGAAATCTATCTGGGAGCGATGCAATAAGAAGCTTGATACACCGGCATTTACTGCGCAAGGGATTTTAAAACGGATGAATGTAGAAATTGTCTGCACAACAGACGATCCCACAAACTCTTTGGAATTTCATGAGGCCTATGCCAAGCAAGGCAATGGTTTGACACGAGTCTATCCAACATTTCGGCCGGATCGAGCAATGGCAGTGGAAAATACGGCTGGCTTTAATGACTATGTGGAGAAGCTGGAGCGCACATCCGGTATCGAGATTGGAAACTTTAAAACATTTCTTGCGGCGTTGCGTAATCGGCACGAGTATTTTCATGCACATGGATGCAGGCTCTCCGACCACGGAATAGAAACGGCGTATGCTGAGGAGTATACCGATTTGGCAATCAAATCAATTTTTAAAAAATTGCGTAAGGGGAAGAGACTCGATACACACGAAGTACGACAATTTAAATCCGCAATCCTTTTTGAATTTAGTGTCATGGATCACGAAACAGGGTGGGTGCAGCAATTTCATCTCGGCGCTCTACGCAACAACAATTCGCGTATGCTTCGCATGCTTGGACCGGATACGGGGTTCGATTCCATCGGTGATTTCGAGATAGGGCGGCCGCTGGCAAAATTTCTGAATAGGCTCGACTCTCAGAATCAGCTGGCAAAAACTATTCTTTACAATCTCAATCCGCGCGATAATGAATTGATGGCAACAATGATTGGAAATTTTCAGGATGGCAGTATTGCAGGAAAGCTGCAATACGGTTCCAGTTGGTGGTTCCTTGACCAACTCGATGGTATGAAAAAGCAAATCGATGCGCTCTCGAATTTGGGAGCATTAAGTCAATTCGTTGGCATGCTGACGGACTCGCGCAGTTTTCTTTCGTATCCACGTCACGAGTATTTCCGAAGGCTGTTGTGTGATATCTTAGGAACGGAGATGGAGAGAGGATTGATCCCGAACGATTTTGCTCTCATTGGCGGCATCGTCAGTAATATTTGTTACGGAAATGCACAACGATATTTCAAGTTTCCATAGAAACAAAACACGCAAAAGAGGACGATTCGAAAACCAATTAAGGAAGCGTGATGTCCGGAACGATGGAACAAAAAATGAAGGTCAGTAATTACCGCTGGACTATTTGCGCATTATTGTTTTTTGCAACTACTGTTAACTATATGGATCGTCAGGTTCTTTCTTTAACTTGGAAAGACTTTATTGCGCCCGAGTTTCATTGGACAAACAATAACTATGGGAACATTACGGCTCTATTTTCGATCTTTTATGCTATGAGTATGTTGTTTGCAGGTCGTTTTATCGATTGGATGGATACTAAAAAAGGATTCCTTTGGGCCATAGGTATTTGGTCGATGGGTGCATGCCTTCACGCTTTTTGCGGAATAGTTACTTCTGGTATCCTTACAGATCAATGGCTTGTTGGTTTCAAAGGGGCAAGAGAAGTCATAGGTACTGTCGACCATATTGGCATGATCACCAACGTGAGTGTTACGCTTTTCATATTTGCACGCTTTGTATTAGCACTTGGTGAGTCAGGAAACTTCCCTGCTTCTATTAAAGCTACGGCTGAGTACTTTCCAAAAAAAGACCGTGCATATGCTACCAGTATCTTCAACGCTGGTGCTACAGTAGGCGCGCTTGTTGCCCCTATTACTATCCCGATAATTGCTGTCAAGTTTGGATGGGAAATGGCATTTATCATCATCGGGGCATTAGGTTTTCTTTGGATGGGCGCATGGGTATTTTTTTATAAGAAACCAGATGAAAATCCATATGTCAATAAAACTGAATTGGCATATATTCAGCAAGATCAAGATCATAACCCCATAGATGCTCAAGGGCGACCAATGCGGAAACTTTCCTTTAAGGAATGTTTCAAATACAAACAAACCTGGGCTTTTGCTTTCGGCAAGTTTATGACCGACGGAGTGTGGTGGTTTTACCTCTTCTGGACACCTGCATACCTAAGCTCTGTGTATGGTCTTACTTCAGACAACGCAACCGCTCAATTGTTGTTGTTTATCCTTTACGCAATCACTTTATTATCAATTATTGGTGGATGGTTACCATCCTATTTTGTCACTAAGAAAGGCATGAACTCGTATGCAGGACGTATGCGTTCGATGTTGATTTTTGCATTCTTTCCGCTTTTAGCACTTTTAGCTCAACCACTGGGGAATTATTCCTATTGGTTCCCAATCATCATTATCGGTATTGCAGGTGCAGCCCATCAAGCTTGGTCTGCGAATATCTTTTCTACCGTCGGTGACATGTTCCCGAAATCAGCTATTGCTACAATCACGGGTATCGGTGGAATGGCGGGGGGAATTGGCTCTTACCTGATTAACAGAGGTTCTGGCATATTGTTCGACTACACCGAAATGACAAAAATGAAATTCATGGGTTTTGAAGGAATCAAATCGGGTTACTTCATTATTTTCTCAATTTGTGCTGTAGCATACCTTATCGGTTGGGTTGTAATGAAGTCGTTGGTTCCAAAATATAAACCGATCACTGATTATTAATAAAAAGGTTGAATTTTAATTTTAAGAAAAGGCATCATGAATTATCAAGAAATTACAAAAGCGTATGATTTCACCGGAAAAATCGTAGCCATTACCGGCGGCGGCGGTGTACTTTGCGGCGAAATGGCGAGAGCTCTTGCTGGATGTAATGCGAATGTTGCCATCCTGGATCGTGATGTTGCCCTCGCGGAGAAAACATTGAACGGATTCGGGAAAACGAGAGGTAAACATATAGCTGTCCATATCGATGTCCTGGATAAAGTAAAAGTGCAGGAAGCGGCAGATAGGGTGTTAGAAACATACGGACGTATCGATTTCCTCATCAATGGTGCGGGTGGAAATAATCCCAAAGCGACAACAAATTCTGAACAATCGTTTTTCGATATTCCGACCGAAGCTATTCAGTTTGTTTCGAATCTGAATCTTATCGGGACGATCTTGCCGAGTCAGGTGATCGGTAAGAAAATGGTGGAACAGAAGGAAGGCGTCATTCTCAACGTTTCCTCTATGAATGCTTTTCGTCCGCTCACCCGGATTCCGGCTTATTCAGCCGCAAAAGCGGCAGTGAGCAATTTCACACAATGGTTAGCAGTGCATATTGCGCAGGAGTATTCGCCCAATATTCGCGTGAATGCTATTGCACCGGGCTTCTTCCTAACGGAACAAAATAGATTCTTATTGACGGAAAAGGATACGGGCGCACTTACCGTACGAGGAAAAAAAATTCTCGATCATACGCCGATGGGGCGCTTTGGCACTCCGGAGGATTTGCTGGGTGCGGTACTGTGGCTGCTTTCCCCGGCGTCGAAATTTGTTACAGGAATTGTTCTGCCTATCGATGGGGGATTCTCAGCTTTTTCTGGAGTGTAACAAAAAATGAATACGATGAACGATGAAAAAGGAGTTTTACATGAGTAATGGTTTGAATATTCGTCCGCAGGGTGCATATGACTTGATTTCTCTGGGGGCGTTAGTGCATCGATTAGATCCTGGAATTATTCCGTTCCGTAAAGCAACTCAATGCCAGATCCATGTCAGCGGTGGAGAGTTTAATGTCGCAGCAAATGTAGCGGATTGTTTTCAGTTGAAGACAGGAATTGTATCGGCGATGGTCGATTATCCCATTGGCGATCTCATTACTGAACGCGTGCGGGCGATGGGCGTGCAACCGTTCTATAAACACTTTAAGCATAATGGTGTGAATGGACCAAACATGGCACTGGTCTATAGTGATCAGGGACATGGCGTGCGACCACCAATGGTTTTTTATAACCGTTCGAACGAAGCTGCTGCTCAACTGAGACCGGGCGACTTTAATTGGAATGCAATCTTTTTTGGCGGTGTGCGTTGGTTTCATAGCGGCGGCATATTTGCAGCACTGTCGGAAACAACGGGCGAGGTGATCATCGAGGGAATGAAGGCGGCAAAGAAAGCCGGTGCGGTTATCAGTTTCGATCTGAACTTCCGCGAGAAGCTTTGGAACATCTGGGGCGGACAGAAAAAAGCGACGGAAGTCGTGGCACGGATCGTAGAAAACACCGACGTGCTCGTCGGAAATGAAGAAGACCTCCAAAAAGGACTGGGTATTCCCGGGCCTGAGGTTACAACAAAATCAAAACTCGATCCAAATGCTTTTATCGGTATGATTGATGCCGTAGTAAAAAAGTATCCAAATATTAAAGCTGTTGCAACGACTCTCCGTGAGGTGCATTCGACGAACCATCATAGCTGGGGTGCGGTTGCATGGGTCAATAGCAAAACGTATACCTCACCAACATGCGAACTCGATGTCTTGGATCGTGTGGGCGGCGGTGATGGATTTGCAAGCGGATTCTTCTATGGATTGCTGGCAGGAGAATCGCCTGAAGAAGCAGTGAAGTTGGGTTGGGCGCATGGTGCCTTGTTAACGACTACACCCGGTGATACGACGATGGTCAGCGTGGAACAAGTTCGCTCGTTTGCCAAAGGCGGCTCTGCAAGAATTCAGCGTTAAGCTGTAACGATGAACAAGATTTATTTTCAAGTCACAATGTGCGCGCAGTCTCGCGTTTGAAAGGATTATCATGGATCTGAAGATTCAAGAAGCAAATAAATGTGAATTTGATGTATTGACACTCGGGGAATGCATGATTCGTTTTAGTCCTCCCGGTCATCAAAGGTTAGAACTAACGTCGGTCTTGGAGATCTATGCCGGCGGCGGTGAATACAATGTTGCTTATGCGTTATCCCGGTTCGGATTGAAAGCAGGGTGGATTTCTCGTCTTGTAAATAATCCGCTGGGACAGTTCATTCGCAACAATGCACAGACGAGCGGTATGGATGTAAGCGAAGTTGTGTGGGTGCCGTTCGATGGTGTTGGCAGAACCGAAAGGATCGGATTAAACTTCAGCGAAGTGGGAATCGGTGTACGGCCAAGCACCGTCGTGTACGATCGGGGTCATACGGCTGTCTCCCATATGAAACCCGGCGATGTGGATTGGAAAAGAATCTTCACACATCGGAAAGCCCGCTGGTTCCATACTGGCGGTATTTTCACAGCATTGAGTGATAACTGTGCTGCCGTTACAATGGAAGCCTTGAAGGCTGCACACGATGCGGGATGCGTCGTCAGTTATGACTTGAATTTTCGCAGCATGCTTTGGTCAAGCCAGAAAGCAATCACTGTGACGAAGACGCTCATCCCATACATCGATGTGCTTATCGGTAATGAAGAGGATTTTCAAAAAGCATTGGGATTTGAAGTGGAAGGAACAAACAACGATCTCAAGCATCTTCCGATGGAAGCGTATAAAAAAATGGTGAAGAAAGTGGTTGCGGCATACCCAAATATTCAGACTGTAGGAACCACACTCCGAGAAGTTCTAAGCGGATTGAAGAATAATTGGTCTGCAATTGTTTACGCGGATGGAGAGTTTGTGCAATCGAAAGAATATGAAAATCTGGAGATTGAGGACCGCGTAGGCGGGGGCGACGGGTTCTGCAGTGGACTCATTTACGGGTTGCTCCAGGGAATGGAACTTCAGGAGTGTGTCGATTTGGGTGCGGCGCATGGTGCACTGACGCAAAGCACGCGCGGAGATTCAAGCATGGCGACACTGGCAGAAGTCAAGTATGTCATGGGCGGAGGATCTGCAAGGATTGTACGATAATGCGGAAAACAGAAAAGATATATTGTTCTGCCAATACTGCAAAGTTTACCTTGGGGAATGTTGCGAGCATTTTTCTTGTTCTTCAAAATAAAGAAGGCGAAGAATAATGATATTCTACATGCGCGGCGGTGAACATGATGTTTTGGGGAATGAGGATTTGCGCCGGGCCATTGCTGAGGCATTTGGAGCACTCGGATATAAGAAAAAAGTTCTTGCCATTCCCCCTGATTTCACGCGCTTTCATTCTCACGCAGGAATCCTGACAGAAATGCTGTGGAACTACTACAAAAATGCTTTAACGGATATCCTTCCTGCTCTAGGGACCCACACGGCGATGACGGACCATGACCTGCAGACGATGTTTGGTTCCACGCCCCTCGACCTTTTTCGTGTTCACGATTGGCGGCGTGATGTTGTAACGCTCGGTGAAGTGCCTTCTGATTTCATTTATCAGCAATCCGAAGGAAAGCTCGATTATGCATGGAAAGCGCAAGTGAATAGATTGCTCGTCGAAGGTGGTTTTGATTTAATCATCTCGATTGGGCAGGTCGTACCGCACGAAGTGATTGGCATGGCAAACTATAACAAGAATGTCTTTGTCGGTACAGGTGGACCGGAAGGAATTAACAAAAGCCATTTTCTCGGTGCGGTTTATGGTATGGAACGCATTATGGGTCGTGCTGATAATCCTGTCCGGCGCGTGTTCAATTACGCATCGGATCATTGTTCCGGCAGTCTGCCGCCGATCATGTATGTGTTAACTGTCGTTGCATGTGGCAGCGATGGCAAGCTCAAAGTACGCGGCCTCTACATCGGCGATGATGTCGAGTGTTTCAATCGGGCGGCTGAGCTTTCTCTCAAAGTGAATTTTGAGATGTTGGAAGAGCCTTTGAAAAAGGTCGTTGTGTATCTCGACCCATCGGAATTTAAGAGCACCTGGTTAGGCAATAAGAGCATCTATCGTAGCCGCATGGTTCTTGCTGATGGCGGCGAACTTATTATTCTCGCTCCAGGGTTGAAAGAATTCGGCGAAGATCACCAGATTGATGCCCTGATACGAAAGTATGGCTATCGTGGAACATCGGAAACTCTTGCACAAGTAAAGGAATCGAACGATCTAAAGAATAACCTGGGTGCGGCAGCACATCTCATACACGGTTCTTCTGAAGGACGTTTCTCCATTACCTATTGCCCCGGCCATTTAACAAAGCAAGAAATCGAGAGTGTAAATATTCGCTATGCGGATCTTGAGCAGATGATGCAGAAATACAATCCAAAAAAATTGTCTCACGGGATTAACGTTTTGCCGGGCGGTGAAGAGATTTTCTTTATTTCCAATCCGGCCCTTGGACTATGGGCGTACAAGAATCGATTTATTTGAAATTGATTTATGATAACAGTAAATATAAAGAACAAATAACTATGAAAGAATACTCATGGAGCAAAAAGCTGATATCGGTTTAATCGGTCTAGCAGTGATGGGTGAGAACCTTGTACTTAATATGGAGAGCCATGGATTTACCGTTGCGGTATACAACCGTACGATTGAAAAGGTTGATGCGTTTACCGGCGGCCGCGGCCTCGGGAAAAAAATTATTGGAACGCATTCTCTGCAAGAACTTGTCGGTGTTTTAAAAGGGCCGCGCAAGATCATGTTGATGGTCAAAGCGGGTAAAGCAGTGGATGATTTCATCGAGCAGTTGATCCCACTCCTTTCGCCCGGTGACATTATTATTGATGGCGGGAATTCCCATTTTTCAGATACCATTCGTAGGACAAAATACATTGAATCCAAAGGACTTCTCTATATCGGAACTGGTGTGTCGGGCGGAGAAGAAGGCGCGTTAAAAGGCCCGTCTATAATGCCCGGCGGTTCACCTGCCGCTTGGCCGAATGTGAAACCGATTTTCCAGTCGATTGCTGCAAAAGTAGAAGACGGAACTCCGTGCTGCGACTGGGTTGGCGATAACGGAGCGGGACACTTTGTGAAAATGGTGCATAACGGCATCGAGTACGGCGATATGCAGCTCATCTGTGAAGCATATCAAATCATGAAAGAATCACTCGGTATGTCTGCTTCTGCCATCCACAAAGTGTTCAAGCGCTGGAATGAAGGCGAATTGAATAGTTATCTGATCGAAATTACACGCGACATTCTTGCATTTAAAGATACAGATGGAAAACCGTTGGTGGATAAAATTCTCGATACCGCAGGGCAAAAAGGTACCGGAAAATGGACAAGCGTTTCGTCGCTCGATCTCGGTATTCCGCTCACACTGATCGGCGAAGCCGTTTATGCGCGGTGTCTTTCTGCAATGAAAGATGAACGTGTTGCTGCGTCGAAAGTTTTGAACGGACCGAAGAAAAAAAATATAAAGAACAAGGATGCATTCTTGAGTGATCTGGAAAAGGCATTGTACGCATCGAAGATTATCTCTTACACGCAAGGATATGTGCTTCTCCAAGCGGCTGCCAAAGAATATCAGTGGAACCTTAATTATGGTGGAATTGCGTTGTTATGGCGCGGTGGTTGCATCATCCGTTCAGTTTTCCTCGGTAGGATCAAAGAAGCATACGATCGGAATCCACAACTTTCCAATCTGTTACTTGATCCTTTTTTTAAAGGGACCGTTGAAAAATCACAGAAGTCATGGCGGCGCGTCATATCGATTGCTGTTTTGAATGGTATTTGGATGCCGTCATGCTCGACGGCGTTGGGTTATTATGATGGATTTCGCAACGCGCGATTGCCTGCGAATTTGTTGCAGGCCCAGCGCGATTTCTTTGGCGCACATCAATACGAACGGGTTGATAAACCTCGCGGCGAATTCTTCCACACAAACTGGACAGGACACGGAGGTGAAACGGCTTCATCATCGTATGTGGTGTAGTATGCTGGCAGAATAACAATGATTGCGGGAACACCGGTTGCGGCACGATGGCCGGTGTTCCCGTTTTAAAGTATTGGAAATAGGTTCTTCGGCAAGAAGATGCATATAAAAAGTTGCGGAGAAAATGTACATATCTGTACGAATATAAATAGTATGAAATACTTCTTTTTGAAAAAACATTTTATATCTATCGTCCTTACAAGTCAGTTACTCCTGTTTGCAATCGATGCGTCTGCTCAATCATTTTCTTCCACGTGGACATTGACAGCCGATACGCTTTCAATTGTTAACGGCAGCGTTACAGCCCCACCTCAAAAACTCAGTGCATCGAACGATACAAATCAAACAATGGCTGTGCTTGACTTCAATGGCAGTACGACTTCTCCTCATTTGGAGCGACTTAATCTTAACAGAAAAAATTGGCCGACAGAAACAGTCCAGAACGATGGCCGTTTTGTGCAATATTCTATTTCACCTTTACCGGGAAAAACCCTTTCCATTCAATCGGTGGCAATGAATCTTGGTTGTTATGGCACGACTGGTCATTTCTTTGCAAACATCTATTATTCTTTTGACTCGACATTTACCGTACGGACGGTGCTCAACACCGGTACACTGACGCTCGTGGACATCAGAACCGTCGCTCCGACGGCGCTTTTATATTCACTGAACACGGTCGTTAATGTCGGACAAACATTTTATATGAGAATTTATCCTTGGTATGATACTACTCCGAGTGCTTCAAAGTATATCTGTCCTTCACAAGTAGTCATATCGGGAATTACTGCCTCAATCGGTTCGCCCTCTATTAGTGTTTTTCCGGCACAGCTTGCATTCGGGAGCATAAAGGTTAGTGCCTCGTCCGAAAAAAGCTATACCCTTTCCGGAAAAATGCTTGATCCTGCAAGTGATTCGATCATGGTTACTGCTCCGACTGGATTTTCCATAACGACAACGAGTGGTTCTATGTATGCGTCATCTCTCAGGATTGCATATGCAGACAGTACCCTGAGCGATACGACGATCTATGTGAAATTCACCCCAAGTCAAGAAATAGTATACTCAGATACAGTCAGGAATACAGGTGGAGGAGCGACCGCTGGTTTTGTGGGTGTTTCAGGATGCGGCTTATCTGCAGCGGCCGTATTGGGAATTTTTGTTTCGACGACTGGAAGCGATACAAGTGCGGGGACATATGCGCAACCGTTTCTTACCATCACAAAAGCAATCTTGATAGCACAGCTTGGTGATACAATCTATGTGCGAGGCGGGCGATATATGCTCAGCGCAACAATCGGTATCTCGAAAAGTGGCACGAGTGTTCAACGGTATTATCTTCTTTCTTATCTGGATGAACGTCCTATACTCGATTTTTCTCCTATGGCAGTGAATAGCAGCAATAGGGGATTTCAACTCAGCGGCAATTATTGGTATATCAAAGGATTCGATATTTATGGTGCCGGTGATAATGGCATGAATATTAGCGGCTCCAACAATATCATTGAGTTCTGCGCATTTCACGAGAACCATGATACTGGCTTGCAGCTGGGAGGAGGAGCGTCGTACAATCAAATCATTAACTGTGATTCGTATTACAATGTGGACCCATCGCAAGGAAATGCAGATGGTTTTTCACCGAAGCTCGATGTAGGCACAGGTAACTATTTCTATGGGTGTCGGTCATGGCAAAACTCCGATGACGGGTACGACGGATATCTTCGCCCATCGAATAATATCATGACGACATACGAGAACTGTTTGGCATTCATGAATGGGTATCTTAAAAATTGGACAATCAGTGCGGGAAACGGCAACGGGTTTAAAACCGGTGGGAGCGATAACAAGGCACTGATGCATAATGTCATTCTGAAGAATTGTTTTTCCTTCGATAATCGAGTCAAAGGTTTTGATGAGAACAATAATCGCGGTTCGATGACACTCTATAATTGTACGGCATTTCGGAACAATCCAAATTTCGGGATGCCGGGCCCTATAAATACCGACAGCAGTAAAGTCATGACGCTCATCAATTGTATTGATTATGGCAGTAAAAGTTTAAGTGTTATAATGAGCAATGCGGTACAGACAACAAATAACTGGCAGGGATTTACTATAACGGCTGACGACTTCGTTACATCCGGCGGTGTGGATACCGCTGGAGTGAGATGTCCTCGAAATGCGGATGGCAGTTTGCCGGTGTTGAATTTCATGCATTTGAACTCGGAAAGCGATCTTGTCAATCACGGCACGAATGTCGGTTTGCCATTCACGGGATTACATCCGGATCTTGGATGTTATGAGACAAGTGTGACGGACACCGCAGGATTTTCCGCGTCGCGGGTCTCGCTCAGTTTTGATTCCGTGTTTATTGGATTGTCCAGAGATGATAGTGTTAGTATTGTGAATGCAGGAACGCTGCCATTGAATATTGATACCGTGATTTCAAGTAAGTCAAATTTCTCTGCGACACCGACTCATAGAATTGTCGGTGCAGGATCTGTGCAATGGATTCATATTATGTTTTCTCCCAGTGTGGTAGGAACGCAAACGGGAAGAATTTTCCTCCATCATAACGCTTCAAGTCTTCTGGATACGATCATGGTGATCGGTATCGGAATCCTTGTTCCCACTCCGATTTTTTCTGTTACTCCTCGAACACTGAATTTTGGAAGTGTTGCCATCGGCGGGTGCAAGAAAGACAGCGTCCTTGTCGCAAATTCCGGAACGGCAACTCTTCAGATCAACACAATTACATCGCCTAATGCACTATTCACCTTCGATCCTCCTGTGATGACGCTCGCTCCGTCGATAAACGCCTATCTTATTTTGACATTTTCACCGAAAGATACGACAACCCAGGCGGACACGCTGATATTTGCTCATAATGCAGCGAGTATACGGGACACGATTTTTCTCAGTGGCAAGGGAGAAACACCTGTCAGTGTTGATCGTGCGTTGCCTTTTCCGATCCGGTACATGCTGACACAGAATTATCCCAATCCTTTTAATCCGTCAACGACTCTACAATTCACTGTGGCGAAGCAAGGTATGGCAACTGTGCGTGTGCTGAATGTACTTGGTCAAGAAATCGCCCAACTCTTTTCTGGACGCATGGAGCCTGGACAACTCTACTCCACCTGTTTCGATGCGTCGCGATTTCCTTCCGGCATCTACTTTGCAGTTTTTGAGAGTGGGGGGCAACGATTCGTTAAGAAAATGCTTTTCATGAAATGATATATCGGAAGTGCTGAAATGAATGTACAAAGAGACACACGAAAAATTATGCTGATGAACTGGAGAGGACGAGCCTGTCTCATTTTTGCATTCGTTTGCGTTGCACTCTCTTTTAATGTATACGCGCAAATGAATATCACTGCAGGATGGCAAGCGATGCCTTCCGTGTTGCAGCGGATTGTACCGCCATCATTCCCGGATAAGACTTTCGACATTATAGACTTCGGAGCGAAAGGAGACGGCACGAAAGATTGCACGGCTGCGATTGAGAAGGCGATTGCCGCATGCAGTGCATCCGGCGGCGGTCGGGTGATCATTCCAACAGGCACATTTCTAACGGGCGCAATTCGTTTGAGAAGCCACGTGCATTTGTACGTGTCACGAGGCGCGGTTATCCGGTTCAGTACCGATCCAAAGAAATATCTTCCCCTCGTGTATGCGCGATGGGAGGGGACAGAATGCATGAATTATTCTCCGCTCATTTATGCATTTGAGCAGGAAGACATTGCAGTGACGGGTGAAGGTATTCTGGATGGTCAGGGATCGAACGAGCATTGGTGGAGTTGGAAAGGAAAAAAAGAAACGGGATGGCGTGATAGCATGCCAAATCAATCGGCGGCTCGCACGAGACTCATTGAGATGGCGGAGAAGAACATTCCCGTTGCGGAACGTATCTTTGGGGAAGGAGCGTACCTGAGGCCGAATTTATTCGAACCGTACCGGTGTAAAAATGTTCTGCTGCAGGGTGTGACGTTGAGAAACTCACCGATGTGGTTTATAAATCCCGTTCTCTGCAAGAATGTGTCTATCATTGGTGTGACCATTGATGGACTCGGGCCGAATAACGATGGCTGTGATCCGGAATCCTGCACCGATGTTTTGATCGAAAACTGTGTCTTCAATAATGGCGACGATTGTATTGCGATTAAGTCCGGAAGAAACGCCGATGGCCGGCGTATCAATATTCCATGTGAGAATATTGTCATCCGTGGCTGTACGATGAAGAATGGACATGGCGGTGTCGTGATCGGCAGTGAAGTCTCCGGTGGAGTAAGGAATATATTCGCTGAAAATAATGTCATGGATAGTCCGGACATTGATCGTGTGTTGAGGATCAAGACGAATGCTATGCGTGGAGGTATGATTGAAAATGTGTTTCTCCGGAACATCAATGCTGGGCAAGTGACCGATGCGATTCTGAAGATCGATTTCTTCTATGAAGAAGGCGACAGCGGCAATTTCGTGCCAACCGTACGGAATATTGATGTGCGAAATGTCAACAGCAAAAAGAGCAGGTTTGGGATCTGGATTTGCGCGTTTGGCCGCTCTCCAGCAGAGAATATCCATATTGAAGATTGCGTTTTCGAAAATGTCGCAGAAGCAAACGTGATCGAGAATGTGAAAAATCTGACCCTCATAAATGTACACACGAAGCCAAGCAAAAACGAGGAAGTAAAGTGAGAGTAATGCTGGTTCGCAAAAAAGAAAAGGATAGGCAGATGTTCAAGAGGCTTTTAGTACGATGTATGTTTATCTGTTTACTGATACACGCTGCAGTGAGTGTTACATGGACTGCGGCGAAACATGAAAAACCATGGTCTGAACGAATTGCAAAGAGCTTTCTTTCGATGCATCCGGATTCTATTTCTTATCCGACGGAGACGAAGTCCCGCAAGTGGAATTACGAGCAGGGCGTAATGATGGAAGCGTTTTTCCATCTGTGGCAGGAAACAGGAGACAGCGAATACCTTCAGTACATCAAGAAAAATCTCGATCATTATGTAGACTCCAACGGCGCAATCCATACCTACCGCTTCGATGAATATCAATTGGATAACATAACGCCTGGAAAAGCCCTGCTTCGAATGAACGATCTCACGGGCGAAAAAAAATATCGAGCAGCCGCAGATACGCTTCGTCGGCAACTCACAAAGCAACCCAGAACGAGTGAAAGCGGTTTCTGGCACAAGAAGATCTATCCGTATCAAATGTGGCTGGATGGAATGTATATGGCGGAACCATTCTACGGTCTCTACTCCCGGATGACCAACGACTCTATGGCCTTTGACGACATTACGAAGCAATTCATCCTTTGTGCCCGTCATTGCTTCGATCATAAGAGCGGTCTCTATTTTCATGGGTGGGATGAAAGCAAACAGCAGCGATGGGCGAATCCCGAGACTGGCTGCTCGCCAAGCCTCTGGGGACGTTCCATTGGGTGGTACGCAATGGGACTTGTGGATGTGCTGGAATATATTCCCGAACACCATCCTCAACGGCAGGCACTGATGAAAATTCTTAATGATGTCTGCAAGAATCTGTTGCCGATGCGTGATGAAAGAACAAAGCTGTGGTATCTTATTGTAGACAAGCCAAATGAAAATGGAAATTATCTTGAATCGTCTGCATCGGCAATGTTCGCTTATATTTTTGCAAAAGGGGCAAATCGCGGATATTTACCGGCCGAGTTTCGGTTGCGAGCGGAAGAAACATTTCATGGACTATTGAATCATTTAGTAACGACAGATTCGTTAGGCATCGTTCATCTCGAACATGTGTGTAGTGTTGCCGGACTTGGCGGCAATCCATATCGAGACGGGAGTCTGGCGTACTACGCCGGCGAGCCGCAGCGCACTGATGACTTCAAGGGATATGGTCCATTTTTGCTTGCCGCAATTGAATTGGAAAAACCATATGTCTCGTCTTTGCAAAATAATTCTAAATGAAAATGAGTTACTTGTTGATAAAGATGATAAAAATAAGACCGATCTTTCTCATGTGTATTGCCGGATATCTTTTTTGTGTCTCGCTTGGATTTCTTTTTCAGTCCCATATAAGGATATTTTTAATAGGGGATTCCACGATGGCGGAAAAATCGCTTATTGACAATCCTGAACATGGATGGGGACAATTATTGCCGATCTTTTTCTCTGACAAGGTGCAAGTACTGAATCATGCTTGCAATGGTCGGAGTACAAAAAGCTTTATCACAGAAGGACGATGGAAAGTCGTAGTAGATCAACTTCAAGAAGGCGATTATGTGTTCATTGAATTTGGACATAACGATGCAAAGAAGGAAGATACCAGCCGCTTTGCGCCGCCAATTCCTGATTATCGAGATAATCTTATAAAGTTTATTCGTGAAGCACGGGAAAAGAAAGCAATTCCGATTTTGCTGACACCTATAACACGAAGAGATTTTAAGGAAGGGAAGTTTATAGCAACCCATGGCGATTATCCCAAGGTAATGAAAAAAGTTGCCGACCAGGAAAAAGTACCATTGATTGATATGTTCGAAAAATCGAAACACCTGATACAGAAGTTAGGCGATGAAGGATCAAAAGCCCTCTATCTTGCTGGTGTTCATCATCAGCAGTACCCGTCATGGAACGGAAAATCGGATAATACACACTTCACACGCTTCGGTGCTTATCAAATGGCATCGTTGGTGGTTGAGGGGATACATGAGTTACGGTTGCCGCTTATACGAAAACTTGCGGAAAAACCGGCTGAGACTTTTATTGGAACAAACAAGCGAGTTGCTTTGGACTATTATTTCAACAATGAATGGCGTCTTAGAAAGGATTCGGTGACGGAGCGTTTCCACTATGTATGGGAGGATACGACAAATAGCGGGTTCTCGATTTTAGGACGGATCATTAATCTGTTAGGAGCTGATCTTGACACTCTTCAATCGGCACCAACAGATACATCGTTAAAAAAGTTTAGCATCTATATCATCGCTGATCCTGATACTCCTGAAGAGACGGTACATCCCAACTATGTATCGGAATCCGACATCAAATCCATTGTTCCATGGGTTCAGGCAGGCGGTGTTCTGGTGTTGATGGCGAATGATTCGGGGAACGCAGAATTTGCCCATTTCAACAAATTGGCGGAACAATTCGGCATGCATTTCAATAAAGATAGTTATCATCGCGTTATGGGGAAAGCGTATGACATGGGAAAGAGCGATGAATTTCCACTGCATCCTGCGTTTCAAGATGTGGGGCAGATATTTCTGAAAGAAATCTGCTCTCTTACTTTACAAAAACCCGCCAAACCGATATTGACAGAACATGGTCATGTATTTATGGCGAGCGCACGCATCGGACGCGGTCTCGTCTTTGCCGTCGGTGACCCGTGGTTCTACAACGAATATATGGACACACGCAAACTTTCCGCTGCTTTTGAAAACAGTAAGGCTGCAAGGAATCTTTTCAAATGGCTGTTGGAACATGCGCAATATTCAAGTCAGTCAAATTCTGAGATAAAGTAATGAGGATAAGGGAAGGATAAAATGATACCGACACTAAAAGATGTTTTTGATCAATGCATTAAAGCTCCTGATGAAAAAAACCGATTGATCTCTATGATGTTTCCGAAATATGGAGACGTGCGTATTTATCCGAGATCCGTACAGAAATTGCATTCTGATTTTCTCTTTATTGCTCATGATGCCGAAGGTAAGGCGCTCTGGATGACGGGAGAGGACATTGCTCACGGCCTTCATGGAACGAAAACGGAAATCGGAATTCGGTGTCTGCTCAGCCATGCAAATGCGGAAAGTTTACGCAAGCTGTTTGCATTCACACGGCCGAGTTTGTTGGGACAACAGAATTCCATCGGATGCGGGGACCGTCTGGGGAAGGCAAACGCCGGACACATCCGTGCCGTGGCGGGAAGTGGTCTTAAGCCTGTGCTGGCGCAGCAATCGGTGCGGGAACTGGAGAGAACGAGGCGCGAAGCGGAAGATGTGATGGATGCTGCAACATGGGCGGTCTTTCAGGAAGGATACAAAGACGGCTTCGGGGCCGATGCAGATCATTTAAAGACTCCGGAGGATATCGATCGCTACGCAGAGGCGGGATTTACTATGTTTACTTTGGACATCGGATTGTATGTTGTCAATGAAGCCGCACTCTTGACGATAGATGAAATTCGAACGCGTGCTGCAGCCCTTCCATGGGATGCGCTTCAAGAGTCCCTCGATGGTGTCGTGAAACGCTATGCGAAGAAGGAAGTGAAAATTGCAAAAGGATTCTCCATCCGCCCGACGGAAGAGGATGTGCTGCGATCATTTGTCAAATACGGTGCGGGCATTGCCCAGACGATGAAGCTGGTCGATCATCTCAAATCGAAATGGAGCCATCAACCGGTGGAAATCGAATTGTCGGTCGATGAGACCGATACACCGACTTCGCCGCTTGAACATTTCATCGTTGCGAGTGAATTAAGGCGTCTCGGTGTCAGGCTCATGAGTCTCGCCCCGCGCTTCATCGGTAACTTTGAGAAAGGGATTGAATACAAAGGCGATCTAACACGCTTTCGGAACGAGTACATCGAACATGTCCAGATCGCTGAGAAGCTTGGGCCGTACAAAATCAGCATTCATTCGGGAAGCGACAAATTCGATGTGTATAAAATTGTCGGCGCCATCGGATTCGGCAGCGTTCACATCAAGACCGCCGGCACCAGCTGGCTGGAGGCACTTCGGACTGTGGCAGCATGTGAACCAAAATTGTTCGGAGATATTCTGGATTGTGCCCGCGCAAACTATAACAATGATCGGAAATCATACCACGTTACAGCGCAAGCGGAAAAAACTTTTTTTGCAAAAGAGTACACGGATGCACAGTTGCTCGGACTGCTGTCGGATGACAATGCACGACAAATTTTACATGTCACCTTTGGAACAATCCTCTCCGTAAAGAATGAGCAGGGAAAATTGCAATTCAAAGACAAAATTATGCACTGCCTTGAGGAACACGAAGACGTCCATTATCAATATCTCATCAAGCTTTTCAAGCGGCACATTGAGCCAATTGTAAATCCTGAAAAGAAATAAGAAAGGCTGGAGCAGTAAGTTGATGTGTTGGAAATACTTGTTGATTGGTTTACTCGGTGCGATGCCATGCGTTCAGTCAGTTGTTGCGCAACCGTCCATAGATTCGGTATCGATACTCGTCGAGCTAGGACATAAGGGGATTCAGTTTCCTTCGTTTCCGAATCGGAGTGTCTCCATCATTGCCCATGGTGCCATTGGCGATGGTCAAACCATGAATACAAAAGCATTTGCAGACGCCATCGAAGCATGTTCGCAAATGGGCGGCGGGAGAGTGATTGTCCCCGCGGGAATTTGGTTAACAGGGCCGATCGTTTTGAAAAGTAATATCAATCTGTATCTTGAATGCGGAGCGGTCATTCTCTTCAGCAAGAGACTAGCTGATTATCCGATTCTTCCTCAACCAACGCCTACATCGAAGAATTATTCCTATCTACCGATGATCTCCGGGTTTAATCTGATGAATGTTGCGATAACCGGCGATGGCATTGTCGATGGAAACGGAGATGTCTGGAGGCCGAGGAAAAAAGAAAAATATCCACCGAATGAATGGAAAGAGATCGTCTCCTCCGGAGGGGTGGTAAATCATACAGGATCGGTATGGTGGCCCTCGAAAGAATCTCTGCACGGCGATGAATTTATTTTTGCGCTTAGGAAGAAAAAATCCTCTGTGACTGAGGAGGATGTGAGAGTAACGAAGGAATATCTGCGTCCGAATTTAATTGAGATATACAAGTGTAAGAATGTTCTATTCGATGGTCCAACGTTTCAGAATTCTCCGAAGTTCGTTTTTTATCCGTCACAATGTGAGAATATCACAATTCAGAATGTAGCGGTACGTAATCCATGGGATGCACAGAACGGCGATGGAATTGATATTAACGCATGCCATAATGTTCTCATCTCCCATTGTACAGTAGATGTGGGTGATGACGGCATCTGTTTGAAGTCAGGGAAGCCGGACAAAGAACCTGGATGGAGCGTTGCATGTGAGAATATCCGAATAGAAAACTGTACCGTTTTTCGGGCTCATGGTGGTTTCGTCATCGGAAGTAATACAGATGGTAATACACGAAATGTGGTGATGCAGAATTGTATTTTCAGCGGAACGGATATCGGACTTCGATTCAAGTCGGGCAGAAATCATACAGGCATTGTGGAGGATGTCCACATTGACGGTATCCGCATGAAGGATATCCGTGGAGAAGCCATTGTGTTCGATCTCAACTATGAAAACATTCCGGCGGCGGGTGATCGTGTTGCGGATACATTGGCGAAAGTTCCCGAGCAGAAAGAGAAGCCGCCATTGTTTAGAAACTTCATGATCGAAAATATCACATGCATCGGTGCACAGTGTGCAATTCGCATCAGTGATTTACCGGAATGTTGTGTGCGAAACATTGCATTCAAGCATCTGGTGATTGAAGCAAACCGAGGTCTCCAATGTACGAATAGCGAGGCATTGGGTTTCCGGGATATGCACCTTTTTATACAGAACGGAACGGCATGTACATTTCAGGATGCAAGCAATATTCTTCTCGATAGTATTACGGCTTCAGGATATGGGAAAATTTTTTTGCAGGTGAATGGGGCACGTTCCAAAGTTATCCAACTGAAAAACATCCTTATATCGAAGAATCAAAAACAGATTGTTTTGGGAACCGAATGTTTGCCGGATGCCGTCCGGGAAGAACCTTAATACCATTGCGGCAGGTTGCCGTTGTTTATAGCGGCCATGGAGTTTATCATGCAATCCGAAAGAAGATTGTGAACACCATGAGAGCACTTATTATAATTATTCTCTGCTCATGCTGGTCAAATGCACAAGCAGGAGAAAACGCCGCATTCGTTGTCGCGCAAGATGGAACGGGAAAATATCGAAGTATCCAGCAAGCACTCGATGCGGTGCCTCTGGGTCACCAGCAGCGTATCGATATTCTGGTGAAAAATGGAATATATTGCGAAAAGATCTTTATCACGCGGAGCAACATTGCAGTGGTCGGTGAAAATCGCGACAGCACAAAGATCGTTTACCCGGAACTACGCCGGAACTGGATAAAAGACCATGACAGCTCGGATTGGGGTGCCGCCACCATTAATATTGATTCATCTTCAACAGATATAACGTTAGCTAATATGACGATACATAATAACTACGGTAGCCTGCACGGCATTCATGATCACCAGTTTGCCGTATGGAGTATGGGAACCCGCATCATTATCATTAATTGCACAATTGTCTCGGATGGAGGAGATGCATTAAGTCTTTGGAACAAAACAAAAGGAATGTACTATCATGCAAATTGCTCATTTGAAGGGTGGGTCGATTTTGTCTGTCCACGCGGCTGGTGCTATATTACCGATTGCATATTCTTTGGCCACAATCTTAGTGCAAGCATTTGGCACGATGGTGAAACAGACGAACATCAGAAATTTGTCATAAAATATTCATTGTTTGATGGTGTACCGGGATTTCCCTTGGGGCGAAATCATCTCGATGGGCAATTCTATTTTCTCCATTGTATATTTTCACGCACGATGGCGGATAAAACGTTCTACAGGCCGAAATCGAGTAAGAGACCATGGAGGTGGGGCGATCGTCATTTCTATTATAATTGTCATCGAGTAGGTGGAGATTATACCTGGTTTGCAGATAACCTTACAGCAGCACCAGGATTGCCCAAGGAAAGCGATATTGATGCACGATGGACATTCGATGGACAGTGGAATCCTGAAGAAACGATGCCCGCCGTTTTACCCACTGTATTCTTACCGACGCCGCGGGATGCAGCGTACCGCGTGAGCGTCGTTGGATTGAAACTGAAGTGGATACCAGCCCGAAACATTCTTTCACAAAAAATTTATTTTGGAAAAAGCGAGAAACTTGAATTCGTATGCGATAGACATGAGAACTTCTTTCAACCGGACAATTTGGAGTCCGGTACCACATACTATTGGCGTATTGATGAAGTGACGGAGACTGGAACAATCCTCGGTCCTCTCTGGCATTTTACAACAAAATAACTATTTCATTTACCTGGTTACTTTAAGAAGAAGATGCCCGAGCAAGCCGAGGCACTTCGTTCTGCAGCGGGAAGGAACGTAACCAAACTTAGTCCAGTTGCCGAAGCTTCTTCAACGATTTTATATAAAAATAGTGATTGATTACTACGACAATGCCATTCGATCTCTATTTGAGCGTATTGAAAATGCATGGCTGTCCGCGTGTCAAATGACGAGGAATCGAAGGAAATATTTTATACTATTTATGTTCAGGAAGCTTTGCGGTATGGGTTTGCATTTACTGCTTGGGATGATGGAGGTGGAATGCGGGTATATAAAAGAAAAACGCGCGAACGGGAAAAGTGAAAGATATATTGATAAATATAATGTGTCCTTCAAATAAATAAAAAGATATATAAATCATTTAAAAGAATTAGCTGCGATGTTAGTCATTCATCACATAAAAAAACAAACACATGAAAACTAAATATCTGTTATTTATCATTCTTGGAAATCTGTTTGTGCCCTTCACATATCCACAAAGCAAATCTGTATTACAGGAACGGGTTCTCAGTCTTGATTTTAATAAAGTCAAAGGAACTTTCAATACAATGTTTAAAGAATGTATTGGTGCAGGTCGCGCCAATGAAGGGTTACGGGCGGATTGGCAACAACAACTGGCCTATGTAAAGAAGGAATGCGATTTCAAATATATCCGTATGCACGGGCTGTTAACAGACGATATGGGCGTTTACAAGGAAGATAAATTGGGAAATCCGGAATATAATTTTCAGTACATCGATGTCTTATATGATTACCTTCTGAGTATCGGGATGAAGCCTTTTGTTGAATTAGGTTTTATGCCGGAAGCACTGGCCAGCGGCAAGCAAACCATTTTCTGGTGGAGGGGAAACGTTACACCGCCTAAAGATTATAATAAATGGGGAGACTTAATATACAATCTTACCCTCCATTTCACGGAACGCTATGGTGCCGATGAAGTAAAGACCTGGTACTTTGAAGTTTGGAACGAGCCTAACCTGAATGGTTTCTGGACGGGAACACAGGAGGAATATTTTAAATTGTATATGCATTCCGTAAAAGCCATAAAAAGTGTAAACAAGAAATACCGGGTTGGCGGACCTGCTACTGCGGGTGCCGCGTGGGAACCTGAAATGATTAATTTCTGCAGTAAAAATATACTTCCTCTAGATTTTATCAGTACTCATTCTTATGGAGTCAAACAAGGATATATTGATGAACTGGGGGATGCTGGTACCATCCTTGATAAAAATCCCATGAGTGTCAGCGGTGATATTCTTGATTCCCGTAAAGAAATTGCAAGCTCCTCTATGCCCAATTTGGAACTCCATTATACGGAATGGAGTTCATCCTACACGCCCTTTGATCCTATACACGACAGTTATCATCAGACTGCCTATATCTTGCAAAAGATTAAACAAGTTGGCAGTGCAGCGAATTCCATGTCATACTGGGTATTCACAGATATTTTTGAAGAACCGGGACCGCGCTTTACGCCTTTTCACGGCGGCTTCGGATTGCTGAATTACCAAGCCATCAACAAGCCGGCTTTCTATTCCTATAAGTTTATGAATAAACTCGGCAGCATGGAATTAATAAACAATGATTCATCCTCCTGGGCATGTAAAAATGCGAACGGCAATATCCAGGTACTTTTCTGGGATTTCACGAACACACATCCCGGAGACTCTGTAAATAATCAAGTGTATTATATACGCGATTTGCCAGCTAAAGCAAAGGGGAAAGTAAAAATAAATATTTCAGGGATACCGGACGGTACGTATACGCTTGAAATCTATAAAGTAGGGTATCGTGTAAACGACCCATTCACTGCTTATTTTGCGATGGGCAAGCCTAGGCAACTTACAAAGGAGCAGGTTGAGCAGATAAAGAAACTCAATGACGGTTCACCAGTTTTAAAAGAAATAATAAAAGTGAAAGCCGATGCTCCATTTTTAAAAGATTTGGATCTTTGTGAAAATGATGTTTTCTTATTGAATATGATTAAGCAATAGTACTGTTAAAACAGCCATTATTTTTAAATATGGTGAGAAGAAAAAGTGTAATAAATATTGGTGAAAAGAAAATATCACTCCAGCCGGATTTCGAACTTATAAAAATATTGCTACAGTACTCGGACAGAAATTAGAGGATTTAAATGAGAATGAAAAAAGACACTTCATACACTGCTCGTTTTTCCCGGACAAAGAATTCGATCGGAAATACTTGCGAATAAAGAAATTCATTGTATTTAGATAATGCTTGAAAATAAGAGATTTCAACCATGAAAAAAATCTTCGTAATTCTCATTCTGTTTTATTGCATTCGAAGTGAAGCACAAACCTGGGAGCTTGTCTGGTCGGATGAATTCGATGATGTTAGTATTAATACAAGCAATTGGACCCATGATATTGGAGGGAATGGTTGGGGAAACAGCGAGCTGGAGTACTATACGGATCGTTCCGATAATGCAATCATCGATACGGGGAACCTTCTCATTATAGCAAAAAGTGAGTCATACTTAGGAAACAGTTACACATCTGCGCGATTAAAAACTCAGGGTCTGCAAAGTTTTACGTATGGAAAGATTGAGGCACGGATGAAGATTCCTGTAGCACAGGGATTATGGCCTGCATTTTGGACGCTCGGAGACAATATTTCTACGGTCGGCTGGCCGCAATGCGGAGAAATTGATATTTTAGAACATATTAGCAATGCTTCGTATATTAACGGAACAATGCATTGGGCGGATAGCGATGGGGTGCACGCTAGTGCTGGAACAGCCACTGCTTGGAAAAATCCATCACAATATCATATGTATTCTATCGAATGGGATGCTGATTCCATCAAGTGGTTTCTTGATGGGAAGAAATATTTTGGAGGGAATATCACAAACAATATTTATAGTACTGAAGAACTTCATATGCCTATGTTTATAATTCTCAATTTAGCCGTTGGCGGCAGTTGGCCTGGCAATCCGAACGGCACCACCCCATTTCCGGATACGATGTTTGTTGACTATGTAAGAGTCTACCAACTTGTCACAGGCATAGTTTCAGATGGCGGCGTACACATTCCTGATCATTTTGTTCTTTCTCAAAATTATCCCAATCCATTTAATCCATCAACAACAATATTATTTAACCTTCCGTCAAAATCTTTTGTGTCGTTGAAAATATTCGATCTTATTGGAAGAGAAGTGGCAACCATTGTGGCGGAAGAAATGCAAGCTGGAAATTATACACGTCAATGGAATGCTAAAAATATACCGAGCGGTGTTTACTTCTATCGTCTGCAGACGAGATCGTATACAGAAACAAAGAAACTCGTTTTGCTCAGATAAAACGATTGATACATAACCGGGTACTCTCACCAGAAAAAACGTTATGCAAGCAAGCTAATGGCATGAGCCCGCCAAAAGGACGGCGGGCAAGCTCGCTGCAAAACTCATAGCAAGCATAAGTTGATCCTCCCACGAGCTTTCGGACACTAAGGAAAGATAGTATATTCCGTTTTACCCAAGAATAAGAAGGCACTATTTTCGTTAAATGTTTGTTCTGTTTTGTAGGCAGATTAGAATTCCGTTTCAAAGGGTGAAAGTCCCGAAGAGACAAGAGGGATTTAATACAAAACACTGCAAAATTATGGCACACAAATTATTTATTACTTTTTTTCTTACACTCACGCTTCTTAATCTTTCCTGCAAAAAAGAACAGGAGCTTAACCCGGTTGCACCGCAAGCGGAACTGACGGCACCGGCTGATTTATCAATTACTTCAATGACAACTTCCGCCGTAAGTTTAAGTTGGACGTACAATCCTTCCCTGGAGATTGGATTTGAAATATGGCAAAGCACGGACAGTATCAACTATTATTTAGTAAAAACTGTCGGCGCAAATGTAACTAGCGTATCAATTGCCTCTGTGTTTGATTTAACAACAACATATTATTTTCGTGTTCGTGCAAAATCGCAATATAACAAATCGCCATATTCCAATACTTCAAGTTTTAACATGGCAGCACAAGCAGGAGTAATATTTGTTGAAGGGGGCACGTTTACTATGGGAAGTCCCAACGGAATCGGTCTTAGCGATGAGCAGCCGCAGCATAGTGTAACTGTTTCTGATTTTTATATCGGCAAGTTCGAGGTTACACAAAAACTCTGGCGGGATGTAGTGCAATGGAAGCAGGCCAACGGAGGAACGACAATAAACGCAAATCCAAGTCACTTTACCGGTGATAGTTTACCTGTTGAGGGAGTAAGTTGGAATAATATACAAACGTGGCTTGGATATCTAAATGAACGGGACGGTTTAACAAGCAGCGCTCACAAATACCGCCTGCCGACCGAAGCAGAATGGGAATATGCCGCCCGGGGAGGAAAAAATTGGACAGATAACTATAACTATAGCGGAAGCAGCAACATTGATGAAGTTTCGTGGTACTCTTCCAATTCCAACGGTACAACACACACAGTAGGAACGAAAACAGCCAACCAGCTTGGTATCCATGATATGAATGGAAATGTGTGGGAATGGTGTTCGGACTGCTATTTAGTTGGATATTATCAGACCTGCAAAGACTTGGGCATTGTCTTTAATCCAACAGGACCAGCAAACGGAAATGTTAACCATGTATTGCGCGGTGGTTCGTTCTACGACGACAATGACTGTCGCGTTGCTCTTCGTAATTACGCTGACCCAAACATTCGTAACTCATATTGCGGTTTTCGTCTTGTAAGGGGTAAATAATCTGAACCACGGCAAACTCCCCGCCTCAAAGAGAATTTTTCTATCCTTTCTTGCTTATAAATGCATGTATGGATGACACCGCAGAAGTTCAGCACACATCAACACATTAATCCTGAATCATCGAACGATTCAAAATTTCTACTGCAAAATATTAATACATAGTCTCGATTTTATGAGGAGAAAATTTATTCAACCGAACGACCCTGGCAAAAGAGTAATGAATCCGTTTTTATGATTACTATTTTCTGAGATTTTGGCATCAACCGATGAGGTTGAAAATTTCACGATACCCCGACTTCACAAGGGGCACAAATTTGCTGTACCACTCTTCAAACTCCTTTGCTCCCATCGCTTCTTTTGATGAGTTCTCGAAAGCCGTAAGGTTTTCGTATGATGTTTCC
>Ga0182021_10000600_pt1 | contig 39201 bp, 40 predicted proteins | sample 612E3MmetaG_FD_120493 | JGI IMG/M metagenome (GOLD analysis project Ga0182021, IMG submission 120493) | Permafrost microbial communities from Stordalen Mire, Sweden - 612E3M metaG (Illumina Assembly) | ecosystem: Environmental > Terrestrial > Soil > Wetlands > Permafrost | place: Sweden...
CTTGGACAAAATCTAAACTTTTTCCTTCTTACTTAGCTAAATTTTTCTTTAATAAAAAAGAATTAGAGTTTAGAATAGATTACCTTGCCCGTATTGACCCGATACCTTCTTCTTGATCGCCAAAACAAGAGTCGAGCAGCAAATACCCCTAATAAGACAACTAAAAGAATTATCAGGAATTCTCCCGAATAGTAAGCTGTCCCTGTTTGGGTGAAAAGGAAATACAGCACAACCACAACAATTAAGCCGATTGGCAACATAAGTAAAATTCCCGCATAACGTAACCAATTGGGAGGACCCTGCCTTCCAACGCCAAAGCTGCCAGACGCTGAATTGGCGCGTTCTTGGATTTGTTTAAGCCGTTCTTCATTCAGATAATATTTACCGTTTACTTCAACAATAATGCCTGATTGCCCAAGTCTTCGGTGCATGGCTTGTTCGAAGCGAGGTGGCAAATCCAATTCCTGAATGGTCATCGCTTTTTCAGGGCTTGTAGCTCCTTTTTGCCGGAACTTTTCAACTATCTCGTTTAGTCGTCGACGCATTTCTTCTGGATTTCTAAACATTTGTTTTCGTTACACCCGCGCAACTTCACAAACAACACTATGGTGGTTTAATCTTTATTCCAAGATTTTCGAGCATCACCGTGAGTTTGTTAGTAGCTGGGAGACATGTTTGGTTGCGGCAGACATAAGCGGTTGCTTTGCCATCGATCTGTTGGTAGCTTAAGCCTGCTTTGTCTGGACTCTTAAGTGTGATAGTGGTTGTTGGCAAGTAATGTTTCCTTAATTCGTCAAGCATGTCTCTGGTGTCTTTTTGTTTTAAATCGCCAACTATTGTCACGCTGTAGAATGGACCAATTAGAAAGTTAACGGCGGACAGAAAGAACGTGTAGGCTTCAGGTGCACCTTCCACTTCTTGAGCAAATGTTTTGGTCATTTCTATTGCCATTTGCTCATATGAGGGTTCGTATGTCAGGCGGCTAAGCAATAGCAAATCAAGCAGTGCTACAGAGTTGCCTGAGGGAACTGCGCCATCGTATAGTTGCTTCATTTTTGGCATTGCTGCCTCAGCATTTTGCGTTTGGTAAAACCCAACGTTCTTGTCATCCCAAAACTTCTTGACCATAGTCTTTGTTAAATCAGCGGCGGCTTGAAGATACTTGTCTTCAAATGTTGCCTCATAAAGCTCAATTAATCCATATGTAAGAAAGGCGTAGTCATCAAGGAAGCCTTCGATGGCTGTTTCACCCTTAGCGTAACGATGATAGAGCACATTGTCTTTGAGCATATGTTTTAGCATGAAGTCAGCGTTTTTCACAGCAGCTTCAAGATACTTTGGTTCAGCAGGGCTGCCTGTTTTTGCAAGAGCCGCGATGATTAATCCATTCCAGTCCGTCAAAACCTTATCATCTATAGCTGGAGCTACCCGTTTTTTCCTATCCTCAAAAAGGGCTTCACGTATGCTATGGAGGCGGTCTGTGAGTTCTTGAAGTGTTAAGCCTTTGTATGGAGCAAGCTCTTCTATGGGTTCGGCTATGTGGATTATGTTTTTGCCTTGGCTGCCATGGAAGTGTCCTTCTGGTTTTAACCCGTAAATGTGAACTGCCAATTCACCGTCTGCAGGAGACAGCGTGTCGAGAACCTCGTCGATGCTCCATAGGTAAAATTTTCCTTCTTCGCCCTCTGTGTCGGCATCTTGTGCTGAGTAAAAGCCTCCTTGCGGTGAAGCTAAATCGCGCAGAACATAATCCAGGATTTCTTTGGCTGCGAGTGAATAGTGTTTGTCGCCTGTTGCTTGATAAGCCTCCGCATAAGCTAACGACATTAATGCTTGGTCGTAGAGCATTTTTTCGAAGTGAGGCACCTGCCAATGCTCATCGGTGCTGTATCGGTGGAATCCAAATCCGAGTTGGTCATAGATACCGCCTTGCCGCATCTTGTTTAGTGTGTTCTCAACCATAGCTCTTGGTTTTTGTTGGCCTGTTTTGGCATAGTAGCGCAGCAAATATAGGAGTTTATGAGGAGTCGGAAATTTTGGAGCTGATCCAAAGCCGCCGTTATCTGGGTCGTAATCAATCGTTAAGCGGTCGTAAACATCTTGCAGCACTTCCTTGCCCAGTTGTGTGTTGCTTGTTCTTTTTTCCATGGTTTGTATCCGCGCTTTAATGTCGGCGCCTATCAACTCTGCCTGTTGACGTTGAACTTTCCAAACTTGCATTATTTGCGGAATGAGGTCGAGCATGCCGACTAAGCCTGGTCTGCTGTATTTTGGGATGTAGCTGGCGGCGAAAAATGGGTTAAGCTTGGGCGTTAACATTATGTTGAGTGGCCAACCGCAGTTTCTGCCCATAGCTTGGCAAACCGCCACGTACGTTGCGTCCAAGTCAGGTCGCTCTTCACGGTCAACTTTGATGCAAACAAATGCTTCATTGACTAACTTCGCAACTTGCTCGTCCTCGAAGCATTCTTCTTCCATGACGTGGCACCAATGGCAACTGGAGTAGCCAATACTCAGAAAAATTGGTTTGTCTTCAGCCTTAGCTTTATCCAGAGCTTCTTGGCTCCATGGGTACCAGTCTACTGGATTGTAAGCATGCTGAAGAAGATATGGGCTTTTTTCATTAATCAGCCGGTTAGGTTTGTTTTGTTCTTTTGCCTGCAAAAATTTGGACCTTCTTATTGAATTATTGATTGCGCATTTTATTAAGTTGTTTGAAAGAATTGGAATTTGAAGTAAATTTTTTTTTCATGCCACGTCCAAGAGAACTTGTTCTATAAGATTTAGGTTGTTTTTTGGATTTAGGGTTTGTTCAGCTATTCGTTTAGATTTTAGTTTAAATTACTCAACGCTTGAAGCTGGATAAAGTTAAGTTTATCAAGCTTTTCATCTAAATTCGGGTTTATGCTTTTGTGGTTTTTCGATACCTTCTAAAAAGCAAGAAAGAAAGCGCAATAATCACGAATATCGATGTTCCAGTTACAACAAAAATCGTTGTGGAAAACGGCGTAATTTCTTTATTTGGAATCGATTTTTGACTATCATAATTGCCGAAAACATAGAAATCAACCGTTGAATTCACTAAGGCATTGTAATAGCCATCTCCAATTCGCACCAATGGTAATGTACCGTTGCTTAGGACAAGGTAAGAATACTCCAAAGAGGGCGTTAAGGTTATGTTCAAGGAATGCCTACCATTACTTAATTCCTGTAACAAACCATTATAGTTGCAGTCTATTTGATTCCAAAATCCCTGAAATGTAGGGTCATACCACACTTTTTGATTTGAAGCAACTACCAAAGTCGCGTTAATCCAGTTTCCATTATCTACTTGATATTGACATATGATTTCTTGGTAAGGTATCAAACTTGAATTAGTTTGACTTCTTGCTGAGAAATGAACAGTAACGTCAAGAGGAATGTTCCCTGTATAGGATTAATTGTATGATGGACTTAGAGGTTGAATTTCTGCCATAATATTATCAAAGCGGATGAACGATGCTGATGCTTGACATCTAAGGTCATACATAAGCGATAAGAGCAAACAAGTTACAAGCAAACTTGCAATAATGATTCTGAGCTTACCGTTATTACCCATTTTTTGTTCCAATTAGAATAATATGTCAATTGAATACTTAAATCTCCTATGAGAACAATGTGTTCCTCTGAGGGAACATTGATTTTCTATGGTAGGTTGGGTATACACAGTCGTGAGAAAAGGTCATTGTGTTAAGTTAATGGTCTTTCGATGCCTAAGTATTACAGCAACAGAGAACAAAGAAAGAAGCAAAGGCACAATTGCCATCCAAAATAATTCTGGAACCGAAGAAGTTGAGGTGGGACTTGGGGTTGGCTGACCACTACTTATCGAGAAATATACTTGATTAACCCAATAATATGGTTCCCCATTGCCATTTAATCTTGATTCTACGTTAACAGTTAGCACATGAGAACCGTTAGATAATTGGGGTAAATCTACTAATCCATACGCTAAATAAGTTTGCTGGAATCCAGTTATATTGCCAAAGCTTAAGGGTAATTGCCCTATGAGGTTTCCATCAATTGAATAATTTAAAAAAACCTGTGTGCCTACTATCCAATTAAAGGTAACGTTTAGCGGTAATTCATTGGAAGTGTAAGTCTGGTTTAGAGGCGAAAAAACGGTCAGTCCTGAGGAAAAGGAAATAGAGTTCGTTTCTGCTTTTACAAAAGGATTAACTTGGATGAGAGTTCCAAACAGCAATATTAAACAAATGACCAATGCTAATTTCATTGGGTTTTTTCTCACCCTACGCTTCACACCCTACCCTTATCAAAGGGACGGATAATATTTAACTCTGTACATGGAACAAGCTATTCCCAATGGGATGCCAACTGATACCATATACACTCGCTCATGAAAAGGTCATTGATTCAAGTTATCGTTTTTCCGATGCTTAAGAAACAAGGCAACAGAGAGCACAGGATTCAATATGAATGCTCCTTCTACACTGGCGGTCTCTTGCATTGGTAATTCAATCCAAAGAGCTTATAGAGCCAGAGACGGGATAGAAAATGAGTTACCCGCTTCATTCTTTGTGTAATACATCGTATTGATGCCATGGGGGTTACCCTCTGTAGAACGCATCAAAACTTGATGACTTTCAAAGGAGACTTTTACACCAAAACTGGTAGCGGAATTGTCTACTGTAAAGTACACATCAACAGCTCGATGCTCACCTCCATGAAGCGTTATCGGTAACTCAACAGTTGAATTGTTCAATTGGAAATAAGGCTGAGACGTTTCTGATGAAAAACTTGCATTTGTAAATTCAATCGCTATGGTGAAAGTGCCATCTATCAAGCCTACGTTATAGCATTCTACGCTGACAAGCATACCTTCGGTACGATTAACCTTGTAATCATCAAGAGTGAACCAGTTGTCACCATCTTTCTGATAGATGTAATCGTAATTGAATCCGTAATTAATTGATGCTTCCGACAACCACACCGCTCCAACACCGACTAAAACCATTATAACGAAGAATGCGGAAAGCAATACTTTTTGGCGCTTGCTAAACTTTAACATTTTTCTTCACGAATTGTTTAAGGTAATCTGTTCTTTTAAGCCTAATAATTGGACGTTTTAGACAACCGCTTCTGAAATACCTATATTTCTATGGTTGGCTTTTCAATCATGTTTCTTCTTGTTGCTTCAATTTAATGGTTTTTCGATGCTTTAGAATCGCAGCAACAGAGAACAAAGAAAGAAGCAAAGACACATTTACCAGCCAAGAAAACTCTGGAACAGAAGTTGGTAAAATAGATTCGGTTAATGAATTGGCGATTATTACTACTCCGTATGGAATTGATCGTACATTGGCATTTGGAATTTGCATTGCGATTGTTGAATTGATATTGCCCGAGTAGCTCATCTCTGTGAGTCCTCCTCCTCCTCCATCTATTGAGTAAACTTTGACTTCATTGGCGTAGTTATCAACACCGATGGTGAATGAAGCAGTTGTAGTTCCATAGCTGAGCCAAGAGTATAATGGATACGGAGGGTAGGTTGAACCATAACGAGGTATAAGTGGGAAAACAAGCGCATATTCACCTAAATACTGACTGCCGACGCTTGTATTTTGAAGAGGTTGCTCATAATGTACGTGGACAACAAAATCTTCGGGAACTGGTTCTATTGTCCAGTTTATCTCTTGCAAGTTTGAATCGAAAATATGGCAAAATCCCTTATTGTCTATTTGCCACTGCAATGTTTGATTGTTCACATTTACCGTTAAGTTCTCAGCATTCAATGGGTAAGGATAATGTGCTTCTAACCGATTGGAAACAACTTGAACTTTAATATAGCTAGAGTTATCTCCTGTATAACTGTACTTTTTTTGTGCGAGGTAACTGTCCCCAAAACCATGAATTGTGTATGTCTTGTAATCTATGTCCACTTTTGCCCATAGCTGACCGTTAATGCTTGAAATCTTAGCATTTGTTTGCATGTTATCGACATTTACAATTGGGGGAATATTTGGCGCAATTTCGGGATTTGCTGCACACAAACTAAACAATAGAGCGGTTAAGACCAAGCAAAGCAATATTGAAATTCCTAATATTCTCTTCATCTTACCAGAATTAAACCTAAAGCAGACAATCCATAAGAGGTTTTTCATCAAACATTCTTGACTAATTTAAGTCAAAGTTTCTTGACTAAGTTGCTTAACAATTAAGAATAACGTAAAGACTTGTGCAAGCTGTTCTTCTCAGCTTTGCGAACAATTGTTCTTCGCTTTAAAAAAATTAACGCTATCAAAATTGCAGCGATCACAAACGCAGTTATTGCCCAGGCTGAAAATATCTGAATCCGCTTAGCGCTAGAAAATTCTACAACCAAATCCCCGGGCAGCGGTTTGGAGTATTCAGACTTCTCTTGAATGGTAATGACTTGTGTTGAACCTTCTTTTGTAGTTGTGAAGTTTATCGGGTACCATTGAGTGTCAGTTGCAGTTGTATAAGCACGAAGGTTCGTGATGTCTGTTTCCATGCGAATGGTATAGTGAATTGTAGAGTTGCTGCTTTGTTCCGACAAGTATGGGTTGATGTTTAGGTCGTAGAGGAACAGGTAGCTTCCGTGTAACATCTGCAGTGGGTGTTCATAATGGATTCTAAGCACAAACTTGTCTGAAAGGTTGTTTAAAACACAATATATCATGCCCCAATCGCCAATGGCTGTATGATGCAGTGCATCAGGATACAATTGCGTATAATTAGTCCAGCTAAGCTCTTGTTCGTCTAAAAAGACGTGGATGTTTGTTGCTTCGGGAGGCATTGGGTAAACCATTGGCATGTCTCCTTTGAAGTTGCAATCTGGCTCGCTCAGAATTGTAATGGGGTAGTCACCGTCGATTTTTGCCCAAAGTGTCCCATTAACGTTTGTAATCGTGTAGTTGACGTATTCTACTGGCATGGCAAGAGCCGGAAATGAGCCGCTAGGATTTGCCGAGACAAAATTAATGCACCCTAATCCAGTGAAAGCTGAAGCTGAAAAAAATAATATAGCGAGTAATGCTAACTCGGTTTTTTTCATGCATTAATCACTTAGCTAAATATCCCTAAAAGGTTTTCAGTAAAACACCCTTGACTAAGCCACGTCAAGGGTTCTTGAATAAGCTGCGCAGTAGAAAACGTGAATATTTCTTTAAATCGATAGCACTTTTGAGAAGTTGGTTTTTTTGGGACTTAGATTTTCTCACGATGACCCAGACTACCAATAGCAGGCATGATATGGCGACTATAACAGCTAACGCTAAGCTAATAGGGCTGAGATTAGAAGACGGAAGAGTCAGAGGACGCATGTGAGGCGGCGTTTCTACGTCGTTGACTCCAGTATTGTAGGGGGCTATCAAGGGGCAATTATCGGTGACGCTCCCGTTTATCACATAAGGCGTGTCGTACACTCCCGTGCGACCAACTTCAGAAGCACTAGGATATTTCTCAAGATAATCGCTCCAGTAATTTCCCGTTGAGTTATTATCGAAAAAGTTCTTTTGTGGCAACTTACGGGCGTATTCAGGAATTAGGACATCGTTCGTATTTTCGAAAAAACTGTTGAGATAAAAGTTATTGAAATTTCCGCCACCAAGCCGAACAGCATTAATTGTGCCTTCGACAACGTTTTTGGATATGTCATTGGAATTTGCCCGCAGAGGCTAGGCGAATTCCATCTTTTCCAGAGGTTATGGTATTTGCCGTTATATTATTGAAACTCCCTTTTACTATCAAGTTGTAATCGCCACCGACAACAAGATTTCCTTCAACCGTGTTGTTATTGCCTCCAATTCCAATGCATGAGCTGGCATTTACGCCATTAGTTTTGACGGTATTGAGAGTACCAGTTATGTCGATTCCAAACCACACACCTGAGATTTGATTTTGTTCAATCAGGTTCGATGAACCTTGAACTTGAAAACCACCCGAGAATTGGTACACTTTTAGGTTCTTCACAGTAACGGAGTTGGATTGCACCGTCATACCATAATCTGTGGTGAATCCTCCAGACCGAAGAGCATAGTCATTTCCGTCGAACGTTACATTGTCGCATTGTATTATTAAACTGAAGCCGCTGATGTTTCCGGTCAGTGTGTACAAGTTTCCGGTCCTAGAGATTGGCAAAGGATTAAGGGAACTCTGAATGCTACCGTCGCTTGCAATACTGACTTGTGGCAAGGGCTTGATAATCGGGTTTGCTTGAACAACCTCAATAGTTTGTGCTGCGACTAAGGTAACGGTTAGAATTCTAAAAATAATTAGTCTCATTGGGCGTGGCTGTGGTTGACCATGTGTCCAACGCCATTGCATTGTGAAGAAGAAGAATAAGAAAACAACCGAAACTACAACTAGAAGTAAACCTAAGAGTAAGAGAGGCAACGCATACAATGAACCAACTGGTAAATAGACTTGCGAAACCGCTATTGCCAAGATGCCTGGGATACTAAACAGAAGAGTCATTAATCCATAGGTTCGAGAATTAAGCCATTTTCCCGACATTTAGTTTCCTCTAAATATACGAAAAGCAGTTTTCTGTTTAAAATTCTTTTGCAGGGGAGATTTTCTTATGTGCTAATTTTGCTTGCGTTTGCTTCCATAAACGACACTGCCAACCCCTACAAGGGCTCCTGCCAAAACTGTTGCAACCAAGAATAGGCTTGCTGGGAGTTGCTGTTGCGTTTGTTTTGGGGTATTGGTTGTGGATGGGGAACCATATGCTGAGCCTGCTTCGCCGGGTCCTAAAACAAACGTGTAAGGGTCGGAGGCACCAATATTTCCACAGTCATCCTTTGCATAGGCAATAACTGTATGCGTGCCATAAGTCATTAGTATCGTGTCATTTTCACCTGAGGTTGCGCCGGCTCCATCCAAACTGTAGCCAGTCCAAGAAGTGAGTTCATTAACGTGAAAAACAAGTTTCCACCAAGTTTTACCCTGAAAATCAGACGGCAAAAAAGGTCTGGTTTTTGCAATGGCTGCCTGGTCGATAGTTACGATTGGGGGTTTTTTGCCGTTTATGTTGAAAGAGACCTCCGCTGATGCACAGATTTTTCCTGAACTATCATTGCCGTAGACTCTTAATGTATGGGCGCCGTTGGATAGATTGGTGATTGAAGCGCCATTTTGAGTGGCTATAACTATGTTTTGGTCTAGACTGTATGATGCCCAAGAAAGTGTTTTGTCGCTTTTGAATTGAAGTTGAACGATGGTTGAATCGTATGTTTTGGTCTGCGGCGATTGCATTTGAATCGTAGGAGTTAAAGTGCCCACACAAAAACAGATTATGACATTAAATGAGTTTATTGTCTGGTTCTGGTCGCTTAATTTTGTAATTCCGTGAATGTACAGTTGATGTGCGCCATTTGACAAGTTTGAAAGTATTCCTGAACCAAAATTATCGTAACCAAAAATTGCACTGTTCACCTGAGTTTTAACGGTTAAACTGACTTCTGGCGCCCCATCCAAACTATACTTCATCCACGCCACTTGTTCTCCCGAAATCATGTAATGGCTTGTAGTTTGAACTGAAACCGTTATGGGAATGCTGGACTGGTTGTAAGCATTATCTGTAAGTGGAGAAGACACCGTTATTTTTGGAGGAGAAGTGTATAATTCAAAATTGGCTGAAGCTAATTGGTTGCTAGGCAAGTAAATCATTAGGATAAGAAGCGCCAAAGCGTAGATTAGCGTTATTACCTTCTTAATCAATCAGAACCACTTCAGCTGCGAATATTACTTGGTAGTTTTTGTCTTAAATAATTATCCGTCAAACAACTTTAACTAAGGCAGTCAGACTTTTTTGACTTTGTGACTTTTGAATAGTTTCAATTATTATTTTTCTTAACACAAGATTTTGATAAGAAAAAGAGGGATTTTTCGGTCTAAATTCGAGTCTGGGAAAGGTAACTCAACTAAGAAGCAAGACCTGCTTCAGCAGTGGTGAAGACTCGAAAATCTTTCATACCAGGCGATACGGTGTATGTTAGAAGTGGAATCTACGGCGAGAGAATAGTTGTAGACAAACCAGTATTTCTTGTCGGTGAAGACAAACAAACAACAGTAATAGAGGGTAGCGGAACAGAACCTATTATAATAATTCAGTCGAGTTAACCTATGTAACGAATTCAAACGTTACCTGGTCATCTACTGTTTAAGCGCCTCACCTTCCTCTGGCTGGATTTCCTTTTAGAGGCAACAAAACCATAGTGGGACTAACAGAGGGACAACAAAAAATAACACTATCTGTCCTCCCAGAAGGATTTGCGGAGTTACTGTCACAAAACATTTTCTTCACGATAGAAAGCAAACAAAATTAACCCCAATTAATGCGATTTGCTTCACTGCTGAAGCAAAATAACCTACCTATACCTTCGCAAAATTCTTAAGTCATCCACCTGCATAGCAAACAATTAGGTGGAAAAACGCCAAGTGCAAAAGAGAAAATAAGGTTACTACTTGAAGTTCTATTCTCCGCTTTATTGCTTAGCACACAAACCATTCTTTTTGCAGGTTCTTTCATCACCATTATGATAGTACCCTTGCTTCCGTACCTTTATTTTTTAAGTAATGCACATTTCTTGGATTTTAACAGAGAACTTTGGGTACTTTTCTCGTCCTCTGACTTATTGGTTGGTCGAATAGTCGTTTTCATTGGCATTATTCTGTTTTTCTTAGCCTTTGGTCAATGGCTTTGGTATCACCATAAACACTCTGGGCTGTTCGTGAAAGGATTATATTCAAAGATAAGGCATCCACAATTTACTGGTATCATCGTTGTCACCATGGGATTAACGATTATGGTTCTCATTTTTGGTGATTTTAATTATGCTGGTTTCCCCAATAATGTGACTATTAGCTCCTTAGGGCTTATCGGACTGTGGTTTTTGCAGGTTTTAGGTTATATTGGTATAGCAAAGTATGAAGATTGGCGTTTGTCCAAGAAATTTAAAGATGAATATTTGCAGTACAAGGGAAATGTACCCTTTCTGTTTCCCATAAAGAGTCCAAAACGAATCCCTGAAATTCTATTTACAATCTTGCTGGTTGTTATTTTATGCATTGCTATCTATTTGTTACCGTACAATTTGATTAAAGTTTACTCACACATCCATTTTCCAAATCTATATAATATCTAATTAGACCAAGTTTCTTGATTAAACTAAAAAATAAAAATTGCTGGTAGTCAAAGATTTCTTGACCAAAAAATAGGCATGTTTTGATATTTTTTTCAGACCTATGAGCCTAAAACCTCAAATGATCTCTTCTTTGTCGTTAAATTTGGAAATTAGCCCAAATTTGCTTCTTTATCAAAAGATATTTTACTATCTTCATAATTGAAATTTCATGGAAAAGATAATAAAAGAATTGACCTGCAAAACATTTCTGGTTGATGTAGCCCAATATCCTTTAAACTTCTTGATTTTTCCCAATCGTTTAACCGCGACTGCCTACGTTGTATGTTTAGCTAATTTAAACCAAATCATCAACGAAAAGCTTGGTAAATTAGGGTTTGTATTGTTTGCAGGTTGCGTACAGAAAAGGTTTGAAAAGTTGGAAAAGTATGAAAACGAAAGAAACGTACATAAAACTAAACTACTAAAAAATTCTTTGTTGCTGATTGCAAATCTTTTGATTTGCTTTTGAATTAGAACTTGGTTAAGTCTTCGCCCACTTTTTTAGAAAGATTTGCCAAATCGTTTAGGATGTAGACAAAGGCGTATCCGCTCCAGTCACCCCATCTTTGCTCAGCTAATTTTTTGAGTTCAGGTATGACTTCTCTTGGATTTTGAGGTATTTTGCCAAAGAACAGGACGTTAAAGATTTTAGCGCTCCAACTGTCAAGCGGAAAACCCATCTGTGACATGACAAGTTCTGAAGAGTAGCCGCCGATTCCGTAAAGTGACAAAAGCTTCTGTTTCGCGTCTGTGGGAACCATTGCATACAGTTCATCCATGGAAGGGAACCCTTGCGTGAGGGCTTTAGCGATTTCTATTAGATTTTTGGCTCTGTAGCCAAGTTTAGCATTCGCCATTAATTCTCGGATGGATTTGGAAGCGATTGTTTGGGGTGAAGACCAATACTGCATTGTTTTCCCATCGAAGCTTGCTTTTTCGCCATACTTTACAATCAGCAGATCCATCATCTGGTTGCTTCTTTTCATAGGCGCCATCTGCAAAGTGACTGCTAAAATCAAAGCTGGAAACAACTCTGGCCAACCCAACGTATGCATGCCATAAAGGTCTTTGACTACATCTTGCAGGATTGGGTCTTTTTGGCTAAGCTTGTAGAAATCTGTTAAATCTTCTTCCGTTTTTAGTGCTCTCTTCAACATACCTGTCGCGAGCTTCTTTTCAGAGTCATCCATTTTTTTCTTTGAGTAGGTTGTGCAGTTTATCTGCGGTTTCTGAGGTGTTCCTGTTGAATGCAGTTTTAATCCTAAAAGTTGGTTGTTGAACCGTGTTGCACTCCAGCATTTGCCTTTCTTAAACTCCTCATCAGGTGTTGACCACCACCAACCCGCAGGCTTATGCAGAGTAAGATCAAAACTATATGGTGGAATCGCTTCAATCTTGATAGAATACTTTTCTTCCAGGTTCAAAATGAAACGCCTAACACAGTTAATTCAAGTGGTTCTGACATAATAAATTTAATGAGCTAAGTCAAACAGCGTGGCTGTATTCTGAGGCTAAGTTCTAGGTTAATTTGTATTCGTAGTCATTGAATCTGCAGCTTGCACATTTCTTTGGATTACCATGATGTGTTGGCGCCAGTTTGCCCATAACAATCATCGCGAATGAGGTGATTTTCTGGTTTAGAAATTCTTCTGCTTCTTTGGTTTGGTAGCCTTGGAATATTTTTATGCTCTCCATAGTGGCTTTGTCTTTGACGTTTATGATCCATGCCCGTTTATCACAGGCAATGCCAAAGCACTCGTTTTGAAATGAGCTTTTTTCGTTGAATTTTGAGTTTAGATAAAGTAAAGCCTGGAGTTTTTGGTCGTCAAAGGGTTCAAATTTATCTGCGTATTTGTTTTTGGACTCTGGAAATTTTGAGTCTTCAATGATCAGGGTCCCTTTGCTTCTTAGAACCTTGTCAGCCCTGCCATACACCAACAAGTCAACTTTATCTTGTTCAATAGATAATTCCCGCTCAAGCCGTGTGAAGACACCTTCACGTGCGAACTCCACATCTTTTGTAAAGTCCGTTAAGGCTTCTTTGGTTACGGGTTCAAACTTGAAATGTTCCTTTTCATAAATTTCTTCTTTTTCATGCATCATGGCTCCTTCAATTGTTAGTTTTGTTTGGGGTGGCTGAATTCCCTTTAGATGATGGGTAATTCTTAGCTCGCAGTATCCCATTGAACCGCAGAAGTCTGATACACAAGACCGTATGGATGAAGTTCCATCTGGATTCTTAATTAAGTCAATCAAGTGGTTAGCCCCGGTCATCCAAGTTAACGTTAAGGATGGTTTAATGGTTTATGAAGCTTTCATGAGTATGCTTGATGGATAGCGCCTATTTGTTGCTCAGGCAAAAAATTTTGGCCTTTTATTCTATCCTAAATGTTTTTTAAAAATTTCATCTCGCCATTTGTCTTCCCAACTTACCCAGCCTGTTTTCACCAAACTCTCTCTAAGATGAGGATTTTCAGAAACCCAATCTAGAAAACGCCAAAACCGCCTCTTATCATCAAGCAACTCTCGCGGCACCCCTTTTTCAACGCACCATCGAATATAGCCATCTTCAACCTGTTGCTTTAGCTCGCCTGTGGATTCGACTTTTTTAACTTTGAACCCTGCCTTTTCTAGGTGTTCGATTAAGTTTGTAAGGACGTATTCTGAGCTGACTTGGAAGCAGGTGTCGGTGTCTGGCTTCATGACTGCGACAATTTCTTCAGCTATTTTTACAGCGTCGTTGAGGTATTTTTTGTTTTTAAAGTTGGGTGGCTGGAAGGATGATGTTGGGATTCTGCGTTCCATTACCATGCGTTCAGGAGGTTTTACGGCACCGATGACGACACCTAGTAAGAGATCACCCCATCCCGAGGCGTCGATTAGAATCATCTTTCCAGGTAGGAAACAGTCCAAAGCCAACCTTTACACCCAGATTCAGAAGTTACGTCATTGTTGTTTTTCTATTTTGTGTTTGTGTGTTTGGGTTGTTATGTTTATATTCTGTTTTGGACAATGTATAAAAATTCTAACAGCAAGTTTATATGAATAGTTGTTCATATGAATGTTTGTTCATGGGTAAGAAGTGTGAACAAATGAAAAAGGGACTAACAGAAATCTGTCATCGATTCTTCACAAACTTGGCAAATCCAACGAGACTCGCCGCGCTTGAACAGTTAATGAATAAGCCGCAAAGTGTAAATGAACTAGCTGAAGCACTCGGGCAAGAACAAAGCATGATTTCACACAACCTCAAACCCTTACTCGAATGTAACCTCATCACTCTTGAAAAACAAGGAAAGAAACATATCTACACAGTCAACGAGGAAACAATGCGACCAATCTTCCAAGCAGTCCAAAACCACGCCCAACACTTCTGTCCCACAGGCGGAAAATGCCTAAGAGGAGAAAACACATGATAAAAAGAAAAATCGTAAACGTAAACGAGAACCTTTGCAACGGATGTGGAAACTGCATTCCAAAATGTGCCGAAGGCGCTCTTCAAGTCGTGAATGGCAAAGCAAAAATAATCAAAGAAACTTACTGCGACGGGTTAGGAGCTTGCTTGGGGCAATGCCCACAAGGAGCAATAACCATAACAGAACGCGAAGCTGAACCTTTTGATGAGAAAGAAGTGCATGAGTACCTCAAGAGCACAAAGCCAACAAGCACTCAAGCCGCATCCCAACCGCAAAAGCCCCAGTGGCCAGTAAAACTAGAACTTGTCTCTCCAAAAGCACCGTTCTTTGAAAACGCCAACCTCCTTTTCGCAGCAGACTGCGCGCCTATTGCACTAAAAAACTTCCATGACTTAATGCCTGGAAAACGGGTCATTATTGGCTGCCCAAAATTTAATGACGCCAGAGCATACTCCCAAAAACTAACAGAAATCTTTCAGCAAAACAACATTGCGTCAGTAACAGTCGTTCACATGGAAGTGCCGTGCTGTACGGGCTTAAAGTGGGCAGTAAACAAGGCACTTGAAGCGTCAGGCAAACAAATCCCAGTTAAAGAATTTGAAGTTAAGATTGGAGGTGAAATAGTTGAGCTCTAAAGATGGCAAACCTGTGGAAAAGAACCCTCAAACGTGCCCTGGATTACGAGACCTCCTTCAACCAAAACCCGCCTACATTAAATGCCATGTTTGTGGTGGCGACATTGAAATTTGGAGTGATGAAGACAAAACAACATGTTCAGCATGTGGTGCTGAGTGGAAACGACCCGATCCTTCTGCAGCGTGCCTAGAATACTGCCAGTACGCTGACAAATGTCGTGGCATAATTGAATCTCGCAAAAAATAAAACAACTTAATTTGCTTCAATAAACTGAACCCATCGAATTTTATTTATGATTTTATATTGGCTTTCATGAGCTTTGGAATTTTTCGATTTGTATTTTGTAGTCGCTTCGTTTCCAAATGAAGTCATATGAGTTATGTTGAAGATCTAAGGCGTCGATTGCTTCAATGAAGTCGTCAGGTACAATTAGGATGAGACAGAAGTATTCGCCATATTGTTTTCTAAATATTGAAAGTTTAATTAGAAACTCTATGAGACTTTTTTTGACGCCGTGTGGCTCAAGCAATACTTTTCTGCCACGATTTGTTAATTGGGGCAAGAGAAAGTCAGGTTTGTAAGTTAGGGAAACATTTGAGTTCATTTGGGGTAAGCGGAATTCCATAAATTCATAATAGAAAATTAATTGTTTATTTTTTAGATAGTCGTAGACGTCTCTTTCTAAGGCGCCAAAGGCTCCTGGTTCAATTCGTTCTCCAATGCGGTTGTAGTGGTAAACTACTGTTAGGTACCGCATGAGTGGCTGGAGCAGTTCTTGATGTTTTTGAATTAGGAATTGTAGAGATCGTTTCAGGGAATTCTGTGTTAGGTCTGAGTATTCAAGCCATGTTCCCAAAATGTAGAAGGGGAAATCTATTTTTGCTGGGTCTTCAGGAAAAAGAGAACGTGCAAACTGGGTTAATCTTTCGGTGTCGGAGTCAAATTGAGCGGTGTTTTCCCACCAGCTATCTGGCAGGTATTTGCTGTTTAATTTGAAAGGCAATTTTTCGTTTTCACTCAATCCCAAGGCAACGTACACTCTAAGTTTGGGCGTGGTGAGAGATATCATTAGGTCTTTGGGATCAAATGGGAAAAGCCCCATATCAGGTGGCCCCCTCACCATCCAACGTAGATACAGCCAAGACTTCGATTTATGCTGCTTATTCATCCTCTTCACGCTATACGAAAGGGTTTCAACAAAGTCCTTTGGCTTCCTGCCCTTTTGGCTCAATTTAGTCGTGTAATCAATCAAGTCGCCCTGAGCTTTATTAGCTACAAATTGGTTGACTGAGCATAAAACTTCTGGAATCTCTAATTTTTCTTTCCCCAAATGATCAAGATTCCCTATTTTTTGCTCAAATTTCTCGACTGCAGGTTTGAATTCCAAAGGCTTAGTTATTGTATAAAGTCTACTGCCGAATGCTTCAGAGAGATGGTTAAGTAGCAATCGAATGTTTCTTTGGGTGCCGGTTAGCTGATAGTCGCTAAGCGATGCTGCAAGCAAAAAGTAGTGCGCTGCCTCTTTCTTGGACTTATATGTAGTTAATGGCATAAATGATGGAGTGGGCTTTAGGTGCAAGTCAAGCTCCAAATCAGTAACGGTACTGTAAGTTTGCACAAATGTAATAACTAGTTCCCTTAGGTCATTTGGAATCTCTTGACTCATACTACTAAAGTTAGTTGGCGTTAGCTTAATTGTTTTTGTCCCTAAATCTTGAGTCTGAAAGAGAAAGTGTTAAAATTCCATGTTGATATGAGGTGTTGTCATGCATGAAATAAGGGCCATCCTGTTTGACCTCGACAATACGTTAGTTGATTTCATCAAAATGAAGGAAGAATCATGCAGGGCAGTCGTTCGAGCTATGATGGCGTCGGGGCTGCGTATGAAAGAAGAAGAAGCGTATGAACGCCTGATGGAAAAGTATTTTGCCATTGGAATAGAGTCGAATAATGCATTTTCGGAGTTTTTGAAAGACGCTGGGCAATTTGATCATAAGATTTTAGCAGCTGCCATCAACGCTTATTTAGATACAAAAACCCGTTGCTTGAAACCTTACCCAAATGTAAAAGTTGTTCTAACGACACTGCAGAGAAGAGGCATTTTTCTCGCAGTTGTTACTGATGCCCCGAAAACTAAGGCTTATCAGCGTTTGTTGGGCACGGGAATAGAACCTTACTTCAAATTTGTTGTAGGGCATGAAGACACAAACAATGCGAAGAGCACTGGTTTACCTCTCTTGCTAGCCCTGAAAATGCTTACAAAAGAGTTGCCAGGCATAGTTAACTCTGAAATTCTTATGGTAGGTGACTCAATAGAGCGAGATATAATGCCAGCAAAAGAGCTTGGATTAAAAACTGCGTTGTGCAAATATGGCCAACAGATTGAAGCAACTGGAACAACAGATTATGAACTGTCAGATATCAAAGCCCTACCAATTGTTTTGTCAGGTAAAAATACTCATGAAATTAAGAGGGTTTATTAGTCATATATTGTAACCTTCGGGTAGGTTATGTCAAATGGCAAAAAATGTTTTCGGATTCGAAGAAGAAGAAGATTGTGAAGAAGAAGACTGCGATTGTGATGACTGCGAAGAAGAAGAATAATCACTGCGTCGCTACTTTTCTTTTTTTAAGAAAAATATTTTGAACCTTTTTTCTCGTTTTTTAAGTCGATAATGGAAAGTATATTCATTAAAATATCTTGATGATTCTCAGGTTAGTTGATGTCGATATGCTAAGCTAAAGGTATCAGATGTTAGGAAAAAATAGCAAATTAGAATTTACTATTGTTTGCCTGTTTTTGCTTCGTGTTTTGCTTTTTTGGCAGCATTCTTCTTTTTTAGAGATGGCATGATGCTGTAGTGTGCATATGACGCTTAAAAGACTTTTCACCAAAAGACTATCTTTGATTTACTTGTTTGTTTTCTATTGGGTTTTTGTTACGCGAAATATGGGCCATTAGTTATAGCTGTTTGAAGGGTAATGACGGAGAAAATATTTTTCTCAGTGTTTTGAGTTGTTTTTTTAGCATTTGAATTAGTTGCAGCTTGACACATTTCTATACATAATTATACGTAAAAATATATTATTTACAATATTATATGTGATTTTGAAGATCTAAACTTGTCTTTTCTGGGATTGTGTCTATTTCATAAAAATAATATTTCAGTTAGCGGAATACGCCTTAAAATCGATGGCGCTTAAGTCTCAGATGGGAAAAGGGAAGATATGGCAGAAAACCCAGACTCGAAAGACAAGTCAAATGAGGCTATAGACTTCATAATTAAATTCTTAAAAGAACATGAAAAAAACTTGGACAGGCTGAATGGGGAGTTGGCAATAGTTATTGAGCAGTTGGGTGTCAACACAACGGAGTTAAAAGGTAAAGTGGAAGGTCTTGAACATAAAATAGACAACCTGCAAAAAGATGTAACAAACCTAATTGATTATCTGTCAAACTCATCTAAAGAAAAATAATACAAGTGAACTTCACTTTAAAGTTGTACTTTAGCCTCAACGCTACTTGATGTGTTTTTGATTGCTTCTATCGCTTTGAAGAGAAGTATCAGATTCTGCTAAAATATTCTAATGGCGCATACCAGTAAACTGTTATTGATTTGCCGCAGTTAGGATTTTGGCATGCATGTTTACTCTTGAGGATTTGTCCATGATAATTTTTCTGTAAGGGTTTTTCTAATGAAAATGCAGTATGCAGCTTGTCAGGTGACTGAAGATCTATAATTTCGGAACAATAAGGGCATTCAATAGTAGTCATATCATACCCTCAAGTATACTAGTAGATAGTGGTCTGGGCTAAAAAATTTGTGTTCGGAACGAATTTCTTCAACCCATTTAGCGTAGGAGTTGAAATCGAGCAGATATACAGTATGTTGCACAAATGCGGTTTAGATCCAATATTTTTTCGATTGATGTCACCATTGGTCGCGTTTTGTGGCCGATTCATTTCTGTTTGTTTCTTCAATTTCGCGGTAAATGTTTTTGTCCGACTCAGAAACCACAGCTAAATCTGCGCCTCCAAAGCTTTTCACAATAGGAATTTTAATGAGCCTATCTGCTCGGGTCTTTGGAACATATTCAACCGCAGCTTCTTTGGAAGTAAAGGATAACTTTTCGCCATCAGACCACAGCTCATACATCTCAACTCTAATTTTGTAGCTTCCTGCGGCTAATCCCTTCATATCTAAAATGGGCATTAACTCGAAATCGTTTCCAGCCAACGGACCCTGAGGGATTTTAATTAATAGAGACTTGATTTGCTGGTTTTCAAACCAAAGATCCAATTGTACCTTTGAAAACGCGGCTTTTGAGGGAAGCAACTTGAACTCAACTGTGACTGCTATCTCATCTTCTTTGGTGATTGTTCCAATTTCAGTTATGATGATTTGTTTTTGATAAATTAGTTTAGCTATATCGGATTCTTTTACAGCAGCATTCTGCAGATTGTCTAAAGTCATTTGCTTATGTGCTTTAACATTTTTAGGCGATATCTTTGTTTTGACCACGAATTCACCTGTTCTCTAATTCTTGTGTTTCCGTCTTCGATTTCATTTGGTCTGTGGTTCATTCACCATGGCTAGAAGCTTTTTTAGTATTATGCTTGCTGCTTTTTTGTCTAATGTTTTGTTTTCGTTTCCACATTTAGGTGAGTATATGCATGAGGGGCAGCCGTCTTTGCATTCGCAGTTATCGATTAGCTCCAGGGTCTTTTCAAATAGGGGTTTTATGTTTTGGTAGAGGTTTTCGGAAATTCCTATTCCGCCTTCAAAGCCGTCATAAATGAAAATCGTCGCGTCACCAGTGTCCGGGTGAAGAGGAGTTGATAATCCGCCAATGTCCCATCTGTCACACATCGCAAAAATCGGCGACATAGCAATCATAGCATGTTCCGCTGCGTGAATTCCACCGTCAAAATCGAGCCCTCTATCTTGAATTTCTATTTTGATTTCTTCAGGAATAATAAACCACATTCCGACGGTTGAGAAGGATAATGGGGGCAGATTTAGCGGTTTTCTTTCAATAACTTCATCGTTTGATTTTGTGATATATGTATGGTAGAATTCTGTTGTTGCTAATTCGCCTAAGCCGACTTGAATTCCGATTTGTTTTTCTTCAAGAGTTTTCTTTATGGCAACGTCAACGGTTTTTAATGTTTCTGTGTAGTAGTTGATGTTTTCTTGCTTGACTTTAGCGGTTAATTGGTTGAGGTCTAATTCCTCTGAAATGTATGTTTCGCCTTGATGCAGCAAGATGGCGCCTGCGTGAACTTCTTCGTAGGCTTTGTTTAGGGTGAGGGTTTCAAGGATATTGCCGTTGCACATAACGGTGACAGTTTTGTCCGAGATGCTTTCTAAACCTACAACTTCAACAGGTCTTGCCGTGCCTGAATAGACATATCCTCTTGGCGTTTTGCGGACCAGATTTTGTTGTTCAAGCGCTTGGATACTCTCTTGGAATAGTTCTGGGAAATATTTTTTGTCCGTTTCTGTTATGGGTAATTCGCTTGCTGCACACATAATGTGTCCCAGTGAGATGTATCGGTTATGCAAATCAATTATGGCTTGTTCATGAGGTCTACCGAAGAAGTCGTCGGGATGCTTCATGAAGTACTGGTCAAGTGGATTTTGAAAAGCAACTAATGTTACGAGTGAATCTGCGTTAGTTCTGCCTGCCCTTCCAGCTTGCTGCCAAGTGGAAATGACTGTTCCTGGATACCCAGAAATAATTACGGAATCAAGTGACCCAATATCGATTCCCAGTTCAAGCGCGTTTGTTGAGACGACTCCGATAAAGTTTTTTGTTTTTAGTCGATTCTCTATTTCCCGACGTTCTTGAGGCAGATAGCCAGCTCTGTAAGCGGTAACTGAATTGGCCAGTTTTGGTGATCTTCTCTTGAGTTCTTCTCTTGTCCATCTTGTGATAAGCTCAGCCATTTGTCTTGAGGTTGTAAAACACAGTGTTTGCAGGTTTCTTGTTATGCTAATTGTAAGAAGGTCTTTTGTTTCTTGATGAGTGGATCGGCGAGTTGTTTGGGTGCTGTCGATAAAGGGTGGATTCCAGAATAGGAATGATTTTTTTCCTCTTGGAGCACCATCGTTTGAGATGATTTCAAAGTCTTTTCCCGTTAGTCTCTTGGCGTGTTCTTCTGGGTTTGCGATTGTGGCTGATGATAAGATGATTTTTGGGTCTGCATGGTAGAAATTGCATATTCTAGTGAGTCGCCTTAGAAGCATTGCAACATTGGAGCCGAATACACCTCGGTAAACATGGGCTTCGTCAATTATTATGAATTTGAGGTTTGAAAGAAAGCTTCTCCATTTATAGTGCCACGGCAGGTATTGATGAAGCCCATATGGGTTACTTAAAATGATTTTACTGTTTTCTCGTATGCTTGCCCTTTGACTTTGAGGAGTGTCACCATCATACACGTTGGGGTAAGCTTGGATTCCCGTTTCTTTTTCTAATTCTCTTAGAACTTTTAGCTGATCATTTGTCAATGCCTTAGTCGGGTAAAGGTAAAGTGCAGTTGCTTTGGGGTCCTTTGTGAGAGCTTCAAGAACAGGAATGTTGAAAGCTAAGGTTTTTCCTGAAGCAGTCGGAGTGACAATCACCACGTTCTTGCCCGCGCGAACCTTGTTTATTGCTTCAGCCTGATGTGAATAAAGATGGATATCTCGATTTAAAAGGCAACTTTGGATGTTTTCAGGCAGAGATTTTTCGAGCTCTCCAAAACATGCTTCTTGCGGAGGAAATTCTTGGATATGAACAATCTGCTTTTTGTAACCTTGCATGTGCTTTATGCTTTGAATGAAGTCGTCGATCAAAGGTTCCATTCCTCATAAAGCTTGGAAAATAATGTTCCGAGGGTTAGTAGGTCTTGTCGGTTGTGCTCAACTATTGCAACGAGGGGTCCTGCATTTTTAGTTCTCAGGTAAGTGTCGTAGAAGTGGGGAACTAATGCGCCTGGAATGTTGATTTCACGTTTTATTCCGATGTATTTTTCAACTGTTTCTAATTTGCAGTCGGAAAGTTTGTGTCGCAAAGCTCGTCTGGTAAAGTGGAGGACGTCAAAATGCGGATTATCCAGCGGAGCATCTAATCCATAGTAAGCTAACCTTTGCTTAATGTATGGAATGTCGAAGCTTCTGCCGTTATAGGTTATGAGTGACAAGTTAGGTTCAAGCAGTGAAATAAGAGCCCAGATAGCGCTGGGTTCATCTTGAATATCTCTCAACAAGAACTGACTTGTGCAAACATGTGTTTTGGTTGGTTTAGCTACACCAAGCAGAATTATAGGTCGCTCTGAAAGACCCAAAGTCTCAATGTCCACTATCGCGAAGTCCTAATCTTGGCAGAATCCAGCCAAATAATGAAGGAGAGGATGCGATTTTGGAAAACGTTGCCACAACCAACTTTGAATCAGAGAGATATCTTGTTTATCTATTATTTTCATGAAGTTTTGGGCTTGTTTTTTCCAAATGGGATGATTTTCTAGTTCTTCTATGGTTTTGAATCCTTGTTTTTTTAGGGTTTGTTCGCGGGCAGGTCCTATTCCAGGAAGAGCTTTTAGGTCTGAGATGATTAGTTGTCTGCTTTCTTGGTAAGTTGCCTTTTTAAAAGTAGAATTGCATGAAGCTGAGACTTGGTAGCATTCGCCTTGCTGATTTGAAAAGACTTTTCCAGCTATTGCGTCATGCAGATTTTTGCCTTCGTATTGTTTGATGAGTTTCTTTTCAAGTTTGAGTGCCTCGTCATATTCGCTGCTCCAAATCCAACTCTCAACTGATCCGGCAGGTTGCTCTGTGGTTTTTTCTGTTTCTGAAATTACTTCATATTCTTTTGAACGAGCTATTCTCTCGCTGAGGCTTTCAGCTGCCCTAGTTAGAGCGATTTTTTCTTTAAGATAGCCATCAGGTTTAGACGATGATTCTTGATTGCCAAAGACTTTTTGAGCCAACATTTGAGCATAACGGTCATCTCTAAAATTCCGCATCAGAAAAGAACCACATGCTTTGCAAAATTTGCTCTGCTCATACTCTTGACTTGAATAGGTTTTGTTGCATTTTCTGCAGACGTAGTCTATTGGCAATTTATATTCCGACTTAAAGCTACTCAATGATTATAAAAGCCATTCTTTTATTTGACCAAAAAACGAGTTAGTGCTCTACCTTGCTGAAAGCATACTCTGAATCTTTGATTCTCATCGTTTATTTCATACCATTAAAATCATACATAAGCATTTTAATAATGTGAAAAGTCAGAAAAAACATTGTTTTCTGATATTGACAAATTATTAAAGTAACATCGCTTGTATGTGGCAGTCGTGATAGGCAATTGACAGCTAAACTTACGTTTTACGGTGGAGTGGACGAGATAGGCGGCAACGATCCTTTTGCAAACAGAAGATGGCTCGGTTCTTTTGGATTTTGGTCGCAGAATGGACGAATACGGCAAGTTTTATTCCGAGTTTCTTCAAGCTCGTTCCAAAAATGCCCTGCGCGATATGCTTCGGCTGGAAATTCTGCCTAAAATCAACGGCATCTACACTCCTCATTTAGTTGACATGACGATTTTGTTTGAAAATGCTCAAGTAGACGAAAAAGTTCCGCTCGATAAAGCGACTGATTACTGGAAAACCGCCGATGTTAGCCCTTGCAACCCAGAGCACCCAGCCGTTGACGCCGTTTTTGTTTCCCATGCTCATTTTGACCATATTCAGGATGCAAGTTTTTTTGATCCATGCATTCCAGTTTACTGCACTGAGAAGACCAAGATTTTGGCGAAAGCAATGACCGACGTCTCAGTTTCTGGGGTTGATGATCAATATTACAAGATTACTAAAACCGTCACGATTAAGCCAAAGGAGCAAGGTTTTAAGACGCTTTGCCCTGGTGAGTGCGCGTGCAGTGAAGAAAAAGAAGCTGAACACCCTGTTGTTGAGGATCCGAAAACCAAATTCAAGTTCACATACGATATTGCACCTAAATTTAGGGTGTTTAATACTGCTTGTGAGGGAAAAATAAAAGGCATCAAGTATAAGTTGATTCCAGTTGGGCATTCCGTTCCAGGGGCATGTTCAGTACTTCTCACGCTTCCAAACGGCAAAACTATTTTGTACACTGGGGACGTTCGTTTTCATGGTGCTGGCGAGGTTTCGATCGATGATTATGTCGCTCAATCGGTAGTCCGGTTGATGTGTTAATTACTGAAGGAACCCGAGTTGGTTCGGACGAAGTTTTAACAGAAGAGGATGTTGAAAGAGATATCAGTACCGATGTCGGGCGCTCTGAAGGACTGATCCTCATTAATTTTGGATGGAAAGATATTACTCGATTCAAGACCATTTGCCAAGCATCAAAAGAAAATGAACGAATATTGGTGATTTCGCCAAAGCTCGCTTATCTGCTTTATGAAATGCACATTGGTTTTCCAACCGAATATGCGGATCCAAGAAGCTTGCCCAATCTCAAGGTGTACTTGAAGCGGGAAGGCGATCTGCTATATTCTAAAGCTGATTACGAAAAATATAAAATGGGATATTTGCATTTTCATGGAAGAAACGTTGCACAAGCCGATCGCAACATTGTGCGTGTTGCAGAAAGATTAAGAGTAGGCGGCGACCCAGACAACCCCAAAAACCCATTACCCCAAACCAGCAAAGGAGAACCATACGATTACCAGGAACTCTATGAATTGGCAACTCACCATTTAGACAACGGCATCAGGGCATATCAAATCAGAAATGAGCCTGAGAAGTATGTTTTGATGTTTGCTTATTGGGATGCAAATGAGCTGTTTGATTTAATTCCCCTCGACAAAGATCACAACACGCGGTACATTTCTGCTTCAACCGAGCCCTTCAATGAAGAAATGGAAATTGACGAGACAAAAATGGTTAATTGGCTTGACTTCTTCAAAATCTCATACGACTATGAGCGTAAAGCAGACGATGAAAAACAGAAAATTTTTGTCCGCCGACACGTTTCAGGCCATGCATCGCAGGGCGAACTCAAAGAACTAATAGAGAAAATAAATCCTGAGGCAATAATTCCTATCCACACCACTAATCCCAAGATGTTCGAGGATATGTTTCCGGGAAAAGTTGTTTTGCCCAAATATGCCCAATCAATCGAGATTTAATCGAAGATGTTAGACCTATTTCCTTTCAATACACTTGACCTTTGCTTTGATGTCTCTAAGTGAATAAATGTCGGGTTCCTTTTCCAGAAAACTTTTGAGTAATTTTTTTTGTGTGTTTCAGGTCGTGTTCTTGGTTTTGAGGTTTGGTTCGTTTGCAGGCTGTTATGTTAGTCGAGAATCGAATTTGAGTAGCTTTTAATAGATAGAATAATTTCCTATAGAAATAGAGTGAGGACATGCTGTTTAACCATAAGAACGTTGTAAAAGTCGACATGGCGGATTTGGACAGCGAGAAAGAGAACCTCGCAAATTTCTTGCAGTCTCAATCTGGTTTGAATTCTACAATAACTTCTGGTGGCTTGGAGCTAAATATGGATGATGTTTCGGTTTTCCTATTAGCCAAGATGGTGACCAAGTTTGTTTATCACAAAAATCTAAACAGCACTCATTGGGTTAGCGTGGAAAATAATGTGGTCAAAATAAACAAGTTCAAGGGCTCCACTAAGAAAAAAGAAAAACACAAGAAAAGCACGCCCCATCAAAACATCACACAAAGCTGGGGACTATAAACACTGTGCTTAATCATTTGACAATTAGCACTGGGCATCTTGCTTGGTGAGCGACTCTTTCGCTTGTGCTACCAAGAAGGAATTCTTTGATTTCGCTTTCCCCCATATGCCCCACGACTATTAAATCAAACCCGCCATTTGCAGCTGTTTCAATTATCTGAGATGACGTGTTTCCTTCTTTGAGTTCAGTGGTTATTTTAAGTGTGGGTTTTAGTTTAATTGCCCTTTCACCGGCTTTGGATAAGATTGCCTCATGCACTTTTCGAAGGTCTTTGATAAAAGCAGACAAATTCGGCTGGTCAGTGGTCGTTTCTTTGGGATATTCGGACGCCGAAAACTGCGAAAACACTTTTGCCTGATACCCAAATCCAAATTCTGGAGGTGGCTGAAAAACGTTGAGGATTAGAATAGATGCAGAAAACTTTTCAGCCATTTCAAGTGCATAATCCAAAGCCTTTGTAGAGTTTTTAGAACCGTCTACTCCCACAAGAATTTTTGTTATCAAACAATGGTTCCTCTAAATTTAATTTACAATAACAAGTTCATAGCTTTTTCGAACTTCTGCCCCACTTTGTGATTACACATGCGAGCATTCAGTGGAGACGGAGACATCATCTGTTTCCATAAAGCTTTGGAAAATTAGGTTTAATAATCTTCTATTAGTATGTTGTCTTTTGCTAATCGTTGATGACAAAACTGTGGTTTTGCTCATTTTTTTCTTTGTGTTTTAGGTTGCTTTTTTGAATCAAAGCTTAAATCAGTTGCAGGTTGAGTGCATAGCAGTGCGTGGCAGTGCTGGAAAGTGCGAAACAGCGCTGAACTTTTCTGGAAAGCGAAGTAGATCAAAAAGTTACTTAAACAGTAATTCTGAGGTGGGATTTTGGAAAAAATTTTGTTCAGTTTGCTTTTAGTTGCTTTTTTAAAATTAAGCTTGAATTCTTTGCAGGTTGAGTCAAATAAAGTCAATTACCGTCAATAGAAGTCATTTACCGTCAATTAACGTCAGTTATCGTCAATTAACGTCCAATAAAACCAGTTTGTTCTTGAGTTTTTTTCTGTGTTAATGACAAATTTGTGAAGCGGTTTGATGGTTTTGCAGGTGGAGCGAAAAAGAGTGATAGTGTTTTATTTGTTGGAAAATACCAGTTTGCCGTTTTTTGCATCGACCACAATTGCTGAGTTTTTGTCGACTTTTTCTTCGAGGATCATTTTTGACAATTCGTTTAAAACATTTTTTTGAATTACGCGTTTTATTGGTCTTGCTCCGAATTGAGGGTCATATCCGATGAGAGCAATAAAGTCCACGGCTTTTTTTGTGAATGTCAGTTTGACTTCGTTTTTTTCCAGTGTCTTTTGAATGTTTTTCAGTTGAAGTTCCACTATTTTGTAAACTTCCGCCTGCGTGAGCGATTGGAACATTATTATTTCGTCGATGCGATTAAGGAATTCTGGCTTAACGGTTTTTTTCAGCAGATCAAAGACTTGTGTTCGTGTTTGATTTAAGATTTCTTCGCTGTTATGAGCATCTATTTTTTCGAGGTTTTCCTGAATTATGTGAGAACCGATGTTTGAGGTCATTATGATTATGGTATTTTTGAAATCTACCACTCGACCTTTATTGTCTGTCAATCTGCCATCGTCAAGCACTTGAAGTAATATGTTAAAAACATCTGGGTGTGCCTTTTCAATCTCGTCAAGAAGAACCACAGCGTAGGGTTTTCTTCTAATAGCTTCGGTTAGCTGCCCACTTTCCTCATAACCTACGTATCCAGGAGGAGCACCGACAAGTCTTGAAACAGTATGCCGTTCTTGATACTCCGACATATCAATCCTAACCATGCTATTTTCGTTATTGAACAGTAATTCAGCCAAAGCCTTAGCTAACTCAGTTTTACCAACGCCAGTAGTGCCCAAAAAGATGAAAGAGCCGATTGGGCGTTTGGAATCTTGCAAACCTGCACGGTTTCTTCTAATAGCATTAGCCACTGCGCTAATTGCTTCTTCTTGCCCAATAACCCGCATATGAAGCTCCGTTTCTATGTTAAGCAGTTTCTGTTTTTCACTTTGAAGCATGCGGTTAACTGGGATACCTGTCCATCGGGAAACCACTTCAGCGATCTCTTCGGCATCAACCTCTTCATTAACCATCGGTGAACCTTTCTGAAGTTCTGACAGCTTCTTCTCCAAAACTTTAATTGATTTTTCTGCTTCTGGAATTTTGCCGTAGCGAATTTCTGCAACTTTCCCAAGATCTCCAACTCGGTTTGCCTTCTCATCTTCAAACTTGAGTTTTTCAATTTCATTCTTTCTCATTTGAATCTGGTCAACTATGTCTTTTTCAGACCGCCACTTAGCTCGCAGTTGATTACGTTTTTCGCTTAGATTCGCGATTTCTTCATTTAGGGATTTAAGTTTCGTTTCATCTTTCTCTCGTTTAATGGCTTCCCTTTCAATCTCCAATTGTCGAATCCTGCGTTCCAGTAACTCCAGTTCTTCGGGAGCAGAATCAATTTCAAGTCGAAGCTTAGATGCTGCTTCATCAATCAAGTCGATTGCTTTATCTGGAAGGAAACGGTCGGAAATATATTTCTGCGAAAGCTCAACAGCAGCAATTATTGCTTCATCCTTGATTCTTACATGATGATACGTTTCATAACGTTCTTTCAAACCTCGGAGAATAGAAATAGCGTCCAATGTATCGGGTTCATTGACCATAACTTTTTGGAACCGTCTTTCCAATGCTTTGTCTTTTTCAAAATATTTTTGGTATTCATTTAGTGTAGTGGCACCGATTGCGCGTAGTTCGCCTTTTGCTAATGCCGGTTTTAAGATGTTGGCTGCGTCCATCGCGCCTTCTCCGCCGCCTGCTCCAACGAGTGTGTGGATCTCATCTATGAATAGAACTATTTCGCCTTCAGCTGAAACAATTTCTTTTACGACACTTTTCAGTCGTTCTTCAAATTCGCCTTTGAATTTTGCTCCGGCGATAAGTGCACTCATGTCTAATGAGAAGATTTGTTTTGATTTCAGGTTTTCTGGAACATCTCCATCTATTATGCGGTGAGCTATGCCTTCTGCGATAGCTGTTTTACCAACTCCTGGCTCTCCGATTAGAATTGGATTGTTTTTTGTTCTTCGAGAAAGTATCTGTAGAACTCTATGGATTTCCTCATCTCGCCCAATGACGGGATCAAGTTTTCCTTTTCTAGCCATATCATTTAGGTTCAATGCAAATTTATTTAGTGCATTGTAGGTTTCTTCTGCAGTTTGAGAATTAACTTTAGATCCTTTCCGCAATTGTTTGATTGCTTCTCTTAAATCGTTGTCGTTAACTCCGTTACTTTTGAGCAATCTTGAAGCAGCATCATTCACAGCCAATATGCCCAGCAATAAATGTTCGACAGAAATGAATTCATCCTTGAATTCTGAAGCTATTTCCTCTGCCTTCTGGAGGGCACGATTAGAATTAGATGACAGGTATTGTTCTCCTCCTCCACTAACCTGAGGCAAAGAATCAATCAACGTATCAAGTTCTTTAGAAAAAACATCAAAGTTAACATTTAGTTTCCTCAACAAATAGGGAGCCACATTTTCATCAACCATCAATATTCCCTTCAACAAATGTGAAGGTTCAATTGATTGATTCTGTTTTGCCGTAGCAATCTCGGTAGCTTTCTGAATAGCTTCCTGCGATTTAATCGTAAAATTATTCAAGTTCATTTGTGGTATCCTTCTTTACCAGATATTTTTGAATTTATAAGTTTATTATACAATAAACAAATAATTTCTTGCTAAGAATATGTAGTTCGCAAGTAAAATATTTGATTAATGGACTGTAGTTCACAGCTAATTCTACTCTACTTGGAAAACGTTTCCGCATTTTGTGCATCTAACGATTTGTTTCTCAGTTCCTTTAGAAATATGCCAAATATAACCGCAAACAGGGCACTTAATTGACTGAATGCAACTGTTTTCTGGTTCCGTTCTTGCAGCTATTTCTGTCTTGGGTTCTGGTTCAGTTCGAGCTTCTGGCTCTGTTCTAGGCGCCAGTTCCGTTCTAGGCTCAGGTTCCCACTTGCTTTCGTAAACGATCGGCAATTAACTATCCCGCACTAACAGATAGATTGATATGTTCTCTGTTAAGCTTTCGCTGATTCAGCAATGCGATTTCGAACCGTTCCCAATAGCTCTTTCCTCAAATCTTCATCGTTTTTGACCCATACACTAATCTGGTCAATTCTCTTGGCTAATTCTTCATCGCCAACAGTGTTTTTGAACCATCTTTGAAAATCTTGACGATAAAAATGAAAAGTAACAGACTCAATGGGTACTACTTGGAGTTTTTCGGCGAATTCAACAGCGCTAATTGCTGTTATTCCAGTGTTTTTCCGATTTCTGTGAAAAATTGAAATGCTTTTTCATAGGGAACGGTGTTTGGGAGGTTCATCGGTTGGTTTGGAGAATCAAATTTCTTTCCTAGCTCTATCGCCCATTCCTTCACCTTATCCATGTTTTGATCGTTCATGAAGGTTCTTCCTTGCCTAAATTGGCACCCTCCAAAGGCTACAACTTCAATAGGCTTGAGAGACATGTTTTTGGTCAATAATTTTTTTTGGTTTCCTTCGGTAATGTCAGCTTTCGGGTTTTCCCCACCTTCGCAACAGAAATAGAACGCAACCTTCTTGCCTTCAAAGTCCTGCGCCAAAAAATCAACAGCTTCATTGTGAACGTTTTTTCCACTATCGCCTCCACCGACGACAATGTTTTGGAGTTGGGTAATGTCCGGCTCACCTTTTCTAAGATCTGCAACCGATGCATCCATATTATAAGTTGTTTTGAGCTCATTAGCTATAACATGGGCTACTTCACCATTTAATCCGCTAATTGTCGAAAAAACTATTAGGGTTTTCCCAGTCATCGTTTTCACTTTCCCTATTTCATATTTAACGCGCCCGCTTTATTTGAGGCTATGTGACTGGGAGCAAACACTTACAAATTTAGCGTGATTTATAATTCTGCAAACATCTTCCGATGAAAATTATATAAAATCAAGATGGGCTGCTTCTCTTTAATTTTCATAATACTAAGCGCTGTGGGATCAGTATCTAAAACATAGTATTTTTCGGCGCCTACTCTTCTCTCAACCACATCTTCAAGCATAGCATTTATAACATTTCCATGTGAAACAACAATTGCATTCCCATTGACTGCCTTTATGATGATGCTTATGGCCTTTTTAGTTCGATCCAAAAGGTCCCCGTTTGTTTCTGAATATGCTTCAGGGTCAGTTAAAATGTGATGCCTACCTTGTTTACCGATGAATTCAGGTTTAAGTTTAGCCTCTGTTAATTCTTCAAGCGTTTTTATTTTCAAGTCATGTGGCTTCGCAAGAATTCGTGCAGTTTCACAAGCACGAAAAAATGGACTACTATAAACAGCGTTAACCTTTACGTTCCAGAGCTTTTTGGCGATGAATTCAGCCCCTTTAATACCCCTCTTAGTCAATGGATAATCCAAAGGACCAGCCTCAATGCCCTCTACGTTAGCTTCAGTTTCTCCAGGACTAACAATAAAAAGATGTTCCGCAGGCAAAAATCATACCTCATTTAGCTAAAGTCTTATTCTTTTCAAATTATTTAAGGGGTTTTTATTGCTGCAGTTCAGTAAATTTTTGTTCAATTTATTTTGGTTTGTTTTTTTGGTTCAGGCTTTGCCGCGTTTGCAAGTTACGTCTAGATTCGTGTCGTGTTTCAAGCTTGATTTGTCGCTTTCTGTCGCTAATTTGTCGCAAAATTGAAATGATGATTCAACATGCTTGCCAAGAAAAGCAACTTTTAATCTCAATGCTGAGTGCAGATATTTTTTCTTAAAAAATTTCATTCGCGCCCTAGTTAGGCGCGGCTGATTTCTTAGTTAGCTGCTAAAAAGCAAACGAACAATAGTGTTTTATACTTACAGGATACTTTTTAGAAAGCGGTTGATTTTATGCCTGAAACTAGCTCAAACTTGAAACTGCCGACTGCTTTTAGCAAGCAGCTTGCGGCTTTCTGCGTTTCCCTGCAGACCAAAACCAAAGCTAACACAAAAGGAATCCATGTTCTTTTGGCGGGGCTATCACAAGCTGAAACCCAGGAGGCAGTCAAAGCCATCGCCGCTCTGCTCTGCTTGACCCTGAACAAGGTTGACGTTTCCAAGGAAATTAAAGCGGATATTGGTGAAACAGAAAAGAACCTAAACCGTTTGTTTGCCTCGGCGGAGCGGGCTGGAGGGTTGCTGTTTTTTGATGAGGCAGACGCGTTGTTTGGTAAGCGTGGAGAAGTTAAGGATTCGCATGACCGATATTTTGCTTCAGAATTCATGTTTGAGCAGAAGGTTGCAACTCAGCCAAGCCATGTGATCGTTGCCGTAAAGGATGTTCGTTGCATAGGGGGCGCGTCAGGTTTTATGGTTTTTCAGCCGAAATGAAAAAAAGCGCCTGTCAATCCATAGTAAGCCTATGCTTCAAAAGCCGTTTCTCAAACGCTAAATCGAAGAAACAACTCAAATAACTACTTTTTAAGTGGCTAAATTAGCCTCAATACTTATAATTAAAATCGAAGTGCGCGCACTTAAGCCGCCGGTTTTGCACTTGCCGCCGCTTTGCGCCATATCTTTGGGAAACGAACCCGTGAATGCCTTTGAACAAGCATTTGACCGATTGCAGGTTTTAAATGTTGATTTCTGGATAAGTTGCAGGATAATTATTATTTTAATGAAGAAAAGTGGTGACGCGTGAATATCGCGTCTTCTTGGAATCGCAACTATTTATGCTTGATTTTTCGATTTTCTTGCCTTCAATGCGATTGTGCATGAAGTTACTGCAACCATTGCCGCAACGACTAAGATGAGTGCTGCACTGTTGAATTCTGGTACCTTTGGCGTGGGTGAAGCAGTTGCTGATTGAGATGAAGTTGGGCTTGCTGACGTAGAGGCGCTGGAGGAGTCTGAAAACACCGCTGTCGAGCCGGTTGATGTAGATCCGACGATTTCACCCTTGCCTGAATCGTAAATCACTTCGGTGACTGTAGTTGGAAGTTGCGTTACAATTGTGTTGGTGCTGTCTGATATTACTGAGTAGCCAGCGAATATTTCATTTTTGTTTGGGTCATACGCAATGTTTATGGGGTTTATGGTGTTTCCTGTTACGCCGGTTATTGTTTTGACAACGGTGTTTGTGCTGTCAGATATTACTGAAACTGTTTTGTCGTTCTCGTTATAAACGAAAACTTCGCTCATTTTTGAGTCATAAACTATTCCGAAGGGGTAAGTTCCCACTGGAATTGTTGCGACGACTTGGTTAGTGCTATCTGCTATGACTGAGACATTACCGCCTGAGTTTGCCACGAAAATTTCGTGCGCGCCTGAGTCATAACATAATTGTTGTGGGTATCGTCCGACTATAATGCTTGTGGTAATGGTGTTGCTGCTACCTGATATGACATAAACAGCGCCAAAGACATTTCCAAGGTTACCTCGGTCAGCCAAATACAAATTTCCAGTTCCAGAGTCATAAGCCATACCCACAGGGAACCACCAGTGGGAACTTGTTACGGTTGCAGCAATTGTGTTGGTGCTGTCTGATATTACTGTAACTGTTGGTGGTGAGCCTTGAGCAGTTGCGTCGCCAGAAGAAACGAATATTTCTCCTTGGCCATATATTAATTGTCGACCTGCGAGTTCATCCTATTCCTGTGTTTACTTTTGCGACCACACTGTTTGTGGTGTCTGATACAACATTCACGCTGCCGTCGTCAGCTAGAACGTATATTGCGCCGTTGGCTGAATCATAAGCCATTGGTCCTGAAACCGAAGAGACCGTTGACGTTGGCGATAGTGTTGAAGTAGCATGAACCATATTGATCGCAGAAAAAGCGAATATTGTTATAAGAACTAAACAAACCAACTTCCAAAGTTTAACTTCCATAATCTTTTCATACTCCTTTCTTTCCCATTCAAGGAATGGAACTTCAAAAAAGATTTAAGGCTTTCGCTACCTCACTTGCTGTGCGTCTATGGGGGTCTACAAATTCGGTAAAGAGGCAAGATCTTCCTTTTTATATCAACAGAAATCACCCATAAACATTAGCTAAATAGACATTAAGCGGCTTGGCATTTTGGGGAATGATTATCAAGGGATTTACCAACATAATTCTTAATTTCGACTGAAATTCCTTGATCATTATTAGTAAAAGTCAAAAAAATGCAAAAAATTTGCTTGATTGAAGTTCATTTGAATGGTTTATATCGAGATCCAGCGTATGAAGTAAGAAAAAGCTTAATGCTGCAAGCGCTTGTTTTAACATTGGTGACTAATTTGTCTAGTGAACTTGAAGTAGTATCTTTTGTTGATTTAGGCAAATACTTGGGGAAATGGTATGAAATTGCGCATCTTCCCGCCAAATTTCAGAAAGGTTGCGATGAAACGACAGCTACTTACACGTTATTAGATAATGGCAGCATTTCCGTATTGAATAAGTGTAAGAAAGACGGAAAGGTTAAAGCGGCAAAGGGTAAGGCAAAAGTTGTTGATAAAACCACCAATGCTAAACTCAAGGTAACTTTCTTCTGGCCATTTTATGGAGACTACTGGATCATAAGATTGGGTGAAGCCTACGACTATTCGGTTGTTGGCACACCTAACCGCGAATATCTTTGGATACTGAGCAGAACTCCAAAAATGGATGAAACGCTGTTTTCTCAATTAATTGAGTTTGCAAAGTTAAAAGGCTTTGATGTTGGCAAATTAATAATGACCCGCCAAAGTTAGAGCGAGCCAGAAACTTTAGTTGGGGTGGATGTGGCTGTGAAAGTTGGGGTGGAGTTGGGTCGGAGCTTGAGTAAACTTTTGGTGGCCATTAATTTGGCACTTCACAAATGGTAGCCGAGTGAAGCTGTATACGCTAAGTAACTATTCTTACGAGTTTGAGCAGGAAGATTTGAGCATAACTGTCGCAGTATTTCCCAAAGTATGTCAGCTTGTTGCAATAATTGCTTGCTCGAAGTCTTTTTTCCTCAAACCTACCATCGAAATTCCATTAGCTAGCCAGAATTCTGTTCCATCCTTAAAAGCAACGAGTGTTGGAAACGCATTTATTTCGAGGGAATTCCATAAGGGATTGTTTTCATCAGACAGGTCGACTCTGAACACCTTTGTTTGGGAGCTATCGAATGATTTCAGAAGATGAAAGGATTTCCGACAAAAAGGACACCATTCAGCGTAAAAGAAGACCAGACATTTTTCATTCTTTAACAACTTGCCTAAAGCAAGCGATGTCTTAAACAAGCTCATAGACAACAAAGATTTAAGAAAACTTTTATGGAATGAGCGAGAAATTTTAGCTTCTTTCATTGCAATTCAAGATAATAGAACCCATGAGTTAAGAGAAATTATGATGCCAGTAACCAAATGGCTTCTGGAACAAATAGTTGCGTCAATGCCTGATAAAATTAAAAAACGTTGACAAAGGAAGAGATCACAAAATACATTGGTACTAAGTCAGAAGAGATGGCAATAGAAACTCAGAGCTTTAATCAAGGAATCAATCAAGGTATTTTCTGAAATGCTTCTTGGGCTTCAGTGGATATTGCTTGAAAATAAAACTGAAATGCCACTTTGGACTTCTGATAATCCTATAAGTAAATTTAATCCAAACAGAACTTCACCATACATGGGCAATCTAGGATATTTATCGCCAGGAGTCCAGATTTACTTTCCATTGTCATCTCACTTATGCCTTTCTCTCTGTGACATAGGGCAATATGGTTTATTGCCTTCAGGAAAAATGTTCATGTACAGCACTGAAAATGTTATCTATCAAAATCATATTGAGTTTGATTGTTCTATTAGACATGTCTTCTCAGAGGATAATAATTTTGAGCTTGCGGAGAAAATATTAAAAGAAATCCCATTATCAAAAAATAGATTTAGCGTAAATTAATTATCAAACAAATACAAAGTTAATAACCAAATTGATGCAATCACATAGAGTCAGATGAGCTGAGATGAAACTTGAATGAATATTTGGCAGATTTAGAAACAGGCTCTAAGATATGCCTTAACAATTCACAGAGGTTGTTGAATGATGCCGAAACTCTTTTTTATGAAAAGAAGAGCTATCTTAGCTGTTTCTTGCTTACTCAACTGTGTTTAGAAGAATTATCAAAAGGGTTTCTATTAATTGAAAAAGCAAAGAAGAAAGAACGATTAGATTTGAAGGAATGGCAAAGATTCACTAAGGGAAATGCTCACAGAATTAAACTAAATTATTTGTAGAAAGTAATTGGACCAAAGAATGCTTGGGAAAAGAATCAGTCAATCCAAGAAAAACTGAACGCTTGATAATAGATGCACCTTGGTCATATGATAACGAAGAAAATTATAAAAAAGCGCAATCAGAGATGTATTTCAAATGGAGAATGAGCTCTCTTTATGTTGATTATAACCTTGAAGAGAGAAAATGGACTGAACCTTCAAAGTTCTTAATTGCTGAAAATTCTCAATAGATGAAATCATATGTATGCAAGGAATAAACAGAGCCCAACACTTGGCTAGCGTCTTATCCGCAAAGATAAGCCAAATTTAGTAATTTCACATTATTATCAAGCCACTTGAAAACTTAAGCCAAAAGTTATCTCAGTTTTCTTTTCTGCATTACCATACTAATTGACCCTGCCATTAGAAGAGCTATTATAATCACAATTATTGAAAACTCTGGTATTGTTGGTGTAGCTGAAGGATTTGTAATTGGGCTATCGCTTGGTTTAGCTGTTGTTTTTTGATTTGGTGCAATTGTGGGTGATAAAGTAACTACTGTATTAGATGTAGGTGCTGTTGTTGGGTCAGAAGTAGGATTTGATATTGGACTATGTGAAGGCGTTGCTGTGGGAGAAGAGGTTGGAGTTGGGCTTAGCGAAGGGGTAGGGGTTAGACTTGCGGTAGGTGTAGGAGTTGGGGTTTGAGTTACAGAGTTTAAGGAAACGACTATTGTTCCATAACTGTAAGTGCCATAAGTGATTATGCTGTTGCTTGATAGTATGTCAAGTGTCTGCTGAGTAGGATGCCCATAGGGGTTGTTTATCCCAGCACTGATAACGGCATAAGTGGGGGCAACTACACTTAGAAATGTTTGAGACGTGCTTGTGCTACTTCCATGATGACCTACTTTTAAAACTTGGCTATGCAGATTGAATCCTGAAGATATGAGACTTTGTTCGGTGTCAAATTGTGCATCTCCTGTTAACATGACACTTGTATTGCCAACTTGAAGTTTAATAACAATACTCTCTGCATTTACATCACTAAACTGAAGAGGATTGGTTGGACTTAGAACAGTGAAGTTTATTGTGGGTGACATTGCATAGACTTGGTTTCTGCTAGCTTGAGTTAAGTTGTGTGCTAAAGCCAATGCTTTCCAAGTGTTGAAGGTTTGAGTAGTGGTGTAGTTGTAGCCATTATAGATGATGTCCTGAATTGATATTGCTGACTGCAAAACAGCTATTTCTCCACCTATATGATCTTCATGGGGATGAGTAGTAACCATCAAATCAATCTTTGTTACATGATAAGCATTCAAGTCATTTAGCACTGTAGTACCTGCATCAGTTGGTCCTCCGTCAATCAATATGTTTTTAGAAGGAGTCTTAACCAGAATTGAATCGCCTTGACCAACATCTAAAAAGTAAATGGTTACACTGTCAGGGCAAGAGGTTGTTAAAACTATGGGAGCAATAGTTGATGAACCAAATGATTGCAGACTAGTCTGGAACAGTACAATAAACATCAGTGAAATAATCAAAAATACTGAAATTCTCTTCAACCATTGCACTCCTTGGTAGGTTAGAAATCTTTTGCTTAAGAGTTTTTGGATAGCTACTTTAAACTAATTCTGCAATGTCGATGGCAACTCTGCAAATGCTCTTTTGAGAGATCGTTAATGTGCAATTAGTGCATAGCTGAAACGTTGTCTTGTTTTCCTTAAAAGGAAACTAAACAAAGCGACCGCATTGAAAACATTGTTTATTAAGAATATGTGCAGTATCTAAATCTCTAATGCAGAGCGCTAATCAGAACACTGAAGCCCATGGGCAAATATTCTGAGAAACAGGCAAAAAAATACCTGAAGATAGGATTAATTTTCTTAATTCCCTTCATAATGCTATTTGTTACAACTATCAATGGACTGCCGGTTTATCTTTACTGGGGAAGGTTTGAAATTGATAAAGGCATGCTTATGGAGATTTCAGCAACTCTTAGTACACTTTTCATCATGCTTCCATATCGAACGTGGAAGAGCGGAATTAGCGGAGAAAGAGCAGTAATCAAAAATATCTACGACAATCTTTCTAACGAGTATTCTATATTCAATGATATTCTGCTAGCGGACGGAAAACGGAATGGAAACATTGACCACTTGGTTGTTGGTCCAACGGGAATTTTTGTAATTGAAACAAAAAATAACAAAGAGACTGTAACTTATGACGGCCATAATTGGACAGGCATTGCTAAAAATCTAAGCAACCAAGTACAAGTAAATGCATTCCGATTAAAAGACCATCTAAAGGATTGTCAAGTTTTCAGTCAAAGAGAACCTTACGTTTATGCAGTGGTTGTATTTTCAAATAGCAAGTTAACGCTTAAAGTAAGCCATGAAGAAAACCTCAAGTGGTCTAAAGTACTTAGAATTAAAAGTCAATCTGACAGAAGCCTCTCTGACTATATTGCGACCAAACCTGTAGTTTTTGCACCCAACGAAATAGAAAGCATTGAACAATTCATGAAAAAAATAATTAACAATTATGACCAAACACTATACTAATTGAACCCTTTCAAAATTTCCGCATCAACCGCTCTAAATCACCACAGCTATTAAAAATAAATTACTAATTTTTGAAATTGTGAAAAGCGAGTTCAAAATTATTCAATTTTTGAAATAAGTAGCTTCGTGTGATTTGTCCTCACTATAATTTAAGCCAAATAGTGTAATGTTGTCTTTTGACTCATGTAGAAGATGAAACTTCATTGACCAACTTTAAGACCCAATTGTAGCAATTGTTTAGGAATTCTTTGTCTGGAATCCTGTCTATTTCCAGGAGAGCTTCGCTTCTCCGACATAATACTTTGGCTGTAACAGTAACCTTCCGTGTTTTGTCACTGAATCAATGGCTTGATCTTGC
>Ga0182021_10000601_pt1 | contig 39187 bp, 39 predicted proteins | sample 612E3MmetaG_FD_120493 | JGI IMG/M metagenome (GOLD analysis project Ga0182021, IMG submission 120493) | Permafrost microbial communities from Stordalen Mire, Sweden - 612E3M metaG (Illumina Assembly) | ecosystem: Environmental > Terrestrial > Soil > Wetlands > Permafrost | place: Sweden...
GAAGTCGCGTCCACAGTGTTGATGGGGCAAGTCTCACCTGACCGGATTGAGACGATCTTGCCGGTCGCGGACCAACACCATTGAAATCCCATCGACGCGGAGGACTTTATGCCCACCTCAGATGTCCGCACGAGTGTGATGGATCAGCTCCGGGGTCCAAAGGCGTAGAAACCCTGCACTGGCCCTGGCTCTTGAACAGACCCGAGAGCATGGCGGCAACAGCGAGTCCAATCGCCCCGGGCAGCCCCGCGAACACTGTGGCATGTTCCATACACTTCACCCTGCTGAAGCTCTAGACCCACATTTCCACAACACTCTAGGAGGCTCTATGAAACGCATGAGTTTCTGGCTCGCCGTGGTGGTTGCAGGGGTTGTGATGAATATCCTCGACTATGTCCTGCAGGGAGTCTGGCTCACCAATGTCTATTATTCCAAGATGACCGACCTCTTCAACCTCGCGGTGAACCCGGCCTGGTATGTCATTCTGGACTTTGTCTCAGTCTTCATCTTCGCGTGGGTCTATGACCGGGTCTATGGCAGCTTCGCGGGTGGACCAAAAGGGGGGGCGCTCTACGGGTTGTTCGCAGGAATCCTCGTCAATTTCCCGACCTGGATTGCCGTCCATCTCTTCATCAAGGGGTATGCCTACGACCTTGCATGGGTCTCCACCGTGTACGGAATTCTCTGGGGAGTGGTTGCCGGCGCCATCGTTGGGGCAATCTATAAGAAGGGGTCGTCAGCAACTGTCTAAAAACACTCGCTGTCCCTCAACTCAGCAGCCCGGGCAACCGGCCCGGGCTCGCTGTTGAGCCGTGAGGCTCGCCTCCACTCGTTCACCCTTTTCGTAGATTCTCCGGCCTTGCGGGTATCCCGGAGAAGGAAATCGCCATTCTCCCGCAACCTTTCATCCAATCCCTCAGTCTAAATGTATATTGCCCCGTGTCACCTGGCTTGAATGATCGATGGCCCGGGATGAACCGTAGGACCGCGATGATGGGTTCGAGGACGGATCAAACACCGGCATCCACACTACGAGGAAGGTCTACAGCCATGAAAGCTCTGCTTCTTGTGCTCATGTTCATCACCCCGGCCGCTCTCTTTGCTCTCTCACCGGCGGACTTTGACAAGGAGTTTGCCACCTCTGCCGGGAAGAAGCTGGAGGTAGACCTGAAAACGGGAGGAGCGATTTCGATCGTGGGATGGGACAAGGACGTCGTTGCCGTGAAAGGATACCGGGAGGGTCGGGACGGGTATGATGCCGTCCTGGAAATGGAGGACGGCGGTTCCGGAATCGTTATCGGCTCTCACTACAAAGGTTCGAGCCGGAACCGGAACGGCAGCATCCGGCTGGAAATTAGCGTGCCTCACCGCTATGACATGCATCTCGAAACGATGGGGGGGGGCATTGCCATCGACAATGTGGAAGGTTCGATGGCGGGCAAGACCATGGGCGGACCCCTGAAACTGTCGAGGCTGAAAGGGACGCTCGATCTCCTGACGATGGGAGGGGCAGTGAACCTGAAGAACTCGGATCTGAACGGCAAGGTCAAAACTATGGGCGGGGAGGTCATTCTCGAGGATGTGACCGGCGATGTGAAGGGTTCTTCGATGGGGGGGAAAGTCATTCAGAGGAATGTGACAAATCGCTCGGGCGAAGTGAAGGGACGGGAGGTGAATATCTCCACCATGGGGGGTGATATCGATGTCGATGATGCACCCCTGGGTGCGGATCTCCATACGATGGGGGGACCCATTCACGTGAAGTCAGCGGCCGGATTCGTCAAAGCGAAGACCATGGGCGGGAACATCGATCTGGATGCTGTCGACGGCTGGGTCGAGGCGACGACCATGGGAGGGAATATCGAAGTGACGATGACCGGAGACCCGGCCAACGGGAAGCGGAGCGTTACCCTCACCTCCATGGGCGGCGAGGTCGTCCTCCGTGTGCCGGCGGGCCTTTCCATGAACATCGATGTCGAACTTGCCTACACAAGGAACTACCACGGGGAGCACCAGATCATCAGCGATTTCCCGATTCATCAGGAGGAAACCCCTGAGTGGAATGAAGAGAACGGCTCGCCGCGGAAGATCATCTCCGGCACGGGTGAAGTGGCCGGCGGGAAAAACACCATCAGGATCAAGACCGTGAACGGGAACGTGACAATCAAGAAAATCTGAGCGGGTCCGGCGAACCAGGTTGCATTCGTCGTCGCAGAGGATTATTTTGGTCCACAATACTGCCTGTCAGGGAAGCAAGAGGCTTCACCCTCACATCCCTGCAGGCAGTGGCGTGTGGAGCTGAATGCCCGGCCCCCCCCCAATCGACTCAGGATGATTGACCGGATTGTTGAACGAGGAAAGCCCGCGGAATACGGACAGGAAATCGTCAAGAGACGAACCCGTATCACCGCCTCCTATGTCTCACTGGACCATCGCAGCATCCTGGACTTCGGGTCGGGTAACGGGGCTCAGACCCTGGAACTCCTGAAGGAAGGGAGTACGATCGTTGCCTGTGATATCGACCCCGCAGACCTGGCGGTCCTCGCCAGGTACCTCGACACCCAGAACATCAAAGGTATCACCCCCGTACTGTACGAGGGGACGCACCTTCCTTTCGCCGACGCCTTTTTCGATCTTGTCGTCAGCTTTGCTGTTCTGGAGCATGTGCACGATGAACGTGACGCGCTTCGGGAAATCAGCCGGGTCCTGAAGCCGGGCGGAGAACTTGTGTTATCAGTCCCGAACAAATGGTGGGTCTTTGAGACTCACGGTGCCAGGCTTCCCCTGCTTCCCTGGAACCGGGTTCCCTTCTTCTCATGGCTGCCGGGACCGGTCCACAGTCGCTATGCTAGAGCCCGGATCTATCGCAGGAAACAGATCGTCAGGCTCCTCGAAATCCACGGCTTCGAGGTCCTCGACTCATGCTACATGACAGCGCCAATGGACGTCGTGAAATCACCAGCGCTGCAAAGGCTTCTCCGTGCACTGATCTTCAGAGGGGATCGGACAATGGTGCCGTTTCTTGCCACTGAAATCTTCCTCCATGCCCGAACGAGATGATCATTCCCGCCTGCTTGCGTGGACTTCAGGGGCAATGTCCTCAACCTCAGGGCTTTCCTGCGACCCCGAACGCAAACACTGTCTTCGTGTCGTACTTCTTGCCCGGTCTGAGAATGACTGAAGGGAACGACGGTTGGTTCGGCGTGTCGGGGAAATGCTGGGTCTCGAGCGCGAGACCGCCGTGCTTCACATACGGTTTTCCCCGCTTTCCCGTAACCGTCCCGTCCAGGAAGTTGCCCGAGTAAAACTGCACGCCCGGCTCAGTGGTGGAGATGTCGATGGTCCTGCCGCTGGTCTTTTCCTCCAGATGCACGGCGCGAAAGAGCTTCCCATCGTTCTTGTGCGAGAGAACGTAGTTGTGGTCGTAGCCCCCGTCGACCTGCACAATCCGATCGCCGATGACATGCGGACTCGTGAAGTCCATCGGCGTATCCTTGACCGGACGGTTCTCACCCGTCGGGATCAACGTGCTGTCCACAACCGTGTACCGGTCGGCATGGATAGTGAGCACGTGATCCTGGATGGTCCCGTTCCCTTCCCCCTTGAGATTAAAATACGAATGCTGGGCAAGGTTGACCGGAGTGGCTTTGTCGGTGGTTGCCTGGAACTCCACCACGATCTCATTCTTCTCCGTGAGCGTGTACGTCGTGGTGACGTTCAGCGTGCCGGGATATCCCTCTTCGCCGTCCGGACTGGTGTATGTCAGCGTCAATCCGCAATTCTCCCCCCGCGTGAATGGAGTGGCTTTCCAGAGGACTTTGTTCAACCCTTTCACACCGCCGTGCAGCGAGTTGAGCCCGTTGTTGATGGCGAGAGTGTAGGTCTTGCCGTCGAGTGAAAACCGGCCTCTGGCGATGCGGTTGGCGACCCGGCCTACCACGGCGCCGAAATACGGAGAGTTCGTAAGGTAGGGGGGAAGGCTGTCGAACCCGAGCGCAACATCATCGTTGTTTCCGTTGCGGTCCGGCACGAGAATCCTGGTAATGATGGCCCCGAAATCGGTGACCGCCACTACCATACCTTTGCTGTTCGTGAGTGTGAAGAGGGTCGCGGTCTTTCCGTCGGGGAGTGTCCCGAAGGGATGAGATGTAACGGTCGGACTTGCTGTGGAGAGGGACATGGCAATGGCCAGTGCTGTTATCAGGGGAATGAGCTTCATGCGATGCCTCATGAGTGATCAGAGGGTGTCGGAATGCCCGGAAAATACTGAAAGCATCACTCAGATGCCATTCACGGTGGAGGTTTCACATAGCTGCCGTTATGACCCGGTAGAAAGGTGTCATGGTTACGATTCGATAGAAATGTCGGGGTGTGCGATCCTGGAAGCTTCCAGACTTTGGGCGAAGATCCTCCAGATGACCCGTTCTCGAGTCCTGGCAATGACCAAAGCCGGGCACGGCCAGACACAGGTGTTCAAGCAAGTGTGTGACCGCGCATTGACTGTTGTGGCTGAGGCCGGGAGGCTCGCTGTCGGCGAGGAGCTCGCAGGGGTGGGGGAGAGGTTCTTGCAGTTCTCGGGTGTTTTTCGTACTCTTTTCTGATGTTTCCCCCGTCCTGTGGGTTGGAACAGCCGAGAATGCCTGTGGGACCGACTCACCGGTAGCAATACCCCCGTGACAGAGAACGGCAACTCTCCCTGGGCGCTCCTTCGGGGACGCGCCCCGGAGTTGGCAGGAGAGGAAGGAGGGTGAGGTCGTGATGCGCAGCCAGATGGAGGAGTGTTGGGTCAGGTTCGTCAGAGAGTCCTGCGCCGCTTGCGGATTGCGACGGCGGTTTTCGTGGCCCTTACTGTTGCAGGCGAGGCCCATGCTCAGACCACGGACTCCACAGATACGACACCTCCGTCCGGCGGGCATTCGGCCGCCGACACGGCCTCCAATCGTTCCGGTGAGCGGTCGCTGAAGTGGTACTCGATGTTCACGAATATCCCGCGCGATTGGGTGCGGTTTGGCCAGGTTACATTCAGGTCGAAAAACATCCCGTCATTCGTCGGTATGACTCTCCTCACCGGCGCACTTGTCGCCACCGACGATGAGACCTGGAAGATGTCCCAGCGCTGGTACGGAAGCTCGAATGTCGTGGCTTCGTTCAGCGATCAATTTGAGTATGTGGGTGACGGCAAGCCGCAGTTCGCGCTCTCTGCCGCATTCGCGCTGTACGGCTTCGCGAAAGGCGACCAGCGGGCTTTGCGAACTGCCAGCGAGATTGTGGAGGCCATACTCTCCTGCGGTATCGTTATTCAGGTCCTGAAACACGCCACAGGCAGGGAAAGCCCGTTCGTGTCCACCGTCCCGGGAGGGCGATGGGATCTCCTCCCGAACCAGATCGAGTATCATAAACATGTCCCGCGCTACGATGCGTATCCGTCGGGCCACATAGCAACGACGCTGGCGACGGTCACCGTGGTGGCGGAGAACTATCCGGAATGGAAGTGGGTGCGCCCGGTCGGCTATGCCATTGCTGCAGGTGTCGCCATCGGCATGGGCAACACCGGAATTCACTGGTACAGCGACTACCCGCTTGGTCTGGCGATAGGCTACATGTTCGGAATGCTGGCCGCGCATCCTGAGGGGTTACCCGCCGAACAGGAGGAGAGTGCACAACAGGTGACGGTCGGACCGGCCGTCTCGCCATACGGAGTGGGTGTCGGCGTTACAATACTTCTCAACCTGCATCAGCCATGCGCGCAGTGAGGGTGTTTATACATTTTGCAGGAGCGCTTCTTCCTGCTCTCGCTGGTTACCAGGCGGCGGCGCAGGAACAGCTTCCTGAACCCGATGAGTTCTTTCAGGTCCCCCCGGTACTCCCCGTTCAGGTTGACTCCGCTGTTGGCCTTACAGCTCTTCACCCGGTCAAATCCGACTCACCGGCCGCGTTTTCCGCCCCTCTCCCCATCCGCTCCGACCGTCCCTCGTGGCACGATGCAATCACCAACCTTCCGGGGGATTGGGCTTCCGCGGGAGAAATGACAGTCTCCCCTGCAAACCTTCCGGCGATTGCCGGGATCGCGGCCCTGACCGGCGCGTTGATCATGACCGACCGCGAAACCTTCGCGTTCTCTCAGCACACGGTGGAAACATCTCCCTTTGTGAGGTATGCCAGCGACGCAGTGGTGACCGTCGGCGAGGGATCAACACACCTCGGCATCGCAGCGGCATTTGCGGCGTATGGATTTATTGCCGATGACAGCCGCGCGTTACGCACAGCCAGCCAGACAGTGGAAGCGCTCCTGGCCGCAGGAATCACCGTCCAGGTGCTGAAGCGCATCAGTGGACGTGAGAGTCCCGCCGAGGCTTCATCCCCTCGGGGAACGTGGCACCCCTTCCCGAACCTGAGGGCCTATCAGAAAAATCAGCCCAGGTACTATGCTTTCCCTTCGGGGCACATCGCCACGACCATGGCCACGTTGACGGTCATCGCGGAAAACTATCCGGAGCAGGCCTGGATCAGGCCCGTGGGATATGCGCTGGTTGCCGGGCTGGGCATCAGCCTGGTCAATGTTCGGTATCACTGGTACAGCGATCTCCCGCTGGGGATCGTTCTGGGCTATACATTCGGTGTGCTGGCCTCCCGCAGGGGGGAAGCGGAGGACTGCACGACAACAGCCGGGGTGAGAATGATGATGCTTCCCTCCATTCAGGAAGGCGGCGGAGGGATGACCCTGGCGCTCGTGTTTTGAGCTCGCTCCGGGCCGATTGCTCTTTTCCACTCATAATCCAGAAAGGATCATATCGCATGAACTGGCGCCTGATGTTTGTGCTCGGGACCGGCGTGCTCATGCTGGTGCCGGCAGGGTGCAGCAAGCAGCAGGGAGGGGGTGAGCACAGCGAGCTCCTGGGTCAGGGGACAGGATCGGTGGCAGGATTGCACTGGTCGGTGCCGAAGCGGTGGGAGGCCCAGGGCCAGCGTCCGATGCGCGCTGCCACCTATACGGCCCCCCCGGCTGGAGGCGACCCGGAAGCGGGTGAATGCGCGGTGTTCTATTTCGGAAATGACCAGGGGGGAAGCATCGAGGCAAACATCGACCGCTGGGTCGGCCAGTTCGAACACGCGGCGGGCGTGGACCGCGGCACGAAAGAAGTCAACGGCATGAAAGTGACGACCGTGAAAATTGCCGGCTCGTATCTCGCGCCGAGTGGTCCGATGATGATGCCATCGGGGAAGAAAGACAATTACCGGCTCGTGGGGGCAATTGTTGAAGGACCGCAGGGTTCGGTCTTCTTTAAATTCACCGGTCCGGAAAAGACGGTTGCTTCCTCGGCGGGCGAATTCGACGCGCTGGTGGAATCGCTGAGCAAGCAATAGCCTGGCATCTTCACCGCTAAGCGGTGCGGCCGTCCCCGCCTATTCCTGGCCGGCGGCCTCCTGCATCTGCTCGGCCATTCTGAGATCCAGCTCGGTAACTCCCCCCGCATCGTGCGTGGCCAGATCCACCACAACCCGGTTGTAGACGTTGGACCAGTCGGGGTGGTGATTCATCGATTCCGCCACCGGGGCTATCCGGCTCATGAACCCGAAGGCCTGTGCGAAGTTCTCGAACTGGAATTCCTTGTGGAGCCGGCCCCGGTCATACGACCAGCCCGGGAGCGCGCCGAGCTTCCGTGTGATCTCTGAGTCCTGGAGACGCTGCGGTCTGGTCATGGTGCTCCTTTCCTTGTGTGAGAGTTCCGTGCCATGATACCCAAGCAGAAAAGATCCCCATTCATTGAAACCAATTCCCGGGAACAGAGTTCCGCCCCGCAGGTTGATTCTCGGGCGACAAGTCCTTACCATGCTGGGAAATGACCATCGCCGGAGGGACCATGGCCGAAGAAGCGCTGAAGACAGAAACAACGGAAAAGAAGTGGATCAACAACGTTGCGACGATCTCCAGCGCGCTGATCGCGCTGGGGACTCTCTTGAATTGGTTCTTCGGGAAGCAGAACTCTTTTCCCCACTGGTTCTTCTATATTCTGACCTTCCTGATCGTCGTTATCCTCTACAAATACTTCGAGGAAACGATCCGGCGCTACATCCAGGTGTGGGCGCTCAAGAGCTATCTCCGGGAGGCGCATTTCCACCTTGTGGACTCCCTCCAGCGATTCAGCGAGCTGGTCACGCAGCGGAGCGACGACTCGATCGTGCGGGTGCTGGAAACCATCTCGGGCCGGGTGGGCCAGGAAATTGTCGACAAGGATCTCTTCGCCTACGCTGACCAGCTGATTGCCAATGTCTTTCTGAAGCTGTCCGATTCCGGCAGGAACATCACCGTGGGGGAGTTCAAGGGCATCATCAGCGACATGAGTACGCTGATCAAGTTCTGCACGCACTTCTATTTCAAGAAACCGCTGCATGTGCGCGAGGTGGTCGACCTGACGCGGGACGAGATGAAGAACCTGGAGCTGGCGCGTGAGAATTTCGCAGACTTTGTGCGGCGCTACCAGGTCTTCTACGACGAAGTGAATGCCAAACTCGGGTCCACGGCCCGGGGGCATTTCGAGATCCCCAAGCCCTTGTCGTATGGAGTCTGATCAGACCGGGCAGCGATAAGGAGGTTCCCGTGGTCCAGGGGCTCGAGGTGTTCCCCACGGCTGCCGCGCTCGCCCGCGGGGCGGCCGAACGGGTTGCGGTTGTTCTGGACGGCGCGCTGCAGGCCGGCGGGAATGCTTCTCTCGCACTTTCCGGCGGCTCCACTCCCAGGTCTCTGTATGAGCTCCTTTCGGAACCCCCTTGCAGGGACAGGATCGACTGGACGCGTCTCCACATTTTCTGGGGGGACGAGCGCTGTGTGCCACCCGAGTCCGCCGAGAGCAATTACCGGATGGCCCAGCAAACGCTCCTGCGCCATGTAAAGATCCCGCCGCACCATGTGCACCGCATGCGAGGCGAACTTCCTCCTGCCGGCGCCGCCCGGGCCTACGAGCGGGAACTGCGATCAGCGCTCGGCGCCGGGCCGGACGAGATCCCCAGGCTCTCGCTCGTCCTCCTCGGGCTGGGTGAGGACGGCCACACGGCTTCCCTGTTCCCGAACACCCCCGTCCTCGATGAACGGCGCCGTCTCATTGCCGAGGTCTTCGTGGAAAGGCTCGCGGCGTCGCGCATCACCATGACGTTCCCGCTTCTCAACAACGCCCGGACCGTGATGTTCCTGGTCTCCGGCGGATCCAAGGCCGCGATTCTCAGGTCCGTGCTCCAGGAACACCGTCCCGCCCTGCCCGCAACCGGCGTCTCGCCACAGGCGGGGGAGCTCTTCTGGTACCTTGATCGCGACGCGGCCTCTCACCTCACTGAACGGGAGATCCCATGATCCTTGCAGGTGACGTCGGCGGCACAAAGACGAATCTCGCCTATTACAGGAGCGAGGGGGGTATTCTCATCCCTGTGCTGTTAAAAAGCTATCTGAGCCAGCAATTCTCCTCGCTGCACGAGGTGCTCTATGCTCTCCGCCGCGAACATCCGGCCGATATCACGGCGGCTGCCTTCGGCATTGCCGGACCGATCGCCAACGGAAGGAGCAAACTCACCAACCTTGGCTGGGAGATCGTCGCAAGCGAAATCCGCGACGATCTGAAGATCGGGACGGTGGGGCTCCTGAACGACCTTGAGGCGACGGCCTACGGCACGCTTCACCTGGCCTGCGATGAGAAAGTCGTGCTCAAGGAGGGGGCTGCGCAGGAACACGCGGCGATCGCGGTCATCGCGGCGGGCACGGGTCTCGGCGAAGGGGCCCTGGTCTGGGACGGCCGGCAGTACCGGGCCATGCCCTCCGAGGGAGGCCACGCCGATTTCTCCGCGCGCAACGATCTGGAAGCTGAGCTGCTGAAGTTCCTCCTGAAGCGGTACGAACATATCAGCTGGGAACGGCTGCTGTCCGGCCCCGGCATCTACACCCTGTATGAATTCCTGCGCGGGCGGTCCGGACATCCGGAACCAATGTGGCTGAAGGATCAGATCGCCGCCGGAGATCCGACCGCCGCGGTGTCGCAGGCAGGCATGGAAGAGAAAGACCCGGTCTGCTCGAATGTGCTCGACCTGTTTGTCTCGCTCTATGGGGCCGAAGCGGGAAATGTCGCGCTGAAGTTTCTGGGCACCGGCGGCGTGTTCGTTGGAGGAGGTATCGCGCCGAAAATCATGGCCAGGATGCAGTCCGGCGCATTTCTCGAAGCGTTCACCGCAAAAGGGAGGTTCCGCGACCTGCTCAGCCGCATTCCTGTCGCGGTGATCGCCAACGACCGCATCGCCCTCGCAGGCGCGGCGCACTTCGCCCAGATGCTGGCGCGGGAGTGAGCCCGATGCCCGTCCTTGCGGCAATCGATGTCGGCTCCAACGCGCTCCGCCTGGCCATCGGAGAGACCGATGTCCAGCACAGGATCACGCTGGTGGAAAGCATCCGGGAACCCGTGCGCCTTGGAAAAGATGTCTTCACGCAGGGCGCTCTGAAGGAAGAGACCATCGAAGCCTCCGTCACCGCCTTCCATCGCTTTCGCGAGGCGATCACGCTGCACGGCGCGGGACGCGTCCGTGCCGTGGCGACGAGCGCGACACGGGAGTCGACGAACCGCGAGCTGTTTCTGGACCGGATCGCCGGCGCCACGGGCATCGAGATCGAAATCATCGGGCCGGAGGAGGAGGCGCGACTCATCTACCTTGCGGTGGCCGACAAAGTCAACCTCAAGAACAAGTCCGCCATGCTCATCGATATCGGAGGCGGGAGCACGGAGATCAGCGTGGTCTCGAACGGCACTATCCAGATGACGGAGAGCTTCAGGCTCGGCGCTGTCCGGCTCCTCCAGGTGCTCGAAGAGAAGAAGCACGGCGAGGCCCGGTTTCACGTGCTGCTCGACGAGTACATGGGAGCGGTGCGCAAGCGGATCGTCCGCGACCTGGGCATCCGCACGTTCGACCTGTGCGTTGGCACCGGCGGGAACATCGAGACCCTGGGTGACCTCCGCCGGGGCCTGCTGACCAGGGACCGCGATACCTCGCTGCCTGCCGAGGATCTGGACGCGCTGATCAAGATCCTTCAGGCGAAATCGTACGAACAGCGCGTCCAGGAGCTGGGACTCAGGCCTGACAGGGCTGACGTCATCGTGCCGGCCGCTCTGGTCCTCCGCACGATCCTGCGCGCGGCGAAGATCGGGGAGATCGTCATTCCCGGAGTGGGCCTCAAAGACGGCCTCCTCCTCGACATGGTGGAGGAGATGTACGGCGGCAGGCGCGTGCTCCACCGCGACCAGATCGTCGCGTCCGCCCTGGAGCTCGGACGGCGATACCAGTTCGACGAACAGCACGGTACGGCCGTCGCCCGCTATGCCCTGCAGCTGTTCGAGCAGACCCGCATGCTCCACAATCTCGGCATCGAGCACCGGCTCATCCTCGAGGTCGCAGCCCTTCTTCATGATATCGGGATGTTTATCAACGGCACCGATCACCACAAGCACACCTATTATGTCCTGTCCGGCTCCCCTCTGGTGGGACTCTCGCAGTCTCAGATGATGCTCATCGCGAACGTGGCGCGCTACCACCGCAAATCGCTGCCGAAGGTGCAGCACGACGGATACCGCATGCTCCCGGCAAAGGACCGCGTGGTCGTCTCGAAGCTCGCTGCCATCCTCCGCCTGGCCGATGCGATGGACAATGAACACGCCTCGAAAGTGACCGACCTGGCCGTGGACTTCAAGAAGCCGAAGCTTTCGATCAGGCTTTCAGGGGAGGGAGACATGCTGCTTGAGAAGTGGGCGCTGCTCAAGAAGGCGGAGCTCTTCGAAGAGGTGTTCAATGTCAAGATCACGATCGAGGAGTAAGCCGAAACCCCCGGCGCTTGCCGCGCCAAGGGCACCAAAGGCGCCAACGGCACCCTCGGTGCCCTCGGCGTTGCTTGCTGCCGCGCTCGAGCAGCGCTCGCGTGCTTTCCTCAGGAGGCTCCTCGGACTGGGCACCCGCCGCAGCCCGGAGGCCGTGCACGACCTTCGCGTGGCAGCGCGCCGGCTCATGGCGGTGATCGACCTGATCGGAGGGGCACTTGACGACCGCGAGCTCGGAAGACTCCGTAGACGTCTCAAACGCCTGCTGAAGGACTTCAACATCTTTCGCGACCTGGAAATCCAGCGCGGAGCGATGGGCGGACTCGCCGCGCGGTTTGCCGTTCTCCGCCCGCTCGCACGGGCGCTGCGATCCCGGGAGCGGACGCTGCTTCCCCGGGCCGTCCGCCGCGCAGCCCGGTTTGACCGCGCGGCGCTCGAACAGACCGTTGCCGGTGCCATCGCATCACTGAGCGCCATGGCCCGGTGGCCCAACGGTGAGGCCGCACTCCTGGAAAATGCGCGTGCTGCCCACGCAGCCTCGTACGCCGCGCTCCTGAGGATGCGCACCCTCGTCAACAAGAACAGACCGCGGTCGCTCCACCGGCTGAGGATCACCCTGAAAAAGAACCGGTACGCCGCCGAGATCCTGCTCCCCTATCTGACCGGACTCCGCCCGCGGCATCTGAAGTCCATGAACGCCTTGCAGACCGCTTTCGGCGCCGTGCAGGACCAGGTGGTCGTGATGCGCTGCGTGAGGCAGTACATGCGGACCGGAGACCCGGGAGGCGCCATGCTCCCCGTGCTCGAAGTCCTGAACTCCGGGCGCACGGGGCTGATCGACCGGGCCCTCTCCGCCGTCCCGGCTATCGACGAGTTCTGGGGAAGCCCTCCGTTTCGTTGATTTTCCCCCCCGGCTTCGCTACATTACAAATTCGGGTTTTTCCCTGCCACCCCCCTGGAGGATCAATGCCGTACGATATCAAGGCCGTGAACGAGAAAATCCAGCAGGAAAGCGCATTTATCGACCTGCTGCTTCTGGAGATCGGAAAGGTGATCGTGGGCCAGAAACAAATGGTGGAACGGCTTCTGGTCGGACTCCTGGCCAACGGCCATATCCTCTTGGAAGGCGTCCCCGGCCTCGCCAAGACGCTGGCTATCAAAACGCTCGCGGCCTCGGTACAGGCAAAGTTCCAGCGGATCCAGTTCACCCCTGACCTTCTTCCCGCCGATCTCATCGGCACCATGATCTACAACCAGAAAGACGGCACGTTTCAGACGAAAAAGGGGCCGGTCTTCGCAAACTTCATCCTCGCCGACGAGATCAACCGGTCGCCAGCGAAGGTCCAGAGCGCTCTGCTCGAAGCAATGCAGGAACGGCAGGTGACGATCGGCGAGCAGACGTTCAAGCTGCCGGAGCCGTTTCTCGTCCTCGCTACGCAGAACCCGATCGAACAGGAGGGAACCTATCCGCTGCCCGAGGCACAGGTCGACCGCTTCATGCTGAAAGTGAAGATCGACTATCCCACGAAGGACGAAGAACTCCTGATCATGCGGTCGAACGTCAACGATACCATTCCCCAGGTGCGAGGCGTCGTGAGCGCCGCCGACATCGTCCGGGCCCGGTCCGTGATCCATGAGATCTACATGGATGAGAAGATCGAACGGTACATCCTCGACATCGTCTTTGCGACACGGAATCCGAAGCAATATGCGCTCGGCAACCTCGCCCAGCTGATCAGCTACGGCGCCTCGCCGCGCGCCTCCATCGCTCTCGCCCTGGGAGCAAAGGCCTTAGCCTTCATCAAGCGGCGGGGCTACGTGGTGCCCGAAGACATCCGCGCCATCAGCCTGGATGTCCTTCGCCACAGGATTGCCGTGACCTACGAGGCGGAAGCCGAGGAGGTGACGGCTGAACAGGTCGTGCAGGAGGTATTGAACAAGATCGAAGTGCCATAGGGAAAGAGGGGCTGGAGAAGCTCTGGCGCGGCGGTAAGGAGATATGCGTGCGTTAAACTCGCACCTGCCCGCGGGCGTCAAACCCTCCTAAAGCTTAAGAGGGCTGATCCCGGCGCTGCGCGCTGCACACGGCCCGGAAATATCCCTTGCGCAGTCCGGTGCAGGGCACCGTCGTACGCATATCCCCTGAAGGAGTCCGGCGCGAGACAGGCGCCCGTTATGGAAACCCGCGAACTGCTAAAGAAGGTCCGACAGGTCGAGATCAAGACCCGTGGCCTTGTTAACCAGATCTTCTCCGGAGAGTACCACTCGGTGTTCAAGGGCCGGGGCATGGAATTTTCCGAGGTGCGGGAATACCAGTTCGGCGACGACATCCGCTCGATCGACTGGAACGTCTCTGCCCGGCTGGACCGGCCGTTCGTCAAAGTGTTTGAGGAAGAGCGCGAACTCACCGTGATGCTCCTCGTGGACCTCAGCGGCTCCGGGGAGTTCGGCTCGGCGGCCCAGATGAAAAACGAAGTGGCGGCGGAAATCTGCGCCGTGCTCGCTTTTTCGGCGATCAAGAACAACGACAAAGTCGGCCTGATCATGTTCACCGACCGCATCGAGAAATTTGTTCCCCCGAAGAAGGGCCGCGCGCATATCCTCCGGATCATCCGCGAGCTGATCTCACCGCAGATCGGGGGCACGGGCACCAGCATCCGCGGCGCGCTCGAGTACTTCAATCATGTGAGCAAGAAAAAGACCATCGCCTTCCTGATATCGGATTTCATCGACCAGGGCTATGACACTATCCTGAACATCGTTGCACGCAAGCACGACGTGATCGCCGTCCAGATCACCGATCCCCGCGAGGAGTCGCTGCCCGATGCCGGGCCGCTGTTCCTCAGGGACGCGGAGACCGGCGAACGGCGGTGGGTCGATACAGGCAGCACGGCCGTCCGGACGCAGTTCCTGAGGTACTGGGAACGGCGCCGGGCCGAGCGGAAGAGTGTGCTTTTGCGGGCGCATGTCGACACGATTCCAATCCGCATGGACCGTCCATACATCAAGCCCATCGTCGATTTCTTCAGACTGCGGGAGAGACGCCTGTGACTGCCGGGTCTGCCGCTCTCGCCATGCTCATTATGACTGCCGGCGTGACCCGTGCCGCACCGCTGGCGGACAGCCTCACCGCGCGCGCGTGGGTTGACTCCTCGCACTACACGGTGGGCGACCCGATCACCGTGCACATCGTGATTGCACATCCGCGCGGGGCCGTCGTCCAGCCGCCCGCAGGCGATTCGCTCGGTTCCTTCGTGGTTCTGCAACGGATGCCGGTGACCCCTGCGGGCGACACGACCGCCTCAACGGGCGTCGTGGTCGCCTACTATGGCTCGGGGACTGCGACCATCCCGCCCGCCTTCATCCCATATGCATTCCCCGGCGACACCGCCGGCCGCATCGCCCGAACCAACCCCATCACGGTGACCGTGCACACGCTGGCCGTGGATACGAGCAAGGAGTACCGGGACCTGAAGGCGCCGCTATCAATTCCGATGTCACTCGCCGAGCTGCTGGTCTATGGGGCCGTGACGGCCGCCGCCGCTGCGCTGGCGTGGGCTGCCTACCGGTATTGGAAGCGAAGAAAACTCAGGCCTGCAGGAGAGCCACTCCCAGCCCCCTCGAGACCGGCCCATGTCCTTGCCCTCGAAGAACTCGGGGCGCTCCAGCAGCAGAAGCTCTGGCAGCGCGGGTTGATCAAGGAATACTATTCAGGGGTAACGGAAATCGTCCGAAGGTATTTCGAACGGCGTTTTGAGGTCCGCGCTCTGGAGGAGACCACCGGAGAGATTCTCGACGCCCTTCGCGGCGCGGGCATCCCTGCAGGGACGATGGCTGTCACTACCCGCATGCTGCAGCTTGCCGATCTCGTCAAGTTTGCCAAATTCCAGCCCGGCATCACCGAGCATGAGGAGGTGCTTGCCCTGGCGCGCTCGGTCGTCGAGCAGACAAAACCCGCCGCTGTGCCGCATGTTCCGGCGGCGGCCGAGACAGGCGCCCATGTGGAATCCTGACATCACGTTTGCCAGCCCGATGTTCCTGTATGGCCTGCTCGCCATTCCGCTGCTGGTGTATTGGTACATCCGGCGGTACCGTGAACAGGCGGCGGACCTCCGCTATTCGACGCTGGCCCCGTTTGCCGGGATGAAGCCGACCCTCCGCGAACGGCTGCGCCACCTCCCGTTCGGCCTCCGCATGGCCGTTGTCGCGCTGCTCATCGTCGCACTGGCCCGCCCCCAGACGTCATCCTCGGGCCAGAATGTCTATACCGAAGGGATCGATATCGCGATGCTGCTCGATATCTCGGGAAGTATGCTTGCGGAAGACTTCTCGCCCAACCGTATCGAAGCGGCAAAGGCCGTGGCGCAGGACTTCATCGACGGCCGCAGCCACGACCGCATCGGACTCGTGATCTTCGCCGGGCAGAGCTTCACACAGTGTCCGATGACACTCGATTACCGCGTGTTGAAGAACCTGCTCCGCCAGGTGCGCCCCGGGATGGTCGAAGACGGAACGGCCATCGGGATGGCCATCGCCCAGGGAGTCAACAGGCTCAAAGACAGCAAGGCGCGGAGCCGGGTGATGATCCTCCTTACTGACGGCGTCAACAACAGGGGGGAAATCGACCCGATCACCGCCTCGCAGATCGCGCAGTCATTCGGCATACGCATGTATACGATCGGGGTGGGAACGATCGGCGAAGCCCCGTACCCGGTCCAGACGCCGTTCGGCATCCGGTACCAGAACATGCCGGTCGATGTGGACGAGAAAACGCTGGAGCAGATCGCCACAATGACCGGGGGGGAATACTTCCGGGCCACCAACAACCGGGCCCTCAAGGAGATTTATGCTCAGATTGACTCCATGGAGAAGACACGTATCGAGGTTCGTGCCTACCGGTCATACACGGAGCTGTTCTACACCTGGGCGGGACTGGGGCTGCTGATGCTCCTGGTCGAATTCACGGTCCGCGGAACGGTCTTGAGGAAATTGCCCTGATGATCCGCTTCGTACACCCCGAATACCTGTACGGGCTGGCCCTCGTGCCGCTGATGGTCGTGCTGTACCTGACCTTCGTCCGGCTCCGGACCAACGCCGTCAAGAGATTCGCCTCCCCGGAGCTCTTCGCACGGCTCGCGGAGCGGGCGAGCGGGGCGAGACGCCTCCTGAAGTTCGTCCTTCTGTGCGGTGCGGTTGGGTTCCTCATGGTCGCCCTGGCCAATCCGCAGATCGGGACAAGACTCCAGGAAGTGAAACAGGAGGGTGTGGACCTGTTCATTGCGCTTGACGTCTCCCTGAGCATGAAGGCCGAGGACATCAAGCCGAATCGCCTCGAGAAGGCGAAACTGGAGATCCGAAACCTCATCAACCGTCTGGCCGGGGACCGGATCGGCATGATTGTCTTTGCGGGTGAGGCGTTCATTCAGTTCCCGCTCACGACGGACTACAGCGCTGCAAACCTCTTCCTCGACGTGGTGGATGTCGATGCCGTCCCTGTCCCCGGCACCGCGATCGGAGCCGCAATCGAACGGGCGATGGAATCGTTCGATTTCAAGGAGCAGACCTCTAAAGTTGTGGTTGTCATCACCGACGGGGAGAACACCGAAGGAGATGCGCTCGAGGCCGCGCGCGAGGCCTCGGCCAAGGGAATCCTGCTCTACACGGTCGGCATGGGCTCCCCCACGGGCGCCCCTATTCCGGTCTACAACAGCTCCGGCCTGCAGGTGGACTTCAAGCGGGACCGACTGGGAAGTGTTGTGGTGTCGAAACTGGATGAGACCTCGCTGACGCGGATCGCCGAGATCGGGAATGGCAAGTACTTCCGGGGGACAGCCAACCAGGACGAACTGGACGAGATCTATAAGAACATCAACGCCCTGCAGAAGAGGGAGTTCGGCGTCAGGCAATTCACGGACTATGAAGACCGGTTTCAGTATTTCCTGGTGCCCGTGATTGTGCTCATGGTGCTTGAAATCCTGATATCGGAAAAACGCCCTCGCTGGCTGGCGCACTGGAACCCGCTCAGGCGTCGGGAGGAGGAGATCGCATGATGAGGAAATGGTGGATGGTGACTGCTCTCATACTGGCCGTCCAGTCGGCGCCCGCGCAGTCTGTCCGCTCGTTGGTCAACGGAGGGAACGACCTCTATCTGGACCGCAAGTTCGCCGATGCGGAGGTGAACTACCGGAAAGCGCTCGAGAAAGAGAAGGACCTGGTGCAGGGGCATTTCAACCTCGGCAACGCTCTCGCTAAACAGGGGAAGAACGAGGAAGCGGCGAAGGAATTCGACCTGGCGCTGCAAAAGGCGGAACAACGGGACACCAAAGCCTACGCCTGGTATAATATCGGCAACACGCATATGGCCGACCAGCGCTACGAAGACGCCGTGCGTTCGTACGTCGATGCCCTGAAACTCAATCCCCGCGACGAGGAAGCCAAGTACAACCTTTCGTACGCGCTGGAAAAACTTCGACAGCAGCAGCAACAACAGCAACAGAACAAGAACGACAAGAACAAGAACGACAAGAACAAGAACGACAAAAAGAAGAACGACAAGAATAAGCAGGACAATCAGAAACAGAACCAGGATCAAAACAAAGATAAAAATCAGGATAAGAATCAGGACAAAAACAAGCAGAACCCGCCGGATCAGCAGAACCAGGCTCAGAACCGACAGCAGCAACAGGACAAGAGGATGTCGCGGGCGGATGCGGAGCGGATTCTGGAGGTACTGAAGAACAGCGAGAAGGACGTGCAGAAGAAGCTGCGGGCCCGGCCTGCCGGGCAGGCAAAGACAGACAAGGACTGGTAACAACACATGGCTGGCTTCCATAGGCTACGATACGCCCTGGCGTTCCTCGTCCTGACGGGGACGTTTCGGGCGGCGGCACAGGATCCCTCGTTCCAGGCATCGGTCGACCGGAACCCGGTGGGGGTCGGTGAGGAATTGACCATCTCCTTCACCCTCGCCAATGCCGGCACCGGTGGGGGGAAGAATTTCAAGCTTCCCGACCTAAGCCGATTCCGCACCCTGTCCGGCCCTAACCAGTCGACGAGCATGCAGTTCATGAACGGGGCCATGTCATCGTCGGTGACGTACAGCTGCATGGTGCAGGCCAGAGATGCAGGGAAGTATTCCATCGGGCCGGCAACGATCGATGTCGGTGGCAAAACCCTCCGGACAAATCCTATTGTCCTCGACGTGGTGAAGAACCCCCAGCGGGCGCAGCAATCCGCGCCTGACAATGCGGGCGGACAGATTGCTGAGAATGTGTTCCTCCGGGCTATCGTCAGCAAGACGCACGTGATGCAGGGGGAACAGATCAATCTTTCCTTTAAGCTCTACACCCGGCTCACGGTGATGAACTATGCAGTCGAGAAAACACCCACCATGACCGGATTCTGGGGGGAGGATGTGGAGACCCCGAAAGATGTCCAGCTGAGCACGGAAACGGTCAACGGCAAACAGTACCGGGTGGGAATCATCAAGCGGACCGCCCTCTTCCCAACGCAGTCGGGCTCACTGGAGATCAGTCCTATGACTCTCCAGACCCAGATTCAAATGCCGGCCCCACGGTCGGTCGATCCCTTTGACGCCTTTTTCCGTGATCCCTTCGGCCGGACAACGAACTACGCAGCCCGCAGCGAGCCTGTGAAGGTGATGGTCGATCCCCTCCCCGGAGGCGCCCCTCCGGATTTCAAGGGGGCCGTGGGGCAGTTCGCGATGTCCACCTCCGTAGACAAGAAGACCACCCGGACCAACGAACCGGTTTCCCTGAAGGTCACCGTGTCAGGGACGGGAAACATCAAGCTCCTTGAAGCCCCGGCTCTGGAGCTTCCCGCCGACTTCGAGCAGTACAGCCCCAAGGTCCAGGAAATCATCAACCGGCAGGGGGAGCGGATCACCGGCAGCAAGGTGTTCGAGTACCTCCTCATCCCGCGGTACCCCGGGATGAAAGTCATCAAACCCGTAACCTTTTCATACTTTGACCTGAACCGGCGGGAGTATATCAGGCTCCGCTCACCGGAGATCGAGCTGAACGTCGAACAGGGAACCGCCCCCGCGGTCCCGCTTGTGGCCGGAGGGGGAAGGGAAGACGTCCGCCTGCTGAACCAGGATATCCGCTTCATCAAGGTACGGCCGGCGGCGTTTGTACGGCAGGGGGAGTATCTGTACAACAGCAGTGGTTTCGTCCTGCTGCTCCTGCTTCCGCTTGCCGGTGCCGCGGGAGCCTATGTCTATGCCAGCAACAGACGCGCGGCACTCTCCGACGTTGCGGGATACCGAAACCGGCGCGCCATCGGAGAGGCGCGTAAACGCCTCAAGACGGGGGAACGGCTGCTGCGGGAGACCGGTGCGAAAGCCGGCGGCGCCTCAAAGTCCGCTCCGAGATTTTTCTCGGAGACCGCAGGCGCCCTCTGGCAGTACCTTGGGGACAAGCTCGGCATTCCCCAGGCGGAGTTTTCGGTCGAGCGGGCCGCCGGGGCCCTCGCCGATGCCGGTACCCCTGCGCCTCTCGTACAGGCGCTTCGCACGCTCCTCGAGACATGTGACATGGCGAGATTCGCACCGACCAGCGTGGACCGGCCGGCCATGCAGCGGGCATACGAGGAAGCCAGCCGCATCATCGTGGAACTTGAACGGACGCTCAACGCGCAATGAACAGAGTCCTCCTGGCAGTTCTCCTCTGTCTCCCGGCTGCGCTCAGCGCGCAGGCTCCGGAACAACTGTTTGCGGAAGGCAACCAGGCGTACCAGCAGGGCGATCTGGGAAAGGCCCTCGGGCTGTACGAATCCATCCTCCACAATGGGTATGTCGCGGGCGATCTGTATTACAATCTGGGCAACGCCTATTACCGGTCAGGAAATATCGCGCGGGCCATCCTGAACTATGAGCGCGCCCGCCGCCTGATGCCCGATGATGAGGACCTCCGCCACAATCTCCAGCTGGCCGGAACGATGATCACCGACAAGATCGAACCGGCCCCCCGCCTGTTCCTGTGGGATTGGTGGCAGGGACTGAAAGATTCCTTCTCGCTCCTGACGATCACGTGGATTTGCTACGGGTGTTTCGTCCTGTTCCTCGGTGCCTTCTGTGTCGTCCTCCTCGGACGCACGTACCTGCTGCGCACTGCCGGACTATGGTGCGCAGGTGTTGCTGTCCTGCTCCTGGCATGCACCCTTCTCCTGATGTATGTCCGGGTGGCCGAGCTGCACCGCACCGACGAGGCCGTGGTGATGACAGGGGTCGTCACCGTGAAAAACTCCCCCGATGAGAAGAGCAGCGATGCCTTTGTCCTTCATGCGGGGATCAGGGTGCAGCTGATCGACCGCGTCGGATCCTGGGTCAAGATCCATATCGCCGACGGAAAGGTGGGATGGATACAGGAGAACGGGGTGGAGAGGATTTGAATTTTTTGCCTGTTTTCCGTGTTATACTACGAAGACGAATAGGTGCCGCCTATTTCCTGAAGTTCCAGGAGGAAAGGGCGTACCGCGAGTCGACCAGCGATGTGATGCGCGCGGGGGGAATATCCACTGTTTCTTCCCCGGCGCCCCATGCGTGGGCAATTGCGCGCTTGACACTGGCAGCCGGCAATCCGAGATTTCGCACGAACTCTTCATGGGGACGGCCCTTCCGGTATTCCGGCCGCCTTGCGGGCATGGGCAGCAGCCTCCCGATCTGCGGGAGATCAAGATCCAGCAGGATCACACCATGGAACAGGAGGTGCGAAGTGCCCCGGCGCTGGCCGCTTCCCGCGACCTTCCATCTGTCAAATGTCAGGTCCGTCCCGCCGTTCACCCCGAGTGGGGCCTGCGGAGGGAGGAGAGACGCAATCGCACCACGGAGCCTTTGCATGACAAACCGGTTGGTGCCGGTGATCGTCTCCAGCGCGCTGTGCATTGCTATCGGCAGCACCAGCGCGTAGTCCAGACAGCCCGGTCCCTGGAGGACGGTTCCCCCGCCGGTGAAACGGCGCAGAATCGGAACGCCTTCCTCCTTGCATCGGTCAACATATGCCTCCTCGGCAACGCTTCCTGAGTAGCCCACCACGACGAACGACGTCCGGGGCTCCCAGAACCGCAGGATGCCGGATGTCCCCCGTTCTTCAGAGAGAGCGAGCATCGCCTCATCACACGCGAGGTTTTCCTCGGGAGTTGGCAGGGTGAGATCAATCAGACGAAACGGCCCGGCCAATCCTCCGGTGAGCGGTCCCGCTTCGTGGGATTCAAAATTCGACCCCGCCGCGTGGGACTCGGAGAGCGGCCTCGTCTTGCGGGACCCCAAGAGCGGTCCCGCGTTGCGGGACTCAAAGAGCGGTCCCGCGTTGCGGGACTCAAAGAGCGAGGGTTCCGGTGTCATCGGCAAACGGCGGCATTAGGTTTTTTTTAAGCAACCAGATACGCAGATGAGGCAACGTGGAAAAGCAACATACTGAACGTACGACACTTCCGCAAGACGGCGGCTTGGACCGCGACCGCTGGCTCGAGGCACTGGAGTTCGTGATCGAGTCGGTCCTGCGCGACCGCGAGAATGCGCAGGTCCCGCTCCTCCTTGAGCGGCTGGTCACGCGCCTCCGCGACTCCGGGATGTCCATTCCCCATACCGTCAGCACCCCGTACATTAACACTATCCCGGTCGAAGACGAACCCCCCTATCCCGGAAACCGCGAGATCGAGCGGAGGATCAAGAGCTATACACGCTGGAATGCCATGGCGATGGTGGTGAAAGCCAACCGGCTCCACAGCGGTCTGGGAGGTCACATTTCCACCTACGCATCCTCGGCGACACTCTACGAGGTGGCGTTCAATCATTTCTTCGTCGGGGGAGACAACGGCCGCCAGGCCGACATGGTCTATTTCCAGGGGCATGGGGTCCCCGGAATCTATGCGCGCGCCTTCCTCGAAGGACGCATCGATGCCGATCACCTTCACAATTTCCGGCAAGAGCTGGCCGAGGGAGGCGGGCTGTCCTCCTATCCCCATCCCTATCTCATGCCGGATTTCTGGCAGTTCCCGACCGTGTCCATGGGACTCGGACCCATCATGTCCATTTACCAGGCGCGCTTCAACCGCTACCTCCGCGCGCGAGGCCTGACGGAGGGCGACGAACCCAGAGTGTGGGCGTTCCTGGGAGATGGAGAGATGGACGAACCGGAAAGCCAGGGTGCGGTGACGGTGGCCGGCCGCGAGCATCTTGACAACCTGATCTGGGTAGTCAACTGCAACCTCCAGCGTCTCGACGGACCGGTCCGCGGCAATGGCAAGATCATTCAGGAGCTCGAGATGCTTTTCCACGGCGCCGGTTGGAACGTCATCAAGGTGATCTGGGGGTCGGACTGGGATCCGCTCTTCGCCTCGGACTCCAAGGGCTTGCTGCTCAAGCGGATGGAAGAGGCCGTGGACGGCGACTACCAGAAATACTCAGTGAGCCCCGGGAGTTACACGCGCAAGCACTTCTTCGGCCGTTATCCGGAGCTCTACGATATGGTGAACCATCTCTCGGACGAGCAGATCAGCAAGCTGCTCAGGGGCGGGCACGATCCCAAAAAAGTCCATGCCGCCTACAAGGCGGCCATCGGGCACCGCGGAGAACCGACGGTGATCCTGGCAAAGACCATCAAGGGGTACGGCCTGGGAGAGGCTGGCGAGGGACGGAACGTAACCCACCAGCAGAAGAAACTGAACGAAAAGGAGCTGCGCGAGTTCCGCAGGCGGTTCGACATCCCCATCAGCGACGAAGAGGTCACGGAAACTCCGTTCTACCGTCCTCCCTCCGACAGCCCCGAAACGCTCTACCTCCATGAGCGCCGTAAAGAGCTTGGAGGCTTCCTGCCGCGGCGCAGGGCGTCCACGGAACGGCTGGATATCCCCAGGCTGGCCGCATTCTCCGAGTTCCTTCGCGGGTCGGAACGGTTCGAGGTGTCCACGACAATGGCCTTCGTCAGGATGCTGAGCATGTTGCTCCGGAGCAAGACGATCGGGAAACGCATTGTCCCCATCATCCCCGACGAGGCGCGCACGTTCGGCATGGACCCCTTGTTCAGGGAGATCGGCATCTACTCGCCGAAAGGGCAGCTGTATGAGCCCGTGGACAAGGAATCGCTGCTCTTCTACAGCGAGAAGAAAGACGGCCAGGTCCTCGAAGAAGGGATCACCGAGTCCGGAGCTATGTCATCCTGGATTGCGGCGGCGACTTCCTACGCGTCTTGGGGAATCCATATGATCCCCTTCTACGTCTACTACTCGATGTTCGGGTTCCAGCGGACCGGAGACCTCATGTGGGCGGCAGGCGACATCAGGGCAAAAGGATTCCTGCTGGGCGGTACGGCCGGCCGTACCACACTGAACGGGGAAGGACTGCAACACGAAGACGGCCACAGCCACCTCCTGGCAAGCACCATTCCCACCCTCCTGACCTATGACCCGGCCTGGGCCTACGAAGTGGCGGTCATCATTCAGGACGGCCTGCGGCGCATGTACGCGGATGGTGAGGAAGTGTTCTACTACCTGACACTCTACAACGAGAACTACAGCATGCCGCCCATGCCTCAGGGGATCGAGGAAGGGATCCTCAAAGGCCTGTACAGGTTCGCCCCCGGTCCAGGCGGGACCAGGTTGAAGGCCCACATCCTGGGGAGCGGTCCCATTCTCCGTTCAGCCCTGGCAGCACAAAAGATCCTGGCTGACCGGTACAATGTCTCCGCCGACGTCTGGAGCGCGACGAGCTACAAGCTGCTCCGTCACGATGCCCTGAAGGCACGCCGCTGGAATATGCTCCATCCGGCGGAACCCCCGCGCAAGTCGTATCTGGAATCCACCGTGGGGAAGGAAAGCGGCGTGTTTGTCGCCGTCTCGGATTACATGAAGATGGTGCCCGACCAGATCGCGCCGTGGATCCCGGGAGGGCTTACGACACTCGGGACCGACGGCTTCGGCAGAAGCGATACCCGCACGCGCCTTCGCCGCTATTTCGAGATTGATACCGAGTCTGTGGTCATTGCCACTCTCTACGCGCTGGCTGAGAAGGGCCAGGTGAAGAAACAGGCGGTCGAGAAGGCGATCAAGGAGCTGGGGGTCGACCCCGAAAAGCCGTATCCGTACATCGTTGTGTGAAACCCCTTCCTCAAGGAGGCAACTGCTCATGGAGGTCAGATTACCCCGTCTCGGCGAAGGAGCGGATTCCGGAACCGTGGCCAGCATCTTTGTCAAGGTAGGCGACAGGGTCAACAAGGACCAGCCCATCCTGGAACTGGAGAGCGAAAAGGCGGTCGCTTCGATTCCATCGCCTGCCGCCGGAACCATCATGGCGATGCACGTCAAGGATGGCGATCTCATAAAAGTCGGGCAGCTGATTTTTACGCTGAACGAAGGTGCTGCCCCCGCCCCGGTGCCCCGTCACGCCCCCGAAGAGATTGAAGTGTCCAGTGAACCGGCGGTGGAACCCGCAGCGGCCGGGGCCGCCGGGGGATCGCCGCCCGCTGCCCGGCATACGGGAGACACCGGCACAACGCTCGCTCCTCAGGAGACCGCGGCGAAACCATCCGACGGAGGCGCAACGCCCGTCGCTTCTCCCACGTTGAGAAAGATGGCCCGGGAACTCGGCATCGATCTCTCCCGTGTCAGGGGAAGCGAACGGGGAGGGCGTATTGTCACCTCAGATGTGCGCCTCTACCTCCAGCGGCTACAGAGGGCAGCAGAGGTGTCCCAGACGGCCGGCGGTGCGGGTGCCCCTCCCACGGCGCAAAAGCCCTCTCCTCAGCGGGTCGATTTTTCGAAATGGGGACACGTCCGCACGGAGCAATTGTCGGTGACCCGGCGCACGATCGCCGGACGCATGGTGGAATCCTGGAATGCGATTCCTCATGTGACGCAGTTCGATGAGGCCGATATCACGGGGCTGACGAAGCTGCGGAAGAAATTCGCGCCACAATACCAGAAGAAGAAAGCCCACCTGAGCATGACCCCCCTTCTGGTCAAGGCGGTGGTAAAGACCCTCCAGGAACATCCCCTCTTCAATGCCAGCATCGATGAAACAGGGACGAACGTGGTGTTCAAGGAGTATTTCCACATCGGCATCGCCGTAGACACCGAACAGGGATTGATCGTCCCGGTCATTCGTGATGCTGACAAGAAGTCGCTCCTTGACCTGGCCGTCGAACTCGCACAGCTGGCCGAGCGCACACGAGAGAGAAAGGTCTCCCTCGAGGAGATGCAAGGGGGGTCGTTTACGATATCCAACCAGGGCGGGATCGGCAGCGGAGTGTTCACCCCGATCATCAACAAGCCCGAAGTGGCGATTCTCGGCGTGGCGCGAAGCTCGGAGGCGATGCTGTTCAGAAAGAAGAAGCTCATGCGGCGCACCGTCCTTCCCCTTAGTCTCTCGTACGACCACCGTCTGATTGACGGCGCCGACGCGGCTAGGTTCATGGTCGATCTGGTGAAGAACATCGAAGGGATGACCGAAAAGGAAATCAAGATCTGACAGCGTCCAGGTGCGGGCCAGGGGAAGGCTCCGGTGGGAACACCTGGAAGCTCGCGGGACCAGGTTCGGCAGAGATCGTCCCGCTGCCCGCATGGGTACTCATACACCCACGCGCTTGCGCTGTTTCCTGAACCCGCAGCCTGATCACTTGACGGCCCGGGAAGCCCCGGATGCAATGCACCCCGGAGGGAGAAGGCGCCGGGCGCCGGGAGATCAGGCATTTCATTGACGACCTGAGAACACCGGATTGGTTGATCGACACCAAGACGACTGCGAAGACGATCAGACGAAACGAAAGGAATCCCGTGAAATCGACGAAGACCGACATCGTGGTGCTGGGAGCAGGGCCGGGAGGTTACACGGCCGCTTTTTACGCCGCGGAGCGCGGCAAAAAAGTCACCATGGTCGAAATGGAAAAGCGCCTGGGGGGGGTCTGCCTGAACCGCGGGTGCATTCCGTCTAAGGCTCTGCTGCACACGGCGAAACTCATAAGCGAGGCCGAGGAATCGGGATTCAGGGGCGTGCATTTCGAAAAACCGACCATCGACTTGAACCAGATGCGCGCATGGAAAGAATCGATCCTGGACAAGCTGGCGCAGGGTGTCTCGACAATCGCCCAGAGGCGCAAGGTGGAGGTGATGGAGGGACGGGGATATTTTGAAGAGGCGAAAACGCTGCGGGTGGAGACAAGCAAGGGGCAGAAGTATCTCACGTTTGACCAGGCTATTATCGCAACCGGATCACGAGCGGCAATGCCGACGGCCTTCGACCTCGGAAACAAGCGGATCATGACGTCGACCGAGGCCCTCGAGATCGATGAGATCCCCCAGAGACTCCTCGTGGTCGGAGGCGGCTACATCGGCATGGAACTGGGCACGGTCTACGCCACGCTGGGCAGCCACATCACGCTGGTCGAAGCCCTCGACACCATCCTGCAGGGAGCCGATCCGGATCTCGTGCGTCCGATCATCAAGTATGCGGAGCGGAAATTCGAAGACGTCAGGGTGAACGCCAGGGTACACAAGATGGCGACCAGCGGGAAGCAGATCAAGGTGACAACCGAATGGAACGGACAGACGAAGGATGAGCTCTTCGATCGCGTGCTGGTTTCGGTGGGACGTGCCCCCAACAGCGCAAACCTGGGGCTCGAGAACACTGGCGTGAAGCTGGACGAGAAAGGATTCATCAAGGTCAATGACCGTCAGGAAACGGATGAACCGCACTTGTACGCAATCGGAGATGTCGCCGGCGGAGTCTTGCTGGCGCATAAGGCATACAAGGAGGCGCGCATCGCTGTGGAGGTGATCATGGGAGAACACAGCGCGTTCGACCACATCGTCATCCCCGCCGTTGTGTTTACCGACCCGGAGCTGGCCTGGTGCGGTGTCACGGAGGCGGAGGCGCGGGAACGCAAACTCACGTTCGAAACCGCAAAATTCCCCTGGTCGGCCTCGGGACGAGCCCTGAGCTTCGACCGGACCGACGGTCTGACAAAACTTATCATCGATCCTCTCACTGAGCGGATTCTGGGGGTGGGCATTGTCGGAGCGGGGGCCGGAGACCTGATCAGCGAGGCCGTTGTGGCGATCGAAATGGGGGCAACAGCCAGGGACCTGGCGGAGTCGGTGCATCCCCACCCGACCCTTTCGGAAACGCTAAGCGAAGCCGCCGAGATGTACTATGGCGTCGCCACGCACGCGCTCACCGCAAAAAAGAAGAGCTGAGACCTTCCCCTGCTTTCGGGAGAGCAGGACACTCACGGCCGGACTTCAGCGCCTGCAGTGTCTGTTCCCGGGGATCCCTCCGGCGAACTACTTTTCGTTCAACGCCTTTTCGACGGCCTGTACGACCTGATCGGAAAGCGGCTGCGTCTTCGGGTCAAACCGCGCAACAATCTTTCCCTCCTTGTTCACGAGGAACTTCTGGAAATTCCAGGTGATGTCCCCCGCAAAATGCGGGTCCGTTTCCTTTGAGGTAAGGAACCGGTAGAGCGCGTGCTGATCCTCCCCCTTCACGGAGATCTTCGAAAACATGTCGAAGGTTACGTCGTATTTCGAGCTGCAGAATTGCTTTATCTCGGCATCGCTTCCCGGCTCCTGTTCGCCGAAATTGTTAGCGGGAAAGCCAAGAATTGCGAACCCCCGGTCCTTGTACCTCCGGTAAAGTGCTTCGAGTCCCTCATACTGCGGTGTGTTGCCGCATTGGGATGCGACGTTGACCATGAGTACGACCTTTCCTCCGTACCGTGATAGAGAGACATCGGTTCCATCGATGCTCTTCATGGTGAAGTCGAGTACGCTCTTGCCGGAAGGCGGCGAAGCTGGAGATGGGGAGGCAACAAGCCCGACGGCCATTGCAGGGAAGAGGAGAAGACGCCGAAGGAATGAAGATGATTTCATTTTATACCCCGTTTTGACCTGAAAATGACCAAATCTCGCTATGATAATAACAATTCTGGAGATTCTGGAGGTTCCCCTTGATTGTGTCACGACCTTTTATCTGGTGATTCTGGAAGTTCCACTTGATTTTGTCAAAACCTTTTATCAAATTATTTCTGCGATCTGCACTGAGTCGCGAGAGCAGGATTCTTTCGGTGTTTACTGACACGATGACCCAGAGGACGCAATGAAGCAGAAGCGAATCATGCGGCATGTGGTCTTGTCCAGGCTCTTTGAGCACCTGCACGAGAATTACGGGTTGGATTGGTCGCGAGAGGTGTTCGTTGATGGCCAGATTTCCAGTCATCAGATCGATGCTGCTCTTGCATTCAAGAGTGATTCTCACCTTGATGAGCTGAGCTCGGCTCTCCACCGTCTCGACGACGGGACGTACGGAGTTTGCATCCATTGCAAGAGCCCGATCAGTCAGGAGACACTGGCTGCCGACCCCACACAGCGGCTCTGTCCATCATGCGAGCAAGCATACACGCACGTCCTGGCAGGCAGATTCGAAACACGCGCCCACGCATAGCGCCTGGATGATCCCCTTAATCTGCGTTCAGGCCTGAGGGCAGGCCACCAAATTATCGTACAGTTTTTGAACAGAAGGCCGGATCAAAGATTGCCACCCCGATCCGGCCTTCCCGTAAGCCCCCCTGAAGTTCCTTCCCTGTCCACAGATAAGAAACTCATCCCTTCTCGTTCGTCGCTCTCAGTCAGCCTTGATGCTTTCCCGAAACCGTTGTTCTCCTCCTGTGATGCTTTTGCAGCATTCCATGCCCACGGGGAGCGTCGCCTCAATCGGGGAACGTCTCTCCATGTCTGACATTGTTCCGCGGGATGATTACTCCTGGGATGATTACTCCCGGAGTTGTCTTGCTCTTCTCGGAGCCCTGTCGTACCTTATTCCGCCACATTACGCAGACTCCCAATGAAACGTGACCTCGTCTCATTCGCGCTCTGGACCAGCGATGAGATTCTGGAGATCCTTGAACTGGCCCGCAACCCGGGTATCCCTTCGGCGCGCCCGCTCCACGGAAAGACCGCAGCGCTGGTCTTCGAACGAGAGTCTCTTCGCACGCGCGTGTCCTTCGAAGTGGGCATCGCCGAACTGGGAGGACATCCGGTTTTCCTGCAGCAACAGACGATCGGCATCGCCACCCGCGAGTCCGTCCATGATGTGGCGGTCGCCCTCTCGCAATACTGCCCGCTGATTGTCGCCCGAACGGCAAAGCACCAGACATGCGTGCAGCTCGCCGAGAGCGCTGCCGTTCCGGTGATCAATGCCATGACCGATCTGCTCCATCCCTGTCAGATTCTTGCAGATGCGTTCACGCTTCAGGGCCTGGGACGCCTCAACTCCCGGACCAAGATTGTCTTCACGGGAGATGGCAACAATATTGCCAATTCCCTGCTCGAGCTTGCTGAAAAGCTTCCCCTTCAGCTTGTAATATCGTGTCCGCAGGGGTATGAACCTCATCCGGGCATCCTGGATCAGGCTATCGGCGCAAACGTAAGCTCGATTAAGGTGATACATGATCCGAAGGAAGCAGTGCATGATGCGGACGTCGTCTACACCGACAAATGGTCGCAGGCAGAAGACCCCGGGGAGCGGCAGCGAAGGCTGAGCATCTTCCGGCCGTACCAGGTTAATAAATCTTTGCTGAGACGCGCCAGACCCGGATGCGTCGTGATGCACCGCCTGCCTGCGAATCGTGGAGAGGAAATCACGGGGGATGTTCTGGACGGAAAGCAGTGCATTGCCCTCGAACAGGCGCGGAACAGGCTGGAAGTTCAGAAAGCGGTCATGACAAAGCTGTTGCGCTGAGTGTTGTGTTTTCTGGTCATTCGCCCACGAAACAAGACGCTGTACCCTCATCTGTCCTTGTTTTTGCCCGAATTCCGGGCCCTCTTCTGGCATGCGGATTGGTATTGCCTTTATCAGGTGGCTCCATTGCCTCTCTGGAAGGCACGACCATGAAAAAGCTGGCACTGCTCATTGCTATGGCTCTGACCGGGTGGACGCTGGCTGCAGGCGCCCCCCCGCCGGGAGTCTCGTTCAGCGTTTTCTATGATGCTCTCAGCCCTCATGGAGAATGGATCCACGCCGGGTCAGGTGTCTATGCATGGCATCCCGGCGGGATGGCATCAGGGTGGAAACCGTATTATCATGGCCGCTGGGTCTGGACCGACGACGGCTGGTTCTGGGATTCAGACGAGCCGTGGGCCTGGGCGGTGTATCACTACGGCCGGTGGTACGATGATGATGAGTATGGCTGGGTCTGGGTGCCGGGCTACGATTGGTCTCCGGCGTGGGTTGAATGGCGCTACGGAGGAGAGTGTATGGGTTGGGCGCCGCTCGGCCCCTATGCACTCTTCAGTATGAGCTGGGGCATTCACTATACACGCCACTGGGCCACGCCATTGTCGTACTGGACATTTGTCGATGGCCGGAATTTTTGTCGCCCGGGCGTTCATGAATTTGCATACCGGACGAACGAGAACAGCCGCTGGTTCGGGCGCACCCGCGGAGCGGGGAGCGTGGTCCCGGACGGGAACCGGATCATCACCCGGGGACCCGAGCGCAACTATGTGGAGCGGGTGGGAAATGTCCGGATCGACCGCGCCGACGTGGTATCGGTCACCGACAGGCCGTCTGAACGCGTGCTCCAGGGCAACGGAGGGCGGGAAAGGATCGAAGTGTATCGTCCCCGGATTGACGGAGGGCCCACCCGTGGCGAGCCCGCTCGACCGGGGAGAGTGGCGGAGGAAGGCAAGCCCCTGAACCTCGACGTCCGCAATGCCGATGTCCGATCGCGGGATGTCGCCAGGGAGCAGGGACGGGATCTCGGCCGCGCCGATCAGTACCGGAGCCGGCTCGCCGAAGAGGGCTTCCGCCGCGGGGCAGGAAACCCGCGTCCCGAAGGAGACTCGCGCCTCTGGAACAACCCTGAAAGGCGCGACCGAGGAGCGGTGGAGCGGAGGGCGTACAGTTCACCCTGGGGACGGCAGCGGGAATATGACCACACCCCGAGCCGCCGCGACGAACCCATCGACCGGCCGCCGCGATTCGACCGTCTCGAGCGCCGCTCGGATCCTCCGGAGCGGACCGTGCGCCGTCCTGAATCCCGTCCGGAGCGAGGCGTCAGCGGAGGCGACAGAGGGGCAGGCCAGTCTTCTCCGAGGGGCGGTGGGGAAAGCAGCGGTGGAGGTGCCCGGCGCGGGGGTGTGAGGCGCTGAGCCGGAAACACGTGCAGGATCGGGGCCTGGGCGTGAACAGTACACCGTGGCACTTTTTTCCCCGTCAGGAGCATGAACTCGGCGCCGCCTTACACACTCTGACCCATTTCGTGGACCCGGGCCGGATGGAGTCCCCTTCCTCCACGACCGAATTCCAGGGAGGCCCGGGGGCTTCATGCCATCCAGCGAGTGGGTGCCAAAGCACCTTACGCGCGCGGAACCAGGATCCAGGCCAGAAGATACACAACGACGAGCGGCACGATTCCTGTAATGATGCAGACGAGGGCCCAGGCGAGGCGCAGGATCGTGGGGTCGAGATCGAGATACTCGCCGAGACCGCCGCACACGCCTGCAATCTTCCTGTCGGCGGCGGAACGATAGAGTCGTTTCATGCCTGGTCACCTTGGAGTTGAGGTTCACCTGGAGGTTTCGTATACTCCCCAGACTGAAATCCGGAGTTGTCCATGCAACTGCGCAAACAACTCATCGTCATCGGCGACAGAATCCTGATGCAGCTCGATGACGAGCAGGACCGCACCAAGGCCGGACTCTACCTTCCTGCGTCGGTCCGTGAAAAAGACAAGGTCGCCACCGGCCGGGTCATCAAAATCGGTCCTGGCTACGCCATTCCCAATCCCAATTACACGGATGACGAGCCCTGGTCGGCTCCCAAAAACCCCATCCGCTACATCCCGCTCCAGGTGAAGGAGGGGGACTATGCGATCTTCCTGCGCGAACAGGCTGTCGAGGTCGAGTTTGAGGAGAAGAAATACTTCATCGTCCCTCAGGCGGCCGTCTTCATGGTGGAACGGAACGAACTGCGCGACGACTGAACTTGCCGCCAGCCGGCCTCTTCACCCTACCCCGGCGGTTCAATCAGGCTCTGATCCTCCCTGCCGACACCCTGTCCCCGCCCTTGTCTTCATTGGAATGCTCCCACAATACCCTGGCGGCAACGCTCAATCTGCAATACCCGGACTTCTCTACCCCAATTCCCCTGACCCAAATTCCCTGACGAGTTTCCCTTCACAAATCCCAGAGCGATGCACCCGGACGTCCCGGCAAAGAGAACGGGGACGTCTTTTCCAGGATCGTCCCCGTTGCGAAAGCATCTCCGAATAAACCGGCGCACCTGACCCCCTCCCATCGATGGATAGAGGGGGAAGCGATCCTGATCCGCGCCTTACGCGACCGTGATCTCCTTGGTCAGGTAGACGTCCTGTATCGCATTGAGAAGCTTCGCGCCCTCGGCCATCGGCCGCTGGAAGGCCTTGCGTCCTGAAATGAGGCCCATTCCGCCTGCGCGTTTGTTGATGACGGCGGTCTTCACGGCCTCTGCAAGATCGCTTTCACCCGACGATGCGCCGCCTGAATTGATGAGGCCCGAACGGCCCATGTAGCAGTTCGCCACCTGGTAGCGTGTCAGGTCTATCGGATGGTCGGTGGTGAGCTCGCTGTATACCTTCTTGTGGGTCTTGCCGAAATTCAGCGCCGTAAACCCGCCGTTGTTCTCCGGAAGCTTCTGCTTGATGATGTCGGCCTGGATCGTCACGCCGAGGTGGTTTGCCTGACCGGTCAGGTCGGCGGACACATGGTAGTCCTTCTCCTTGGTCTTGAATGCGCTGTTGCGCAAATAGCACCAGAGCACGGTTGCCATCCCCTTTTCGTGCGCGTACGCAAACGCCTTGCTGACCTCCTGGATCTGGCGCTTCGATTCAGCGGATCCGAAGTAGATCGTGGCGCCCACCGCCGCCGCACCCATGTTCCAGGCCTGATCGATCGTCCCGAACATGATCTGGTCGTAGCTGTTGGGATACGAGAGGAACTCATTGTGGTTGAACTTCACCAGGAACGGGATCCGGTGGGCGAACTTTCGGGCCACCGAACCAAGAACTCCGAAGGTGGAGGCAACCGCGTTGCACCCCCCCTCGATGGCCAGCTTGACGATGTTCTCCGGATCAAAATAGGCCGGGTTCGGCGCAAATGATGCCCCTGCCGAATGCTCGATCCCCTGGTCGACCGGAAGAATGGACAGGTAGCCGGTTCCTGCGAGACGGCCGGTGTTGAACAGCGATTGCAGATTGCGCAGTACCATCGGGGAGCGATCAGAACCGATGAGGACTCGGTCCACAAAATCCGGTCCGGGCAGATGGAGGGACTCCTTCGGGATGCCTTTGCACTTGTGTTCAAATAGACCCTTCGCATCGGCGCCAAGCAATTGCTCAATGTCCTTCAACATGAATGCTTCTCCTGTGTGCAGTGAACTGTGAGAGGGTTTGCCGTGGTGACCCTTCACTATAGGCAAAAAAAGCCAAGAATGAAAGGGATGGGGACCCAATGCGACACTCCGTTGGGTATTCCAGTCAACACCCCTGTGGTCAAAAAAGGACACGCAGGAACCAGAAAGGCGAAAAAATGAGCCCGGGCGCGGCAACAATTCTGGCATGATCTTCGTAAGGAAATATGGATGATAAGAGCGGGAAAGGAGGAGATCATGAAGACAAACCGCCGTTTTGGGAAACTCTCACGAAGCGAGCGGGAGTTTCTGGAGATGGTCCTGCTCGAAGAGATGGACCGTCAGATGTGGTACGCAGTCTCCTTCAGCACCATCCTTGGAGGGGAGCTCTTTCTCGCTCTGCAGTAATCGGGCGCCGGCATGCCGGCGTCACTTTCGGACACATCAGCAAGCGGGCCGTTTGAAGGTGGGACGGCGGCCCGATCAAGGGGTGAGCACCGCGTAAGCGGGTTCACCCCTTTCGTTCTGTTGCATTTCAGGAGTCGGGACCATATCTTGACCGGGTAGCTCGTGTACACCGATTTTGGCCCTTCATGGTTCCGTTGCTTGTACGAGTGTTACTCCCGCCATGGATCGCACGCTCGCAACACCTGCAAGGCCATCAGCGGTGACGGGTGCCGATCGCTTCATGAAGGTGACAGGGTGGAGTTTGAAGTGGAAAACAGCCTCGTGGGGCCCCCAGGCCCGGAACGTCACCAAAGTCCAGGGTTCCCCGCGCCGTCCTTGATACCCTGAAGGAGTGCTCCGGGGGAGGTCCCAGGTTACCGGAAACCCCGTCCCGCAATGCGGGACGGGGTTTCCCGCTTGAAGGGGAGAGGCCATGATTCTTCGAATTGCACTCTGTACGGATCTCCGGCGGCTTGAAGAACGCCGCGTGGGAACCGTCGACTTCATTGTGCTCCCGGAGCTGGCAGACGGCGGCTACGCGGCGCTCACCCGCGGTGAAGGGACACATGCTCCACGAGACGAATACTTCAGGCATCTCCTGGAAATCTCCCGGAGGCACCACCTGGTCATTGTCGCCGGCTCGGCCCGCGTGCCGGTCAATGCTCAAGCCGCCGCCAATACCTCGTTCGTCTTTCAGCGCGGCCGCACCGTATACCGGTATGATAAGATCCATCTGTTCCGGCCCACGGGTGATCACCGCTGGTTCCGCGCGGGCACGCAGGCGCGGACCACGACGATCAGGATCGGAAACGGCCGGGTCCGCCTCGGCCTGATCATCTGCTTCGACCTTCGTTTCCCCGAGCTTGCCCGGCGCCTTACCTTTCAGGGGATGGACCTTCTCGTGGTCCCTGCCAGATGGCCAGCCGTCCGCGCCGATGCCTGGCGCACACTCCTGAAAGCGCGTGCGATCGAAAACCAGGTGTTCGTGGCCGGATGCAATGCGGCGGGAATGGAAGGAGGACCCTCCTGCGTGTTTGATCCGCGGGGGGCGCGGATCAGCGAAGTCGGGGATCAAACGGCACGGGGATGGAAAGTCTTTGTCCTGAACCTGGAAGCCCGGCGTGAGGCAAAAATACTGTACGATACCCTCCGCGATGCAGTGTTCAAAAGCCCGGGAGCACCGTATCGGATGGGAAAATTTCTCAAGCAGCAAGAGAAGGGGAAGCAGCTGCCGGCACCGGGAAGCTCCTAAGCGCGTGCCCCTCGCGTTGCCCGGGGCCTGGGCCCAAGGGGGCGGGGGTCAAAGCGCGCACGCAATGTCGATTCTGCCGCTAGCGGCGGCCTCCGCCGGTCCGATGTTCGCGCGAAACAACGGTGTGAATCCCGCCTCTCACCCTGTAGTCAGCGACCACCTTCATCCATTTCGGTTTCGCCCTCCGCACCAGATCTTCCAGAATCCTGTTGACAAGATGCTCCTGGTAGATCCCCACGTTCCGGTACGAGAACAGGTAGTACTTCAGCGAACGAAGCTCGATGATCGACTTCCCGGGGATGTAGTGAATGCGGATCGTCGCGAAGTCGGGGAGGCCGGAAAAAGGACAGACGGCAGTGAACTCGTCCGTTTCAACGTCAATCACAATCTCCTTCCCCGGATATTCATAGGGGAAGACGTCGAGTGCTGTGACATCGACACGCGAGGCATCCTCCGCATTGTACCGGCGGCCGAGAGGCTCAGGCCGCGTGGTTGTCTTTCTCATGGTGATTCCGTAGATTCACGTGATGAATCAATATACGACCTTCGTGCGGAAAAACAACGGGGGATGCAGTGTGAGACGCACGGCACTCTGCTTTTCCCTTGCGGCGGCTCTGCTGGCCGGCTGCGCGCATACGGGCACCCAGCGTGAGGAACGTATCGCGCGCGGATGGATGGAGCGGAGCGCCCTTTTCAGCCCGGAGTACCAGGCGTTCCGGACGACCTACGACACGGTCAGTGTCGGCAAACCGTTCGTGGAAATGCTCAAGAGTGTCTCAAGCGGCGTGGAGACTATCGTGTTTTTAGGAACGTGGTGTTCTGACAGCAGGCGCGAGGTCCCGAGGTTTTTCAAATTGGCGGACGAGGCCGGCATTCCCCCGGCGTCCATCAGGCTGTACGGGCTGGACAGGACCAAGAAGTCGAACGATGGGCTCACCGATCAGTACGCGATCGTGCTGCTGCCGACGTTTGTCTTTATGAAGGGAGGGAAGGAGCTGGGGCGGATCGTCGAAAGTCCGCAGGCGACGATCGAACAGGACATGGTCACGATCCTGGCGAAGGCTGCTTCAGCGCCGTAGGGTCAGGTCGTGCCTGAAAAGCCATTGCACGCAGGGCGTCGATGCGCTTCTTGATGGGGGGATGCGTGGCAAACAGGTCTGCCAGCCACCCCTCCCGGTCGTTGGCGGCCGCTCCGAGCGGGTCCGCAATGCAGAGATGGGCAGTCCCCTGTTTGATCGATCTGGTCGGGTCCGTTGCCGCATCGATCTTTTCCAGTGCAGCTGCAAGGGCTCCCGGGTTACGGGTCAGCTCAGCTCCCGAGGCGTCGGCAAGGTACTCTCGCCGTCGCGATACTGCCATCGCCAGGATCCGCGAGATGATCGGCGCCAGGATCATCGCCAGGAGCCAGAACACCAGGAAGATCACCCCCCCTCCGCCGCTCCGCCGCGAACTGTCGCTCCTCCTTCCCCCGCCGGCTCCCCCGAACTGCATGGACCGCATCCCGAATTGCGACAGCAGCATTGCTGCTCCCACCAGAGCCGCGACGACCGTCATCAGCCGGATATCCTCGTTGCGCACATGGCTCATCTCATGAGCTACCACAGCCTGGAGCTCATCGCGTGACAGCTGGTCCACCAGACCCTGTGTTACGGCAACAGAGGCGTGAGCCGGGTCCTTTCCGGTTGCGAATGCGTTCGGGTCGGGGTCGGGGATGATATACACCGAGGGAACAGGAAGCCCCGCGGCGACGGACATCTCCTCAACCACATTGCGGAGCTGCCGGTACTGCGGATCATCAGCGGCAACCGCCACCGCGCCCGATGAGCGAAGGACCGACGCTGCGCCGGCCTGAAGGCTCCAGAAGGCGCTCATCGACCCGAACCCTACTGCCAGCAACGTCGCTACGGGGAGATGGAAGGACCCCCGCTGCCCCAGTCCCAGTATGAGGACATCGAATCCCAGTCCAAGGAACCCGACGAACCCGATGAACACCGCCATCACCAGCACGGTGTTCCGGCGGTTCGTCTGCTGCTGCTCGAAGATGTTGCCCGAAACCCTCTGCGCCATGACTTACTTTCGGAGTGACAGGTCGACGGCCGGAACGTTTCTCTCGCCCGGCTCCGTTACCTCAAACAACTCCCGAGGCTGAAAACCGAACATCCCCGCAATGATGCTCGCCGGGAAGACCTGCTGGGCAATGTTGAACTTGGTGGCGATGTCGTTGTAGAACTGGCGCGCAAACCCGATCTTGTTCTCCGTGCTTGAAAGCTCTTCCTGCAGTTGTTTGACGTTCTCATTGGCCTTCAACGTGGGATAATTCTCCGCCAGCGCGAAGAGCCGTGACAGCGCCCCGCTCAACTCCCCCTCTTTCTTTGCGGCATCAGCCACTCCCTGGGCACCCGCGGCGGCGTTTCGGGCGGCAATGACCTTCTGCAACGTGTCCTGTTCGAACTCCATGTACCCCTTCACCGTGGCTACCAGATTCGGGATGAGGTCATGGCGGCGCTTCAACTGGACGTCAATCTGCCGCCAGCCGTTTTCAACCTGGTTACGCAGGGCCACGAGGCTGTTGTACTTGAGCATGACCCAGAATGCAAGAATGACGACGACAATGAGGAATATTCCAAAGACGGACATGGATGCCCCCGGATTATGAATGAGACGGCGGCGCAATAGCCACACGCCCGGGAACTTAGAAAGAAGAGGCGTGGAAATCAAGAGACCCGGTCGTCCGGCGGCGTATCCTGCAGCCCCTCTTTTCCTTCTGCCCACGATTGCGGGACCAAATCGCCCCGGCGTGTCCGGATCTGAAGGAAAGCGATACCCGGCCATGGCCGGAAGCCTTCGTTGACATTCGAGCGGGTTTTGGATATATTTTCTATGCTCCCCGTTGGACCATTCCCGGATACCCCCGTGCCATGAGCCCTGACGAACACCAGAAACCCACAGACGAAGAACGCCGTCAACTGCTGGAGCAGATCCGCCGCCGTGCAGAGGAGGCGGAACTCCGGCGCATCGAGGATGAAGAGCAGGAACTCCCGGAACGCCCCACGAAGGATTCGGACCAGTCCGCTCAGGGCCTTCCCCTGATGGCGCAGGGCGAAAGCTCCGATAATGTCCGAACCCCGGCTGGACAGCCGCCCTCTGCGGAGGAAGTCGCCGGAAGTTCCGCAGGTGGAGAGTTTCCTGCGGCCGCAAAAAACGCCGAGAGTCCTCCCGCCGCTGTTCCGCCCCCTATGGTTCCCC
>Ga0182021_10000602_pt1 | contig 39166 bp, 28 predicted proteins | sample 612E3MmetaG_FD_120493 | JGI IMG/M metagenome (GOLD analysis project Ga0182021, IMG submission 120493) | Permafrost microbial communities from Stordalen Mire, Sweden - 612E3M metaG (Illumina Assembly) | ecosystem: Environmental > Terrestrial > Soil > Wetlands > Permafrost | place: Sweden...
GCCGGCGGGTTCATCGGCTACCTGGCGGGGCGGGGAATCGAGCTTTCGGGCGGCGATATCGATGTCGCGGAGCTGCGGCGCGCGGTGATCTACGGGTCGGTGATGGGCAGCTTTTGCTGCGAGCAGTTCGGAGTAGACCGTTTCCGCACACTCACCCGCGAAGAGATTGAGGCGCGCTACCGGGAGTTCCAGAGCTGCACGGCGTTCTGAGGGCGGGAACGAGGCCGCCCTCTAACGTTCGCGGCTCGGAATGAGGCACACGGCTGCACGCCGAGCCGCGAACGTTAGGGACAGTGAAAGAATCGCCGAGATCGCCCTGTTGACAGACGAAAGCGTCTGTCCCACATTGGTGCGCAAGGGCCTGCGTTCTTGTGGGGCAGGCGCTTTCGCCTGCCAACGGATTTTTTCACAGTCCCGTTAGAGAGCGGTTCTTGGGTTGCAGAATCCGATGCAGAAACAGCGAACAGGGTCGGTGGTTTGGGTGGTTGTCGCCTTGGCCGCCTGGAGCGCCGCGGCGGTCTGGTTCTACTCCAGCCGCGGCTGGCTGCTCTACTATGGCGATGCCGAAGCGCACCTCAACATCGCGCGCCGCATGGTCGATTCGCAGACGCCCGGATACGACCAGATCGGGACGGTGTGGCTGCCGCTTCCGCACTGGCTGATGCTGCCGTTCGTGCGCGCCGATGAGTGGTGGCGAAGCGGTCTGGCGGGGTCCATCTCCGCGGCGGCGTGTTTTGCGATGGCGGGCGCGTTCCTGTTCGCGGCCGTGCGGCGGGCGTTCGCATGCCCGGCCGCCGCGGTGGCCGCCACGGCGCTTTTTGCGCTGAACCCCAACCTTCTCTACGTGCAGTCGACGGCCATGACCGAAGCGGTCTTTTTCGCGGCGCTGATGGCGCTGCTGTACTTCAGCGTGCGGTTCCGCGAAACGCAGGGATGGGGGGCCGTGGCCGGCGCCGGCCTGGCCGCCTGTGCCGGGACGCTGGTGCGGTACGAAGGATGGTTCCTCATTCCCTTCGCCGCCCTGTACTTCCTGTGCGCGGCACGGCGGCGGCGCGTCGGCGTGGCGCTGGTCTTCTGCGCTCTGGGCGCGCTGGGCCCGTTCTACTGGCTGGCGCACAACTGGTGGCTGGCCTCCGATCCGCTGGGGTTTTATCGGGGACCGTATTCGGCGTTGGCCATCCAAGGCAACCAGCCATACCCGGGGAAGGGCGATTGGCCGAAGGCCTGGCTCTACTTCCGCACCGCCGCCCAACTATGCTCCGGGCCGGGCCTGGCGCTCATGGCGATGGCCGGCGCCGCGGGGTCGCTGGCCAAGCGCGTCTTCTGGCCGCTGGCGTTGCTGGCGCTGCCAGGCGTGTTCTACATCTGGAGCGTACACTCCTCCGCCACCCCCATCTTCGTGCCCACGCTCTGGCCCAACTCCTACTACAACGCCCGCTATGGACTGGCGGCGCTGCCTCTGCTGGTGGTGGCTTCGGCGGGACTGGTCGCGATGGTGCCTCCGCGCTGGCGGGCCATCACGGCGGCGCTGGTGGTCGCGGCCGGAACGGTTCACTGGATGGTGCATCCGCGGCCGGGGAACTGGGTCGTCTGGGAGGAATCGCGCGTCAATTCGGAGTCGCGCCGCGCCTGGATTCGCGAGACCGCCGAGTACCTGGCACCCCGCTACGTACGCGGTTCCGGCATCGTCACATCGTTCGGCGACTTGACCGGCATCTACCGCCGGATGGGAATCCCGCTGCGCGAGACGTTCACCGCGGATAACGGCCTGCCATGGCTGGCGGCGATGAGGCGGCCCGGACTGTACTTATGGCAGGAGTGGGCCGTGGCGGTGCGCGGCGACGCGGTGGCGGAGGCGGTGGTTCGCGATGGCCGGTACAGTCTGGAAAAGAGCATCATGGTGAAAGGCGCGCCGGCGATCGAGATCTACCGGCGCACGGGAGGCACATGAAGATCCCATTCACGAAGGCGCACGGCGCCAAGAACGATTTTCTGCTGACCTGGCAGCGCGGTGCGCCCCCGGGCGATCGCGCCGGAATCGCCCGCGCCGTGTGCGACCGTCACACGGGGGTGGGCGCGGACGGCTGGATGCTGGTGGCGCCCGACCCGGAAGTGGACGGCGCCATCCAGCTCTACAACTCGGATGGCAGCATGGCCGAGATTTCCGGCAACGGTACGCGCTGCGCGGCGGCGTTCCTGATCCAGAATGGCTGCACGGCGGAGACCGTGCGCGTGCGGACCGGCGCGGGCGTCAAGACGCTGCGCCTGCTCGAGCGCGCCGGCTTACGCTTCCAGTTCGAAATGAACATGGGCCGCCCGGAGATGGCCGCCGAGATCTTTCAATTGTCGCTTTCCACCGGGCCCCGCGACGTGACCCTGTTATGGGTGGGAAACCCGCAGTGCGCCGTGCCGGTAAACGACTTCGATTTCGACTGGCGCGCCCTGGGAGCGGAGATCGAGTCGCATTCGATGTTTCCCGAGCGCACCAACGTCTCGTTCTTCAGAGCCGTGGGCGAGAACTCGATCGAGGCGCGGTTCTACGAGCGCGGGGCGGGTGAGACCATGAGTTCGGGGACGGGGTCCACCGGCGCGGCCGCCGCGGCCGTGGCGCGCTTAATGGTCGCGTCTCCGGTGCGCGTGATCACGCCGGCCGGCCCGCTCGATCTTCGGTTCGACGAAGACGCGTACCTCACCGGTCCGGCGGAGATCGTCGCGGAAGGCGAGTGCTTCGTGTAGTCGGAGCGGGCCGGGATGCCCGGCCCCTACGCCGTACTCTTGTAGGGGCGAGGCACGCCTCGCCCTCGCGGTGCGTGCTCCCGCTGTTTTAGTGGAACGCCCCGAGCAGGTAGGCGATCAGGAGAATCACCAATACGGTGCCGACCCCCGAGCCCATGCCGCCGCCGTAACCCCAGCGGCTATGACCGTAGTATCCGCCACCCAGCCCCAAAACCAGTATCAGGATGATCAGCAGTAGCAACATTGTGAAGCTCCTTTTTGTTTGTCCATGCATGGTCTGGGCAGGTTTGGGACCAATCCCGTTTGGCTCTTCGATTGCACTCATCGTACCTCATGCGAATGAACTGTCTCTTCCTTCTGGTTTTGCCTTCGGGGTTGGTGGCGCAGGCCGCCGGCGTCTGCGATCCCGCCAAGCTGATTGGGCCGTATGCGTTTCAGTTGACCGGCTCGACGAACATTTCCGGGACGCCGCAACCGACTGCCAGCCTGGGCCGGCTCGCCTTCGATGGGCGCGGCGGCGTGAGTGGGACGGCCTCCGCCACCTTCCGCGGATTGCTCCTGGGCAACCCGGTGACGGGAACCTACGAGACGAAATCGGATTGTTCGGCGAGATGGAAACTGCAAGACGATTCCGGCGCCTTCCAGAATTTCGGTGGAACGATTTCCACCGATGGAACCCGCGTGCTATTCACACAGACCGACCCGGGCGGCGCCCAGCGCGGCATGATGCAGAAGACCTCCGACACGTGCTCGGCGGCGGATCTGCTCAAGAAATACAACTTCACGGTCTCCGGCAGCACCGTACCCATGCTGGAAGGCGAAGTGGCGCACACGGTCGCCGCCAAGGGGACGCTGGACATAGCCGAGAACGGCAGTTTCGAGGTGGGGAGCGACTGCTCGGTGCGGTTCGAATGGATGCTCCCGGCCGAGGACGAGCAGGACGCCGAACCCTTGCTCATGGCCATGCGTGGATTCCTGGTCGACGGCGGCAAGGAAATCCTGGCTTTCCAGACCGATCCTGGCGCCATGGTGGCCGCACGATTCACTTCCAACGGGAAGTGAAGGTGCAAGGCTGGTTACCGGAAGTGCAGTTTTTGCTTATAAAGGAGAGTGTCAATGCCGTACATTACTGTCGGGAAAGAAAACTCCGGCAACATCGATCTCTACTATGAGGACCACGGCTCGGGTGAGCCAATTGTCCTGATCCACGGATATCCGCTGAGCGGGGCATCCTGGGAGAAACAGACGGCGGTGCTTCTGGCCGCTGGCCGCCGTGTCATCGCCTATGACCGGAGAGGATTCGGCAAGTCCAGCCAGCCGACCGTCGGCTACAACTACGATACCTTCGCGGCGGACCTGCACAAACTCGTCACGCAGCTCGAACTGCGGGACTTCGCACTGGCCGGTTTCTCGATGGGCGGCGGTGAAGTGGCGCGCTACTTCGGGAAGTACGGGTCGAAGGGCGTGAGTAAAGCGGTATTCGTCTCGTCGGTCCCGCCCTTCCTTCTGAAGACGCCGGATAACCCGGAGGGCGTGGACGGCAGCGTGTTCGACGGAATCGAAAAAGCCGTCGCCGCGGACCGCTACGCGTTCTTCACCGGGTTCTTCAAGAACTTCTACAACACGGATCTGCTGCTGGGGAAGCGCGTGAGCGAAGAGACCATTCAGTCCAACTGGAACGTCGCGGCCGGCTCCTCCGCCGCGGCCAGTCTGGCTTCGGTGGCGGCATGGCATGAGGACTTCCGCCAGGACCTGACCCGCATCGACGTGCCTACGCTGGTGATGCACGGGGACGCGGACCGGATTCTGCCGATCGGCGCCTCGGGACTGCGGACCGCCAAACTGATCGCGGGAGCCCGCCTACTGGTGGTGAAAGGCGGGCCGCACTGCATCACGTGGACCCACGCGGAAGAAGTGAACCGCGAGCTGGTAAACTTCCTTGCTACGACCTCCTGAGGAAGTGCACCACTAAAGAAATCACCGCAATAACGATCAGAATGTGAATGAGCCCGCCGGCGACGTGGAACGCGAAGAATCCCAGCAGCCACAGCACCAGCAAAATCGCAAACAGCGCTAGAAACATGAAAATCTCCTTTGTACGTGCAGGCTCGGTTAGAGCACGAGTCATGCCAAAGTGGTTTTCTGTTGAGCCGATTCGCTCGCCGCCCTGTACCGCAAATATAGGTGGTTCCCTCGCTGCTTCACGCTGACGATGTCCAGCCAGGGCGCAGTTTCGGGAAGAAACTCCACGCCTGCGATGAATCCCGGACGGAGTGGTGGCATGTTGCGGCCGGCCACTTGAGGGGCTATGGTGAGGAAGAGTTCGTCGACGCAGCCATCCGCCAGGAACCTGCCGAACAGGGTAGGGCCGCCTTCAAGTAGAAGCAGAGACACGCCGAATCGATCGTGGAGAAGTTCGAGTACGGGCGCCGACGCAATGATGGGACCTTCGAACGACCCGACTTCCGTCGAGGCCAGCGATCCCACGCCGCTCGCTGCGAGAAGATCTCTACCGGCTGGAGTGGTGACGATCAACGTCCGTATGCCGGGTGTGCGGAATATGGCTCTTGTGAGGTCCACCCGTCCGCTTCCGCTGACGACCACCTGGAGCGGCGGCGCCGTCTTCTGCAAGGCCTCCGACCGGTAGCGCGCATACAGGTCGCGGGCTTGCGGCCATACGTGGTCGGCGACGAACAGATGTTCCGGGGCGGTCTGGTGAAGCGTACCGGCTCCCACCATGACGGCGTCCGCCGACGCCCGGAGAAGCCCCATGATGAAACGGTCCGACTCGTCGAATCCGCTGATATCGCCTCCCCCGGATTTGCCGGCGATTTCGTAGCTGACTACGCCGTCAACCGTGCTCACGAAATTGCCGATCGCATAGGGCCGTTGGGGACCGGATGGCGGGAACCACAGATCGCCGCCGTAGGCAGCCCTTAATTCCTCCGGCAGAACGGAGAACTCGGATGTTTCCCGGCGGTCGATGAACGTGCGGATCGTTTCCGGCAAGTGCCACTCCTCGGGCGGCGCGCGAGCCACCGCGCTTGTGCCAGCCACGTCGTCTCCAAGGAGCACGGCTGGGGCCGCTGGCATTGTCCACAAATGAACAGACATTCGGTTGGGCGGCTCGTACCATGGGGCAATGACGACCAAACTCTCAGAGTCCGAGGTCCGCTCCGCATTGCGTGAGCTGAGTGGGTGGACGGCATGAGCACTACCACAGCCTCGCCGGTCACTCTGTCCAAGCTCGTGAGCCGGCAGGAAGTCGCCGAACGCACCACGGCGTTCCGCTTTGAAAAGCCTTCGAACTGGACATTCAAGGCGGGTCAGGCTCTCGAAATGACTTTGCTCAATCCTGCGGAGACGGATGCCGAAGGCAATGCGCGAGCCTTTTCAATAGCGAGCAGTCCCCACGAAGAAACCCTGATGGTGACCACCCGTATGCGCGATACGGCATTCAAGCGAGTGTTAAACACGATGCCGCTGGGCTCCGCGGTCAAGATCGAAGGGCCGTTCGGCGACCTGACGCTGCACAACAATGTAAAGCGAACGGCCGTGTTCCTGGCGGGCGGTATCGGCATCACACCATTCCGAAGCATTGTGTTCCGCGCGGCGCAAGAGAAGCTGCCTCACCGGATCGTTCTGTTTTACTCGAACCGCCGGCCGGAGGACGCTCCGTTTCTGGATGAGCTGCAGGGGCTGGAGAAAGAGAATCCGAACTACCGGCTCGTCGCCAGCATGACTGAAATGGCGAAATCGCATCGGTCCTGGCACGGCGAAATGGGCCGGATCGACAAAGAAATGCTCGGGAGGTATCTGCAGGACGCCGTCTCGCCGATCTACTACATAGCTGGGCCGCCGGAGATGGTGAAGGGCCTCCACGCGATGATCCACGAGGCCGGAGTGGATGACGACGACGTTCGCGCGGAGGAGTTTGCCGGCTACTGATCCTACATTCGAAGAATCATGCCGCATAGGCAGTCACGAACATGACGACGGTCGCAAGCAGCATGACGCCGGCGCACGTCCACCCCAGCCAGCGCAGAAGCGGCCCGTTGCGGTGCTCGCCCATTACGTCGGCTCTGCTGGTGAGCAGCACCACCAGGACCAGTAGGGGTGGCGCCAGCGCTCCGTTGAGCACCGCCGACCAGAAGAGCATCTTGACTGCGTCCAGACCCGCGTAGTTCAGGGCGAGGCCCAGCGCCATGGCGAGGCCGATTACGGAATAGAAGCCATGCGCGAGGGGAGGGTGCACCTCCAGCGAACCAACCCAGTCGGCCGCCTCCGCGATGGCGTAGGCGCAAGACCCGGCCAAGACCGGGACCCCAAGCATGCCGGCGCCGAGCAGACCCAGGCTGAAGAGCCAGTACGCCCCATTGCCGGCCAAAGGACGCAGCGCCTCGGCGGCATCGCGCGCGGTGGAGATGGTGGTCTTGCCGTGGACGTGGAGGGTAGCGGCGGCGGTGAGGATGATGAAGTACATCACCAGGTTCGAAAAGAACATGCCGGTGAGGACGTCGTTTCGCGAACGCCGGAGTTCCCGATGGGTCGAGCCTTGACGTTGTGCGACGGTGGTCTTGCCCAGAGCGACATCCTCCTCCACTTCCTCGGCGGCCTGCCAAAAGAAAAGGTATGGCGAGATGGTGGTTCCCAGGATGCCGACCAGCGTCGCCCAATATTTGCCGGACCACTCCACCCGTGGAATCAGGGTCGCCCGCAGGACGGCATGCCAGTCCGGATGGGCCAGAAATGCCGCGGCGATGTAAGCGAACAAGGCGAGAGTGAGCCACTTGAAGATGCGGGCGATGAGGCGATAACTCGTCCAGAACAACAGGCTTACCAGGAGGATCGCGTACAGGGGGGTCCAATAGAGCGACCTCACACCAGTCAGCAGGCTCGTGACGTCAGCCATGCCCCCGAGATCCGCGGCGATGTTGAAGATATTGGCGACGAGCAGCAGCACGCACGCGCTCCACAGAATCCACCGTGGATAGCGCACGCGGATCACGCCCGCCAGGCCAAGTCCGGTGACCATGCCCAAACGGGCACACATCATTTGTACGGCCGCCATCAACGGGAAAGAGAAGATGGCGGTCCACAACGGCGTATAGCCGAACGAGGCGCCGGTGATCGAATACGTGGCGATGCCGGACGGGTCGTCATCCGCGGCGCCGGTAATCAATCCGGGGCCGAGGTTCGAAAAAAACCTGCGGAAGCGGCCCTGTAGGACGAACACGCGCCTGGCCACCTTGGCGCCGGGAGAGTTCTGGGTCAATAGGCCCTCGACATACGAACCCCGATTTTACGATACGCCGGCGCCACCCGCGGCCTGGCGGCGGAAATGTGGGAGAATACCAACGTGATGCGCGCAGCTTTGGAAGATAAGATCCGCACGCGCCGGGCGCGCGTGGGAATCGTGGGCCTGGGATACGTGGGCCTGCCGCTGGCGGTGGAGTTCGCGAAGGCCGGGTTCTCCGTCACCGGCATCGACGTCAGCCAGGAGAAAGTCGGACGCGTGAACGCCGCGGACTCGTATGTAGGCGACGTTCCCAGCGCCGTGCTCGGCCCGCTGGTGGAATCCGGAAAGCTCCGGGCCACCACCGATTTTTCGGCCGTGGCCGAACTGGACACCATCAACATCTGCGTGCCCACACCGCTGCGCAAGACCAAAGACCCGGATATGAGCTACATCGTCTCCGCCTGCCAGGAAATCGCCGGGCACTTTCATGCGGGGATGCTCATCATTCTGGAATCCACCACCTACCCCGGGACCACGGATGAGCTGGTGCTGCCCATGCTGGCGAAATCGGGTCTGGAGGTGGGCCGCGATTTTTTCCTGTGCTTCTCGCCGGAGCGCGTGGACCCGGGCAATCCCAAGTTCCAGACCGTCAACATTCCCAAGGTGGTGGGCGGCTGCACGCCGGCGTGTACCGCCATGGGCCAGTTGTTCTACGCGCAGGCGCTCGAGCACGTGGTGCCGGTGGGATCCACGCAAGTGGCCGAGATGGTCAAGTTGCTGGAGAACACCTTCCGCATGATCAATATCGGGCTGGTGAATGAGATGGCGCTGATGTGCGACCGCATGGGCATCGACGTGTGGGAAGTGATCGACGCCGCGGCCACCAAGCCCTTTGGTTTCATGCCCTTCTACCCGGGTCCGGGGTTGGGCGGGCATTGCATCCCCATCGATCCCTTCTACCTTTCGTGGAAGACCAGGCAGGCCGGCATCGAGGCGCGCTTCATCGAATTGGCGGGGTACATCAACGGCCAGATGCCCCACTTTGTGGCCGACAAGGTGCAGAGCGCGCTGAACGACGTGGGCAAACCGGTAAAGGGGTCGCGCATCCATGTCATGGGCGTGGCGTACAAGCGGGACATCGCCGACATGCGCGAATCGCCGGCCCTCGACGTCATGCTGCTGTTGAAGCGGCGCGGGGCGGTCCTGGCTTACAGCGATCCCTACGTCCCCAGTCTTCGCATCGATGGCGTGGACTTCGAATCCGCCCCCGAGGAATCCGCCGCCGAAGCCGATTGCGTGGTGATCGTCACCGACCACTCGGCCTTCGACTACCAGGCGCTGGTAGAGCGCGCGCGCCTGGTGGTAGACACCCGCAATGCGCTGAAGGGCCGCAACTCGAATAAGATCGTGCGGCTGTAACGGGCCTGGTCGGGGCGGGGCGGTTGGCCAACCCGCCGGACCCAGAGGGTGCCCCTAACAACCTGCCCCACAGGGCGGCAGAGCCGCAACGAGTGGTGGCGGTGCTCCGCGGTCGTGGCGGGCGTGGACAAGGGCGGCAGGCGGATTGCCAATCCGCCGGACCCAGAGGGTACCCCTAACAACCTGCCCCACATAGCGGCAAGCCGCAAAAAGTGTTGGCGATTCTCCACAGCCGCGGCGGGCGCGTCCAAGGGCGGCAGGCGGATTGCCAATCCGCCGCAGGATACAATCCTGCCCCACATGGCGCCCCGGAGATTCGGCGCGGCGCGCGAGAGATGGACGGACAGTAGTACAGGTTTAGTCCGAAAGATACAGGCGAATCGGGTTGACAAGCGCCTCCATTGTGCTCAAGCTATAGTTAGGCGAGGTGTATATGAAGCCGGTATGGATCGCGGGGTTTCTGGCTGTAGTCCTGGCGCTGAGCGCCATCCCAGCGCTGGCGCAACCTGTGATCTCCGCCAAGTCGGGCGTGATCTCATACGTCGAAGGCAAAGCGTATCTCGGCGACCAGGTTGTGGAGCCTTCCCTCACTCGCTTCCCCGATGTGAAAGAGAACGCCATGGTGCGCACGGCTGAAGGACGCGCCGAGGTTCTGCTGACCCCGGGTGTGGTGTTGCGCCTCGGTGAGAACAGTTCTTTCAAAATGCTGACGAACCGCCTCATCGACACGCGGCTGGAGCTGCTCACCGGCTCGGCCGTCGTAGAGGCCGACGACATCGCCAAAGACACCAGCGTGATACTGGTCTGCAAAGACGGCACGGTGACGCTTGGCAAGAAGGGCTTGTACCGTTTCGACACGGCGCCAGCCCGGGTCAAGGTCTTCGACGGGGTTGCCTCCGTGCAGATGGCCGGCCAGAACGTTCTGGTGGCGGCGGGCAAGATGTTGAGCCTGGGCGGCGCGATCGCCTCCGTTGAAAAGTTCGACAAAGAGGATACCGACAGCCTGGACAACTGGAGCAAACGGCGCGGCGAGCTGGTAGCCATGGCTAACGTCTCGGCGGCCAAACAGGTCCACGATTCGGGCTGCGCCGGCTTCTCGTTTGTCACGCCGGTTTCGACTTCTCAGCCCTGCGCGTCCCTATACGACTGCACGCCCGGCTGGCGCTACAACCCGTGGTACGGGATGATCACCTACGTCCCTTGCGGCACGGCCTGGAGTCCCTACGGGTACCGCTATTGGAGCCCGCAAAACGTGGCGCGCGCCTTGTACGTACCGCCGCCTTCCATCAATCGTGGCTTGAGTGGTTTTGGTGGCGGGCCGAGCTACCCGACCATGGCTCCTACGTCCGGCGGATACTCGGGGACGGTGGCCGCGGCTCCGGCTGCCTCGGCGCCCTCCATGAGCAGCGGGTCCACCGCGGCGGCTTCGTCGGGATCTTCCTCGGTGGGGCACGGCTCTACGGCTGGCGGCGGCGGCGGACGCGGACGCTAACCGGGCTGGCCGTCCTGCCGGACCGGCCGGTAACGGCGGCTGGCACGCATCCCGATGAGTTCCGCAACTTCGCCTAGCAGGTGCGGCAAGTTCTCCGTATAGATAGAGATGTGATGCTTGCCCCGCCCCGGGCGGTGGTTCTGGCTAGGCTCGTACGAGGTCACCAGGGCGGTTGCCGGCCGGTAGTCTTTTACGCGCGCATAGGCCAGGACATTGCGGCCGGCGGGGCGAGATCCAAACTCCGCGTCGCTCAGGACCAGTTCATATCGCCCTTCATCCAGCTTGCTTATGGCTTCCGCCGGCGTGGCTGCCACATCCACGGAGTAGCCACCGGCTTGCAGGATGGTCCGAAGGGTCAAGCGGGGCGCAAGTTCGCCATGCACCAGAAGCACACGGGCCAGATCCAAGGCCCGGTTGCTTCCCCTGCTGTCAAGCGAACGCGCAGAGATAGACATTCTTTCCTAGAAATACTCTAACCGATAAAGTCATTTTTTCGACCAGTTAATTTTGGTCCTTTTTGCCTAAGTAGTAATGGACCCATGGGCAAGCCACGGGCTGGCCCCGCCAATTCGGCTGCTTATTTAATGGTGCGCGCGAAGGCCGCCAGGTTACCCGGAATCCCGACACAGTGGGGCAGGCCATCGTTTTCCGTGGCCTGCCAACGCAGACGGCGAGAAACGATCGTCTGCGCCACTGGACGCTCTAGCTTACCCTGAACTCGCTCAGGATGACCCGAGCGGGCGCGCAATCGGCGGCGTACCGCGCCATCCGAGGGGCCTCGATGTGAGCCACAGCCGGCCGCCATTTGCGCACGGTTTGTCGCAACGCGGCGCGGAAAGCGGGCGAAGCGGCGTCATGCGCCACCAGAACCACCTCCACGCAGGCCGCCAGAACCTCCGGCGGGGGTGTGGCCAGCCGTTCGGTGAACGCCACCAGGACCGGGTCGAAACCGGCTGGCAGAGCGGTTGCCAGCGACTGGCTGACAACCAGTGCACATGGGCGGCCGGGGACGATCCGCCCCGGGAAGACCGCCACCGCCCCGCTGGTGAGCGCCAGAATCTGCTCCTCCGGGTACTCCGGCACGTCCGGCGGGCCTCCGCCCAGTGCCATACGGGTGGCGGCCTTGAGGAGGGCTGTCCGGGCGCTGGTCCGCAGCCGTAGGGTTGCCTGCCGCCACAGTTTACGGAACAGCTTCCCGCCGGCCACTGCGCGGACCAGAAACTTCAGGTAATTGATTTCCAGGATTCGCTCGAGCTGCTGGTCCGTGTAGTACCGCGAGGTGGTAGCCCGATGGCGGTGCTCCACCACCGCGCCCGCCACATACACGCTGGGCCATCCGCGCTGCCAGGCTCGGTAGCCGAGGTCGAGGTCCTCCACGTAGGCCGGCTCGTATGCCTGATCGACGCCGCCCAGGGCGTGCAACCGGGCCGCGTCGTAGAGCGAGCAGCCACCGCTGCCGTAGAGCACGTAGCTCAGGTCCTCTCCCGGAAGCGGCTCATCGCAGCGGATGGGGAAATCTTCCGGGTGGGATTGCGCCATCACCGTCTTGCCGGTTTCCTCGCGGCGGACGCCTTTGGGGAAGCGGATCTGGGCGGTGGCGCAGAAGAGGCCGGGCACGCGCTTGAAGGCGCCCACCAGCGCCCCGAAAAAGCCGGGCTCTATCAACATGTCGTTGTTCAGCAGGCAGACATGCGAGTAGCGCGCGCACACGATGCCCCGGTTGACGGCGCGAGCGAAGGAAAGCGGCTGGTTGGAGATCTCGATTCGCACCTGCGGCCAAGTGGCGCGGAGCCACGCCGCGGTGCCATCGCCCGAGCCGTTATCGACCACGATGATTTCCGCCGCGAACGACTCCAATTCCCGCGCGATGCCGGGCAACTGCGCTTCCAGCAGGAGCTTTCCGTTGCGGGATGGAATAACCGCCGAGATGCCGGCTTCCGCGGGGTGCGGCTCACCGGCTGGAGGCCCCGATTGCGGGCCGCGACGGCTGTGCCACCGGGGACGCAAGAATCCGGCCACGCGCGCGGCCGCGTACCAGCAGGCGAGCTGGATTCTCGGTTGCAAGTTCAAATCAGCAAGTGCCGGAAGATCCGTGCCTTTCCGGTGCGGCACTCGTCCCAAAGTCCCAGCGCCTGGAGCGCGAAGGCCGAGGAAACCGGGTTCACGTACGGCAGCCAGCCTTCGGCTGTGCGTCCGAAATAGAAACCGCCGCCGGTCGGTTGGCCGGAACCCGCCACCTGGAATTCCGCCAGCTTTTCGGCCTCGAATTGCGCGGCGGCGTTGTCCAGCGGCAGGGCGCCGGCCCGGTCGGCATAGAGGCGCATGCGCAGCAACTGGGCGTACACGTCGGAGCGCTCGAATTCCGGCGCAATCTCGCGCAGGTAATGCGCGGCGCGGGGTATGCCGTCGCGAATGGCCGCCGCGCAGGGCGGCTCCTGGGCGCGTGGCAGCAGGCCTTCCAGGAAATAGAGGAAGGCGTGCAGGCGGTCCATCACCTTGGGGCGCTCCGGATGGCCGGGCAGGAAGCCGCTGCAGGCGCCCAGGGCGTACTCCAGCGCGCGCTCATAGGGCGCGCGGAATTGCGAATCGGCGGTGGCTTCGAGTAGATCCCACCAGGCCATGGCGGCCTTGAGCTGATAGCATCCCGAAGACCGCGACCAGCGCCCCGCGTCCGGTTCCAGCGGGCGTTTTTCGGGAAGCGACAGGACGGAATGAAAACTGCCGTCCGCGGCGGCGAAATCGCGGACCATCGCCTTCCCCAGCGCGGCCGCCGCGTCCAGATACTCCGCGTCCGCGGTGACGCGCCATACCGAGACCAGGCCGCGGACCACGATGCCGCAATCGAAGAAATACGCGAAGCCGGGCGGATCGAGTTCAAACGGCATGGTGGCGGATGCGGCGTCCCATGCCGTGCGGGTCAGAAAACGGGCCGCGGAAACCGCGCGGTCGAGGTACCGCGCGTCCTTGGTAGCGGTGTGCAGATAGACGAAAGCGCTGGCCGCGTAGCCGGTGATTTCGGTCGATACCGCGTGGTTGCGCTCCAGGTCGGTGCGGTAATAGCGGGCTACGCCGCCGTTCGATTGCTGAATGCCGGAGCGTAGAAACCACTCTCCGGCACGCGACAAGTGTGAGGGCAAGTTGCCAGTTTAACAGGTGGCGCCGGCGTTCTCGACGCCGGCCGGTTGGTCCGAGGTGAAGCGCACCGGCGACCAGGAGGTGCTCCCGGGGCCCGGCGCGTACCCGGCGCTGCTACCCCTTGAAACCTTAGGGGAGATGTGGCATAGTGTGGCTATGAAGGGCCCGCCGGCTTGGCGTAGGTATTTGCGATTCTGGGGGCCCGACCCCGGAGGCGATATCGACGATGAGCTGCAATTCCATCTTCAAACCAAGATCGAAGACCTGATTGCTGCTGGGATGCCTCCCGACCAGGCACGCCGGGAGGCTCAGCGGCAGTTCGGGCCGGTGCGCCCCATCCGCCACGAATGCTGCCGGATCGGCAAGGAGTCTCAGGCGAAAGCGTCGCGCGCGGAGTATTTCGCGGCCTGGCTGCGCGACGTGAAGTATGCGGTGCGGGTGCTGTCGCGGGCAAAAGGCATGAGCGCCGCCGCGATTCTGACCCTGGCCGCCGGAATCGGCGCCAATACGGCGGTGTTCACCTTTCTGGATCGCCTTCTGTTCCGGCCGCTCCCGGTTCCCAAGCCTTCGCAACTGCTCCTGATTTCGAACTCGGCGAAGCGGTACTTCTCACAGGACGCGTATGTATTCCTGCGCGACCGTAACCGGACGCTCTCGGGTTTGGCGGCGGAGAGCTATATGGCGCCCCACGAGCGCCGCAAAGGGCAGAAGATCGAGGGCCCGGCCGAAGCGGAACCGGTATCCGGCAACTTCTTCGAGGTGCTGGGTGAACCTGCGCTGTTGGGACGCACTCTCGCTCTCTCCGACGACGTCCGCTCCGGAGCTTCGCGCGTGGCGGTGGCCAGCTACCGCTTCTGGAACCGCCGCTACCATCTCGCCGCGGACGTGCTGGGCCGGACGGTATACCTGAACGATGTGCCATTCACGATCATAGGCGTCATGCCGGCCGGGTTCTTTGGCACGCATCCAGGTTACGACCCCGACCTCTACGTGCCGGTCGGAAGTCTGCCGGAGATCTTTGGTTCCGCTCCGCTCAACTCCCTGGGCCTGATTGGGAGGCTGCGTTCCGGAGTTGGCCCACGGAGCGCGCACAGCAATCTCGAGGTGCTTTGGGACCAGTTTCCGGCGGCGGGACGGGGCGTTCCGCGCGAGCGGATCGAATGTCGGGATGGATCGTCCGGCTATGCCGGGACGGGTGGGGAGAAACAGCGCTCGCTGGTGTTGCTGGCAGCCATTGCGGCTCTGCTTCTGCTGATGGGTTGCGGCAATGTGGCGTGTCTGCTGATGGCGCGCGGCGCGGCCCGGCAGCACGAGATCGCGATCCGCCTGTCGCTGGGAGCGGGAAAGGCCCGAGTCCTGCGCCAGACGCTGATCGAAAGCTGTCTGCTGGCGCTCGGCGGCGGCGCCGCGGGAGTGCTGGTGTCATCGTGGGCGGACCGTCTGCTGCTGATTGCCCTGCAATGGAAGAACCGCCCCATCGATCTTTCGCCCGACTGGCGGGTGCTGGGGTTCGGCCTGGCGATATCGCTGGTAACCGGCCTTCTGTTCGGCCTCGCTCCGGCGCTGCAGTTCCTGCGTGGCGGCGCGGCTCTCACCGGCGAACGCACGGTGGCTCCCCGGTTTGCCTCCGGAAGAGCATTGGTGATTGTGGAGGTGGCGCTCTCGCTGACCATGGTGACCGGCGCCGCGGTGTTCATTCGCAGCTTCCGGAACCTCAGCTCCGTGCCCACGGGCTTCGTGGCCGGCCACGTCGCCGTGATTGGGCTGGCTTCCGCGGAGGATGCCGTGTCCGGAGGGGCGCCCTTCCGCGAGGCGGCGCGCCTGGCGGAATCGCTGCACGGCGCGACCGGCATTGAGGCCGCCACCCTGGCCGATTTCACGACCTTCGACGATGCCTACGTCCAGACCACTCTGAAGGCAGCCGGAGACGCGGCTGCGCCCGTGCGCCGTACCCATATCTTGCTTGTGGATGGCAATTACTTCGCAGCCTTGCGGATCCCGCTGCTTGCCGGCCGGACGTTCACACCGCGCGACGACGAGCGGGCTCCCAAGGTGGCGGTTCTGGCCGAGGGAACGGCGCGGCGGCTGTTTCCGGGCCAGAGCCCGATTGGCAGGAGCGTCCTTTTGGGCGCCGGTCGCCAGGAAATCGAAATCATCGGAGTGGTGGGAGATATCAAGTTCACCAGCCTGGCCGATGCGGCGCCCGACCTGGTATTCCAGCCCGTGCTTCAGGGCGAGAACCATACATCCGTGGTCAAGCTGCAGGTTCGAAGCCCGATGGAGCCAAAGGAAGTGGCGGCGTTGGTACGGTCGCGGATCCGCGATGAGCATCTGCCACTGAGCGTGGAATCGGCGACGGCGCTCGAAGACCAGATCGGGGCCAGCTTGCAGAACGATCGCCTCCGAATGCAGGCGTCCAGCCTCTTCGGAGCGCTGGCCTTGTTGCTGATCGCCGCCGGCATCTACGGATTAGCGACCTACATCGTGGTACGGCGAACGCGGGAGATCGGCATTCGCGTGGCGGTTGGGGCGAGTTCCGCCGGAATCCTGCGGCTGGTGCTGACCGACAGCCTGCGGCTGGTTCTGTGCGGTGTGGTGCTGGGCCTGCCAGGCTCCCTCGCCGTCATGAAGGCGACCTCCACCATGGTATTCGGACTCTCGCCCATCGATCTGGCGACTCCGGGAATCGCCGCGTTCGTCTTGACCGCGACTGCGATTGCGGCCAGTATCGCGCCGGCATGGCGCGCGGCTCATCTGGACCCGGTTGAGGCCTTGCGCGTTCAATAGGAGACCGTTTGGAAAAACCATCGCTCGACTTGATTCGCGGCACGCTCGATCTGCTCATCCTCAAGGCCCTGACGTGGGGCCCGCAACATGGATACGCCATCGCTTCCGTCATTAAGAACTCGACGGAAGGCGCACTGCTGGTGGAGGAAGGGGCGCTCTATCCGGCGCTCTACCGCATGGAAGCGAAGGGCCGGATTGAAGCCGAATGGGGTCTTTCGAAGAACCATCGCCGTGCGAAATACTACCGGCTCACCACCGAAGGGCGGCGTCGCTTTCAGAGCGAGGAAACCACGTGGAATGCGTATTCCGCGGCCGTTTCGAAGCTGCTTGCAGCCACGCGGCTGGCGTAGGTTGACAGACGAAAGCGTCTGTCCCACAAAACGAAGGTGGGACAGACGCTTCCGTCTGTCAATCCGGCGTGCTACGTCATGGAAGTTGCCAGCCACACCGCTGCGTACGCCAGCGCAGTCCCGATAGCCGCGCCCGCCAGCACGTCGCTGAGAAAGTGCATCCCCAGCACAATGCGCGACGCCGCCACGCTGAGAGCGCAAAAGATCAGGCCGGCGGCTAGTTCCGGATAGAACCGGCTGAGCGAGACGGCCACCGCGAAGGCCGTGATGGTGTGGCCCGATGGAAACGAAAATCGATCGGGCGGCAGCAGCGTGGCCCAGCAGTGGGGTTCCAGGGCGCAGGGGCGCTGGCGGCCGGTGGCCTTCTTCAAATTGAGGAAGACCGCGATTCCCACTCCCGCCGCCAGGGCCGCGGCGCCAATCGCGGGGAATCGCCGGGTGCCACCCAGCCACAGGATCGCCAGGCCCATGGCGCACCACAGCCATCCATCGCCGCCGCGCGTGGCGGCGAGCATCCAGACGCGAATCCAGCGCGGCGCGTGCCAGCGGTGGACGCGCCGCATCAGGGTGTGGTCGCGTTCGGAAATGAAGGTCAGCGTGGCGGCCAGCGTCATGTCATCCCACTTGTACCCCGCGCATGGCTACAGTTCGGTGACATCCGTGAAAAACATCCGTGAATCGATCTGTTCTTTGCCACGGCACTTGTGCCGCGTGGCACAATCGGACTGATGAAGATACTCGACTTCATCTTCTTCGACGCTGGTGGCGGACATCGCGCGGCGGCCAACGCCCTGCGCCAGGTGATGGAGCGGCAGCAGCGTCCTTTCGAGATCCGCATGGTGAACCTGCAGGAGCTGCTCGATTCGCTCGACGTCTTCCGCAAAGTCACCGGCGTGCGGCTGGAAGACGTCTACAACCTCATGCTCAAGAAGGGCTGGACGCTCGGGGCGGGGCAGCTCACGGCCGGCATGCACCTGCTGATCCGCATGTTTCATGGGCCGGCGGTGCGAATGCTCGAGCGGTTCTGGCGGGAAAGCCGGCCGGACATGGTGGTGTCGCTGGTTCCCAATTTCAACCGCGCGCTGGGGGAGAGTCTGAAGCGCGCGTTGCCCGGTGTGCCTCTGGCGACCATCCTTACCGATATCGCGGACTACCCGCCGCACTTCTGGATGGAGCGCCAGGACCAGCATTTCATCTGCGGGTCGGACCGGGCCGTGGCACAGGCGCTGGCCATGGGCCACCCGGAAGCCAAGGTGCACCGCGTGTCGGGCATGATCCTGAACCCGCAGTTCTACGAGATCGATCCGCTCCGGCCGGCACAGCGCGCGGAGGCGCGCGCCAGTCTGGGATTCGATCCGGCGCAACCGGTGGGGCTGGTTCTGTTCGGCGGCCAGGGCGCGGCGGAAATGCTGGAGATCGCCCGCAGCTTGCCGGACCGGCAACTGGTGCTGATGTGCGGTCACAACCGGAATCTGGCGACGCGGCTGGAGGCGCTGCCGCGCCGGGCGCCGGTTTTCATCGAAGGCTTCACCCAGGAAGTGCCCCGCTACATGCAGCTCGCGGACTACTTCATCGGCAAGCCGGGGCCCGGCAGCCTCAGCGAGGCGGTGGCCATGCGGCTGCCGGTGATTGTGGAGCGCAATGCCTGGACGCTTCCCCAGGAACGCTTCAACGCGGAGTGGATTAGCGAGCAGGGCATCGGGGTAGTATTGCCCAACTTCCGGCGGATTGCGCGTGTTGTGGACGAGATGCTCGAGCCGGCCGCCTACGCGCGTTTCCGCGCCGCGACCGAGCGGCTGCACAACCGCGCCGTGTTTGAGATCCCCGACATTCTGGAGAGCATTCTGCGGTCATCGTAGCGCCGGCGCCGCGTGTAGCCCCGGGGCGCCACGCCAGCGAGCCCAGGCCAAGTGCCGCTATCGGAGCGATCGCCAGGCGCGAGGGCGGGGCCGCCGGCGCCGCCGTTGTACCAATCCCCCGGCCGCCTTGGGCAAGCTAGTGCACTGCGGCCGAAGTTTTGCCTGCTTGGTGGGGCGGGCAATCCTGCCCGCAGCCGCCTTTCAGGCGGCTTTTTCGCGTCGTGCGCGAGTCTTCGCAGCGGGAGTCGCCGGCTGAAAGCCGGCTGCAGCCACGATTGGCTGCCTCACAGCCAAGTGCCTACTCGTTACTCCGCTTGCCGCAGACCGCTTGCCGCATGCCTTACCACACCACGCGCTTGCTGCGCCGGTGTCGCTTGCGCGACTGGTGGTGGTGGGAAGGGCGTCCACCTCGCATGCACGCGAGCAAGAGGAACCCGGAGACCAGCGAGATCGCGAGGCCCAAACCAAAGCGGTTCGAATGGAAGTTGAGAGCGACCTCGTTATCTCCCGCGGGCACAATCACACCCATCAACGCGTGATCCACGCGCACGACCGGCAGCGGCCTGCCGCCCACGTTGGCGACCCAACCCGGATACCAGGCAGCGCCGACTTTCAGGAGGCTCGGCGAAACGGCGTGGTAGTGGATGCGGTACCACTGCTCGCCGAAGGAGACTACCAGCGCCGCGGCATCGGGGTCCTGCCGGATGTAGGCGTGTGGCGATGCTACCACGCTACTGGCCGCCGGGTCGAGGGTTTCCAACGCCTGGCGGGACTCTGCCAGGCTTCTCGCGTCGACCACCGCTTTCGGAAAGTAGGCGCGCGGCAGCACCGAGGGATTCTCGTCGATACGGCCCGTGGCAACGTTTAGAAAGCGGCTGACATTCAAGCCATCGCGCAGCTTGGGGTTGCGCTCCATGGCGTCGAGGTAGTCCTTGTAGGGGCCGGGCTCGAGAAGCGATGCTCCGTAAGTGGCCTCGAGTTTCAAATCCAGCGGATGGAGCCCGGGACCCATGGACGCGCGGTCGCCCGGGGCGTGGAAGCGGGTGAGTTGGGGCTGGTTCAGGGCCACGCGCGTGCGGCCGGTTTCTTCGCTCGAGCCGTAGGCTTCATCGAAGCTGGCGCGGGCATAGGCCAGCGGGTTCCGGAGCGAGTTCCAATACCAGACATCCACGAACAGAAGGCCGGCCGCCAGAAGGGGCAAGTAAGGAAAGCGCCAGCGCCAGAGCGCAAAGATCCACTCGCCGCCGGCCGCTGCCAGCAATGCCAGGCCTAATGCGACCAGAAACCAGCCTTCGACCAGCGCACGGGGTTGGTGCAGGCTGGGCGCCAGCGCTCCCAGGTAGTAGAGACCGCCGGCGGGTCCCAGCATGTACCACGCAGGCGGCACGATGAGGAGCAACCCGGGCAGCCGCACTCCCGACTTGACGGCGCCGATCGCCGCCAGCGGCAGAGCGAGCAGGCCGGCGTAGAAGTAGAACGGCGCAACACCAGAGCCTTGGTCGCCGCTCGAGATGGCGCCCAGCCAGTCCGGCGCCAGCAGCGTCATGAGGGACCCCGGATGCAGCACGCCAACCACGGCGGAAGAGTTCGTCGCGCGGCCGTAGTTGCCGGCGAGTTCCTGGGAGGGCAACAACTGAATGGCCGCGCAGGCCAGCGCACCCGCCAGCATGAAGCCGATAATCGCCACGCTGCGCAGCCCACCCTGCCGTTCGCGCCACCAGTCGGCCAAGGCGTACAGGCCCACTCCCAGGAAGCTGAACACCGCGGCCTGGGCGGACCCTGTGAGGATCAGGGCGGCTCCCACCAGGCCGCCCAGAGCCGTGTAGCGGACGGTGGCGGCGTCGACCGCCTTCCGATAGGCCAGCAGCAGCCAGGGGAACATCGCCGCCGCCGCAAACAGGCTCACGTTGGAGGCGTGGCCCGCGAAGAATCCCGAAAGCCCGTAGGCGAAGGCGCCCAGAATCGCCGCCCCGCGGTTCTGGACGTGCTTTGAAATCAGCAGATAGGCGCCCAGGCAGGCCAGAAACGCGTTCAACGCCAGCTCCAGTTGGATCGAGCGCGGCGTGATGCCGGCCAGCAGGAAAGGCCAGTTGGGCGGATACCACGCGCCCACCTCCGGATTGGCCAGAAGCGGGTAGCCCGACAGCACGTAGGGTGTCCAGAACGGAAGTTGGCGGGGTGAGAGCCGATCCGAGAAATACTTCTGCATCGGGTAATGCACGTTGGCGGCGTCCCACTGGATGCTCGCCGATGTCGACGTCATCGGTACCCAGTAAAAGACCAGTACGCACGCGGCGATCGCGGCGGGGGCTGCCAGGCGATTCATCCTGTGCGCAGCCACGGCACCCGGTACTGGCGCAGCCGATACCTTCATTGCCTCCTCCCCTCGGAGTAACGATGGTAACATGCGCGATTCCGGACCGCGGCGACCAACCACCACTGAATGTTGGGTTCTCCGGCTACGACCAGTTCGCTCGTCCCGAAACCAGCCGGTTTCCGATCGGATCGAGCTCGGACACGAGTTGATTCCGGCGGTCGGCCCGGTCTTCCTCGGAGCTAAGCTCGTAGGTAAAGCCGGACGGACAGTGCCCTTTCAGGAACGTGTTCGGATGCTGGAGGTGCTTGAACAGCTCGGCATGGATGTTAGCGGCCTCCCCCACGTAGATCCAGTGGCTCGCATTCGAGAGGCCGTAGACGCCCGATGCCGCGGGAACGTTCTTGTCAACCGACATCGTGGTGAAAGAGCGGTTCCCATGATTGGCAAATGGCACTATCTCGTACCACCCGCCCGCCTGCCCGGAGTGGTCGCGGTGGCGGCTTCAGGACCGGTCCCGAGTCTCTCTTCCGCCATCCACCGAGCGCCTCCCCATCCGCGGCCCGGGTAGAACCAGGAGAGCAGTCGACCAAGCCACGATTCCACACCCGGATTCAAACCTTGTGGCTTCGCCACGGCAATCGCGCTCATAAGAAAGCCCTCGGACGACTCGCGGCCGGGAGTAAATGGCGATGCCGTTTGGAAACGGTGTTACCATTCCCGGCTCGGCCAGGCTAAGAGTAAGGAACCCATACGACCCGACTTAGTTCGGATCGTATGTAGATTGGGCGGAAATGCTCAGTCATTTACTAATATAGGTTCATTCCACCTGCTTGTCAAGGCGAGTGAGCGCCGCGGAGTGAGCCGCGGATCCGCAAGTCGTTCATTTGATGCGAGCTCGGCCGGCATCGCGAAAGCGCCAATTTCCGGTGGACAGGGGCGATTTGTGCTATCATCCTGATGAACTGCTATTCGTGGGCCAGTCGTTCACGTCTATCGACGCCGCGGGGACTCGGGTACACCCGTAAGCTCAGGATCGGGCCAGAACAGTTCCGAAGGCCGGCATGGCTGCAAGACGAAGATCCGATCAAGGGCGTCGCTGAACGTCCCCGGTTTCCCCTGGGAATCTCATCGCGGTATTGGAAAGCAGGCGACGACATGAAGCTGACTGGCGGAATGGCGGCCAATGCCTTCCAGACTGCGATCCCCCTGACCCAAGCACCCGGCCGTGGCGCCTCGCTGAAGATACTCCTGTATTGCCCCGATAACGGCGTGACCCGGAACTTCATGCCGCACTTGTGGATGTTTCTGCTGCAATCGCTGACGCCCTCGAACCACGAGGTGCTGCTGGTCGACGGCAACACGCATCCCATGAGCGATCAAGACCTGGTCCGGTACGTGATCGACAACCAAATCGCGCTGGTGGGCATCGGCGCGATGACCCGCATGATCGCCAAGGCGTACCGCGTCGCCGACGCCATTCGCGCCGTGGGCGTGCCGGTGGTGATGGGCGGCCCCCACGTGACCGAGGTCCCCGGCGAAGCGCTCGGCCGGGATGGCGGCCCGCGTCACGCGGATGCCGTGGCTTTGGGCGAGGCCGATGAGACCTGGCCGCTGATCGTGGAAGACGCGGCGCGCGGCACGTTGAAGGAAATCTACGCGCCGGTGGATGCACTCGGGCAGGAGCACAAGCCCACTCTCGCGGATTATCCCAACATACCCTGGGAGTCGCTCGATCTCGACCAGTTCAACCGGATTCCCAACGCTCTACGGGCGGTTATGCGGCACTTCGAATGGGACTGGGAGACGTTCCACATCATTCCCATCGAATCCGGGCGCGGCTGCCCCTATGGCTGCGAATTCTGCACCGTGACCGGCTTCTTCGGCGACTCGATCCGCTTTCGATCGAACCGGAGCATCGTGGATGAAATGCTGCGGATCAAGGGGCGCGCCGAGAGCACGCAAGGCAAGATCGCCGTCTTCTTCGTCGACGACAATTTCGCCATCAACGTGAAGCGCACCAAGGCCTTGCTGCGCGATATCATCGCCGCCGGGGCGCAGCTCTCCTGGGTGGGCCAGATCAGCGCCAACCTGCTCAAAGACGAAGAGTTGGTGGACCTGATCGCGGCTTCGGGCGGCAAATGGATTTTTATCGGCATGGAGTCGCTCGATCCGGCCAATCTCGCCAGCGTCAACAAGAACTTCAATAAACCCGCCGAGTACGCCGGCGTTCTGGAACGGCTCGCGCGCCGGCACGTCTACGCCATCGCGTCGTTCATCTTCGGGCTGGACAACGACTCGCCGGGCGTTGCCGCCCGCACCCTGGCTCAAATTCGCGAGTGGCCTCCGGTGCTGCCCGTGTTTGGGCAGATCACTCCCTTCCCGGCGACTCCGCTGTATGAGCGTCTGGATAGGGAAGGGCGCCTGACCCGCCCCAAACACTGGCTTGAATTCGCGCCGTTTCACATGGCGCACACCCCCCTCGGGATGACCATACCCGAGGTGCAGGCGGAGATCCGCTATGCCTGGCTGAATTCCTATAGCGCCGCGGCGACGGCCCGGGCCATCGAATCCATCGCGGATGAGCCCGTCCCGTACAAGATCAGCCATCTGGTCGCACGCATCTTTTTCCGTGGGATTTACTTCCCGCCGAAGGGAATATGGGGCTGGCTGAAGGTGGTGGCGCAGAACCGGGGCTCGATTTTCCGAATCGTGAAGGAGTGTTTCACTAAGTGGAGCGGAGCGCCCGGCAACCGCAACGGGGTACGCCTGGAGTTCGAGACAGGTGCGTGTCCACGGCAGGACTTAGGCGACTCCCCGGTAGCACTAACGTGTGAAACCGCGATCCCCGTGGGGATCAAGCCAGAGGCAGCCGAACTTACAGCGACCCGGTAAGTTACAATCGCGGGGCGCGGGTTATGAGCGTCAGGCGTTCCTGGCCTTGATACCTTTGGCTTTGTTCAACGCCGCTTCCACGACCTGCACGGCTTCCTTGGATATCTCCAACTGTTCCGGCCGGTTGACATGACCGGGCATCTTAGGATCGATGTATTTGACTCGAAACAGTTGGTCGTTAGCCAGGACCACGATAGCTTGTAACTGCTCCAGACTAAACTCTACAGAGATATTCCCCATCCATGTATGATAGCACGGGATCGCGCCCGACGCCCGCGACAGGGAAGCACGCGAAACACGCCCACCGGTTTGCACCCGCTTTCCGAGTTGCGGCGGCCGGGGAGCGTGAAGAAATCGCCGAGGCCGCCGGGGTGACAGACGAAAGCGTCTGTCCCACAAAACAGCAGAGCCGAGCAGGTCGATCAGGAGGCGCGCCTACGAATTCGTACATTCGTGCGCGAGTCGTTTGCGCTCTTGTGGGGCAGGCGCTTTCGCCTGCCAACCGATTCTTTCAGAGTCCCGTCAGGGAGCGGGGCCTGCTGGTCCTTTGCGGAGCGCGCCACACAAAAAGTGGCCTGCTTTTCCGGCGCAGCGCCGGGCCCAGGGGGCATTCTCTTGCCCGGTGGGTTTTCTCGGACACGGAAGAACACCGGCGACAAGATCGCCAGTGCCGCGGGCACCACCCAGAGCGGACTGGCTCTGTGGTATAGTGTGGGCTGAAAAGGTTTTGGGCACCGTGAACCGGGTGGACGGGAGCCTTGGTCCTCGAAACCCGAGTCGCCAGGAACGCGGGAGTAATTCAGTGGTAGAATGCCAGCTTCCCAAGCTGGACGTCGCGGGTTCGAGCCCCGTCTCCCGCTCCATAAACAATTCAAGTTGTGCGCGTTAGGCGCAATCCCCTCGTTAGGCGAAATCTTGGTGACTCCACAAGACTCCATTCGCGACCGCTGCCGCGCGGGGTGTTCATGGAAAAAGATAGCCGCCTCACGCCCGACACCGGGGACCTCTACATACATCCCGGCAAGCAGCCCGGCTTCGGCTGGGGCTTCGAGGCGGCTATCGCGCGCGCCAAACCACCGCGGAGGCTATTTGTAACGGTACAGCTTGACTTTCTGAATGCCTTGCTCGCCGATCGAGAGGCGCACACCGCTGCCCGATTGACCCATGGCGACGATATGCGGGAAGTCGTATCGGAGCACCGAATCGTCACCGGCCAGGATGCGAGTGCGAACCCATTTGCCGTCCTCGAACCGGCCCGATTCCTGCCAGGCGAGTCCGGCGATGGGAGGTCCGGGCGTATTGGGCGTGAAGGTCACCTGAATGTTGTTTCCCGCTATCAGGTAGTCGTTGGGACCTTCCGCCATGAAGATGCCGTAGCCGATGATGTCGGGTACCACGTCGGGCGCACGGGGGCTTCGCGTGAGCCCCACGTTCAGCGTGTAATCCCCGAGTTTGATCTGGACATCCGGGTTCTGCTTGGTCAACAGCGCTCCGTCAATCGTTCCGTTGGCCTGGTGCTCCAGGATGGCGGGTGCAAGCTGGCCCAAGGTCTTGTAAGCCACCGCGAGCGGCAGCGTCTCAAGGTCGGCGGGCGGTGGCGGGACATCGCCCGGAGCGCCCATAAAACCGCGTCCTTGCAGCCGTTGCACCGAATCGATGCCTATGACGCTGTGGCCGAGAGCGCGGAAGTGCCCATAGGCGTAAAACGCGTCGGCGACGCCAGCCGGGTCGGCACGCTCTTCCGGCGTGAACAGCGGATTCCCTAAACGGGTGTAACGGGCCGCGGTTTCGGGGAAGCTGATCCCGTGAATGTCCGGGGCCAGCAGGTCGATGTTCGGAGCACCCGCACGCCACATGTCGTGCACCGGCTCCACCGGTCCGCCGCTCGAATAGTCGCCAGGCGCTTTGTCGCCGACCTGCACGAGCCACACGTTGGTGTACATCGGCACCGCCAGCTCCTTCTTGCCGGCCTGAGCGACGTAATCGAGGTACTGCGCGTAGTTCCACCCCATGAAGATTTCGTCGGTCTTGGGGCCCTTGCCGAAAACCTCTTCCCAGGTGCCGGAAGTCTTGGAGCCCGCCGCTTCCCAAACCTTGCGGAATTCGGGCTGCAAGTTCTCTTTGTTCTTCTGGATATAGTCGATCAGTTGCGCGGGCACCGGCTTGGCGAAGGCTGCATTCGCCAGCGGAGACCGGTCGCGCGAGTCGCCTCCCAAGCCCACCTCGTTCTCCACCTGGACCATGACGACGCGATGGGTGGTGTCCACTTCGCGACAGTGCGCCATCAGCGCCGCGAAAGCCTTGGCATCGGCATTCCGGTTGTTCTCGCTGAGGGTCGATAGCACTTCCACGGTCTTGCCGTCCAGGATCTGGGCGCGTGGGAATCGCTCCTGATTCGCCTTCACCCAAGTGGGAACGAAGCTGGAAAGCCCGTTCTTCCAGCTCGCGAACCACATCCACACGATTCGCATGTTATGCTGCTTGGCGTTTTCAATCGCCGCGTCCGCGATGCTGAAGTCGTACTTGCCCTCCTCGGGCTCGACCCACGACCAGGACATGCCCGTTATGATGGTGTTCGCGTGAATCTTGTCCGCCAACATCGGCCAGATTCTCGTCTTCATTTCCTCCAAATTGGATGACTTCGTATTAGCGAGTTCTCCCACCAGCATGAGAAAAGGTTTGCCATCGACGATCATTTGCGTGGTCGGCCCCCGCTTCTCCAGATGAGGGATAGCTGTGGTGGCCGGTTGAGTCTTGTTTTGCGAGCACGCTGTCGTAATCGCCAGCGCGAAGATCGCCAAACAGTAAAGCACGGTTCGTTGTTTCATTTTCATTACCTCAGAAGAAGATGTTCCATGGGGAGGAGATTGTCTCACCATGATGCGCTGAGCGTGTCCCTCTCAGCCGCACCTTGCCGCTATTTCGAGGTTGTTTGGCACGGCCGCCTTCGGCGCCAGGCCACCGGCTGTTCAGGTTGGACGCCATAAGCCGGAATTTCCGTTTTGGACTTCCAAGTCCCATTCAGTATAAACCAAACCGCCGTCCTGGATCACTCGCGAGCGCCCTCGAGTTGGCCGGGATTCCCCTGGCGTACACCCTGAAGGCCCATGCATTGCGGGGCAGGCCGCCATCGGCTACACTGGCTCGCATGAAGTCACACGCTATCCTGCCGGTGATGGCTTTCACCGTTCTCGTTTGCGGCAATCCGCTGGGGGCGGCCGAGGCGCGGTTCACGCCACCCGCATCGCCGCGCGCCACCTACAATTTCAATGCGGGCTGGAAGTTCATCCGCCAGGACGTGCCCGGCGCCCAGGAGGTGTCCTTCGACGATTCCCAATGGGAGACCGTCGGCACGCCACACTCGTTCAACGATGTCGACTCGTTCCGCATGATCATCGACCATAGCGGCGGCGACCGGGGCACCTACAAGGGCCTGAGCTGGTACCGCAAACACTTTAAGCTCCCGGCCGGCGCCGCGGGATCGAAAGTGTTCATCGAATTCGAGGGCATGCGCCAGGCCGGGGACATCTATTTCAATGGCAGGCATTTCGGTCTGTATGAAAACGGCATATCGGGTTACGGCCTGGACATCACGTCCGCGGCACTGTTTGGCGACCAGGACAACGTGCTGGCGGTCGAGGTGGACAACCGCGGCAACTACAAGGAGCGGGCCACCGACACGACGTACCGATGGAACTCCAACGATTTCAACCCCAACCACGGCGGCATCAACCGGCGTGTGTGGCTGCACGTCACGGGGAAAATCTACCAGACCCTGCCGCTCTATTACGGCCTGAAGACCACCGGCACGTATATCTACTGCGGCAACTACAATATCGCGGGCCGCACCTGCGACGTCACCGTGGAATCGCAGGTGCACAATGCCACGGCCGATCGCAGGGTCCTCAAGGCGAACGTCACCTTGTCGGTGGCGGTGGTGGACCAGGACGGCGTGCTCCGCGCCACGTTCCAGGGCGACGGTGTCGATATGTTGTCCGGCGCGAAGACTATCTTGAAAGCCACCGGCCCGCTGGCCAATGCCCGGTTCTGGAGCACCGACGATCCCTATTTGTACGACGTTTACACCATGTTGACCGCCGATGGGAAAGTGGTCGACGTCAACAAGACCACCACGGGGTTCCGCAAGGTGGAATTCAAGGGCGGCGCCGGCAAGGGCGGCGTTTATATCAACGACAAGTTCGTCTATCTCAAGGGATTCGCCCAGCGCTCCAGCAACGAGTGGGCCGGCGTGGGCGCCGGCTATCCCGATTGGATGCACGATTTCACCGCCCGGATGATTCGCGATTCCAACGGGAATTACATGCGCTGGATGCACGTGGCGCCGCAGAAAGTGGATGTCGAGGCATTCGACCGGGCCGGCATCGTCGAGGTCGCGCCCGCCGGCGACAAGGAAGAGGATGCGCAAGGCCGCCAATGGGAGCAACGCGTCGAGGTCATGCGCGACACCATCGTCTACTTACGCAACAACCCCAGCGTGCTCTTCTGGGAGGCGGGCAACACCGGAGTCACCGCGGCCCAGATGAAGGAGATGGTGGACCTGCGCAAGGAATTGGACCCGCACGGTGGCCGCACGATGGGGTGCCGCTCGCTGACCGACCCGGGCGCGGCGGCCGTCACGGAGTGGTTCGGCACCATGCTCGGCGGGCCCTACAATACCCAGGCCCGCGACAAGGTTCCCCTCATCGAAACCGAGGACTTCCGCGAGGAGGGCGCCCGCCGCTTCTGGGACGACTATTCGCCTCCCTATTTCGGTTTCAAGAAGGGGCCGAACGATACCTGGAACCTCAACTCCGAGACCTTCGCCCTGGCGCAGGTCAAGCGATACTGGCAGTTCTTCTCCAACCGCATTTCCAACACCAACCCGGACCAGTCCAAGTGGGCGGCCTATGCATCCATCTATTTCATCGATTCCGACGCCGACGGCCGGCAGGATTCGAGCGAGGTCTGCCGTGTCAGCGGCAAGATCGACGCCGTGCGCCTACCCAAGGAAATCTACTTCGTCGAGCGTGTGATGCAGAACGAGAAGCCCGACATCCACATCATCGGGCATTGGACGTATCCGGCCAATACCACCAAGACCATGAATGTCGTCGCCAACAATGTGGACAGCGTCGAATTCTTCGTGAACGGCATTTCCCGAGGCAAGGCCGCCCAGCCGGAGAACGGTTATCTCTATGCCTTCCCCAACATCGCGTTCGCACCCGGCACCATCAAGGCCGTTGGCTACAAAGGCGGCGTGGCCGTGGCGCAACACGAGCTGAAGACCGCCGGCGCTCCCGCGGCCATCAAGCTCACCCCCCACACCGCGCCCGGGGGAATGCGCGCCGACGGCCAGGATGTCGCTCTGATCGACGTTGAAGTCGTCGACGCCGATGGCGAGCGTTGCCCCACCGACGACGCCCGCGTCGATTTCACATGGAGTTCCACGGGGAGGGCCGTCTCGGCCACCGGCCCCGCCATCTGGCGCGGCGGTTACAACTCCGGCAAGACCAACTCCACCAACAACCTCTACCTCAACACCGAGGGCGGCATCAACCGCGTGGCCCTGCGCTCGACGGTGCTGCCGGGGTCGTTCACGGTGACGGCCAGGCGCGAAGGCTTGAAGCCCGCCACAATTTCGATCAACACCAAACCGGCCGTGATCGAGGACGGTCTGATTCGGGAAATGCCGCAAACCCCGCCACCGGCGGCGCGGGCGTTGCCGTAGCGTGGTGTTATACTGGCACCAGTAAAGGAGTTCAGGGACCTTTGAACTCCTTAGATCGGCATAAAGGGGCTTATAGGAGACGAACGTTATGGGAAAAGGTATTCCGCGTAGGGGTCTGTTTCAATTGGCCGGGGCGGCGGCATTGCTGCGTAGCCGCATCGCGTCGGCCCAACAAGCACCACCCCCCGGCCAGGCGCCGCCCTCTCCGGGCCAGCCAGGGGCAGGCGGACGCGGACGGGGAATGATGATGGGGAATATGGGCAACCCCGAGCCGTTCCCCGAGCTGGAACGCCGCGCTACCGTGGCGCTGACCCAGGGAGACGACCGCCGCAAGAACGTATACAACGCCCTGATGGCTATCGACAAGGACCTCCAGCCGAAGCTGAAGACCCGGAAATACGTGGTCATCAAGCCGAACTTCGTCAACACGGTGAACCAACTGGCGGGCAGTCATGCCGACGCGGCCCGCGGGATATTGGACTATCTGTCCGAGCGGTTCAAGGGGCCGGTCGTCATCGCCGAATCGTCGGCCGGGAATACCTTGCAGGGCTTCGAGAACTTCAAGTTCACGGCTTTGCCCGCGGAGTACAAGAAGCAGCAGGTGCAACTGATCGATCTGAACGCGGAAGCCCGGTTCGAGCGAATCACGGTACTCGACAAGGACCTCCATATCGTCCCCATACGCCTGGCGGCGCGGCTGGTGGACCCGGAGGCCTTCGTGATCTCCACGGCGATGCTGAAAACCCACAACACCGCTATCGCTTCGTTGTCCATCAAGAACATGGTTCTGGGAGCGCCGCTGCACAATGCGCCCAACGAAACCACGCGCTGGAACGAGAAGCGCAAGTTCCACGTGGGTCTCCGCCAGACCCACTACAACATGCTCCTCACGGCGCAGCGCCTGGCGCCGAGCTGGGGCGCTTCGGTGATCGATGGCTACGAGGGCATGGAAGGAAACGGCCCCAGCTCGGGAACCCCGGTACCCTCGCGGCTGGCCATCGCTTCAACGGATTTCGTCGCCACCGACCGCATTGCCGCTCAGTGCATGGGAATCGACCCGGAGTGGCTCGGCTACGTCAAGTACTGCGGCGCGCTCCACCTGGGCCAGTTCGAGGAAAGCAGGATCGACGTGATCGGCGCGAAGGTTGCCGACGTCAGGAAGGCGTACCGCATGCACCCCGATATCGACAAGGAATTGCAGTGGCAGGGACCGATGACGGACGTGCCCTTCAACCTGGGTTGGGTGACGCCGCCACACGGTCCCGAGACCGCCTGACCATACCCTGCGGCGCAACCACCGGACGCCGCCGGTTCCGCCGCTTTAGTACTGCGACCGTCTGGTTTGTTCCTCAACGCCTCGGGCCGGGCATCCCCGGCCCCTACGCCGACCCTTAGTAGGGGCGAGGCGTGCCTCGCCCCGCGCCGCATGCTCCGCCGCGACCAGGAAAGAAACCCCGCGGTCACGGTACTAGCGTTTCGACAGTACCTGCTTTTCGTAGGCCTTGACTTCGTCGAACCAGGCGCCGCCCAAAGGCACGCCCTTCTTGGCGCAGTAGTAATCCCAAACGGCCGTCCAGGGCATGCTCTTCTGCTCTTCCAGCATCACCAGCCGGTGCGTGAAGTCCCCGTCGAGCTCGGCCTGCTTCATGGTGCTCGTGGGTTCCAGCAGCGCCATCAAGAGCGCCTTCACCATGTTGCGCGCCCCAATCACCCAGGCGGCCACACGGTTGATACTGGCATCGAAGTAGTCCAGGCCCACGTGGATCTTGTCGTGCAAATGGCCGCTGCGGACCAGTTCCTTGGCGATGTTCTGAAGCTCGTCGTCCAGCAGCACGACGTGGTCGCTGTCCCAACGGACCGGACGGCTGACGTGCAGTAGAAGGCCGGGGCAGAACAGCAGTACGGTGGAGATTTTTTCCGATATGACTTCCGTCGGATGGAAGTGCCCGGCGTCCAGAGTCAGCAGTTTCTGGCGGGATACCGCATAGGCCAGATAGAATTCATGCGAACCAACCGTGTAGCTTTCGGCGCCGATGCCGAAGAGCTTGGCTTCCACCGCATCCAGGTGAATCTTGGGGTCGATGGGTTCCGCGAACATCTTGTCTAGCGAATCCGTCAGGCGCTCGCGAGGCCCGGTGCGATCCACCGGAATGTCCTTGTATCCATCCGGAATCCAGACGTTGGTGACGGTGGGCGTTCCAAGCTGTCTCCCCATTTCAGCGCCGATCTTACGGCAGGCGATGCCGTGCCGGATCCAGAAATCGCGGATGCCCTTATCGGCGTGGGCCAGCGTGAAGCCATCGGCCGCCTTGGCGTGGGAAAAATACGTGGGGTTGAAGTCCATCCCCAGGTGGTTGCGCTTGGCCCAGTCGATCCAACCCTGGAAATGGGCCGGCTCGATCTCGTCGCGGTCCACGAACTTGCCGCCGTTCTCCAGGTAGCAGGCGTGCAGGTTCAGCCGGTGGGTTCCGGGAATCAGGCTGAGCGCCTTCTCGATATCGCCGCGAAGCTCGGCAACGGTCCGCGCCTTGCCCGGATAGTTGCCGGTGGCCTGTATGCCGCCGCCCGACAGTTGCGCGCCCACCGTCTCGAAACCGCCCACATCGTCTCCCTGCCAGCAGTGCAAGGAGATGGGAATCGCTGCGACCGCTTTAATGGCGGCATCCGTATCCACTCCGAGGCTGGCATACTGCTCTTTCGCCGTCTGGTACGTTTGTGTGAGTTTGTCGTCGTTCATTACGTTCTCCTGTTTCTGTGTGGCGCGCGCCGCCGGCCACGCCGCCGTTGCGCCAGCCCCTTACACGGCCTTCTGTCCGAGATACCCGCCGTAACCAGCCACCACCGCCGAGGCGATCAACAGCACCAGCCCGGCCGCGAGCAGCCCCATCGTCTTCTTGCTAGTGCCCTTCCACTCTCCCAGCATAAGCCCCAGCACCTGGGCGAAGAGAATCGAGCTGGCCATCAGAACCGCCCAGCCGATGTAGGACGTCGCCCCCATCTGCGGCTCGCCCGTCTTGAAGCAGATGAACTGGGAACACCAGATCGCGCCCGCCACGCCCGCAAAGACCAGGTTCGGAACCACGGGAACTCCCTTGGCGACGTAGTCCCCCGCGGTCTTGTTCCGGATGTTCAAGATGATGCACCAGCCTGCATTTACTATAAACCCGCCCAGCAACACCACCACCAGAACGGGCATTCCCGCCCAGATGGCGGAGGTGGCCGGCGCCGTGGTCAATGCCAGTTTCTGCATCGCCGAGCCGCCTTGCAGGCCGAAGCTCATGGCCGAGCTCATCAGTCCGGAGAAGATCGCCACCATGATCCCCTTCTTGAAGTTGAATTCCGCGACCGCCTTTTTCTTCTCCGCCTCCGGCAATTCGTTTTCCTTGGACATGCCGGCCAGGCCCACCAGGACAATCCCGGCCACCGACACCACCGCGGCGGCCACCGAGACCAGGCCGGCGGACGTCCCGAACATGGCCGCGACGGCTGCTTGCCCCTTGAGCATGGGCGGTATCAGCGTACCGGCCGCCGAGGTCAGCCCGGCCCCCATGGCCAGTCCCAACCCGACTCCCAGGTAGCGGATCATCAATCCCCAGGTCAGCCCGCCGAAACCCCAGATGGCGCCGCAAACCAGGCAGTAGGTCAACTCATTGCCGGGCGCGGCGCTGAGGACCGACAGCACATTCGGGGAAGTCGCCAGCGCCAGAATCCACGGCACCAGCACCAGGCCAAACACCGCGTAGACCAGCCAGTAGCTCTCCCACGCCCACTTCTTGACCTTCTTGAACGGCAGATAGAACACGGCCCCGGCCAGACCGCCCAGCATGAAGATCAGAATTCCTACAGCGGGATTAGCGGCATTCTCTTGCACGGCCTTCACCTCGTACGCTTGACGTTGTGTTCCCCGATGTCAAAGGTTAGCGAGATTGGCCCGGTCTCCGCAAGGTCTTTCGTCGCAGCCGAGTATGGTTTGAAGAGCAAAACTCCGGGGAGGCTGGCGCCCAAATCGAGCTGCTTTGTTTTCAGTGAATTCGGGTATCCCGTGGCCCCCAACCCGCAGTGGTTTTGGCTGCGGCGGCGGGCCGGAGTTTCGCGGCATGGAACGACAGGCGGCGGTTCGTTACTTTACCAGCGTTGGGCCTCCCCTTGAGAGGACGATCCCTGGGGTCTGGTACCGGGCGCGAACAATTACGTGCTGAATTCGTTCCAAACGGGATAGAACATATACAGTTTGGGCTTGTTGCCGCCGATCTCCCTCCTAGAGATGAGCAAGGCCTGGATCGGCTTGGGGATCGTGGTCGCGCACTGTCTGAACCCGTCAGCCGGCCAGAGCGCTGAGCCCTTCGGCTCTTCCATGCTCGAACACTACGAACACCTGCCCCTGGCGTTCGAGCAGAATGTGGGACAGGCGCATTCCGAAGCGGCATTCCTCGCGCGCGGTCCCGGTTACCTGATCGAGCTCGCGGGCGGCAACGTTACGGTTCACGGACCTTCCTGGCACATTTCCCTACAGTTCCTGGCGGGAAACTCCACGGCAGGCGGCCGGGGGTTGCAACGCCTCCCCATGCAGACGAGCTACTTCTCAGGCTCCGCTCCTGCCGCCTGGCACACGGACATTTCTTCGTTTCGTCAAGTCGCATACCGCAACATATATCCGGGCATTGACGTTGTGTATTACGGCAGCCGGGGTCAACTGGAATACGACCTGGTCGTTGCCCCGGGAGCGGACTGGTCGCAGATCCGGATTGCCGTCGAAGGCCCGGACGGACTTAGGTTGGATGCCGATGGAAGTATCGAGCTGGATACTGGGGGGGAAAACATCCGATTCCGAACTCCCCGTGCGTACCAGAATTTCGGGGACGGCACGAGAGAGGTCCCCAGCCGCTACGTCTTTACCAGCCGCAACTACATCGGCTTCGAGCTCGGCGGCTATGATCCCACCCGCCCCTTGATCATCGATCCGGTATTCAGCTATTCCACGTACCTCGGCGGTTCGTTGAGCGATCAGGCATATGGCATTACCGTCGATGGCTCAGGATGCGCGTATATCGCCGGAGAAACCTACTCTTTCGATTTCCCTCTGAGAAACGCATGGCAAACTTCCGAACATGGAGATCGCGACGTCTTCGTGTCGAAATTGTCGGCTGACGGCAGCTCGCTGATTTATTCCACGTACCTCGGTGGAGGAAGTTTCGATTCGGGGCGCGCCATCGCAATCGACAGTTCCGGAGCCGCCTATGTTACAGGTGTCACCTGGTCGGCCGATTTTCCGACTACACCCGGAGTGCTTCAGACCACGTATGCGGGGCAAGGCGACGTCTTTGTCGCCAAGCTGAATCCATCCGGCGGCTTGGTCTTTGCCACGTATATCGGAGGCGCCGGTGCGGATACCGCCACATCGATTGCCCTGGATAGCGCAAGAAATGCCTATGTTGCCGGATACACCTCGTCGCTCAACTTTCCAATGTCGCATGCATACCAGCCAACTTTCCGGGGTGGATGGCAGGATGCGTTCGTATTTGCGCTAAATACAAATGGCTCATCGTCGATCTATTCCACATATATCGGGGGCAGCGGGAATGAGGTGGCGCAAGGGGTGGCAGTCACTCCCGCTGGAGAGGCGTTTATAGTGGGCAGTACCGACTCGAGCGACTTCCCCACCGCAAGCCCGATCCAATCCAGCAATGCCGGAGAGCTTGACGCCTTTGTCGTGAAGCTGACGGCGTCCGGCGGGCTCGCGTATGCCACCTACTTCGGCGGCCGGTCGTCGGATTACGGCAATGCCATAGCGGTCGATTCTTCCGGAGTAGCCTACATTACCGGAACCACGGTGTCGTCGGATTTCCCGGTAACCCAGGGAGCGTTACAGACCGCAACCACCACTACCTACGACGCATTTGTAGCCAGGCTGCGTTCCGATGGCACGCTATCCTATGCGGCGCGCTTTGGCGGAACGGATTCCGACGAAGGCAGCGCCATCGCGGTGGATTCCTTTGGCAACGCCTATATAGGGGGCTATACGTACTCTTCCGACTTTCCGGTCCGGTTGGCTCCGCAGCCGTTGTTTGCCGGATCGGGCGGCGGCATGCCGGCGAACGATGCGTTCCTGGCTCGATTGAACCAGGACGGCAGCGCCATACAATTCTCGACGTATTTGGGAGGGACGGCGGACGATCGTGTCACGGGCCTCGCGGTCGACGGCGCCGGTGATTGCTATGTCGCGGGATTCACGCTTTCCCATGATTTCCCGGTTACGGCGGGATCCCTGCGCACCTCCATCGGCGGCTCGATGGACTCCTTTGTGACGAAATTGTCCGTCCCGCTCATACTGGATGCGGTGACGGTCAGCCCCTCCACGGTGAATGGCGGTGCATCGGCCACCGTGAACCTCGTCTTGAGCACCGCGGCTCCCGCGGGCGGCGCCACGGTGACCCTCTCCAGCACCAGCACGGTTTTCCCAGTGCCTTCCAGTCTTGTGATCCCCGCCGGCCAGTCCAGCGGCAGTCTCCAGGTGCAGGCCTCGACAAATGTTCCCAACTCCACCACGGTCACCGTCACTGCGGCGTACAACGGCTCCAGTCAGGACGCCTCTATTACCGTGACGGTTTCCCCGCCGGCGCTGGCGTCGATTGCGATCAGCCCGTCTGCTGTCAATAGTGGTGCATCGGCTACCGTGACCATCGCCTTAACTGTCGCGGCCCCTACGGGCGGTGTGGCCGTGGCCCTCTCCAGTACTAACGCGGCCGCTTTTTCCGTACCTTCCAGCTTCGTTGTCCCAGCCGGCCAATCCAGCGGGAGCTTTCAGGTGCTCGCTTCCAATGTCGGCGGTTCCACCACGGTGACGGTCACTGCTGCCTACAACGGAACTACCCGCACGGCGTCTGTCACGGTGACGACGCCACCGCCGGCGCTGGCGTCGATTGTGATCGACCCGTCTTCCGTCACTAGTGGTGCATGGGCTACGGTGACCATCGCCTTGACTGCCGCGGCGCCTCTCGGCGGCGTTGTCGTGGCCCTCTCCAGTAATAACGCGGCCGCCTTTTCCGTGCCTTCCAGCTTCGTTGTCCCAGCCGGCCAATCCAGCGGGAGCTTTCAGGTGCTCACTTCCAACGTCGGCGGTTCCACCACGGTGACGGTCATTGCTACGTACAGCGGAACTACCCGCACGGCGTCTGTCACTGTGACGATCCCCCCGCCGGCGCTGGCGTCGATTGCGATCGACCCGTCTACTTTCAATAGTGGTTCATCGGCTACCGTGACCATCGCCTTGACTGCCGCGGCGCCTCTCGGCGGCGTTGTCGTGGCCCTCTCCAGTAATAACGTGGCCGCTTTTTCCGTGCCTTCCAGCTTCTTTGTCCCAGCCCGCCAATCCAGCGGGAGCTTTCAGGTGCTCGCTTCCAACGTCGGCGCTTCCACCACGGTGACGGTCACTGCTACCTACAGCGGGACGTCCATGGTCGCGCTGGTGACGGTCAACGCCCAGCCGGTGGTTGTTACCGGAATCGTGGTATCGCAGCCGGCTTTCTCACCGCTGCTAATCACTCTTGCCACAGGTTTGTCGGGAGTGGGGATTTCTTTCTCTCAACTTACCGGTTCGAATATCGTGGTATACAACGCATCCCCGAGCGCCATCACGATTTCCAGCTCTACTGGTGTGACATCCAGCTTTGCCGGACTGACCCAATCGCCTCTGACTCTGACCGGCAGTTGTGCGGCCGTTGCGAGCAACGGCACCTGCACCTACGCCGTGACTGCCACCACTACCGGTGTGGCGGCGAATACCTATTCAGGGACCATCACCTTCACAACGAGCACCCCCGCCAGCCCCAACGCGCTGACCGCCTGGTTGCCGGTCACAATGCAGGTAACCGCACTGCCGGGCTTCATCGTGACCACAAGTACGGGCAACAGTACTCCCCTTGCTACCGCAGTGAACCTGACGGCCACTTCCAACGCTTCTACGGTTTGCACGGGAGGCACGGGACAGCCGGCTAGTCCCGGCATCTCGAGCACGGCTGGTAGCATCGCGACCGTGACTTATACGACGTCTGTGGCCTACGGTGTGAACATCTTTACGTCTACAGGAACTTCGCCCGTCACGACCGGGTTAACGGCCATAACCATCTGCGCAAATGCGCAGCTACTGGGGAACACGTCGGGGACATACCAGGGCACTGTGGCGATAACGTCCACAAGCGGTGCCACCGCCTCGATTCCGGTCAGCCTGCATTTGAACGGCACGCTGGGAGGCATCGACCTCTCCAACGCCGGCGTTTACCGGGCTGCCGGCGGCTTGGGCGCTTTCGCGCTGGATCTCGATCAAGCCACCTATAACTATGCGGTCGCCAGCACCAAGATCCGATACCTCGGGCTGGCGGGAGACCAACCGGTAGCCGGCGATTGGCTCGGCTCGGGTGTTGTCTCCATAGGCGTATTCCGCAACGGCGCCTGGTACTTCGACCTGAACAACAATGGCGTGTACGATGCCAACGAAGGGCCGTTCTACTTCGGCCTGCCGGGCGATACGGCCATCGTAGGCGATTGGACGGGAAGCGGCAGCACCAAGGTCGGCGTGTTCCGTTGCCCGGCTTCCGGAGTCTGCACGTGGTATCTCAGCAGCGCTACACAGACGGCGGCAACGCTGGTGCCCAATGCCAACCTGTACAATCCGGCTACGACGCTCGTGTATACCTATGGTCTGCCTGGCGACCAACCGGTTGCCAACAACTGGAGCGGTACTTCCACGGTGGACCAGATCGGCATATCTCGTTGCCCGGCGGCCGGGGTCTGCTCCTGGGTGGTCGAAAACGTTGGTGACGGCGTATACCGTACGAGCGACCCGGTATACTACTTCGGTCTATCCGGGGACATTGCAGTGGTGGGCGACTGGAATGGCAACGGCCAGCGGAAGAGAATTGGCGTCTTCCGCGGCGGTCTGTGGATTCTGGAGATTAACGGGACGAATGTTTACGCTCCCAATGACATTCAGGCATCTTTCGGCCTGCCCGGTGATAAGCCTGTGGTCGGCAAGTGGACGATGCCGTAGACCGAATCCTGGTAAGCTGTACTGGGTGGGCTCCGTTCTGAATGGGGCTCCTATCCGAAAAGTGTAACTAGCGTTCGACGGGCAGCGGCAGCCGGGCACAGCAGTGGTAGATGGCTGCAATGAAGTTCTGGGCGCTGCGGAACCCGAATGAGCGATGGCTGATCGA
>Ga0182021_10000603_pt1 | contig 39129 bp, 27 predicted proteins | sample 612E3MmetaG_FD_120493 | JGI IMG/M metagenome (GOLD analysis project Ga0182021, IMG submission 120493) | Permafrost microbial communities from Stordalen Mire, Sweden - 612E3M metaG (Illumina Assembly) | ecosystem: Environmental > Terrestrial > Soil > Wetlands > Permafrost | place: Sweden...
CGGACCGCGACGGATCTCCTTCGCCAGCGAGTACAGCCACAACCCGAAGAGCAGGGTGTAGAGCAGGATGATGCCCACGATCGAGATCAAGACGTCCGTGCTGGACACCCCGGGCGAGACGCCCTGGGAGGTCAACATCAGGCCCTGCACGATCCACGGCTGGCGGCCGACCTCGGCGACCATCCAGCCGATCTCGATCGCCAGCAGCGGCAGCGGAACGGCCAGCACGGCTGCCTTCAGCCACCAGCGATGGGTCTCAATCGATCGTCGCAGCAGGAATAGGGCGCCCAGAGCCATGAGCAGCAGCATCAGCGCGCCGATGCCGACCATGGTGTGAAAGCCGTAGAACGGCGCCGCCACGGGCGGCAAGAGCGACGGGTCCGACTGCTGGTCCAGCCCCTTGATCTGGCTGTTCGGGTCGAGATTCATCATCAAGCTGAGGCCATCGGGGATCTCGATCGTCTGAGCGAGAGTCGAGCAGTCCTGGCTCGGCGCCAGCCCGAAGAGCGCCAGCCCGACGTTCGTTCCCGTATGGCAGACGCCCTCCATAGCCGCAAACTTGAGCGGTTGGTAGGCGGCGACTTCGCGGGTCTGGATGTCGCCGCTAACGAACATCAGGCCGGAGCCAAGGAATGCAACAACGATGCCCAGACGCAGCGACAGTCGCGCGATGTCGAGGTGGTGCCCGCGCAGGAGGTACCAGGCGGCCACGCCGACCAGGAAGAACGCGCCGGCGACGTAGCAGGCCGCGACCGTGTGGAAGAACCGCGGCAGCGTGGATGGGTTGAAGACCGCTGCCCAGAAGTTGGTCAGGACTAGCTTCGTGGTCGTGGGTCCGCAGGCCGGATCGGGGGAGCAGGTGTAGCCGGCCGGCGTCTGCATGAACGAGTTGGCGACCAGGATCCAGAAAGCCGAGAGGAGTGTTCCGAACGCCACCAGCAAGCCGGCGATCCAGCGCACCGTCGACGAAACGCGGTCACGGCCAAACAGGATGAGCCCGACGAAGGCCGACTCGAGGAAGAAGGCGAATATGCCCTCGGCGGCCAGCGGCGCCCCGAAGATGTCGCCGACATAGCCGGAGAACGTGGACCAGTTCGTGCCGAACTGGAACTCCATCACCACACCGCTCACGACGCCGATGACGAAGGTTACGGCGAACAGCTTCGTGAGGAAGACCGACATGCGGTCGTAGACCTCGCGCTTCGTCCGCCAGCGAAGCGTTTCCACGACCGCGATCAGGCCGGCCAGGCCGATCGTGATTGACGGGAAGATGAAGTGGAAGCTGATCGTCAGGGCGAACTGAAGTCGCGACAGCTGGACGACGTCCACAGACACTCTCCTCCGGTAGATGGGCGCAACGCTGACGGCGGCTGATGACCGCAGCCGCATCTACACCTGAACTGTTCCACTCACATTATGTAGACGGTCCCGCGGCGGGTCTATGCCCGGTCCACTGCACGGAAGTGGCGCGCCAGCCCGCGTCCGCCGGAGCGCCCGTTTGCAACGCGCTCGGTCAGCCGTCACCCCGCCGCTTTGGCTTCCGCGCGCCTCGCTCGCGCACCTTTGGTGCGCTCCCTCCCGCGGCTCGTCGGCCCGGCGATATGGGGGTGCTTGGTCGGGGGATGCGAGCTTACGGGCCAGACAGGAAGTAGCCGGTGATGTCGATGATGAATTGCGTCGTCGAGCCGGCGTGAGACGCCTCGTACACCACCGCCAGCGATCCGTCGGTGTTCAAACGAACGACGAAACCGTTCGCCCGGTTGTCGCCCTTGGGGAAGTTGACGGTCGAGAACGCCGGCGCGACTCCCGGGTCGAGAGTCGGGGCGACTGTGAGGTAGCCGGCGTATGTCTGCTGGGTCACGGTCAGGTTGCCGCTGATTCCGGTGGCGTTCAGCGGAACGCTGGCGTGACCGGCGATGGCCAGGACGGTCGGCGTGCCCCTGGGCACAGGGCCGGTGAACGGCAGGTTGTAGCGAGTGTCGACGAGCCGCGTCGGCTCGATGGGCACGAACCTGGAGCCGGTCAGGTCGCCAACGTAGTAACCCGTGACGTCGAACACGAGATCGGCCTTGGACGAGGGCGTACCCACCCAAACGACGCTCAGGCTTCCGTCGCCGGCGAGCTTGACGGTCACGCCGTCGGCCCGAGTGTCGCCCGCCGGCGAGTTCACAGTCGAACTGTTCAAGGTGGCAGGGTTCAAGATCGACGGGCCCACGAAGGCCCAGCCGGTACTTGAGGGAGTGACCACGGTCAGGTTGCCGGTCACTGCCAGCGCCCCTTTGGGCACGCCGTCTCCGACGGCGTTGTTGGCAACTGGGAAGCTGCGGGGCACCCCCGTGGCGAACTTGCCGCTCAGGCCCGTGCCGTTGCGGCTGTCGAGGACGCGCGCCGGATCGAGCGCGAAGAAGGTCGCGCCCGTGTCGTCCGCCGTGAAGTAGCCCGTGACGTCGAAGACGGCCTGAGTCCTGCCTGTCCCAACGTAGACCACCGACAGCATGCCATTGGCATCCAGGGCGACCGCGACGTTGTTGGCCCTGTTGTCGGCCTTCGGGAAGTTGAGCGAGGAGAATGTGGGCGCACCGGTGAAGACGGGCCCGATCGTCAGGTACCCGCCCGCCGTCGAGGCGGTGGTGGTCAGGATGCCGGTCACCGCGACCGCGCCGGCGGGCACGTTGCCTCGGCCGGTGACCTGGAACTGGCGCGGCACGCGGTTGGAAAGGAAGCCGCTCAGGCCGTTCCCGACGCGAGTGTCGAGGATTCGCGTGGGGTCGAGCGGGTGGAAGGTGGTGGCCGGATATGTGACTCGGGCCGGCGGAGGCGTGAAGATTTCGCACGACGCCAGATAGTCGGCCGAAGCGCCGTGGCCGCCGATGACCATCACGCTGCCATCCCCCAGCGAGGTGGCGGCCTGGTATCGGCGCGCCGTGATCAGCGAACCCGTGGCCGTCCAGCCGCCGGTCGTCGGGTCGAACAGGTCGGCGGTGGCCAGCGCCTGGCTGGGGCTGGTCGCGTAGCCGCCCGCGGCCACGACTCGGCCGTCGGGAAGGACAGTCATGGAGAATCCGGCCCGAGCGTATGACATGGTCCCGGTCAGCGACCAGTGGCCCGTCGTCGGGTCGTAGACCTCGGCTGTGTTGAGCGCCGTTCCGCTGGCATCGACGCCACCGGCGACGAGGACCCGGCCGTCGTTCAGCAATGCGGCGGCCTGGTCGAGGCGGACGTTCTTCATCGATTCGGCGGCGGACCAGCCGGTCCCCGATTTGTAGATCTCGACGGAGGAGAGAGCCGAGCCTGGGGCGAGCGAGCCGTCGTCGCCGCCCGCGACCAGGACCCGGCCGTCGCTCATGGTCGTGGCCGTGAATGCGTACCGGCCGCCGGGAAGCGCCGGGCCGGCGCTCCAGGTTCCGCCGGATGCGGAGTAGATGTCGACCGCGCCCGTGGTGAAGCTGTCGCCACCGTCGTATCCGCCGATGACCAGCACGTCGCCGCTCAGCAGCGAGGCGGCGACGCCGTAGGCATGGGCGTGGGCCATCGAAGGCGTCTGCGTCCAGGTTCCGGCGCCGGCGGGATGGAACAAGTCGCCGTGCGTGTAGTAGCTCATGGCGTCGGCGCCACCCGCGAAGAGGGCGTCGCCGTTGGGCAGCAGGGCGGCGATCTGGCCGGCCACGGCCAGCCCGATCGATCCGGCGCTGGCCCAGGCTCCGCCGGTGAAACGCTCGGCGGCAGCCGTGAACGAGGCGCCGTCGGTGCCACCGGCCGTGATGACCGTGCCGTCCTTCAGCAGAACCGCCGGCGCGAAGCCGCTCGCTTGCGGCAGGCTGCCAGTGGCGGTCCACACGCCCGGCGTCGAGACGGCGGGGGCGGCCGTCGAGGCGACGGCCGAGACGGTCGGGGCGGCGGCGATCGCCGGAACGGGCCCGATCGCGATCAGGGTCATCACGGCGACGGCGGCGGCGATCCGGCGGAGGGTGCTGGCTCGGCGCATTTGTGTGCCTCCGATCTTTGGGCCTTCGACCGGCGGTTACCGGCCCATTGAACGGGCCCGCTGACGGGCGCCGCCCGGCTGAGGAGCCCGCCGTGGTGGAGCGAACTCCGTTTTGTGCCACCGCTCCGTCTCGATCGCCGCTGGCGATAGGACCGGTGCGAGTGCAGTGTGCCGCCCTAGCGCCCGATCGGCAACCCGAAGGGTCGCGTCTCGACCTGGTACCGAGGCCGCCGAAGGGCCGCCGCCCGCCCTTGCGGTGGCGTCCGGAGCCGTTCCGTGTTACAAGAGGGCCTGATGGGTAGCCTGCACTACTTCTCCCCGGAGCCTCCCAAATCCGGCGCTCACCGTCGGGATTCGCGGGGCTCGCGCTGGGCCCGCATCGCCGTGCCGGGCATGGTCATGGCCATCGTGGCCGTCGCGGCCATCGTGGCGCTGGTCGCCGGATCGGTCCTCGTGTCGAAGGCTGCGATCGCGCCGTCCCCCACTCCGAGCCCCACGCCAACGCCGACTGCCTCTTCCTCGGCCGTCGCGACGCCGACTCCCTCGCCGACGCCAACCGCCATCCCGGTCCCGACGGCGCCGCCGGGCCCGCCAACTCCGGCCCCGCCCTCCCAGCTCAGCGGCTATGTCTGGCCACTCGTCAATGCCAGGGTCACGCTGCCCTTTGGGCCGAGCAGTTATGGCGATTTCATGGTGAACGGCCAGCTGTTCCACGACGGCGTGGACATGGCCACCAAGTGCGGCGACAACGTCATGGCGGCGCACGACGGAGTCGTCCTGACGGCCGGACGAGACTACGCCGACTTCATGGGCTGGCTGGGCGATCTGACCCTCTACAAGAATCACTTCGCGCGGCTGGCTTTGAAAGAGGATCTGCCGGTCGTCATCGTCATCGACGACGGCGACGGCTATCGCAGCATCTACGCCCACGAGCGGTCCGACGTCAAAGTCAAGGTCGGTCAGCACGTCAAGGCCGGCCAGGTGATCGGATACGAGGGCGCCACCGGGAACGCCACCGGGTGCCATGTCCACTTCGGCCTTTATAGCCCGCTCGAGACGGCGACCTTCGCGAACCTCCCGATATACATGAAGGTCGACCACCTGCCGGCCACCGAAACCGCCCGGATCGATCCGCTGCTCGTGCTTCCGTATCGGAACGACGTCACGGAGATGCAGACGCTTCGGCCCGCCGACGCCGCTGCCTGGGCCGCTGCTCACCCTTCGGCGAGCCCCGCTGCCCACTCGTCGGCGAGCCACTGAGCCGAAAGAGCGCCGCGCGGTCGAGTGCCGGCGGCCAGCGGGTGCCGGCGGTCAGCCGGAACGGCGGTAGCGCCGCGCCACCAGCGAGTAGGCCGGCAATCGCGCCAGCGATTGGCTGAGCGGCGCCGCCGGAGAGCCATCCCGGCCGACGACGGCCAGCAGCGAATCGGTGGCCGTGGCGTCGGCCGGGCGGGCATCGATCTCGGCCAGATCGATGGTCACGAGCCCCGGCGTCGCCTTCCCGAGCTCGATCTCAGCCGCGGCGCGCAGCGCCTCGCGTTCCGGCCCTTCGTAGTCGCGCCGAAGCTCGGCTTCGGCGCGCCAGCGGGAGCGGCGCAGCAGGATCGCCTGCCAGACTCGCCCGACTTCGGGCGTGACCGTGCCGTCGCCCGGTTCCGGCTTGTCGGATAGCGCCTCGCCGCGGGCCCAGAGCGCGGCCTGGTGCAACAGCGCGTACTCGTCCAGGTCGACGTAGTGGGCCAGCGCCTCGGCCGGCGACGCGTCGCCGAAGATCGCCATGATGCTCGGCCGAAAGACCTCCGCCAGATCGAGGTCGATCGCCCGCACCGATCGATGGAAGTAGATCTGCTGATACATGAAGAGCCGCGCCGTCAGGAACATCTCCAGGGCCGCGAGCCCCGGTTCGTACAGAGAGAGCCCGCGCGGCCCGATGAAGCTGTAGCGGCGGAGCCTCTCCACGTCGATCGGCCCCGCGGATACGCCGATGAGGTAGGCGTCGCGGCGGACGTAGTCCAGATTGTCGACGGTGAAGACGCCCGATAGCAGGGGCTGCAGCCAGCGCAGCCAGCGCGGCATGCTCGGATCCGCCAGGGCCGGCTTCGAGATGAGGAACGAGACCCAGCCAGGCTCGATGCGTTCATCCGTCCTCAGCGCGTCGCGCTCGGGGACAATGCCGGGAGCGCGCCGGATGGCCGCGATCGTGTCGCCCAGCTCGCGCTCGATGATCAGCGCCGAGAGGTCCTCGTGGGTCAGGCTCTTGCGTCCGCCGCGACGAGGATCGGCAGGGGCCGGGAAATGGCACAGGACGTGCTCGTCGAAGAAGTGGGCGAACGGCCCGTGGCCGACGTCGTGCAGCAGTCCGGCGAGTCGGAGCGTCTCGACGACCAGGCCCTCGGACGGCGGCGGGGCGCCGGGATCGGCCCCGGCCAGCGCCGTCCTCAGGCTCGGATACAGCTGGCGGGCCCACAGCCCCGCCTCGTGCATGACGCCCAGGCCGTGGGTGAAGCGGCTGTGCTCGGCCGTGGGGAAGACCCAGCGGGCGCTCTGCAGCTGGCTGATGCGGCGCATTCGCTGCACCCAGGCCGAATCGAGCAGGTCGCCTTCGGCCGCCTCCTCGGGCGCAAGGCCGAGCACGCGGGCTCGTTCGGGCGTGAGGCGCTTCGTGAGCTCGATGTAGCCGTGGATCGGGTCGCTGACGAGGTTGACGGCCCACATCTGCGGATGGGCCTGGCGGTCCGTCGGCGCGACCGCGCCCTCAGACTCCGTAGACTCCAGCGTCTCGTCCTGCATGGTCCAAGCCTATCCGAGACGGACAACGAGAGCGTCGTCCAGATGTCGCCTGCCGAGGGCCAGGGTCAGTACCGCGCCGCCGCAGCGCGGTAAGTGGCGGCCACTTCGTCCCGCAGCTCCGGCGGGGCCAGAACCTCGACCTGTGCGCCCCACTCCAGGATCCAGCGCCGGATTTCGATCGTGCCCGGCACTCGGCCTCGCCACAGGACGCTGCCGTCGGGCTCGCGCGTGACCTGCTCCGTCGGATGCCAGGTCGTCTCGGTCACGAGACCGGCGATCGCGGGGTCGAAGCGCAGCACGACCTCGACCTCTTCCTGATCGGCGATGACGCCCCAGGCCCGCCCCAGGCCTTCCTGTACCACCCCCGGTTCGGGCGGTTCGAAGGTGTCGGGCGTCAACGAGAGCTCCAGGATCCGCTGCAGCTTGAAAGTCCGAATCGCCTCGCGCGACTCGTCGAAGCCCATCAGGTACAGGGCCCGGGTCGTCGCGGACGCCTCCAGCAAGTAGGGATGGACGCGCGATCGTCGCGGCGGCCGGCCGGGGCTGTAAGTGGCGGCGTCGTAGGTCAGCTCCACGACCCGCCTCTCGGCCCAGGCGCGGGCCAGAGTCCGCAGGTTGCGGGTCAGCTGCTCGTCGGGCGGCCGGCTCGCCAGGACGTCGATCGTCCGCTCCAGATGCCACGCCACGACGGGCGGGAGGATCTCCGCCAGCTTCTGAAATGCGGCGCCCGTGTCGGGCTCGTAGCGGTCGGCGAACTGGGCCATCAGCCGCGCGGCCAGGAAGAAGGCCACGGCCTCGTCCAGGGTGAGGCGCAGCGGCGGCAGGAATGCCCCTTCGACGATCCCCCACCTGCCGCCCTCGCTCCAGAGCGGGATCTCGATCTCGCCCTCCAGGGCCTGCAGGTCGCGATAGACGGTTCGCCTGGACATGCCCACGAAACCGGCGATCGCGTCCGGAGTGGCGCCCTCGGGGTGGGCCTGCAGGTAGCGGATGACGCGGTAGAAGCGGGCCAGCCGATCGTGCTTGGCCGAGGCTCGATCGGACCCGCGCTTGAAGGTTTGGCCGGGCGCCGGCTCGTGCCCCGGGCCGGAGGCCGACTCGGGGGCCGCGACCGCCTGCGCCGGAGCAGGCGCGGCCCGCTGCGGAGCCGGTGCGGTCGTCCGGTCGGGATCGCCCGGCGCGGTCGGTGTCATGGCCCGGTCTTCGGCGACGAGATGTCGACAGGCCCGCCTCGGTCGGTCGCCGTGAGCTTGACCTGGACCGTCGCGAGCAGGCCGTGAGGCAGGATCTCCTGGGCGTTTCCGTTGACCGAGCCTGTGATCATCCCGATCTCGCCGTCGCCGAAGACCCAGTAGTCGATCTCGCCGCGCCAGCTCGCCAGACTCGCGTCGCCCACCAGCCAGAGGACCTGCGGAAACGACGCGGCGAAGGTCGCGCCGTCGATCGCCACGCGACAGTGGCGGCCACGCGCCCCTTCCACATACTCGACCCCGAGATCCTCGGCCGTCGCCCGGTTCCCGCTGGAGAGAGCTTCGGCTGCAACCGTGGCGTCAATCATGTCCGAGTCGAGCGCGGCGGACGAGACGCCGTACCAACCCTGGCTGGGCGTCAGCAGCCACGCCGACGAGCCGATTCGAGCCGCGCCGAACTGGCCGAAGAGATCGCTACGCACGACCTGCGCGGTCCAGGAGATGTCTCCGCCGGAGCGCTGCCCGGTCAAATCCACGGAGCCGATGGAGCGCGTGTCGATGTTGCCCCAGACATCGAGCTCGAGCTGCGCCGACGTGGCAGGCTGCAGATTCTGGTCGCATTGGGGTGGCGTGAGGGCCGCGGAAGTAGGTCCGAACCGCGAGTAGAGGGATGGCCTGTCGCGCAGGGCGGCGTCGTCGGCCAGGCTCACACCGGCGTAGGCGATGCCGATGACGGTGGTCGTGACCAAGGCGAAGCCAATCGATACGGCCAACCGCCTGCGGCCGATTCCGGTTTCGGCGATCAGCTGGCGGCTCACGCCCAGGCCGGCGAAGAGGCTTGTGGCGAGCAAGGCGGCGGCCCATGGGTAGACGACCTCCGCGGACGGTAGCAGCGGCTCGGAGCTGCGCGCCAGGACCTGCGCGGCGACGCTCACGATCGAAGGCACCAGCAGCAGCCCCGCCACGAGGCCGATCCAGAACACTCCGGCGGAGCCGCGATTGCTCGTCACCAACGGCGGCCACACGATCGGGGCCACGGCCACGAGGAGCGGTAGGCCGGCGGTCACGCCCACGAGCAGGTCCCAGGGACCGCCGGGTCGGTAGCCGATCAACACGATGCCGCCGCCCGCGGCCCAAAGGACGGTGAGGGCGACGGCCAGGAGCCGAAGCTCGAATAGGCGGACGCGCACGCCCGCAGTCTAGCGGCGAAACGGGCTCGTCGGGGCGGTCCGCGGCTGGCGGTCCGAACGCCTCTTCCTCCACCTCGAAACGGGCTCCGTCGAGGCGGCGCTCTCTCTCCCAAGGGCGCCGCCTCGACATTCATCGCGCGAGGTTCGCGGACTTGAGTCGCCCGGGCGCTACCATGCTGCGCGTGCCTGAGTCCTTCGTCTCTCTCCTGACCGACTTCGGCCTGGCCGATCCGTCGGTGGCGGCTTGCAAGGGCGTCATCCTGCGCATAAACCCCAACGTCCGCCTCATCGACATCAGTCACGGGATTGCGCGCCACTGTGTCGCCCACGGCGCCGCGATCCTGTGGGCGGCGTTGCCATACCTTCCCACGGGCGTCCATCTCGCGGTCGTGGACCCCGGAGTTGGGACCGGGCGGCGCGCCATCGCGCTGCGGACCGGTCGAGGCGACCACCTCGTGGGGCCGGACAACGGCCTGCTACTGCCGGCCGCGGAGAGGCTCGGCGGGATCATGGCCGCCCACCTGCTGGAGAATCCGGCCTACCGTCTCGGCGACGTCAGCCGCACCTTCCACGCCCGAGATGTTTTCGCTCCCGCCGCCGCCTATCTCGCCGGCGGAGTGGCACTCGACGCCTTCGGACCGGCGCTCGAGCCCGCCTCGCTCGTTCGGTTGCAGGCTGCCGCGCCAGATCGGGCGCCCGGGTACCTGGACGCCAGCGTCGCGTTCGTGGACACGTGGGGCAACGTTCAGTTCATGGCCGAACAGGCGGACCTGGAGGCGGCCATTGGACCGCTGTCGAGCGGCGACGAGTTGAGCGTCGAAGGGGCGGACGGGTCCGCCCTCGGCGGCCGGAACGCGATCGAGTTGCGCTGGCGACTCACATACGGCGAGTCCGAGCGCGGCGAGCCGCTGATCTGCGTGGACTCCTACGGTCGTCTGGCGCTGGCGGTCAATCTGGAGAGCGCCGCCGAGAAGTACGGCCTGGAATCTGATCGCCGGCTGCGAATCAGACGGAGCTGAACCGCTGTCCCGGAGGACGAAGCCGTCGCGCGGCGTATGGCGCGGGCAAAAGGCAACGCCCGAAGGAACCTTCTCGCTGCGTGGGCGTTGATGTCATCGCCACCGCTAGCAGTCGCTCGGCACCTTCGGGCGTACTGAACACGCTACAGAAGGGTGGGTCTCCTGTTCAATCGGGTTCTCCACCTGGATGCCCCGTCGGGTAAGCGACTTGTCCACCGTTCATCCACCGTCACTGCCCCGTTCGTGGACGGCCGGCCCGCGTGGCACGGCGCCAATCGAGCCCGGCCCTGACTCGGGCAGCCCGAAAACGGAGGGCCAGAGTGTGACGGAGCGAGCGCCCGGAAACCTAGGCGGTCGACCCGCCTGTCTCGAAGCGCATTCGCGTCTCGATTCCGATCGCGGCCGGAATCCACGCCTCTTCGGCGATAGGCGCGACCAGGGCGTTGGCCAGGATCCGAAGGGTTCCTGGCGGGACTGGGAAGATGGCGGCGTCGGTGCCGGCCGAGGCCCAGACCACCGGGTAGGGGCACAGATCCGGATCCATCACGATGCGCACGTCATGCCCGTGGCCGAAGGGTGGGATTCCACCGATCGAGAAGCCGGTCAGGTCGCGCGCTTCACGAGCGGTGGCGCGCCGGATTGCGGCCTCGCCGGTGACGGCGGCCAGCTGAGCGAGATCCACGCGGTTGCGCCCGGAGACCAGACACACGATCGGGGCCAGGCGGCCACCGGCCCGCGGCGCGACGAAAACGAGCGACTTGACGATCTGCCCCAGGTCCGCGCCGACGACCGCAGCCGCCTCTTCGGCGGTGTGCGTCGAGTCATCGAAGATGGTTATGTCCAGCTTCACGCCCTTGCGGGCCGCAGCCTGGACAACGCGTTGAATGGCTGGGTGCGACAGGTCGCTCACGGTTCGAAATCTACCATGCGTTCGACTTGATTTCCTTGAGAGTATCGGCGGACGGGATGCTATCCAACAGTCGGAGGATGCGGTCCCTCAACTTAGTGACCCCATTGGTGCGCCTTTGGTTCCCAGACTTTCTGTAGTCAATTCGTCGCATCGGTCGCTTTGGATCGTAGCTGCCGGCACCGTTCTTTGCACAGCCTTTTTGCGGGACCGGAACCGGACTGGCGAGGGCCCCCTGCGCGGGTGTAGAGTCACCGGACAACAGAACAAAGACAGGGGAGCGCCGGGGCGGCGCTGAGAGTGCGGAGCTAGATCCGCAGACCCTTGGAACCTGATCCGGGTCATGCCGGCGAAGGGAGTCAAGCACTGAGCACCTCTGTCGAGTTCGATGGAGGTGTTTTCATGTGCGAACGGACGGCCGAGAGAGCGGCGTTGGGGCGCGCGGTTTCGACCTCGGGTACGGTCTTCCTGGCGATCGCGGCAGCCACCGCGGACGGACGGCCGTGCGCGCGCTGATCGTCGCCGACGGCGACGTCCCGAGCCGCTCCGCGCTGGACGCGGGCTGGCCCGGATGGGCCGACGACGTGGAGCTGATCGTGGCCGCCGACGGCGGCTGGGACAAAGCCGCCGCGCTCGGCCTGCGGCCGGCGCTGCTGGTCGGCGACGCCGACTCGCTGCCCGAGGACCGCTTTGCGGCGCTGGCCGCGCAGGGCGTCCCGATCGAGCGCTCCCCCGCCGCCAAGGACGAGTCGGACGCGGAGCTGGCGCTCCTGGCCGCTCTCCGGCGGGGCGCGACCCACGTGACGATCCTGGGGGCGTTGGGCGGCGGGCGCTTCGACCACGCGCTCGCCAACGTCGGCCTGCTCGCTCTGCCTGAACCCGGAACTGCGCATGTGGAGCTGCTGGACGAGACGACGCGCGTGCGCCTCCTGCGCGCTCCGGCGGGCGGCTCGGCCACGGCCCAGCTCGAACTTCGCGGAACAGCGGGCGACCTGGTCTCCTTGCTGCCGCTTGGGGAACGGGCCGAAGGCGTCACCACGGCAGGGCTGCTTTACCCGCTCCTCAACGAAACACTTCGACCGGGCCCCGCCCGCGGACTCTCCAACGTGCGGCTCGTCGAGCGGGCGAGCGTTTCGCTCCGCCGAGGCCAGTTGCTGGTCGTCGAAACCAGAACGAACGTGCTAACCGAGCAACCGGGAACAGGAGATCTGAATTGAAAGCCCTTCCAGCCTCGCGGCCCTCCACCGAGCTCTTCCGCTGGCGGACGGTCGACATCGTCGTCGTGGCGCTACTGGCCGTCGCCTTCGGAGTCGTGTTCTGGGCGTGGGGCACCTACGTCTGGGCCTGGGGCAGCTTCCTCGGCCCCCAGACCGAGTCGCTTCTCACCGGCGTCTGGCTGCTTCCGGCGGTGGTCTGCCCGCTGATCGTGCGCCGGCCGGGGGCGGCGCTCTTCGGCGAACTCGTTGCCGCCGTCGTCTCGGCTCTGCTCGGCAGCTACTGGGGTCTGGATACGCTGCTGTCCGGGCTTCTCCAGGGCGCCGGAGCGGAGGTCGTCTTCCTCATCACAATGTACCGGGCGTGGAATCCGGTCATCGCGATCCTGGCCGCGGCGGGGGCCGGGATTGGCGAGGCGATCCACGACCTGATCGTCAGCTATCCGGGCCTCGACTACGCCGGCCGGGCGGCCATCGGCGCGGCCGAGATCGTCTCGGCCATCGCGATCGTCGGTATCGGCGGGTGGTTTCTCGTTCGGGCGCTACGACGAACGGGCGCGTTGCAGACATTCCCGTCCGGAGGATGACCGAAGCCGCGGTCGCCGGACCGCTGAAGATCGCGGCCGCCCCGCCTTCGATCGAGGCGACGGATCTGGGCTGGACCTACGCAGGCAGAACCCGACCCGCCATCGAAGGCCTCACCTTCCGGCTCGAGCCGGGACGGGTCCTGCTCGTTCTCGGACCATCCGGATCGGGCAAGAGCACGCTGGCTCGCGCTCTCGCCGGCCTGGCGCCGCACGTCCTGCCCGGCCGCTGGCAGGGCAGCCTCCGCATCGGCGAGCTGGAGGTGGCCGAAACGCCGGCCCGGCTGCTGGGCGAGCGGATCGGCCTCGTCTTCCAGGATCCGGACAGTCAGCTGGTCATGACCAGGGTCGACGACGAGATCGCGTTCGGTCTGGAGAACCGCGGCTGGTCGCGCCCGGAGATGGTGGCGGGCGTTCCCGAGGCGCTGGCGCAGGTTGGCCTGTCGGGTTTCGAGCCCCGCAGCACGGTCACTCTGTCCGGCGGCGAAAAGCAGCGACTCGCGATCGCGGACGTTCTGGCGGCCCGGCCTGGCTTGCTCATCCTCGACGAACCGACGGCGAATCTAGATCCGCCCGGCATGCATGCCATCTTCGAGCAGCTGGCGGCTCTGGCCCGTCGGCGTGAGCACACCATCGTCCTGATAGAGCACAGGTTGGAGGCGGCCCTGCCGCTCGCCGACGACGTTCTGCTGATCGACGACGAGGGCCGCCAGCTGGCGTTCGCGCCGGCCGGCGACGTCGGCCGGGATGCGATCGGGCTGCTCGAGCGCAGCGGGGCCTGGGTGCCGCGGGCCTGGCAGGGCGCGCGGCGAGCCGATGAGCGAGCCGGCGTGTCGGCGGTCGAACGGGCGGGCGAACCAGCGGCTTCCAGCCGATCGGTCGAATCCGGTGCGCTCCTGCTGGAGGCCGTCGACATTCGAGTCGAATACCCCGCCGACGAGAGCGGCAAGAGAGTGGCCCTGGACGGCGTGTCCGTTTCGCTGTGGGCGGGCGAGCGAGTCGCCCTCGTTGGGCCGAATGGCGCCGGAAAGTCGAGCCTGCTGTTCGCCCTGGCCGGGCTGCTGCGTCCGGCGGCCGGGACCGTGCGGCTGCGCGCCCTGCCGCGCGACGCTGAAGCGGCCGAACCCATGCGCGACCCGTCGCGGCTGAAGTCGAACGAGATAGCGGCCCGCATCGGGCTGGTCTTCGCGGATCCGGAGCTCGGTTTCGTGGCCGGCACCGCGCGCGACGAGGTGAGCGCCAGCGCCCGAGCAATCGGTGGGCGCAACGGCTCCGGGATCGACGAGCCCGACGACCGCGGCGCCGACGGCGTGCTGGCCCGCTTCGGCCTCGGTCATCTCGCCACGGAGATCCCGTTTCGGCTCAGCCAGGGTGAGCAGCGCCGCCTGAGCCTGGCCGCCCTCGCGCTGCGGCCCCCGGCCGTCCTGTTGCTCGACGAGCCGACCTTCGGGCTCGACCGGCGCGGAACCCAGGCGGTGCTGACGCTGCTGGACGACCGCCGAACCGCCGGGCAGGCGCAGATCCTAGCCACCCACGACCCGCGACTCCTGCCGGCCTGCGACCGCGTCGTGGCCCTCGATCGCGGCCGCGTCGTCTTCGATGGATCGCCGGACGCGTTTCTGGCAGCGCCTCCGTACGAGCCCGCCGGGCCGTGGCGCGATGGCGTTGCGGTCCGGCGGACGGACGCAGCCGGTCGCGGCGCCCCGTGAGCATGCTACCGGCCCCGCTTGCGCCGACCCGGCCGGCCTTCCTGACGCGGACCACGCCGGTTGCGCGTCTCGTGGCCGGGACGGCCTGGCTCGTCGCGGGCATCGTCACCCTGGACCCAATCGTGCCCGTCAGGCTGTCCCTCGCCGCGATTGTCGCCCTGTGGCTCTGGTCGGGGTTGCCGCTGCGCCGTATCCCCGGCCGGCTTGCCCCGCTCGGCTTCGCCATGCTGAGCCTGACCGTCTTCTCGATCCTGCTCTCGAGCGCGAATGGCGACCGCTCGCTCGCGACCCTGGCTCAGATCGGCCCGGCTCGAATCACCGGCCCGGCAATCTCGGCCGGCATCGCCGTCGGTCTCCGGGTCGTCGTGATCGCGCTGACGACGTTGCTCGTCTTCGGTCCGTCCGACCCAACCCGCATGGCCGACTCGCTGGTTCAGCAGTGGCACGTCCCTGACCGATTCGCATACGGCACGCTGGCCGCCCTGCGGGTGGCGCCGTTCATGGCCGGCGACTGGACCACCATCGGTGCCGCTCGCCGCCTTCGAGGCCTCGCGCCCCGCGGCCCGGTCGCACGCGTTCGCGAGGCAGGCGGGCGGCTGCTCGTGATGCTCGTCTCCGCGATCAGACGAGCCGAGCGTCTGGCCCTGGCCATGGACGCGCGCGGCTTCGACAGCGGCGTCCGGCGCACCCACTTCCGCGAGTTCCGCGTGGGCTGGCGCGACTGGCTGACGATCCTCGTGGCAGTTGCCGTCGCGGCAGCCGCGTTCTTCGTTCCCCGGTAGGTTCGGTCGCGGGCGCGCTGCTAATCTGCTTGCATGAGCAACATGCCGCAAACGGGCGAGCTCGCCCCAGATTTCGAGCTTCACGACGACGAGGGGCGGACCCACCGCCTCTCCGAGAGACAGGGCCAGTTCACGGTCGTCTACTTCTACCCGGCCGATGACACTCCCGGCTGCACCAAGGAAGCCTGCGCCTTCCGCGACGCCCAGGCCTCGTTCGACGACACCCGCACGGAGGTGTGGGGCATCAGCCCGCAGGGAGCCGCCAGCAAGGCGGCGTTTCGGGCCAAGTACAGCCTGCCCTTCACGCTCCTCGCCGACGAGAACCACTCGGTAGCCGACTCGTACGGGAGCTGGGTGGAGAAGCAGAACTACGGCAAGACCTACTGGGGCGTCGCCCGGAACAGCTTCCTGGTGGGCCCGGACGGGCGGATCGTCACGGTCTGGACGAAGGTCAAGCCCGAGGCCCACGCCACCGAGGTCCTGGCCGCCCTGCGGGAGGCCCGCGCGGCGCTCATCTGAAACAGCCCGACCGCGCGTGAGTTCGCCGGCCGCCGGCGCCCCGGGCCGCGCAGAGTGTAGAGTCCCGGGCAGCAAGAGAGGCCTCGCCCGTGGGGGGAGACGAGCGAAGCCTCGGGCGGCATGATACCTCGCGTCGGCAGGGCGCGAGGTCGCGTTTCCGGCGAGTCCACGCGGGCCGAGAACGCGCCTGTTGCCGCCGGACAACGTCAAGTTATCCACGCCCAGAAGCCAGGACGCACCATGACCCAAGAGACGATTTCCGCTCACAGCTGGCGACCCCGGCGCTTCATGGTCATCGTCGGCCACCCCGACGACGCCGACTTCGGCCCGGCCGGAACGGCCTCGGCCTGGATCGACGCCGGCTCCCAGGGCTGGCTGGTGTGCTGTACCTCGGGCGACGCCGGGGGCGAGGACCCGGAGGCGAACCCACTGGGGCTGGCTCAGGCGCGCGAGGAGGAGCAGCGTCGGGCGGCTCAAGTCGTCGGCTACGAAGGCGTGACGTTTCTCCATCAGCCGGACGGCAATCTCGTCAACGACCTGCCCCTGCGCGAGATGCTCGTCCGCGAGATCCGGACCTTCAAACCCGACGCGGTTCTCGCCGGCGATCCGGAAGTGGTGGTTCATCGCGGTGGGGGCATCAACCACACCGACCACCGAGCGGCGGCGATGGCGGCCGTGGACGCCGTCTACCCGGCTGCCCGCAACCCCATGACGTTTCCGTGGCTCCATCGCCAGGGATTGCCCGCTCATCGGGTGCGGCGGCTCTACCTGATGTGGTCGAACCAACCGGACGTCTGGATCGACGTGAGCGCTACCGTCGATCGGAAGATCGAAGCGCTGCGGGACCACGAAAGCCAGCTCCACGACCCGGCGGCGGTGTTCGAGCGGGTGCGCGCCCGGATGGCCGAGCAGGGAGCGGTGATCGGCGTGGCCGCCGCGGAGAGCTACCGGCTGGTGGTCCTCGACGCGGACCCGGCAGAAGTCGAGGAAAGCTCCGAGGTCCAGGAGGCGCTGGCGGCCGATGAGTCCGCGCCCGGATCTACCGGTCAAGCGGGCTGAGTCGTGGCGGACCCGCGCCGGGCCATCGGCTTCGGGCGAGACTACTCGCGACTGGGCAGAAGCAGCAGCGGCCGCGCGCGCGGCCAGTCGTTCCAGAGGTCGGCCACTGTCTCGGCGCGGCGACCGAGCATGAGGACGAGCTCGCCCATCGAGATCGACGGCGCCTTCTCGACGAGTAGCGCGATCGGGTCGACTCGGACCTGTCGGTAGAGTTGAGCCGCCTCTTCGGGCCCAGGCCAGTTGCGAACGCGGACGGTCAGCAATCCCGCCTGACCTAGCGCCATCGAGAGCTCGCGCTGGCTCGGTACGCGTCCGTCGGCGAACTCGCCCATGCCGTCGTAGCGGAAACCGAGCGCGGCCAGACCGCGGGCCACTTCGCGAGCCTCGTCCATCGTGAGCTGATCCCAGAACGCATTGCCCGTCGTGAAGACGAAGCAGCCGTTGTCGATGGCCGTCGCCACGACCGCGTCCACGAAGTTGGAGAGGCAGAGCTGCCAGCGACGCCGTTGCTCGGCATCGGGGCCCGCCAGCCAATCCACCAGACGACTCATCGTGGCGCGGTCTTGCTGCAGGAGTCTAACGATCATGGGGGGCTTCGGCCCACGCAGCTCGACAGGCAGCTCCGACTCCTCGGGAGGGGAGGCGTCGCCCGCGGATCCGGCGGCCGATGCCGGCGGCGCGCCGCTTGATGCAGGTTGCGCGGCAATCGACGCCGGCGGCGCGGCAATCGACGCCGGCGCGAGTGCAGCATGCGCAGCTTTGCGCGCCGAGACCGGCGCCGCCGGCCCGCTCGGAAGATCGCCTGCGGCTCCGGCTACCTCCTCGGCATGAGCGGCGGCCCGCGCCTGCTTAGCTTCGCGGCACGCTTCCACGGCGGACTCCGCCATGGCCCGGCTCGCCTCCGCGATCGCCGTCAGGCGGTCGAGGTCGCCTGCCAGCGCGTCGGTCGTCTCGCGCTCTCTCTGGACCCGGGCCGGCGCACCGCGGACGGAACCGTTGATGCGGTTTATCTCCGCCAGCCAGGAGGCGGCGGCCAGCTCGACCTGATCCCGCGACGTAGCCCGCCGGATCGCCTTGTGGAAGGAGTTTTGGGCCTCTTCCTTGGCAGCGCGAGTGGCCCGCGGATCCACCACGGTCTGGACCGAAATCAGGGTCGGCAGCTGAGCATCGAGCTGGCGCCGCGTTTCGGCGACGCGCGTCTCGGCTGCTTCCGCCTCCCGACGCGCCAGCTCGGCGAAGTCACACCGAGTCTCGACCAGCCGGCTCCAGCCCGACCCCGGATCGAGCGAATCGGCGCCCGGCTGGCTCTGCTGGTCATCGACCCGCACGTGGTGCTCCCCGTGCTCGGTACCGCCCGCCTTAGGACGACCCGAGCGAACTGGCGGCCGCATATGCCGGCAGACGCACCTTACGTAGCCGACCCATGCTCGTCTGAATGGGCAGATGGCCGGTCATCGCCAGGCGGGACATTTCTCCACGACGCCGGACCTGTCCCTGCGGACTCAGGACGCCACAGATGTGTGGATCATCACGCCAAGATACGTCAGCTTCCCGACCGTCAGCGCTTGGGTGCGCCGGCAGCGCGGCGGCCGCGATTCGTGCGGCGGTCAGGTGTGAGCAATCCGACGAGGAAGCCGTCGCCGTGCTTTCGAACCGCTATTTCAACCTTGGCTTCGGCGGCAACGCGCAGCAACCGCTGCCGGATCGTTATCGGCTTTTCGGTGGGATCGAGCCGAACCGTGAAGACCTGCTCCGGACCTTTGAGCTGGGCGATGAGCCGCTTGAACTGGCGCTGTTGCTGGTCTCGCTCCTTTGCGGCCGGGCTCAACTGGCGCGTCGGCGTGGCGGCTTTGTCCATGAGCGCCGGATCGGCCTTTCGAACTGTAACCATGATGTTCTTCTCCCAGTCCACGACCCGATTCGGTGTGACTCGTCGTCAGCACCGACGATGGCGGAATCACTATACGCCTTCGTTGAAATGTGACCAGAGGGCATCTTCGAATGAGTCGAGGTGTGGACGGGGGGTCGATCTGGCGAGACAGCGGACCGTCCCGGTCGCCCGAAAATGTGAGATGTGCGATTGTCGAGCCAGATTTCGATGCCGACCGGACGATTCCATGGGATCGTCTACCGCGGACGACTTCGCGATCGGACGGGAGCGCCGCTGCCAGTCGGCGCGGCACGGCCCGGCGAGCCGGGCTAGACTGTCGGGCGCGTCCTCGCTGGACGCTCCTGCCTTGAGCCGGCCGGTCCAAGATGCGTGCAGCAGGTGTACCACCATGAAAGTTGGCGTAGCCAGAGAGATCGCTCCGGAAGAGCGGCGCGTCGCGCTGGTCCCCGACGCGGTCCAGAAGCTCCGGGAAGCGGGCATGGTCGTGCTCGTCGAGCGTGGCGCCGGGGCCGCGGCCTCGTTCCCGGATCAGAGCTACGTCGAGGCGGGCGCGAAGATCGTCAACACCGCGACCCTCTACTCGACCAGCGACGTGATCCTGCGCATCCATCGCCCCACTCCGGACGAGGCGAAGATGCTCCACCAGGGCCAGGTCGTCATCGGCTTGCTCGGGCCGCTGCTGGATCCTCACGCGATGGCCACGCTCGCTCGCTTGAATGTGACCGCGATAAGCCTCGACGCCATCCCGCGCACGCTCAGCCGCTCGCAGGGCATGGACGCCCTCTCGTCGCAGGCCAACGTCGGCGGGTACAAGGCCGTGCTCATCGCAGCGAATGCCTTCGGCCGATACTTCCCGCTCCTCACGACCCCCGCCGGCACCGCCAAGCCCGCCAACGTGCTGGTGCTCGGTGTCGGCGTGGCCGGGTTGCAGGCAATCGCCACCGCCCGCCGGCTGGGGGCGATGGTCAAGGCCTACGATGTCCGCCACGACACCAAGGAGCAGGCCGAGTCTTTGGGCGCGCAGTTCGTGACGCTCAAGTCGGCGATCGAAGCTACGGGCCAGGGCGGCTACGCCCGCGCTCTCACGGCCGATGAGCAGGCGGCCCAGCAGGCCGAGCTGAACGGCATCATCGCCACCTCGGACATCGTGATCACCACCGCCCAGGTCCCCGGGCGCCGTCCGCCCGTGCTGGTGACTCGACTCGCGGTCGAAGGCATGAAGACCGGCTCGGTGATCGTCGACATGGCCGCCAGTGAGCTGGGCGGCAACTGCGAGCTGTCGAGGCCGGGCAAGGTCGTAACCAGCGCGAACGGCGTCGAGATCCATGCTCCCCTGAACCTGCCGGCGTCGATGCCGACCGGGGCCAGCGTATTCTATTCGCGCAACATCTCCAACCTGCTGCTCAACTTCATCGTCGACGGGGGCATCAATCTTGACTTCGACGATGAGGTGACGGCCGCGACGGTGATCACGCACGGCGGCAAGGTCGTCCAGCCGGCGACCCTCAAGCTGCTCCAGCCGGCTCCAAAGGGAGGCGCCCAGGCATGAACGTCGGCACGCTCATCAACGATCTGACGATCTTTGTCCTGGCGATCCTGCTCGGCTTCGAAGTGATCAGCCGCGTCCCGGCCACACTGCACACACCGCTGATGTCGGGTACCAACTCGATCCACGGCATCGTTCTCGTGGGTGCCATAGCCCTCGGGGCCGCGGCCGACAATCCGCTGACCGGCATCGTCGCCTTCGTGGCCGTCGTCTTCGCCGGAGCGAACGTCGTCGGCGGCTACTGGGTCACCGATCGGATGCTGCAAATGTTCAAACGACGCCCGGTCCCCAAGGCCGACAAGCCCGCCGAATGACTAGGAGCCGGCCATGAACACCACCGATCTTGGATATCTGGTGCAGGTCGCCTTCCTGTTGGGGGCCTCGTTGTTCGCGATTGGCCTGCACCAGATGAACTCGCCGGCCTCCGCGCGCAACGGCAACCGCCTCTCCGCGATCGGCATGACCATCGCCGTCATCGCGGAGCTGACCTTTGTGGCCAATTCGAGTCCGGGAATCGGCAACTGGCTGATCATCGTGGGCGGCCTGGTGGTCGGCGGAGCGGCCGGCCTGCGCCTGGCTCGCACCGTCGCCATGACGGCCATGCCGCAGCTCGTCTCGCTCTTCAACGCCATGGGCGGCGGGGCCGCTGCCCTGCTGGCCATCGACGACTTCATTCGCCTGGGAGGTCAGCGAACGCCTGAAGGCGCATTGTCGAGCCTGGACGGCTGGCTGGTCTTCTTCATCGTCGTCGATGTCATCGTCGGTTCGGTGACGTTCACCGGCTCGCTCATCGCCTCGGCCAAGCTGATGGGCCGGCTCAAGGGTCAGCCGATCATCCTGCCGGGCGGGCGCTTCCTCTCGGCCGTCGCGTTGATCGTTTCGGTCAGCTGCTCCATCGTGCTGGTATTGGCCGGCGCCGGGCTCTTCAACTACGACACCCAGATCCTTGACGTGCTCCTCATGGCGGCCATGATCGGCGCCCTCATCTTCGGCGTGACGATGGTCCTGCCGATCGGCGGGGCGGATATGCCGGTCGTGATCTCGATGCTCAACGCCTTCACCGGCAGCGCGGTGGCCATGGCCGGCTTCGTCGTCGGCAACGTGATCCTGATCGTGGCCGGCGCCCTTGTCGGGGCCTCGGGCGCGATCCTGACCAAACTCATGGCCGGCGCGATGAACCGCTCGATCGCCAACATCCTCGTCGGCGGCTTCGGCGTCGCCGAGGGGTCGCAGGCGGCCATGACCAGCGAGGGCGGCACGATCCGCGAGGTGTCGGTGGACGATGCCGCGATCCAACTCGCTTACGCCAGCAAGGTCGTCATCGTCCCGGGCTACGGCCTCGCGGTCGCCCAGGCGCAGCACGGCGTCCGCGAGCTGGCCGACCTGCTGGAGGCTCGCGGGATCGACGTCTCGTACGCCATTCACCCGGTGGCCGGGCGCATGCCGGGCCATATGAACGTGCTGCTGGCCGAGGCCAACGTGCCGTACCCGCAGCTCAAGGAGATGGACGAGATCAACCCCGAATTCGAGCGGACGGACGTGGCCCTGGTGATCGGCGCCAACGATGTCACCAACCCCGCCGCCCGAACGGACCGCTCCAGCCCGATCTTCGGCATGCCGATCCTCGACGTCGACAAGGCTCGCTCGATCATCGTGATGAAGCGCTCGATGGGTCGCGGCTACGCCGGCGTAGACAACCCGCTCTACGTGAACCCGAAGACGGGGATGTACTTCGCCGACGCCAAGCAGGGCCTCGCGAATCTGATCGCGGCAGTCAAGGCCCAGTAAGCCTCGGGCCCTGCCGCCTCGTTCGACTGGGATCCGTGCTGCCCGTGCCGGCGACCCTAGGATTCGGGAAAAGCTGGAGATCCGGCTGATCCTGTAGGGAAACGCCCTTGTGCCATTCGGCCGGGGACATGGCAGTACCCGCCCATGGTCCGGTCGGTACCCTCCGTACGGATGAGCGATTGAGAATCCCGGATCGGAAGGGCTATGGTTACCGACGCTGCACGCGGCCTGCGCGGCAACTTCCTCCGGGGGAGACAAACAAGGAGTCGGCTGTGGACATGCGCGATCTGGATCCGATCAACCTGCTTCTCCTGATTATTTTGGGCAAGCGCTGGTAGAACGGACACACCGCAAGAAACCCGGGCAATGAGTCCGGGTTTCTTGGTATTCGGGCAGCGCGGCGAACGGATGCGAGGGAGCGAGCTCGAGGCGGCCCGCCGGCCGCAGGCGCCCTACGCGCGCTCGGTGAGTCCCAGCCTGATCGCTGCCGCCGCCGCTTCCACCCGTCCCGATACGCCGAGCTTCGTCAGGATGTTGCTGACATGCACGGCCACCGTCTTGCGCGTGATGTAGAGCTGCCGGCCGATCTCCGGATTGCTCCGCCCCTCGGCGATCAGCGCCAGAACCTCCAGCTCGCGCTTGCTCAAGCCGAAGTCATGCTGCGCCTGCTGCACCGCCGATGCGGCGAAGTCGGCGACGATCCCCGGCTCCCGTCGAGGCGCGGCGCCACCGCTGGCCTGACCGGCAGCCTGGCCCATCCCACCGCCGCGACCGGCCGGAGACTGCGCTGCCCTCGTCGAGGCGCCGGGCCGAGTCCCGATCGACCGGGAGGGAGAGGCTGGAGGTTCGAGACGTCCCTCCAGGGCTGCCTCGATGTGCTTGGGGAGCGGCAGCATGGCGCGCCGCGACAACTCGGCGACGGCCCGCAGAAGTGGCCACGCCCCGAGGTTATAGGCGCCTTCCGCGGCGGCGATCAACGGATCCCTGGCGACGGTTCGCGTGGACCGCCCACGGGCACGATCGAGCAGAGCCTGGGCCTCGCGCCAACGGGCGCGGGCAGCTTCGTACGGATCGCCCAGCTCGGCCCAGTCGACGGCGAGCTCCGTCCAGGTGGCCGGATCGTCGCGACCCTCTATGCGGGCCCGGAACGCGCGGGCCACTCGGATCGCCAGGTCTGCCTGGCGACGCGACCCCAACCTGGCCGGCACACCGCAGCCATTCACCACGGCCTCGGCCTGCAGAAGGATCGGGAGGCTTCGCTCGCGGGCGGCCGCCAGGGCCGCGAGGTCGCGGCGGCGGTGCGCGTCCTCGGCAATCGTGGCATCCACCTCCAGGCAGGTCGACGCCATGCGCGCCATCAGCAGCCAGTCTTCCGTGTCGCTGACCTTTTGCCAGCCGCGCTCTGCCGCCCGGCGAGCATCCGCCAGGTCCTCCTGCCAGAGGGCGTAGGCAGCGGCCGCCTGCTGGGCCGGCACCGCGAACTGCGGATCCTGGACGGTTTCAAGCGCCAGAAGGAGCTGCCCCAGCAGTCTTCCGGCCGGCTCCCCCGCGCTCATGGCGACTTCAACGGTCGCGAGATTGAGGAGCGGCGAGAGGAACCAGATGCCAACCGGATTCCAGCTCAGCGCGTCCAGGCAGAGGCGGCGGCACTCAGGCCAGCGGCCCATGAAATACAGCGACTCTGAGGCGTTGGCCCGCAAGAAGTTGCCGTAGACCGTGGCCTGGCCCTCACGCTCCGCTTCGGCGATTCCCTCGTACGCCATCGCGATCGCTTCCTCGCGCCGGCCGAGCAGGTCCAGGACGGTAGTCAGGTTGGCATATACCCGGAATAGGTCGTCGAGGCGGCCGAGCGCGGCGGCATCGACGAGCGTCTGACGCAGCATCTCGACCGCCGGCTCGGGCTCATCTCCCCAGGCCTGGGCCACTGCGAGTGTGCAGGTTGCGTGGAGGAGCTCCTGCCGAGCCTCGTCGCCGACCTCGGTCGCCACCGCGACCGCCTCCTGCGCGTACCGTCGCGCTTCCGAGAAGACTCCCTCGAGCATCCGGAACTGAGCCAGCGAGCCGAGCACACGGGCCCGAGCGGCACTCGGATCGCGTGGGACCAGATCGACGGCCCGCTTGTAGGCCGCGAGCGATCCCTCCTGGTCGCCCGAGGCGCGGCGGTAGCGGCCGAGATGGTCCATCACCAGGCCGAGCGCGAGCCGCTCGTGAGGGTCGTCCAGGGCAGCTGCGGCGGCCTCGGAATAGGCCGAGGCGCGAGCCGGGTCGCCGGCGGCGAAGGCCGCCTCGGCGGCCCGAATATACAGCTCGGAAAGAGGCGGCGCGTGCTCTTCCGGGCGCACTATCTCGTACAGGGCGAGGGCCTTCTCGTAGTGGGCCAGCGCGTCCGCTCCGGCGTCGAGGGCCTCGGCCGCCGCGGCGGCGGCAAGGGCAGCCTGCTCGGCCTCGGCCAGTTGGTGGGCGGCCAGGTGATGCGCCAGAGCGGCCGCCGGCTCCGGCGGGATGGCCGCCACCGCGTATGGCTGGCTCGCCTCCGAAACGAACGAGGCAGGGGTTCGGGACGCGGCTCTCGAGCGAAGGTGTTCCTGGCTCGGCGGCGGACCGATCGGGGCATCGGCTGCCGGGGCTCCGGGCGCCGGATCGCCTCGCCCCGCGGCGGCGAGGGCAGCATGGTAGCGGCGCCGCGTCGCCGGCAGCAGGTCGGCGGCGATCGCTTCGGCGATCAGCTCGTGGCGGAACCATATCCGGCGCTCGCGGCCCTCTCCGGTGAGACGCCCGTCGGCAGCCTCGACGAGGAACCCGTGCTGGAGCCCTTCGGCCGCGCCGGCAGAGATGTCCGACTCCAGACCGTCACCCTTGTGACCGCCGCTCGTCGAGCGCGGCGGTCGCGCTGGCGACCGCCGCTCGAACTCCGTGGCCATCAGCATCAGCATCGGCCACGTGACGGGCTCGCCGGCCAGGGACAGAAGCCGCAGCACCCGGCGGCACTCCGGGGAGCGGAGAGAGGAGCGAGCCGTCACGAGCCGCTCGAACGAGCCCGCGAGAGAGACGCCGGATAGCTCGCGCCTGGCTGCGAGCAGCTCCTCGGCGACGAGCGGGTTGCCGCGCGACCGCTCGGCCACGAGCAGGAGCGTCGTGGACGAGGGCCGCCCGCCCTCGATCGCTTCGATGAGCTGGCCCAGCTCGGCCCGGTCCAGCGGTCCAACCTCGACGCTGACGACGGATGGCGTGGTGGCGAGCGAGGCCAGCGTCGCGCGCAACGGATCGGATCGAAGCAATCGGTCCGGCTGGTAGGTCAGGACCAGCATGACCCGCTGGCCGCGCGACACACGAGCCAGGAAAGTGGCCAGACCACGGGTCGCGGCGTCGGCATAGTGCATGTCCTCGAGCAGCAGCGCCACCGGCTGCCGCTCTCCGAGCCGCTCCAGCAATCCCAGGACCGCCTCCAGCATGCGCGCCTCGCGCCACTCGGTGGCGACGACGCGCGGCCGCTCCGGCAGCAGCTCCAGCGCCGCGAGGCGAGGCCGCAGGCTCGGCACCAGCCGAGCGATCGCGTCGCCGGTGGGGCCGACCAGCGCGGCCAGCGTCTCGTCGGAGACTGGCGCCAGAAGATGCTCCAGCGCCGTGCTGACCGGCGCGTAGGGCACGCCCGAAGTGGCCGGCATGGCGACCCCGTGGACAGCCGCGAACGGATCCGCGAGCGCTCCGATGCGCCGCTCCGTCTCGGCCAGGATTCGCGTCAGCCCAAGGCCCGAGGTGCCCGAGAGAATGAGCGCGTTGGGCCTGCCGTCGGCCACGCTCTGCAGCCCGACGGCCATTCGCTCCAGGGGGCGCTCACGGCCTACAAACCGGTCGCTCCAGAGCTTGCGGTGCGAGGAGCGTCCCTCGAAGCCGCGTGGGCCGCTCCGTTCGATGCTGTTCGTCATGGCATACCGAGTCCCCGGTTGCGGCGCGGCCCAAGGCGGGGCCTCGCCGTTCCCCTCGGCCCGCGTAGCGTAACCGCTCGGCGACTGGTTCCGGGCGACCATTCCGTATCTGGCGCGAGAAGGGCGACCGCGCCTGCTAGGCTCGTTCGGTGAGTCCCAGACACCCTGCCAACACTCTCAACGAACTCTCGGGCGCGGAGTGGCTGTACTTCACCAAGTCCGTTTGGGGAACGGCCTATCCCTCCGAGCTTGGCCACAACCTCCGCAAGCAGCACGGTGCCAATAAGCCGCCCCGGCTCATGGCGCGTTTGATCGAGTTCTTCACGACCAGCGGTGAGCTCGTCCTGGACCCTTTCGCCGGCGTGGGCGGCACGCTGCTCGGGGCGGCGATCGCACGCGGTCCGCGGCGCGCCATCGGGATCGAGATCGAGGCTCGCTGGGTTGCGGCCTACGAATCGCTGCTGCGCAGCCTGGCGGCCGAGCGAGATGGACGCGGCCCGATCCTGGCCGACATCGGCTCGAACGACCCGGCCGGCGAGCGATCGTTCGACCCCTCCGGTCTGGAGATGCGCCTCGGCGATGCCATGCTCGTCCTGCCCGAGATGGAGGCGGACAGCGTCGACTTCGTCGCGACGGATCCGCCCTACAACATCCAGCTGCCGATCACGATGGCCGGCGGAAAGCTCGCCGAGAGCCACGCCAACCGTCGCACCGACTACTCGATGGTCACCGACCACCCGGGCGACCTGGCCAACAGTGCCGACTATGCGACGTTCCTCGATCGAATGGAGAGCGTTTTCTATCAACTCGCTCGCATCCTCCGGCCGGACCGTTACGCGACTGTGATCGTCCGGGATGCATACCAGGATGGGCGCTACATCTTTACCGGCGCGGATCTGGCCATGCGCGCGACACGCGCCGGCTTCACCGTGAAGGGCGACGTGATCTGGTACCAGGCCGGGACGCGGTTGAGGCCCTACGGCTACCCCCGCTCTTATGTCCCGAATATCGCCCATCAGCACGTCCTCGTTCTGCGGCGGGAGCCGCGTCGCTCGAAGGCTGGTCGATGATGGCAACGGCCGCCGTGTCGACCTGGGGCCCGACCACCGGCTCGACCGGCGCTTCGGCTGGCGCCTCGACGGCGGGTTCGGTCACCGCCTCGACGAAGCGCTCGGCCGCGGGCTTGGCTGCCGGCTTGGGACCCACGACGGCGAAGCCGGCTCGTTCCAGATAGTCGCGGGCCAGCGCGGCGACCGACGGCCCGACGGCGGATCCGGGCTCGACTGCTCGGGCCGGCTCGACCGGTGCTTCGACGACCGGCACTGCCTCGAACCCGACCGACTCGACTTCTTCGTCCGAGTGCTGGCTATCGCTCCGGGCTCGCATGTAGGACTCCAGGAAGCCGTCGACTTTCTCGTCCGGGGCCGGGGCAGTCGCCTGCGTCGGGACATCGACCGTCTCGCAGACAGGCTCAACCGCCGTCTCCACCGCCGTCTCGACTGCCTCCTCGTCCTCGGACGCGGATTCCGAGACCGGGGCGGCCAAGGTCATCCGGTGGATCCAGCCCATGCGCCCGTCGGGGCACCCGACTCGCCAGTAGACGCCGTGCCGCTCCAGGAGATGAACTTCGTCGCCGCGATCGAGAACGCCGATCTCGGAGGCACGGACCTCATCAGGGCAGTTCAACAATCGAACCAGGCGATACCGGATCTGACGGCGCTCGTAGCTCTCCGGCGACCCGACGCCCGCCGTGGCGAACGACATGGTCGGGGCCTCGGCGACCGCGCGAAGCGGATCGGCCCGGCGGACCTGTTGCAGAGACGGTCGGCGCCAGCGCGGCAGCTGCGATTCGTCGACGGCCGGCAGCCCCCGCGCGCCGCCCGTGTCCACCCCGGTGGCCGCGGCGCCGGCGAGGAGCGGATCGGGCGCGGAATCGTCTCCATCCCGGCGGCGCCTACCGAAGATCACAGGACCTCCGCCAGAGAGGGCACGAGCAGCGCGAGCGGAGACGCCAGAAACCAGCTGGCGTGGAACCCTCGATCGCGCTCTCTGGACAAACTCTTCTACCTCCGCGGGCACACAAGCCCGTCCTAGCCTGGACAATGGGACGGCCGGGGGGACCGGGCAATGGTACGGGCGTCATGGCACCCAGGACCACGTCCAGGGGCGACGCCAGCGGACCCGTCAGGCCGCCTTACGCCATTGGAACGGGGCGGTCCGCCGGACTGCACCAGACAGCACCAGACCTTCCCCTTTCTCCGCTCACGGCCCCGATGGGCCCAACAGAGACCAGTTCCATCGGGAGGTGCGCCGACGCACCGGACGCCTGACTCGGTGACTTCCGGCTACTGGTATCAGATTCTGCCCTACCTGGCCGGCCTGCCATCCGGGACTTCGCGATCCGAGCGCATCTCCAAAGGGGCCCTGAGCGCGCCTCGAACGACACCGGCGGGCGCAGATCTGGTCTTTCGGCCCCCTGCCCGTCCAACAGGCTCGGGACTTACGGCCCGCAGCGGGCGCACATTGGCCCTACTCGCCGACGCTCCCCATCGCTGAAGCTCCGACGAGATCGTGGACATTCCTTTGCGAGCCACTCCCCAGGCAGGGGGCGCCGACGTTGGGACCCTGCAGGCCCACTCCATCCACTAGACGAAGGCGGCAGCATGAGCACGAGCTACTCCCCCCGCGACATCGACGTAGTCTTGCGCGACGGTTCGTCGGTTCGCATACGGGCAGCGAAGCCGACCGACGAGGCGGCCATTCTGGCATTCGTGCGGGGTCTCTCCGACGAGTCCCGCTGGCTCCGCTTCCGATCCAAGACGAGCGATCTTGAAGCCACGGCCAGGCGCTGGGCCGGCGTTGAAGGCTGCGAGGACTGCTGCGTCCTGGGCGTGCACGGCCAGGAGATCGTGGCTCAGGCGAGCTACGACCGCACCGCGGACGACAGAGCCGACGTGGGCTTCACCGTCGCGGACAGCTATCAGGGCCGCGGCCTTGGGACACTTCTGCTCAAGCGCCTCGCCGAGGCGGCGAACCAAGACGGAGTGGCCGTCTTCGAGGCCGACGTGATGGCCGAGAACAACAAGATGCTTGACGTCTTCCGCGAGAGCGGCTTCGGCATCACCATGAAATCCGAGCCAGGCAAGATCCGCATCCAATTCCCCACGTCGATGACGCCCGAGGCGCAGGCCCGCTTCGAGGCCCGCGATCAGATCGCCTCGATGAACGCGGTCCGAGGCATGCTAGCGCCTCGTTCAGTGGCGGTTATCGGCGCCGGCCGCAAGCGCGGCTCCATCGGCGGCGAGGTCTTCCACAACCTGATGGACGGCGGGTTCAACGGCCCGGTCTACCCGGTCAACCCCGGCGCCGACGTCGTGCAGTCGGTTCACGCCTACAAGTCGATCCTGGACATTCCGGGCCCAGTCGACCTCGCCGTGATCGTCGTCCCTGCCAAGCTGGTCATGGCCGCCGCCCGCGAGTGCGCCCAGAAGGGCGTCCACGGCATGGTCGTGATCACCGCCGGCTTTGCCGAGGCCGGCCCCGCCGGCCGCGACATGCAGCGCGAGCTGATGGGCATCGCCCGCGAGAGCGGCATGCGCGTCATCGGCCCCAACTGCATGGGTGTGATCAACACCCATGACGACGTTCGCATGAACGCCACCTTCTCGCCCAACGCGCCGATGCAGGGGAACGTCGGCTTCCTGTCGCAGTCGGGCGCTCTCGGCCTGGCCGTCATCGAGTACGCCAATAGCCTCTCGCTCGGGCTCTCGACCTTCATCTCGATTGGCAACAAGGCGGACCTCTCGGGCAACGATTTCATCCAGTATTGGGCCGACGATCCGGCCACCGACGTGATCGCCCTCTACCTCGAGTCGCTCGGCAACCCGCGGAAGTTCGCCCGGATCACGCGTCGGGTGGGCCGGCAAAAACCGATCCTCGCGGTCAAGAGCGGCCGCTCCTCGGCCGGTGCACGCGCCACCTCCTCGCACACCGGCGCCCTCCTGGGCGCTTCGGACGTGACCGTGGACGCCCTGTTCAAGCAGGCCGGCGTCATTCGCACGGACACCCTGGGCGAGTTCTTCGACGTCGCCACGCTGCTGGCCAACCAGCCGCGGCCCAATGGCAACCGCGTCGCCATCCTGACGAACGGCGGCGGCCCAGGCATCCTTTGCGCCGACGCCTGCGAGGCGGACGGCCTGGTCGTGCCGCAGGTCCCGGACGCGATCAAGGCCAGGCTGGCCGAGTTCCTCCCGCCTGAGGCCGGCTTCAACAACCCGGTCGACATGATCGCGGCGGCCCCGCCGGAGTCGTTCCGCAAGGCTCTCAAGATCCTGGCCGAGTGGGACGGCATCGATGCCATCATCATCCTGTACGTCCCGGTCCTGGTGACGACCCCCGAGGGCATCGCCGCCGGCATCCGCGAGGCCGCTCTCGACCTGCCGCGCGAGATCCCGCTCCTGTCGGTCTTCCTTTCGAGCGATGGCACGCCGGCCTCCCTCAAGACCAATGGCCTCTCGCTTCCCTCCTACCCCTTCCCGGAGGACGCCGCCCGCGCTCTAGCCCACGCCGTTCGCTACGGCATCTGGGCCCAGACCCCGGAAGGCGTCGTGCCGCGCTACGCCGATATCCACGAATCCGAAGGCAAGGCCCTGATCGCGGACGTCCTGGCGTCGCTGCAGAAGGCGGGCGACGAGAAGTCCCGCTGGCTGCTGCCGGACGAAGTGGCGAAGCTGCTCGGCTGCTATGGCGTCCCGATGGCGACGTGGCGCCTGGCGGCCACTCCGGAAGAGGCCGGCGCGGCGGCGGCCGAGATCGGCGGCAAGGTGGCGCTCAAGGGCGTCGCCCCCAAGCTGATCCACAAGACTGAGGCCAAGGCCGTCGTCCTCAACCTGGAGGGCGCGGCCCAGGTAAAGCAGCAGGCGGTCGAGATGGCCGCTCGCATCGCCGCCCAGGGCACGACGGTCGAGAAGTTCTTCGTCCAGCAGATGGTCCCGTCCGGCGGCGTCGAGATGCTCGTGGGCGTCGTCCACGACAAGCTCTTCGGCCCGGTCGTGGCCTGCGGCGCGGGCGGCGTTGCCGTCGAGGTCCTCAAGGACGTCAAGGTCCGGATCACGCCGCTGACCGATCGCGACGCCCACGAGATGGTCACGACACTGCGCACGTTCCCGCTCCTCGACGGCTTCCGCGGCGCACCTAAGTGCGACGTGGCCGGCCTCGAGGATTTGCTGCTGCGAGTCGCCGCGATGGTCGAGCATCATCCGGAGATCGCGGAGATGGACTGCAACCCGGTGATCGTTCGCCCCGAGGGCGCGGTCATCGTCGACGCCCGCATCCGCATCGAGTCCAGCCAGGAGTAGCCGGCCACGCCGGCGAACGCCGACGCGAATCCAAAGGGAGGCTGCCAGAGCTGGCGGCCTCCCTTCTTGTTGGCGACCGGCGAATTGGTAGCGAGCGTCAGCCTCTGTCGACCAGCCTCCGACCGTCGACCCAGCCGCGCCACCCGTTGACGGCTCGGACCTGCGCCCAGGCGCCCGCACGCGACTCAACCACCAGCTCGAGCCGTTCGGGCAGGTTGAGCATGGCCGGACGCGACGGGTCCGGCGCATTCCACGCGGCCATGCCGCCCGGGGGCACGAGGTGGGTCGGGGCCCAGATCGGCGGCGCGGGCGGCGCCGAAGCGATCGGCGCCGCGGCGGGTTGGGGTTGGGGCTGAGCTACTGCCTGGGCCGCTGCCTGTGGTGCGGCTGTCGCGACCGGCTCGGGCGCCGGGCCCGCCGGGAGCGGTGGCTCCGTAGCGGGGGCCATCGACGGGGCGGCCATCGTGGCGGGGGTCATCGACGGGGCCGCATACGGGGCGGGATAGGGAGCCGACATCATCGGGGCCGCATACGGACCCGCAGCCATGGGAGCCGCGGGCGCAACGGGGATGAACTGCACGGCAACAAGCTGCGCCCGAATTACCCGGATCTTCAGTCGCTGGGCATCGAGCGCCGGATCGGTCAGCGTGTCGCTTCGGCTCCGGATCATCGCGTATTCGACCTGGGCCGCCTGCAGCCGTCCGGTGAGCCGCGATCCCTGCGGTCCGCGAATGCGTCCCGCCGCGGAACGGGCCTTGCGCCTTGACCACAGGCTGCCGAGGTATGCGATCTCCGGTTCGGTGATGACTTCCGGGTCGGGCTCGCCGGCGACGATCGCCCGGAAGTTCTTCTCTTCGCTCCTGGTCGCAAACAGGACCATCAGAATCAGCAGCAACAGGAAGGGCAAGCCCTTGATCAGACCGTACTCGACCCATTGAAACGTGCTCGGCTTGTCAACGCCGGGGGCTACGTCCAGAACTGACATCATCCACGGCGAGTCCCAGACGAAATGCGCGCCAGCGCCCGCCACGACGAGCGCCCCAAAGACGAGCAGGCGCCTGGAAAAGGCCTCCTGCCGCCGCGTCACGAAGTATGCAAAGCCCATGCCGGTCAGGCCGGCGAAGAGCACGTGGCTGTAGAGACCGCCAGCGACTACACGGATGAGGAAGGTGTCGATCACGGGCCCGGTCTGATCCGCACCCCCGAACGCCGCCGTCGCATTGATGAAGTAGGAGACGTCCTCGACCACGGTAAAACCGATGCCGATCATGGCGCCATACACGAACCCGTCCATGACGCCGTCGAACTCGGTCGGGACGATCAGGAAGAGGATGATGACGCCGGTCAGCTTGAGTATTTCTTCTGTGACCGGAGCGACCACCGCGGCGCCCCAATCGGCCGTGAAGTCGGCGGGAGCGACCTTGCCCAGGACTGAGAGCCAGGCGTCGTTGGCGTAGCCGGCCAGGCTCACGGCGATGACGCCGCCCCAGACGAGCGCGGCCGCGAGCATCAGCTTCGGCTCACGCTCGAAGAGGTCGAGCCCGTATACGATCAGAACGACGGGCACCGCATACAGCAGGACCAGGCCCCAGGAAAGGGTCAGGGCGGTGGGCAGCTGGCTGAACGTCGACTGCTCGTCGACGAAGAGATAGCCGCCGATGCCCAGCAGCGCGAGGAAAAGCCAGAAGGCGGGCTGGCGTGGCTGGATCAGCGAGCCCTGGACACCCCAGCGCGGGGCGGGTGCAGCCTGACTGGGAGAGGTCGGTGCGACGCAGGAGCTCATTGACCCACCTCCAGGCTGGCAATCATGGCCTTCAGGTCATCTACAACGCCTGAGAGATCGCCTTGAGAAGTGGCCACCACGAACTCGACCACATCATTGCCGTCGAGCACGCAGATGAGCTCGCCATCGAATGTACCCGATCCCGAGGAGCCCGACACGATCGCCTCGAAGCCCGCCATCGCCGTGACGTGCCCGGACATGGTTCCGTCCTGCTCGTCACCGAATGAGATCTGCGCAGTGTCCGAGGTGAGCGACTGCTCCGCGTCCAAGAGGGCCGCGCCGGCCGTTCCGGAGTACGGCATCGCGGCGATGGTGAGCTGCACGTTGGCCTTCTGAAGCTCGACTCCGCCGCCGCTGTCACTCGTGTCTACACGGTTCCAACCGGGCGCGGCGGTAATCGTCACGGAGTCGCCCACGTTCACGGTTCCGGCGCTTGGCGCGGCGATTACCTTGTCCAGACCGATGCCGCCCAGCACCACGCCGGCGATGACGGCCGCGACGACGACGGTGGGCAGCCATTTCTGGCGGTCGAACAGCGGCTTGCGAGCGACCGTGGGAGCGAGGCCCGCCGGAGTCCAGGCAGGCTGGCCGTAGCCGGGCTGGCCGAACTGCTGGGGGGCGGGTGCGGGCTGGCCCCATGGGGGCGGCCCGGCGGGACCGGGCTGGCCGTAGCCGGGCTGGCCGAACTGCTGGGGGGCGCCCGGCTGGGCCCATGCGGGCGGCCCGGCGGGCGCGGGCTGGCCGAACTGCTGGGGGGCGCCCGGCTGGGCCCATGCGGGCGGCCCGGCGGGCGCGGAGGCCTGAACCGGCTGGACCGCTGCCGTTTCTACGGGCGGCTGTTCCGCCGGCGGCTGGCCGCCGGGAGCGGCCTGGCCCGTGCCGGCCCACGGTGGCGGCACGGCCGGCACGGCCCAACGAGGCAGTGCCGCCGAGTCGTCGGGCTCGGAGTCCGCTGGTTGTGGCGCGTTGGACGCGTCGGGAGGGAGAGAGCTCATCGCGGACTGACCTCTTCCTTCTCGCCGGGATGACGAATCTCCGGCCGATCGACGGCCTCGCGCCGTCCGGCACATCGTACGGGGGCGGCCGGTGCTTGGGGAGCCCCAAATCTTTCGGTCGAGGACCGGCCACGTTGAGCCCGGGGCCAACGGAGCGCCCGGCGCCGCGGCACAATGGCGGCGCAACACCAACGAGGCCAGCGAGGGAAGCGCCCCATGTCGGTAGAAGTGCCGGGCCATCGAGGCTCGTGGTCGCCGCTGACTCCCCTGAAGAACGTTTTCGATCAGACGGGCCCGGCGAACCGGCAGCTCACCCTGGGGCTGGCCGCCCTGTTCGTCCTTCTGATGCTGAGCGTCCTGCCCGGCTTCCTGGCCTGGTACTTCGGCGTGGACCTGGAGATCCCGCTGCGAGCCGCCGGGCGCTTCGCCAGTGGCGGACAGCCATACCTCGCCTCGAGCTTCTCCGAGACCACCGGACCGGGCTTGCCGTTCCTGTACCCGCCGTGGCTCCTCCCGATCCTGGTTCCGATCGCGGCGTTGCCTCGAGCTGCCGTCCTCGCCGTGTGGCTCGCGTTCGGGCTCGCGATCGCCGTTTGGACGTGCCGCCGCCTCTCCATGCCGTGGATCGCGATCCCCTTCGTCCTGGCGTGGCCGCCTTTCACGGAGGGGCTGGTGACCGGGAACGTGCAGCTGTGGCAGTTCGCGGCCTTCGCCGCTCTCTTCTACCTGCCGGGGCAGAGCTGGTCGCCGCGGCCTCGAAATGTCGCGCGTGCGGGCGCAGCGGCCTCGAGTAGCGCGGCTCCCCCGCCCTCGGATTCGGCGCCGCCCGATCGCCGCGCCGCCCTCCGCGCCGACCTGACCGACGGTCTGCTGGCCGCCGGGGTCGGCGCCATGAAGTACACCCAGCTCCTGCCGCTGGCCTGGTTGCTGCGGCCCCGCTGGCGGGCCGCGATCCTCGGGGGAGTGGCGCTGGCCGTGGTCATCGTGGCCATGCTCCCGTTCACCGGCATCGGCATCTACCGCGACTGGCTCGATCAGCTGGGCCGCGCCGCCGACCCGTCGTGGAAGGCCGCCGGGGCGCCGCTGAGCTTCCTCGTAGGCCAGCCGCTGGCGTTGCTCGCGACCGCCGCCGCGGTCGTCGCCTGCTTCTTCATCCGTGGCCGCGATGCCGGGGCGTGGGTCGGCATCGCCCTGATCGTGGCGGCGCCGAGCCTCCACGGCTACGGTTTCCTCTTCCTTGTGCCCGCTCTGCTCACCATTCGCCGCGACCTGGCGATCTCCCTGGCCGTGGTCATCTCCCGATACAACCCCTACGGCTGCTGGGCCGCGGTCGTGATCGCCGCCGTGACCCTGCTGGCGTCCTACCGGTTCCCGGCGCTGCGGGTTCCACGCCCGAAGGAAGAGTCCTGAGCCGCCCGCCCGATCCCGCGGCAAGCCCGGTCGCCGCCGCGGCGCCCGGGCCCGCGCCCGCCGCCGCCCGATCCCGACGCTCGCGCCTCGGCCGGGCCGCCGGGATCGCCGGCCTGCTCGTGCCGATCGTCTGGGGCGCGGCGGTGGCGATGGACATCAGCCAGGGCCAGCTGAGCCACTCGCTCGTCTCTCGGCCGGAGCGCCTCTTCGGCGCATCCGACTCGCGCTGGTTTGCGGCACTGCTGGTTGCGGGCGCCGCCCTGGTCGGACTGCAACTCCTGCTGATGGGCGGCGTGCTCCTCCGGGCCGAACGCCGGCGGGTCGCCCGTGTCGCGTTCGCGGTTGCGGCGATCGCCGTTGCGGCCAGATACGGCGTCAGCCTCCTGGCCCCGGACCCCAATCTTTACGGTGTGAGCCAGGCTCGCGGCCTCGCGGCGCTCGTGCTGCTCGCGTCCATGCCGGCCGCGCTGGTCCTGGTCGGAGCCGCCCTCGGTGGGCGCGGCCGGGCGCTCGCCTGGCTTTCGGCCGTTCTCGCCGTGGCGATGGTCTGGGTGGCGGCCGACTGGACGGTCTGGAGCCTGCGATCGGGCGCTCTGCAGCCGCAACTCTGGGCGATCGAGCCGGTCGAGGCGCTCGCCGTCGCGTGGTGCGCGGTGGCGGGGCTGTGGCTGCTCGGCCTGCCGGAGTGGCTGGCGTCGCGCCTCGCGCCCGGCCTTCGATCGAGCGTACGGCTGCCGTCCATTCCCGGTCCCGGCCGCAGGGCTTCGGTCGTGCTCGTCCTCGTCGCCGTCGCCGGCGCCGTCGGCGTCTCGGGCCCCTTCGTGCGGGACTACGAGCCGACGATCGCCGCCCAGCTGACCGGCCGAACGCAGGTCGAGACGATCCGCGTCGGCGACATCGATCGCACTTACCGCGTCTACCGGCCCGCACGGACGGCCGCCCATCCCGGCCTCGTATTCGTCCTGCACGGCGTCTTCGGCGACGGCTTCATCATCGAGGCGAACAGCGGCTTCGACGCCCAGGCCGACCGGCTCGGCTGGATCGCCGTCTATCCCGACGGCGTGGCCGACGGCTGGGACGCCTTCGGCAGCGGCCCGACTTGGGGCCAGCACCCCGGCGCCGACGACGTGGCGTTCATCTCCGCCTTGATCGACCGGCTGGAGGCCACCGACGCGGCCGATCCGGATCGCGTCTACGTCACCGGTCTCTCTCGCGGCGCGATGATGACGTACCGGCTCGGCTGCGAGCTGTCCGATCGAGTCGCCGCCATCGCGCCCGTTTCGGGCAACATGGCGACCGCCGACGGCAGCGCCGACGTGCCGTGCACGCTCGCTCGGCCCGTCTCCGTGCTGGCGATCCACGGCACCGCGGACGGCACGATCCCGATCGCCGGCGGAACTGTCGACATAACCTTCTCACCGCTGATCGATGTGATCGCCAGATGGCGCGACCTGGATTCCTGCACCGGCGCCCAGGCCGTCGCGGTCGACGGCGCCTCGACCACCACGAGCTGGGCCTGCCGTGGCGGAAGCGCCGTGGAGATGCGAGTGGTCGGTGGCGGCTGGCACACCTGGCCGGTCAGATCGTCATCCCCGACCCCATCGAACCCGGACGACTTCGACGCCTCGCGCCTGATCGCCGACTTCTTCATGGCCCACCCGCGAATCGCCGCCGGCGGCTGACCGACCGGCGTACCGACCGGCGGACCGAGTGGCGGCTCAGGGGCGCCGCCAGCGCTCCCGGTCGTCGCCCTGCGGCCAGGGCTCCGGGTCTTCGCCCTGCGGCCATGCCGGACCCGGCGGATCCTCGTATCTGAGCCGCCGAACCAGCAGTTCCTCTTTCTCCGCCTCGCGACGAGCGCGACGCTCGGCCCACTCCGGGAAGAAGGCGGCCAGCAGCGCTCGATACTGGAACGGGTTGGCCAGGCCAAACACGATCGCGATCACGCCGACGAAGGCCAGATCGTTCGCGAACGCCAGGACGGCCACGACCGCGCTGAAGGCCATGCTCGAGGCCATGGCGACGGCCCGACCGCGTTCGCCGAATGCCAGCATCATGACGTGCATGACGGCGCTGCCGCCGTCGAGGCCGGTGATCGGCAGCAGGTTGAAGACGCCCCAGCCCAGGTTCACGAAGGTCCAGATGCCGACGGCGGAGCGCACATCCGCGCTCTGGCCGGCGACGACGCCTTCGAGCACCAGCCCGATCGCACCGAGCACCAGCCCGACGCCCGGTCCGGCCAGCGACACGACCAGCCACTGTCGATCCGGGAGCACGGCCGCAGCTTCCTGATCGTTGGGTATCGCCAGCCCGCCCATGGCCCAGAAGCGGATCGACGACTCGAGCCCGTAGTGCCTGAATGCCAGGGCATGGCCCAGCTCGTGGACCGTGATCGCGAACGTGCCCAAAGCCACCCAGATGACGAGCTCGATGCCGGACAGCCGGGAGATGTACCCGAGAGCCAACATCACGACGGGGAAGGCGAAACCGATCGTGATCGGAAACCCGAAGACCCTGAAGGTGATCGTCATTCGCGGGTTCGGCTCCTGGTGGCGGCGGCGGGCGGCCGGACGGACGCAAGCCGGCGGTCGATCGAGGGTAGCGCGCAATTCGAAACGGGGCGGCTGGCGGCAGAAGCCGGCCCGAGGTCCGCGCTACTCAGGCGTCAGCTGCAGGTAGTCGCCCGTTCGGAAGCGCACCACACGATGCCTTCGCCTACGACGCCTAACGACGCCTACGGCGAGACGGTCGACGGCTGGACAGCTCAAAGCGGTTCAATCGACGTGCCGTGGCGCTTCCAGGGCCGGATCCTCGAGTCCGCCGCAGGCTCGACCGATCTGTATGACTTCGCGGCCCGCAGCTACGACCCGGCTCTCGGCGCCTTCACGAGCTTCGACTCGGTGGCAGGGTCGGCCCAGAACCCGCTCACGCTCAATCGTTACCTGTATGCCAGTGCCAACCCGGCGACGCTCGTAGATCCCGACGGACATACCGCCGGATACGTCTGTGCGGACAACGCCCACTGGTGCGGCGACTGGCCGCCGCCCATGGGATCGACCTGTCTCTCTACCAACACCTGCAACATCGACCCTGATGCGGCCGCCCGCGCCGCCGCTGCCGCTGCCAAGGCCGCAGCCGACAAGGCTGCCGCTGCTGCTGCCGCCGCCAAGGCTGCCGCCGACAAGGTCGCCGCCGACAAGGCCTATGCCGATGCCCATCGCGATTGCGGCTTCATGGGCATGGGCTGCATCAGCATCGACCCGGCCAAGGCTCTGGGCGATGCCGGCAAGCTCGTAGGGGACAATGCGAGCAGCATCGCCCATGCCGGTCTCGGAGTAGCCACCTTCGTGCCCGGAGTGGGTACGGTGGCGGCCCTGGCGGACTCGGGTCTATATGCCGCCCAGGGCGACTACGTCGATGCGGGCCTCTCGCTCATGGGAGTCATCCCCGGCGGTGAGCTGCTGGGCAAGGCCGGCGAGGCCCTC
>Ga0182021_10000604_pt1 | contig 39116 bp, 39 predicted proteins | sample 612E3MmetaG_FD_120493 | JGI IMG/M metagenome (GOLD analysis project Ga0182021, IMG submission 120493) | Permafrost microbial communities from Stordalen Mire, Sweden - 612E3M metaG (Illumina Assembly) | ecosystem: Environmental > Terrestrial > Soil > Wetlands > Permafrost | place: Sweden...
CGAAGGTAGAGATTCTCCTCACGCAATTGGGTTTTCAACTGCTTGACTTCTTTGAGTGCTTCCCGTAGGGACTCCTCTACTTTCGTGCGTTCCTCTATTTCCCGCAAGAGCTGCTGGTTTGCACTGAACAACTCTTCAGTCCGTTCCTTCACACGCAGGTCCATCTCATCATATGCATTCTGAAGCGCCTGCTCTGCTCGTTTCCGCAAAGTGATGTTGCGGATGTTGCACTGAATAATTTTTTTCTGATCAACAAGGTAAAGATTACTGACAAATTCGACATCAATGAGACGACCATCTCTTGTTTCAAGCGGCAAATGTTCGTACCGTACATATCCTTTCGTCTGCAATTCTCGAAATCGAAACTTGGATGCTACAATGTCGCTGAACGAACCGATTTCCCAGAGTTTTTTTTCCAGAAAATCGTTATGCGAATATCCCAGCATCGTTAATAGGAATGGGTTAACGTCGAGAATCTGTCCCGTATCTGCATCGAGAAGCAATATCCCGTCCTGAGCGGTTTCAAAAAGCCTCCGATAACGGGTTTCAGATACCTGCAGCGCCTTCTGTGCACTCTTGCGTTTGGTTGCTTCTGTTTTCAAATCCTCAATATGCTGCTGCAGTTCTGCTGATTCATCTAGAAGTTGATCGTTTGTTTTGTCATGATATTTCATATTTATTCTTTATCAAAATACTTATCATATGTCAATTTAGGTGATGCATTGATACGCGAACGCCACGATTTCCAAAGCGATTAGTATGATCGCAATGATGGCCTTTGGTTTCATAGAACTTCCCGTTTCTATAATATGTCACGCTAACCGCTTCTTACACCGATCGTCGACTCTGAATGACGTTGATCAGCACCACGGCGATGGCGATGACGAACATCGTTTTCGGCTCCTTGCAAAAAGTGTGCGCACTATCGAATGAGTTTAATTTTTCGAAAATTTTCCTTAAGCAGCTTCAAAGACTCTAGGAGATCCTATGGTATCTAGTGTAGTGGGTCAGAAATCTCTCGACATTTAAGTTTTTTATTTGAATAATTGTTATGAATGAACATAGCAGAACAAATTATACTGACTCCAGAAGAACAAGCGACTATCGACCGTTGGGCGAAAGGGAAAAGCATCCCATTACGCTTGGTTCAACGAGCACAGATTATTCAATTGGCAGACAGAGGTATTTTCAATCACGATATAGCCGAGCGTTTGGATATTTCCCGTCCAACCGTCCAATGATCTGACCCAAACTCCACAATCACCTTTGGATATCAATAAAGTCTCAGGTTCAATTCTTATTGGACTATCTATAACCTACTGATGATGCTTCCGCCCTGGTACTCTTGGGCGGAAATTGTTGCCAGATTTGATGGAAAAATAATCATGGCAAAAAAAAACAAGGGAACTTAATTTCAAGCAGCAACCTCTTTTTTCAATAAATCTTATTCCTTTTTGAAAGATAAAAAAGAACCTTTTTAAAAATACCCCCAAAAAATAAATAATGAAGTGGGTGGTTCCTGTATTTTGAGGCAGAAAATCATGTATTTTAAAAGCATTCGGCCCATTACCTAAAATTCCAAGGAAAGGTCAATGAACAATAGAACTTCCAAACTATAAATTCATTGCCTGTATGTTCATTAAGGCATTATTTATGATTTCTATTTTGTATAGTAAATTGCCTCAAACAAACCAAAGTTATTTTCCCCAGAATTATATATAGAGAAAGAGCTTGATAGATACGTTGGGCGCTAATAGAGCTTGATAGATACGTTGGGCGCTAATACTTTAACACCATTGCAAGGTGGGCCAGACATGAGAAGGGCTCTTCATGAAAACCAAGCCTCCTCAACAGTAAGCAACTCTACAAAATTGTTGGTGATCTAGTACGGTTCTTTTTCGACGGGACCCAATTCAAAAGGTTTGGCTAAGAAATTGGCGTTTGGAGTGGGGAAATTATGACGTTTGGATTTTCCCTTACGATAGGCCCAGACTGGTAAAAAAAAAGGCGGGTGAAAGTAAAAAACCCCGTGCTCCCGCACGGGGTATCCAAGGTTAGTTTTTCATGAAATCATCGTTTTTTAGGACCTTAATCATTAGTTGTGTTGTTATCGGACTTTTGTCCTTTTGTATTACGGTTTATGCCGTCAATGTAAGCCCTGTGCGCCACCCGAATCTTGCGGCCGCCCAGGGGTTCATAGAAAAAGCCATCAATAAAGTATCTGCAGCGCAGGTGGCAAATGAGTTTGACATGAACGGCCACGCGGCAAAAGCAAAAACGCTTCTTGACCAGGCTAATAATGAAATCAAACTAGCGGCGGAAGCAGCTAAGGCGAACAGGTAAATAAACGGCACAAAGAATAACTACAAAAAATAATTAAAAGGATATGCGTTACCTTTTGCTTAGAATCACCCCAAAAACATTCCTTCGCTAAGGTCAAATATTTCATTTTCAATCCCTCAAAGAAAAAGGGCCTCACATTGAGACCCTTTTTATATTATATCCCTTTATGCAACTGCAACTTTATGAGAATTATTCTAAAACGATATCATAGTCATAAAATCCCAAACACTCCACAACACAACAAAACCCACTACGCCTTTAATGGTGCAGATGGGTTATAATTATTGTAGGCACTTTAGCGGAAAAAGACGGTTTTTAAAGGATACTGGTGGCTGAAATTAAGGAAGAAATCTAGCTTGGTACCCCCCACTAGGGTGATTTATTTTTTCTTGAGAATCTTTAATCTCGGATATAATATTAGCGCCTCTTTCAAGAACTCCAATCATACTTTTGTTTGTAGGCATTAAACCATTCTTTGTTAAGTGTTGTTTTCCCACAACGGTTCCATTTCTTCGTCCAACACAGCAAAGTCTAAATCCAATATTGCCACTACGAATGACCATTATTATTTTCAATATACTCTTTTCGGAGAAAAGATCTTTTGGCTTATCCACCATTCTTTTTCAATCTTTCCTTGAGTCAGAGAACCGGCTGCAGCTCACAGGGCACGAGTTTCGAGCGGTCCTATCCATTGCTAAGTTAGCCCTTAGTTTTTAAAACTGGCCAAGCCATCCGCTCCGCGCGACTCTTTGTTCTATTGCACCCGCTTCAGCGGCGGCGCGGTCCACTTGCCTTCGAGCACCTCGGGCTTCGGCCAATCCACGAAGAAGGGACCCTTGGGCGCTGGTAGCCAGTTGGCGTCCTTGTCCTTGCCAGGGGATTCTTTTGGATGACCAGCGTCAGTCCGCTGTCGGCATCGCGTTTGAGCTGCGGCAGCATCGGTGAGTTGAGAAGGGAGCGGTTAAGTGGATTAGGCACAAGCAGGGTCGCCGGCAGCCCACACATCGTCAGCGACCAGAACGCGTTGACGGGTGGCAATTGGCCCGGCGCAAAACAAAAAAGGCCTCTCACCTTTATTCCTGGCAATCCGGCCTTGTTTTATGCTCATTCAATTAAGCACCTTTTTCCTCGTAACCATCTTAAAATAACATCCCCTTTTTTAGGTTAATATTTCTTTTTGTCATTACTCACTAAAAGAAAAAATATCAACCATAAGAGCGATTTTTTTTGACTTAGGTTCAGTGGGACATCCTACTTCCGCATAGAAGCTCCACTTCTAACGCCAGGGCGACTTGTTTGGTCAATGATTCAAGGAGGCTCAATTGCTCAGGCAGAAGGAAGCGTTCGGGATCAGTAGGTCGCAAGGCTAAAACTCCCAAGGTAGAATTAGCCACTTGCAACGGCACATATAAAATTTCGGTTGCTGGCGAGGCTTGCGTCCCCCATCCAGCCATCTGCCCGGTATCATAAGCCAATCGGGCAATATTAATTTCTTTTATTATATCCTCGCTAAGGACGGATGAGAGATCACCTGCGGTCACATTAAACTTGTCTCTCTCATCAAGTTGCAATACCATAACCTGACAATCAAAAATCTCAGAGATATACTGCACTGCTACCTCCAAGATTTTCTCCATCCCTCTTGTACCGGCAAGTTGTCGACTGAGACCGTGCATTGCGGCTACCTGCCGCTCTTGTGAACGAGCAACCTCGACTTGCCGTCGCATCATGGCAGATAGGTGACTGATTACGAAAGCAACCAAGAACATTACGATGAAAGTAACGATATACTGCGCATCTTCCACCGTAAATGAAAATCGGGGGGGGACAAAAAAGAAATCAAAAGCCAGAACGCTTAAAAGGGAAATAAGGATAGCCGGCCCCCGCCCGCACCACATAGCTGTCAGCATCACGCCCAGCAAATAAACCATAATGAGGTTACTAAGATCGAAGTGATGGAACATCAAAAAGCAGAGCCCGGTAGCCAGGATTAAAAATAAGAGGGCCGTTCCATAGTCAGAGAAGGGGATTCTTTTCGGTCGAATGCCATAGGTTGGCACTCTCTGTTCTCCCGGCTCCCCGGTAATGAGGTAGACATCGACCCCCCCGCCAATTCTCACCAGTGGATCCACCGGGCTCCTTAGGAGGATACTTTTCCAGAAGGAACTGCTTGGCTTACCAGCAACAATCTTGGTGATGTTTCGTTGCCTGGCGAAGTCGATTAGTTCTTCGGCTATATCGCGGCCAGTCAAGGTAAAGGTCTCTGCCCCCAATTGTTCGGCCAAGCGAAGGTTATCGGCGGCACGATTACGCTCTGCTTCCGGCAACATGAGCATCCTGGGGGTCTCGACGTATACCGCCAACCATTTTGCGTTTAGACTGGTGGCTATCTTTTGGGCGGAGTTTATCAGATTGGCGGAGAATGTATTCGGACCTACGCACACCAAGAGCTTCTCTGCTGAAGGTTTTAAAACGTCCATCACCATTAACCTCCCGTCTTTCTTATTTAGGTGGTTATATTAAAAAAAAGTAAAAATTTATTATTTCTTTGATGAAAATCTAAAGAAAAAAGGCCCATTACCTTTTTACCTGGCAACCCGGCCTTCTTTTTACTCTCATCAATCACTTTAACCCATTCCTTGAGAGACAACAATGTTTGAGCTGCGATTATTGGGTTCTGGATTTTAATTTCATTCCTCGTTCTTCTTCGCTTTCCTTGCCCCGTAAAACCACGCGGGCAAGCTATTTGCCGCCCTCTCCCTCCCCACAAATGGCTTTAACAAGTGTAACACCTTTGCTGTCGGGAAATATATCCTCGAATTGTCTCGGCCCCTGAGCACCAGACGACCAAATTGCCTCACCGTCAGAGCTATAAAACGCCATAGACATTATTCTGACCACATTCTTTGAGCAATTAATTTCTTCTTTCTCAATGCAGCAACTTATATTTTTAATACCTTTCTTCTGGGTATGGCCACTGTTTTTTCGAGCCCCTTCTTGTAGAAACTCAAACTCTTCTGGAAACTCTTTTATAAACCTTGCTCTCTCCTTGTCGCTCAATATCCACTTTGTCCATACCGAGGTAATGTCCTGCCCGCGAGAAAGGCTCTGGGTATCATAGAACCACTCGCCGCCGGTTGTAGCTGTGAAAATATATTTCCAATCAGCACCCCATCCTTCCATAGAAAAAAAGGAAATAGTAAATACAAAGACTGCAAAGATAGTTTTATATTTCTCTTTCATGGTGTTCCTCTATAAAGGGCACCCCTTTCCTTGAGAGACAAGCAATTTTTGCAATGTGATTATTTTATTGGTTGGTGGGTTTTGATAATTTCCTTTCTTTTACCCTATGGGAGGGAAAAGTCAATAAAAATTAAATATTTTGAGAATAAAAAATCAAGCATTTCTGAGTGGTTTTTCGGAAAAATGAAAAATATTTATCCTCTAGTTAAAAGTTACCAAACTTTAGGATTTTCTTTAAATAAAAATGGGCTTGAATTGAGACCTTGATGGATTATAAAATTGTATAGTTTTTGTATAGCAGACAGGCCAAAAGTGATTACTCCCGGAGATTTATTTTTCCAAACAAACTTAAAATCATAAGGGTCACAAGGTGTTGACTCTTTTATGATTTTAAATTCTATTTTTCCCGGCCTACATTCTATCGTTGTTATGGGGGTGACACTACAAAAAAGTTTAAAACAATTCCAATAAATTATCCCTGATCTCCATTCTTAAGAAAAATTTTTTTAGAAATCCTATTTTCTTCGAAATTTCCGGAATCATCCAATATCCCTACTTCCAATTAACATCGCTTTTCCGGTTAAAATCACCGACAATTTACGATGCTTCTTCCAAGAACTTCTTTAAAACACTTCCTGTGCTTTTTTAAAATAAGGTCATCATATCTTAAATATAAGGGATCTTATGGAGTTAAATACATAAAGCACCTTATAGATTATATTCATATCCAGTAATAGAATTTTTAACAAATTCGTTTTCCATGGGATCCCGGAAGAACAGGGTATGGCATTAATCAAGGCCTATAAAATAAAGAAAGAAAAGACGATAAACGGATACGCATTTTCTCTTCGTATCCAATAAGGAGAATATAAAAAATGAAAAAGTTGCTTTTCCTATTTTTGTGTTTACCCATTATGGTCGGTTGCGAGTTTAACAAATATGTGAATTTTTATTCCCCTGGGTATACCCCTGCATATCAAAGACAATCATCACAGATGAATCCGGGGCAGCCACAGCAGGCGGTGTTTGAAGGCATAGAGAAAACCCAGGCTTCCTCCTACTAACGAATTGAGCGGGAGGATAAAAAATTTAAATCGTGGTTTCCCAGTATATCGAGGGCATGAGGCAATTTCAGACCGGCAATTTTGACCAGAATACGAGGAATTTCATGTGGAATCAAATTCAAAAACTCATATTCCGATTGGGGGGTTGGCCATTCGTGCTGATACTGGTGACACTTTTGGGCGACCAATTAGCGGGAGAACTGCAGGCACAGTCCGCGCCAATCAAGCAGACCCAGGAGGTCCTCAATCAGCTGAGCAGTTCCGTGCAAACTCTTGTGCAAAAGGTTTCTCCGAGTGTTGTGCAGGTGTTGGTGACAGGAGTGGGGCTGCCGACAAGGGTTGACCGATGCGAAACGAGCATCGTTTTTGAAAAGCAAAACGGAATCGGATCTGGCGCCATCATTGATCCTGACGGATATATTATAACAAATGCTCACGTCGTTTCGGGCGCCCATCGGATCCAAGTCACCCTGTCTTCTTCTTGGGATGAACCTGCTTCCGCCTATCCCGGTTTGATCACGCGGGGGCACACCCTCGATGCCCGTGTGGTTGGAGTTTCCAACGAATTTGATCTGGCTCTCCTGAAGGTGGAAGCAAAGGGACTGCCGGCACTGAAGACTAGCGATTATAGGAATCTTCGACAAGGAGAGCTCGTTTTTGCCTTCGGCAGTCCTAGCGGCCTTCGAAACACCGTTTCGATGGGGGTAGTTAGCTCCGTTGCACGTCAGTTGGAGCCCGACAGCCCGTTGGTCTACATTCAAACCGATGCCCCCATTAATCCGGGCAACAGCGGGGGTCCGCTGGTGAACGTGGCTGGAGAGTTGGTGGGGATCAACACCTTTATTCTTTCGCAATCTGGGGGGAATGAGGGTCTAGGTTTTGCCATTCCCAGCGCCATCGTCAAGTTTGCCTATCCTCAGTTCATTCGCTACGGCCACCTGCACCGCGGGATAATCGGACTTCACTGTCAGACAATCACCCCAGCCCTAGCTGCCGGGCTGAATCTTCCCAGAGACGTTGGCGTCATCATCAGCGATGTTCTCCCAAAATCTCCCGCGAATGAGGCAGGCCTCAAAGCTCAGGACATCGTTCTGACGGTGAACGGGAAGAACATTGCCAGCCTCCCCTCCTTCGGGGTCAGTTTTTTTCAGGTCAACCCCGGGGACCGAGTCAAAATGGAGATCCTTCGCGGAACTGAGAAATTGCTTTTCGAAGTCAACGTGATCGAACAACAGGAAGACAGAGATCGGCTGTTTCATATTGCCGATCCTGAGAAGAACCTGGTGCGAAAACTGGGGATCGTGGGCATCAACGTTGATGAGACGGTCCTTCAAGTCATTTCTGGTTTGCGGGTTGAGTCCGGAGTTGTCGTGGCTGCCAAAATGGCCACGGGCGAAGGAGTTGAGAACCCCTTGGCAACAGGTGATATCATCCATTCCCTCAACGGTATGGCGGTCAATGATCTGAAGTCGCTTTCCACATCCCTGGGTCGACTGGAACCCGGTAGTTTTATTGCTTTGCAAGTGGAACGGGAGGGGGTTTTAACCTATCTGGCTTTCCAGATGGGTGAAGCCGCAATGCCAGAAAAATGTTTTGCTACCCGGCACCTTCATTAAAACTAACCTTTCTCAAACGCTTTTTGGTTTTGACGCTCGGGTCACTTCGCGGTCTTAATGACCGCTTCATCGTTACCATCACAAGCCGAACCCACACCCGCCGAAGCACGGGGCATCGCCAAGAAAGCCTACATCTACGGCTTCCCGCTGGTGGACAACTATCGTATCATGTACCACGATTTTGTGGATTAGAGCAACCCTGAGTACAAATCCCCATTTAACCAGATCAAGAATATGCCTCGCGCCTATATGCCGAGGGACAAGGTCACCTAGAAACTCAACGCCGACACGCCTTACTCGATGATGGGTCTAGGCTTCAGGCCGAACCTGGACACCAATAGGTGACCAAATGTTCTGCACACGGTTTTTTGAGATTCAACATTTCTTTTGTGTGGAAGATTTACAGGGTCAACAGGTTGTTGGTGGGGAGGGAGCCGGGACAATTGTTTTAGGTAATTTATTAGGATACTGAAACCCACAAGCTAACATTATCCGATTACAGCTTTTATTTTCACCCCAACAAACAAAAGGCCTCGAGTTGAGACCCCTGCAGGGCTTTTGGGAAAGTGCAAAATCCCCCCCTGTAATTAAAATTTATTCAGTTTTGTCCACTCGTTATTGAAGATACACCTCACCATGCGCTTCTTTGCTGGTGACGTGCTCAGGTCATCTCCACAGCTTACTGCCCGAGCTGGGAAAGGGCGTAGCGCAACGGTTCGCTGGAGATCTTGATCAGCCCATAGAATGGATGGTTCATCTCCAGTATCAGAAAAAGCGCGCTGGAAATCGCCACCGCACAGAGCACGAAGGCCAAGAGAACCGTTGCGTTGCGGGGTGCAAAGAGGCCGAAGCCGACGAACAGCATACAGAGCCATAAGACGAGCACCACCAGGAATGCTGTCGGCATTGGGTTGAGCGACTCCACGAACAGCAGCCAGCGCTTTCCCAGCAGAGCTTGGATAAGCTGTAGAGCGCGGGACTGGAACTCGCGCTGGGCATCGGTGTGCGGGGAGAGTTTGCGGATTGATTCCTCGAGACCCTCGGCCGTCCTCGTCATTGCAGGCGTGGTGTCCGTCACTTTAGGGGTGGAACCCTCTTCGGGCCACGTCAGACGAATCCTGAAGGCCACCACCCGCCGGAACCGTTCACGGATCTCTTTCGTCTCCGGTCCATAATGGGCCAGAACGCGGTCTAGCTGGATGATGTTGGCTGCACCCTGCTGGATCCCGCTGTTCTCCAGGTCAAACGAACTCTTTGCCGAGGAGATCAGCAGGCCGAGGACAAGAGCGGACATGGTCGCAATTAGGCCCATCGACACATTCAGGACATGCTTGGAATCCTGGCTCAAATGGTGGCTGGGCAGCAGGGCATTGAGTAACATACCGAACAGCGCGCTAATGAAGAGGCAGGCGGATACGATCGAAGCGATTGCCATGGAACCCATGCTTGAACTCCTCCTTTTCTGGCTGGAACTGTTGCAGGTTACAACGCTATTATTTTAAACCAAGGAATTAATTTTGCAATAAATTTTTTAAGATAAGGGAAAAGTCCGCAAAACATAAGCGCCCTCTTCTTCTGCAAGGACTATTAAAACCCAAGAAAATCTCTTTTTTCCTTTTAATGAGAAAGAACCACTACAAAAAAATTTGATGAGTCGAAAGCTTTGATTATTTTCTGAAGGAAGAAGGCAACCTTAAGGAATCCACCGAAGGAGCAATAAAGAGAGCCCTCACAATGTAAGTTGATGAAGATATGATGAGGGGAAAAATTTGACGAGAAGGGATCAGACTAAAAAAATGGGGACAAGCAGGGAATCGTTAATCCGGCTCCTTGATCCAGAAAATGAATCAGTGCCCCTTTTTACAGTAAAAAAAGCTGCTTTGATTTTTAGGGAAAAATTGAAATGAGCGTTTGTTTAACAAGAGTAGCGGTTTGTCCTGCAGAATTACGGGACTTCATCCACACCCCGATTCTTCGCTTAAGTCATTATATATGGTTTTACGTAATGCATCACGACACTGAATCAATCTAACCCTTTACAGAAACGTTCATCAACAATCAAATAAAAAAAGTCTTTCAAATACAGTTTTACTCACTTAAATTTTTTTACCCCGTAGTTTAGAAGGGTAACACGTATTTATGAAATTTAAGGCTGCCTGCTCAACCCCCACCCCCATTGACCGAAGTTAAATTTTAGGTTTTTCATTTAATAAATTACCCCGCCGCAAGCAGCGGGGTATTCAGAGCAAAACCCAACTATTTCCTTCGCGGCAAGCCACGGGGTATTTACCCGGAGAGAATAAAAAAGGGCCTCAATTCAAAGCCCCTTCATTTTTTAAATTGTATAATCTTTTGTTTAGTAGACAGACTAAAACAGGCCAAAAGAGACTAGAAGTTAACCACTTCCGGAGTTTAATTTTTATAAACAAACTTAACCAAGTAGAAACAAACTTAAAAACATGAGATAATTTCAAAAATGACTTTTTTATCCTGTAACGCTTATTAACCGTCTGATTTCACTGGAGATCATTTAACGAAACGAACGAACTGATCAAAACTTGCCGGATAAATCAGGAGAAACGCAAGAATCCGTAGGTTACATGGTCGTCTTGTCCACTGGTGACGAGTGAATTATGATTATCATCGTTGTTTTCGTCGCACTGGTTTTTCTTTACAGCTTAGTATCTAGGCGGCTGGAGCATACTGTCGTCACCGCACCGATTGTCTTTACCTCTGGCGGTATTCTGCTCATCCTCGCCATGCAAGGATTCCAGGAGTTTGGCATTCAGCAGGCAATTATCCTTAAGCTTGCCGAGCTGGGGCTAGTGATGCTCCTTTTCACCGATGCTACCCATATTAATTTAAAAACTCTGTGGAGTAGAAAAAACCTTCCGCTCCGGCTCCTGAGCATCGGGATGCTGCTGACCATCCTGCTGGGGGCCGTTGCCGCTCACCTCATTTTCCCTCACCTGTCGATAGGGGAAGCCGGCATTCTTGCTGCCATCCTGGCACCAACAGATGCCGGACTAGGGCAGGTCATTGTGCGGAGTCCTCGGGTGCCGCTGCGTATCCGTCAGTCACTAGATGTGGAAGCAGGGCTCAACGATGGGCTTGCCGTCCCCTTTTGCATGTTTTTCATCGCGGTGTCCCAGATCGGCACAGAGGGGGTCGGCCGCGTCCTCCTAAACTATGTCTTTGAACAATTGGGGATGGGCGCGCTGGTGGGACTTACCGTGGGGTTGATCGGCGGTCTGCTCCTGGCCATCGCCCGACGTAAGGAGTGGATGGCTGAATCCGCCCAGCAACTCGGGATAGTGGCGTTACCAGTCCTCAGCGTAATCGCCTGCGAACCTGTTGGGGGCAGTATGTTCATTGCGGCCTACATCGCAGGCCTGGCCGTACAATCAGGCTTTCGCGACGCAAGCACAAACAGCCTCGAATTCACCGAAGGGTGGGGAAAACTGTTCAATTACTTTGTCTTTTTTTTATTCGGTCTTTTCGTAGCCCTATCATTCAGGCAGTTCAGTTTTGTTCATATGCTGTATGCCATCCTCAGCCTAACGGTGGTGAGGATGCTCCCGGTTGCAATCGCCTTGATCGGTACGCGACTCGATCCGGCAAGCATTTTATTTATGGGGTGGTTCGGCCCGCGGGGACTCGCCTCTATTGTGCTTGGCCTTGTATTCCTGGAGGAGGAAGCAAATTTTCCGGGCGAAGAAACAATCAAGTTGGCCGTCATGGCAACAGTCATGCTGAGCATCTTGGCTCATGGCTTTAGCGCTTTGCCCGGTATTGACCTGTATGCCCGCAGGGTAGCCGAACTTGATGCCACGACTCCCGAGAAGAGGCAATAACTTGGATAATTGCAGCACAAAAAAATTTTATATATAACTTTCATGAGTGATGAGAGTATAAAGCAAGGCTGGATTGCCAGCTAAAAAAGGTGATAGGCCTTTTTTGTTTTAAAAATCTGGCAAAATCTTGCCACAAGGATTGCAACGAAAAACATGACCGATGGCAAAAGATTATTCCTGTAGAACAAATTCAGCAGGTGATTTATTTCGTCCTTGGACAAAGAGTCAGGTTGGATAGTGCTCTTTCTGTAATGTAAGGGGTGGAAACTTTCAATTTGAATAAGGCAATTAAACGCAATATTGATCGTTTTCCACCAGAGTTTATCTCTCAGCTCACCAAGGAAGAATCTGGCTTTTTGAGATTCCAAGCTGGAATATCAAAAACTGAAGGCCTGGTGCTGGGTACTATACTGACAGGCAACGTAACAACCAATTTCCCATCGAGGACTTATGACATTCAGCCTTTTAGACAAAGCGGTTATTCAGAGGTGGCATCCCTATAGTGATTTGCTGTTGATTGTTTTGATGATTATTCTCTTGGCATGGGCTTATGGAGACGTTTAGATTAACAGGCACAGAAAAAGAGGTGGGCATATAAAAACTAACAAATCCAAATTGGCGTTCCTCGGACTGGTGGGTTTAGGCTTGGCGGCATGTGCCGGAGTCGGTTTTGAAAAACCGGTTACCCCATTGCCACCGGTTGAAATTCGACAGTACGCGGGACAGAATTTGTCGTTGGTAAAGGATTTCCCGGAGAATTCGATCGTTGGGCCACAAACGGTCTCGTTGGATACTTATCAGTTAAAAATCAGTGGGCTAGTGGAGCATCCACTGGCGTTAACTTATGCTCAGTTGCTGGCGGAGCATCATTACAGCAAGGTGGTTACACTCCATTGTGTGGAAGAATGGGACGCGACGATTTTGTGGGAAGGCATTCTACTTAAGGATTTGTTGGAGAAGGCGAAAATTAAGCGCGATGCGGTAGTGGTTATATTTCATGCCCCGGATGGATATACCTCCTCACTGCCTTTGGAGTATGTTCGCGCAAACAAACTCTTGCTGGCATACAAGCTGAATGGACTGACCTTCCCCCCAGAACGGGGGTTCCCCTTTCAGGTCGTGGCCGAGTCTAAATGGGGATACAAGTGGGTCCGGTGGGTAACCGAGATCGAACTTTCGGCGGATAACCATTATCGGGGCTACTGGGAATCACGCGGCTTTAACAACAACGGAGATCAGGCGGGCCCAATATTCGAACCGTGATATGACCACACAATGACATTCGCAATCTATCGAAACAAGGATATTTGCATTGAAAGTTGCCCCAAAACTTATAAGACCCCCCCTTATCAGGAGAGAACTATCCTTTACGAAAGATAAAAAAGTATAGAATTTTTTTGTTGCACCAGATTTTTTTAACAAAAAAGAATTTAACATTTAGCTATTAAGCAAATTTATTGTTAAAAGACAATGGAATGTAATATGAAAAAATATTTTTTTGTTACAGCCATGATACTGGAACCATAGCCAATAGATTCATTGGTTAAGAAGATGAGAATTTAATAAAAAGGTTTGCCCATCTTAATAAAAATGGGCGCAGCGACCATTAAAAAAGGGAATATTAAATTGCTTGATAAGGCGCTCAAAAGGGACCCGGCAAAAGTCGCCGTGCTTCTTAGCTTTTGCGTTCCGATAAGAAAAGCGATTGGCTTTTTTAACTTTTGATTAACAGAGAGGAAAAATCAATATGAAAAGGCAACTGTTTTAATTCGCTATTTTATCGTTCTTCTCCTGATCACAATCCTTGTGGCCTGTACCTCGTCACGCAAACACGAAAGTACCGGTCAATACGTTAACGACTCGGTCATCACCACCAAGGTAAAATCTCTGATTGCCGCTGATAATTTTCTCAAGTCATTCGAGGTCAGTGTCGAAACTTACAAGGGTATCGTTCAGCTGAGCGGCTTCGTGGATTCGTAAAAGGCCGTCACTAAAGCTAGGCAGGAGACTGCTACGGCATGTAACTATTGCTGATCATTTGGCTCACCCACACGGTAACCCACAGGGTAAAGTTCATAAACGGAGGGTTAAATGTAGTGGGCAAGGACTCGGCGGCTGGCGGAATCGAGTCGGCGCATATCCGGGATAAGGTATCGGATCCGGTGTGCGTCAATAATGAGAATCCGGTAGGTGCTTAGCCGGTGGATATCATCTTCATCATTGAGGATAAAACAAGTCTCACCCCGGTCGGTTTCAACCTGCCACTCCGATGGTTCAAAGCGCGATGATATCCCCATAATCTTTCTAATGATCGGAAGAAATTCGCGAACACCCAATTCTTCCAACAGTATGTGACGAACCTGGCCAGGAAGTTGATTTAAATCCTCTATGCAGATCACTTCATTACCCTCAGCGTCACAAATGGAAACCCAGTGTTCCGGATCGGAAATCGGGAATATGCGGATTGGTTTCACATCAGTATGCTCTCGCCCCTCAGCATCACAAAGCACCAACCGACCCAAAGAATCCAGAAAAAGAGAAAGACTTTCTTTCAGATTCACATTATCCCTCTTCTCGGGTTCCTCGTCATCTCTCTCATGAGAACTTTTCACGCAAAAAGTCCTTTCATCACTGTGCCATTGATTGGGCCATTTCAAGGTTTACCCGATGCAACCGGGCATACGACCCTCTTTTTTCAAGCAACTCAGCGTGACGGCCAACTTCGGTGATTTGACCCCGTTCGATGACAACTAAACGGTCGGCACGCCGAAGGGTGCTTAGCCGATGAGCAATCGCTATAGTTGTCCGGCCCTGAACCAGATTTTCAAGAGCCCTTTGAATCTCTTTTTCCGTTTCAACATCTACGGAAGAGGTTGCCTCATCAAGGATGAGTATAGCGGGATCAATAAGAAGCGCCCGGGCAATGCCGATTCGCTGACGCTCGCCTCCGGAGAGAAATTGACCGCGCTCCCCCGCCAAGGTATCGTAGCCATCAGGGAGTCTGAGAATAAACTCGTGAGCGCAGGCAGCTCGTGCCGCCCTGATAATTTCGCTTCCCGTGGCATCGGGCTTCCCATAGGCGATATTCTCCGCAATGGTCCCGTAAAATAAAAAAGATTCCTGCAAAACAATTCCGATATTGTGCCGGTATCCTTCGATGGAAAACCGTCTGATGTCAATACGATCAACCATAAGCGCGCCCTCGGAGACATCATAGAACCGGCACACCAAATTAATCAAAGTGCTTTTGCCCGCGCCCGTGGGCCCTACCAAACCAATCAGCTCTCCCGGCCGGATTTTTAAATTGACGTTATCAATCACCTGGCGGCTGCCATAACGAAACCCAACATGAGAAAACTCGATCTCACCGCGGAATCGTCCAGGAATGATCGGATTAACGACCTCAGGAACACTCGGCACCCGATCCAGGATTTCAAACACCCGGTGCGCGCTCGCGGCCGTGCGCTGTACCGCTGAAACCATCTTGATCATCGCCTCTAACCGAGCATAAAACCGACTGATATACGCCAGGAATGCAGTGAGAACACCCACCGTAATGTGGTGGTGGAAAACCTGCCAGGCACCAAAAATCCAGACAACCAGCAAACCCGCATCCGTGAGCAAGGTCACCATCGGCCCAAAAAAAGACCAAGTGGTATTGATACGATCGTTAGCCTGGAGAACCCGCGCATTGCATTCCTGAAACCGGTCGATTTCACGCTGTTCTTGAGCAAACGCCTTAACCACGCGGATGCCGGGAATCGTGTCCGCCAGCATGCTCGTCATGTCAGCCCAGGCGCGACTTCCCAGAGAAAAGCCACGACGGAGAACAGTTCTCACCCGATGGGTAAGCCACAGGATCAAAGGAAACGGGCAGAGCGTCACCAGCGCCAGAAAAGGGTTAATGCTTAAAAGAATGCCCGCAGTCATGATGATCATCAACACATCCGAGCCAAACTCCATTAAATAAACAGACAAGAAATAACAAATACGGTCGCTATCAGTACTGACCCGGGAAATAAGGTCACCGGTCCGTTTCTCTCCGAAAAACTCTATGGATAAGCGGTGCAAATGGGTATAGGTAATGGTTCTCAAGTTGGCGCTGACACGTTCGCTGACCCATGCCAGAACATAAGTGCGCACCCACCCGAGAAGCCAGGCAAGGAGCGAAGCTCCTGCCAGACCGAAGAGGTACCATCCCACCTGATGGAAATCAACCGTCTTCCCACTCTGGTAAGGGATCAGAACTTTATCAAGAAGCGGCATGGTAATATAAGGCGGTACCAGACCAGCGGCGATACTGCCCACGCTCAGCAAAAACCCTAAGATGACCATGCCGGTCCATGGCCGGGCAAATTTAAACAACCGGAATAACGACCGTGCTGGCGGAGGAGCCGCCGCAGGAGCGTAGTCCCACAATACCGCGTGTTCCCCATCGCGCGGCACCCCCGTGGTAGTTTCCAATAAGGATGAGGTCGGGTCGGTTTTTCCCTTATCGCTTTCCTTAAGGTCCAGAAAGCGTTCTACCAGACGATGCGCATAAACTTTTTGACTGGTGGTGAATTTCCACTGGGTAAGCAGATGAGAGGTATCGAGGAGGTGGAGCGTTCCTATTCCTTTGTGTTCAGTAGCCCGTAAAGAGACAATAGCGGTGAGTGACCAGGGCTTGAAAACTCTTTTGCTATCGAGCGGTTCCCCTTTTTTTGTCCTTCTTAATAACTTTGAGATAAATGATCGTGAAAAAGCATGATGCTTTGCCTGAGGCTGGGGTTGAATGCTGATCAGCGCGCGGTTGGTGAGGACGACCAAACCATAGGCATAATGGAGACGACTGTCTAAGTCCGGCGCAAACCAGGCTAACGGTATCTCATCCTCGCTCAAGAGACCGTTTATCTGTGCGTGGAACTCAACCGGGAATTCCCTATTCTCAAACACCTGATGACGCTCCTTCTTTTATGCTGAAATGACCTGATCGAGAACACGAAAGAGATTGTGACCTTCATGCAGGATGCGGATAAACATTGAGGTAATTTTGAAGATGCGCTATTGTTTCGTCAACTACATCTGCCTGGATCACCACTAAGGTGTTTGGACGCAAAAACCGCAGGCCTTGGTCGATCGCGTTAAGTGAACCATAGACCTCCATAACTTCCTTAACCCGCGCCGTGCCGTTCATGCCCTTGCGAAACAGACCGATAATTTCTCCTTTTTCTCGCCCCCGCATATAGTGACCTTCATAAAGAATAACCGAGTCAAACGCTTCACCAAGGAGTAATCCTTGAAGAATAATATCGGAATCACGCCGGTCGCCCGCGGTGGAGTAAACAATGGTCCGATGGGGCGGCGTGAAATTATCAAGGGCTTCGATAATAGCTTCTAACGACGAGGCATTATGCCCATAATCAACCACCATGGTAGCTCCATTGAGCTTGACCAGATTAAACCGGCCCGGAACATTGTCGATATCGGCGGTAAAAGATGCCACCGAAGCCACGATTTTTTCAAGGGGTATCCCCAAAGACCACGCCGCGGCAATTGCCGCCAACGAGTTTTCGATCTGGAATCGCACTCTGCCATCCAGGGTAAGAGGGACGCAGTCAAGCGAAACCAGGTGCTGCTCTTGATCTCCGTCAGCAAGAATAACAGCGTCATGTCGCATGAAGACCGCCCGGCCGGATTTGCGGCGGTGTTGCACGATCACCCGGTGGTCACCGTTGCAGGCAAAAAACACTACCCGGCCCGGACAATAAGTTGCCATCGCTGCGACCAAAGGATCAGCGGCATTCAGCACAGCGATACCTGTCTCGGGTGTAACCGCTTCCACTACCGTTCTTTTTACCACCGCCAATTTTTCTACGGTGTCGATGTCATACTGATCGAGATGATCTCCTTGGCCGATGTTGGTTACTACCCCGACATCGCAGAAATCAAACCCTAACCCTTCACGAAGAATACCGCCTCGTGCCGTTTCCAAAACAGCGGCTTCGACAACCGGATTCAACAAAACTCCCCGAGCGCTCTGAGGACCACTGCAATCCTCATTGTCAATCCGCCGTCCTTCTATGTAAACACCGTCAGTGCACGCCATTCCCACCTTAAGACCACTGCCGTTGAGGATATGAGCGATAAACCGAGCCGTCGTAGTCTTGCCGTTTACGCCGGTTACGGCAACAATTGGAATTCTTCCGGTTTCGCCTTCAGCAAACAACGTGGAGATGATGGCCTCCCCCACGGGCCTCGCGATCCCTTGAGAAGGCTGGGTGTGCATCCGTAAGCCGGGGGCGGCATTAACTTCCACGATTGCTCCCCCCTGTTCTCCAAGCGGACGACTGATGTCCCAGACAACCAGGTCGACCCCCGCCACATCCAAACCAACAACCCGTGCGGCATCAATCGCGGCCATGGCCGCCTCAGGATGAACCTCATCAGTCACATCAACAGCAGTTCCCCCTGTGCTGAGGTTAGCATTACGGCGAATAAGAACCATCGCCCCCACGGGAGGTATTGACTGCACGGTAAAACCCTGTTCGTCGAGCACTGCCATTGAAACCGAATCGAAGGGGATTTTACTCAGGGAAAGCGCGTGGTGATCAGCCCGAAGAGGGTTTTCATTCTCCTTCTCGATCAGTTCCGAAACCGTATGCGTTCCATCTCCAATCACGTGAGCAGGCTCCCTCCGCGCCACGGCAACCAATCTATCTCCCACTACCAACAGACGATAATCCTGCCCGGGAATAAATTTCTCAACAAGGACCGACGACCCTTCGGAGGCTGCGGAGGTATAGGCGGTAATAACCTCTTCCTGGCACGTGAGATTCACGGAAACACCACGTCCTTTATTGCCATCAAGCGGCTTGACGACCACCGGCAGACCAATTTCACTCGCCGCCGCCCAAGCATCTTCTTCATTGTGTACGATCCGGCCTTTCGGCACCGGAACACCCACTGCTTTCAAAAGCGTTTTGGTTACTTGTTTATCCTGTGCAATCTCTTCGGCAATCGCCTTGGTTTGGTCGGTCTCAGAAGCAAGGATACGACGCTGGCGACAGCCGTATCCAAACATGACAAGACTGCCGGAATTAAGTCTGCGCACCGGAATTTTCCGGGAACGAGCAGCGTCGACAATTGCCCGGGTACTTGGCCCCAAGCAAATATCCTGGGCAATACCTTTTAAGCGATTTATCTGGCGTGATATATCAAAAGGCATATCGTGAACAGCGGAAAAACAAATCTCAGCAGCTACTTTCAAACACTCTTTGGCGAGAGTCTCCTCTTCATATTCTATGGCGACTTTGTAGACTCCTACCTCAGATGTTTCCCGGCTCTTCCCATAACCAACGTTGGTTCCTGCCAAGGTCTGGAGCTCTAAGGTAATATGTTCCAAGATGTGAGCGAGATAGGTGCCGTCATGCAAACGAGCGAAAAACCCTCCACGCTCACCGCGACTGCACCGGTGTTCGATCATGGAGGGTAACCAGGTCAGAAGGCGTTCGTTAAATCCCGGGATCTCATTGGAAGGAATCTCATTAAATTGTTTAACGTCTACCCACACCTCGAGTACGGGAAAATTCGCCCAAATATTAGGCCCACGCAGGATCAGCACCCTGCGAATTTCCATGAATGGTAACGTGCTAATTTTATTGCCATTACCACCATCCTCTTTGCCCATAAAAATCCTTTCCAACCATCAGTTAATAAAACTAATTTCCCCGCAAAATTATCCCACCATTTTATATATAAGAAAACAAAAACAAATTTTTTAAGTTTATCGGAAATTAATACTTTTTCAAGAGAATTATAGTAAGCGTTGAAAAGAAACTTTCAAAAATATCGGGTTCTTTATGGAATAAAGAAAATTTCCTTCCTTTTTTTTTGTAAAAGGAAGTTATCTCCTGAAACATACTGATTTTAATTGTTTATTTGTATTTAATTTTAAAATCAGGCTGCAGGGCACTCTTTGCTTCAACCGGCAGAACTATTTTTTATTTTGTTTTCAGTTAGTTAGAATACACATGTCAAAAGACAATAAAATTGAACTTTGATCAAAAAAATGATACTTTTGGCGGTAGGCAAAATATATCTCGATCAATTAAAGGAGACGAAGATGAAAAAAAAATTTTTTCTATTTATCGGTTTTCTTTTGTTTTTAACTGCATCCGGTGCTGCAGGTCATGTGGCACCCCGCGTTTTCTTTTGCGAAGATCAAGCACCCGTTTAATAAGCCCATTAACCCTACACAGTTCCTCCCCCCCCACCGCCGAGCGTGATCGGCGGCATTAAAGTTCTTAGAAAAACTAATGAATACATTATTGGAGTTACTTAATATATGAGGAGGAGAAGGGGACAACTATAAAATTATAACATTCCTCTTGACAATGGAATGACGGGTGGTCGAATTTTTTCAACACGCTGATTTTATCTTATTAAGAATACTGGCTTTCATCTTCTCTTTAAAAATCTCTCGGTCCCACTTCAGGGAATGATTCCTTATCGCCAGCGGATCAAATTCCTTTTCAATCGCGACAAACCTTTCGATGGCATCAATGAGCGCATCACTATTAGGCTCATGAAAAAACAAGCCGGTGGGAACGCCCGCCTCGGTTTTATCCCTTTGATCATACGAGATGATCGTTTCTAATGCCCCTCCCCTGCCATATGCGATCACCGGCCTGCCGCTGGCCATCGCTTCCAAAGGGACGATCCCACAATCTTCTTCCCCCGGAAAAATCAGAGCCCGACATTTCGCATAGGCGTCCGCAACCCTGTCCTCGGGTAACCATCCGTAAAATTCAATATTCGCACCAGCCTTCGCCTTGAGCTTTTTTCCCTCCGGACCGGAACCGATAATTTTCAAAGGATAGCCCGTTCGATTAAACGCTTCGACCGCCCGATCAATTCTTTTATAAGGCGCAAAGGAAGAGACAATAAGAAAATAATTCTCTTTTTGGTCGTGAACGTTAAATAGTTTACTATCCACCGGAGGATAGATTACCTCAGCTTCCCTTCGATAATACTTCTTTATCCGATTCTCCACATTGTGAGAGTTGCACATAAAATGATCCACTCGATGACTCGAGGTCACATCCCACATCCGGAGGTAATGGATACAAAAAGGGATTATCCAATTTCGGCTTTTTCCGAAATATTCATTATACATATCCCATGCATATCGCATTGGTGTATGCACATAGGCAATATAAAGAGCATTTGGTGAAGGAATAACCCCTTTGGCCACACAATGGCTACTACTCAGAACAAGGTCATACCCTTTAAGGTTGAAACTTTCTATTGCCATCGGAAACAAAGGAAGATATTTTCGGTAACCGTTTTTCGAAAAAGGAAGATTTTGAATGAAGGAAGTCTTAATAGGCATGCTTTCGATACGGGCAGAAACAGAACCCGGCAGGTGCAGCAACGTGTAAAGATCAGCCTGAGGAAAAAGTTCGCAAAAGACTTCAAGACACTTTTCACCTCCCCGCATACCGGTGAGCCAATCATGGATAATTGCTACTCGCACGATGCATTATCTCCATTTAAAAATTGCTGCCTCTTGCTATCTGATTTTTTGGTCTTCTCTCTACCCAAACATTCTTCAAAAATTTTAAGATGCTCTTTTGCCGCCCTTTCCCAGCTGAAAAGTTCCGCCCTTTCAAGTCCCTTAGCTCGCAGGTTTTGCCTCATCATCTCATCTGTGAGCACCTCATGTATTCCCTGAGCGATGCTTTCCACATCATAAGGATCAACATACCGTACCGCATCCCCACAGACTTCAGGAAGGGAGGCAGCATTTGATACAACAACAGGACAACCGCACGCCATGGCCTCTAAGGGAGGCAAACCAAAACCCTCGTAAAGGGAAGGAAAAACAAAAGCCTCGGCCTCGGAATAAAGGTGGGGCAAATCTTCTTCCGGCACATAGTCCAAAAAAAGAACTCTATCCTTTAATAAAAGCCCGTCAACCTTTTTCTCAATATCCGGATAAAACCGAGAGTCTTTCTTCCCTCCGATGACAAAGGAGAGGTCGTTCATATTCAACCGCGCAAAGGCCTCGAGGCTTCTTTCCAGGTTTTTGTAAGGTCGCATGTCTCCGATATAAAGCAGATAGTTCCCCAGCCCATACCGCTTTTGAACGACACCCTTTTCCCGTGGATAAAACCTCTGCCTATTGAACCCCTCAGAAATTACGTAGATGGGTTTGTCCTTAATCGCATAGTAGGTAATAACATCCTGCTTCGTGTTCTCAGAAGGACAGATAACGGCCTGTGAATTCTTTAAAAGAATTGGTACAGTATAATAAAAGTGATATTTCATCCTCGGATTCATCTCCGGATATCGCACTGCCAAAATATCATGCATAGTTATAATCTGTTTAACCGGAGAAAACAAAATGCCCTCAGGGACAGTGGAATACAGTAACGATGCATTTTGTCTTCTTGATTTAAACGGCAGCATTGTTTGCTGCCAGAGAAGCCTCATAAGATGTCCCTTGAAACCCAACCCCGGTGAGGTAAGGGAACTCACCAGGATTACCTTTTCAGGATACATCTTCTTTAAGGCAGGAAAACTTGAATATACAGTAAAATCATAATCGCACTCGGCCGTTAGTAATTCGAGAACGAGTTCATGGGTGTAGACTCCCAGACCGGTGGGGTTTTCATGGCCAAAGGTGGCATTGATGACGACCCTGCTCTTATTGCCTTTCATAGATTGGTCTTTCTCACCACAGGGAACAATATCGCTCTGGCTACTGTATCTGAGGAGCCTAAAGCGTCAGGTTTCCTTCTCAAGACAAAATAACCGCAGAGCAAGGTAACGAATATCTCGGTGGCTAAGGTAGCCCAGGCAGCTCCAACCGCGCCCCGCAGTGGTATAAGGAAATAATTGAGTATGATATTTAACCCTGCCCCCAGAAAAGCTACCAATAAATAGAGCTTGTTCAGGTCGAGAGCGACAAGAGATTGGGTGGTTAAATGACCAAGGTAAACCGGGAGAATGACTAAAGCGAGCGTCTGTAACACCGCTATGGCGCCAAAAAATTTCGGTCCGTAGACAAGCCTTATCAAATCTGGGGAAAACCGATAAAGCACAATCGATGTCCCTAAGCCAATACCCCCCAGGATAAAAAGGAGTTTCCCGAATAACTCCTTAAACCTTTCCCGCTTGGCAAGCATGGGAAAAAACACGATCATGATGATGCCGGGTATAAAGAAAATCCCTTCCATAATCTTATAGGCAATATTATATATACCCACTTCCACATCACCTCGCATCATTCCCAACATCACGCTGTCAACTCTAAAATAGATAAGCCAAAGAAAAGCAACCCCTCCAAGCACAATCCCCTCTTTAATCAAATCATTATACCTAAAAAGATCCGTTTTACTTTTTAAAATTTCTTTCAACTGTGGCCGTGATACACAGAGTAAAAGTAACATCCCCAAAAGGGCAGATCCCAATAAGGACATCGATCCCAGCAAGGCATTCCTGAATCCTAAAAATCCAAAACCGAAAAGTAATCCAAGGGCAGAGATTTTTTGAACCGGAACGATGATGCCCTCGAGTTTCATATTTTCAATGCCTCTAAAAAAAGAAAAAATCACGTTCTGAAAAGAGATTACTACGAAATAAGGAAACAGCAAAAAAAGCGCTCCGCGATCAACCCTCATAAACAAAGAGACTATAAAAAGAAGAGGCAGCGCGGTTAACGACGCGATTCCCCTAATGATGAACGCCTTTTTTACCACATCCACTTTGCCCCGACTTACCCATTTGGCAATGATGATATCAAAGCCCATCTCAACAAGGGGCTGGACGCAAATAAAGCAAAGGGCCAAAGCAAAGGAAAATTTCCCGTACTCTTCAAGACCGATGGATAGGGGAAGCAATAGGTAAAATAAAAAAATCGAGGCCTTGCCAATCCCCTGTCCAAAAAATTGCCAGCTGAGATTATTAAGTGTCTTCATGCCTGGAGTTTCCCGCCTCTGCCAGAAAATAAAGCCCAATGCTGGTAAAAGTAAAATCATGCATAAAAAAGTCCACCATCTGGGCAGCAAAAACCATGATAAGGGGAATTCCGATAATCGGACGATACAAATCCGCTCTTTTAAGAAGACTATAAATAAAGATAAGGAATAGTAATAGACCGGGAATCCCTAGCTCAACAAGAATATTTAAAAACAAATTATGCGTATGATAGCCTTCATCCCCAAGGATTCGCTTTCCTATAACCTTTTCAAACACCTCTATCCCCACACCAGTGATGGCTCGTTTGCTGATTTCATCCATGGCTGCTTTCCATAAAACAAATCGTGATGTTGATGTTTCCCTTAGAGTAAAAAATGCCGGGCTTTTGAGTTTTTCTAACACTACTTTCAAACTTTTTTCCCTCAAATGTTTTTCCAAAGGGACCACCGTGCACCCTCTTATCCCCAATTGATGAGTAGAAACAGGAAAAAACAAAACCCAAAAACCCAATAACCCAAGGATAAAAAAAACCATTTTTAATTTCATGGCCCTATAAAGCCAGGCCAGAATAACACCGACAGACAGAAGGAGCCACGAATTTCTGCTGCCCGCAAGCGCAATCACTATCGTAAAGAAAAAAAGGGCCAAAGAAAATTCAAAAGTCGAAATGGATTTCTCTTTACGCAATAGTAATCCCAAAGCTACTCCAATAACCATAAGAACCCCAAGCTGGTTAGGCCACTGCATGAGGGAGCTAATGCGAGGATATACCGCCAACGAGTGGGGAGGCCTCAATAACGAAAAAATCCATAGATCACGAAACAAATATTCTACGATACCGAAGACAGCGAGAAGCATCAAAAAACGAAGTAACCAGCGATAATAGGAAAACGGTTCTCGTTTTTTATACGTCAGAATTAAAAAAGAGACCAATATAATGAAGTGAATTGAATACTTTAAACTATACTTTAGGGCTATCCCTTGAAAGTCACTAAAGAGTGCCGAGATCCACATCCAGATATAGAACAAAAACAAAAAAAATAATGCCTGGCGATGATATCGCAATGTTTCTTTGCATTGCCCTAAATTGAGCGCAACCAAGAAAACTGCGCATAGAGGGAGTAAAAGATTATACACACCATAGCCAAGGCCAGGAAGCTTCACTTGCAGAAAAAGCGAAGAGAATAGTAAAACCACAAAAACTACCTTACTGGCTAGCAGAGAACTTTCTCTGCTTATTTCAGGAAACATCCTCAAGGGTCTCGCCGCACTCATATTAACTCATGGGAAAAGGGTGAATTTAACGGATAGCTTTGCATGACTACCCCTCATTTTAATAGAAAAAAATTATTTTATTCAACATGTTAATTTTCAAAAAGCAAACCAAATTATTCCCTTTATTACCGTTACACAAATTCCAGAGAGAAAAAGGAGGAACGCAGAAAAAGAGAAGAATGGTTAGAGGAAAGGCTCCATCATTTGAAAAAGTTTTTATTGACAACTCAATGAAAACGTGACCTGGGGCCTACATTTTTCTGAATCTTGAATCCCATATAAAGTCTATCGTGCCGAAACAAAAAAACCCCAGCTTTTTGTTTCGGCACGATAGACAAAAGGGTTATCTATACCCTTTTTGACCTTTCCATCTTCAAGGTTACAAGGTTATCACTATCAGGGCATTGGAGGTAAATCGTATCACCTTCCCACCAGGGAAGGCTTCCTCCAAACTGAAAAGTTTCCAGGTGGGGGAAAATGTCGTGGTAAAAAAATCCGCACAATCCTCCTGGATTGTGACAACTGATCTCGAACTTTTCACCTACCTTATGGCCAGCGTTACACTGACCCTTCACCCCGGTTATGGTAGCCATAACTCGGTATCCTATTCCTGGGTCCTTTGCCATTGTAATCACCCTCCTTTATAAAAAAGTAAAACATCCAACAACGCTGCCGTCATAGGTACCCTTACCTTGTTATATATGTTTTCCATCACTGTTGAGCTGTCGGTTAGTCATCAGATTATTTTTTATTGGGGAAAAACGTTTTCCCCAATTATCCCTCCTTAAATTTATCTGAAAAGACGTGGCATATCTCGGTATGATACAAAGGGCTTCGCTCTCCCTAACCTCACCTGCCCTTTAAACCCCTGCTCACGCGCGTGAATAAAACGAGTCTCTTGTGCCTCCTTAATAATAACAGAAAAATCTTGGTTAAACACATTACCAAAACGTATCGCCCAGAGAAACTCACAAGGGTCCACATTTCCTTGAGGATCAATCCAGTAAAAATATGGGCGAATTTCTTTTTGCGTTCCTTGAGAAACTGATAAACAATCTCATTCCCCTCACGGGTTAATGAAATTTCCGGATGATTCCTCGCTCTTCCCGCCGGGATAAGCGCATTAACATGAAGGGCAGCCCCACATTTTTCCGCCATGCTGATAATTTCTTCTATTGGTCCGGCAAATAAATATATAAAATCATGATCGCCATTCTCAATAACAACGGGCATTGCACAGATTTTTTTTACATGTTTAATTGCCGGAGTAATAATTGGCCTAAACTTCTCCTCCATAAGGTGGTAATAATCTCTTTTGGTCTATCCTGACAATACGCCATGACTTTCAAAGGGTGAGCATAAGAGCCGGGTTTTGCCCGGTACCTATCAAGCATCTCTCCAATACCATCTATCCCAAAAACTAAAACAGCATCATCGGAAAGGCTTTTTATCTTTTTTTTTCGTAACACCAAAATCTGAGGTGGTAATATTGACTGAGAATCCTTTTCGGTCTGCGTAGTGCACCAACTCTATGAGGTTGGGGTGTAAAAATGGTTCTCCTCCAGAAAAAACGAGGCCGCCAACGTCTTTGTGGACCTGGTCAATCACGTCTTTAACTTTCGCTGCGAGCAAGTCATTCGTACAAGGAAAGTCCCCATAGCAGTGCTTACACCCCATCGAGCATAACTCCCGAAAGCCCATTGACCATCCTACCCTACGCGATTTTTAAAACCTTAGCGCCTCTAATTTTTCGTTTCTTAAGTTCTACCAGCGCTTGATTTGCCTCCTCCAGTCTGAATTCCTGAATCTCAGGCTTTATCGGAATTTCTGCAGCCAACACTAAAAACTCCCTCACATCGCTTCGAGCCACATTCGCAACGCTTTTAATCTCCTTTTCCATCCAGAGATGATCGGGATAATTTAATTGCAAAAGACTTTCTTTATCACTCTCTTCTTTGCGAATCGCATTGATTACCAACCTCCCCCCGGGCTTCAAATTTTTTAATGCCTCCACCACTGTTTTCCACACCGGGGTGGTGTCGATAATGCTATCTATGTACTCAGGTGATCTCTCTTCTGGGTCGCCTGTCCAGTACGCTCCCAAATCTCTTGCGAATGTTCTTTCATCAGCGCTTCGGGCAAAAATAAAAACTTTAGCATTCGGATACCGATGAGTCACCATCTTAAGCACTAGGTGAGCTGAAGAACCAAAGCCAGTTAAACCTAAGTTTTGTCCATCAACGAGATTGGTGAGCTTAAGAGACCGGTAGCCAATCGCACCCGCGCAGAGGAGCGGAGCAGCTTCAATATCAGAAAAAGCGTTGGGAATAGGATGGGCAAAAGCTTCTGCAATAGTGATGTACTCCGCATATCCACCATTCACATCCCGGCCGGTTGCTTTAAAATCCGGGCAAAGGTTCTCGTTTCCGGAAAGGCAAAATGTACACCTCCCGCAGGCTGAAGCAATCCAAGCAACACCGACCCGATCGCCGATATGAAAGAGGTTTGTCTGAGCACCTTTGGCCTCAACTCTCCCTACTACTTGATGACCGAGCATCACCGGTAAATGCGGTGGTGGGGTTCGGCCTTCAATTTCATCCAATTCAGTATGGCAAACACCGCACGCCGAGACCTTTACCAAAATTTCATTTTCTAACGGAACTGGCTCCGGCAAAATAGTAAATGCCAACGGAGTGGGATTTTCTTCCAAGCGGCAAAGCTTCTTTAATACCATTGCTCTCATTTTACTTTTTCCTAAAGGATGTTGTGATCGCGCTCCTAACTCCGTATTTAAAAGAAAGTCCTGTGGGGTCGAAACGCCAGCGTTTGCATCTCTCTCAATGGTGACGCCACCAAATTATTATCATAATCCTAAGTCCTCATTGATCAAAATAACCTTCACTCTCCCCTTAGGAAATGATTTTTGGATAATTGTCCACGCATTGCAGATGCGTTCGTCGCTTTGGCATTCTTCGCAGTAGGAGGTCTTTGCGCACGGGGTCTTTTTGCCAAGCCGCTTGGTGTTAATTGGTGCGACATAATTTTTGATCCTTCCCATGGCTGCTTCAAGATCAGGAACAATTTTATTACGCCCGACCAGAATTACCACATTTTTTGGACCAAAAATTAAACCCCCTACACGGTTACCGATCATATCCAAATTAACCAGCTCGCCTGATTGTGTTATCGCGTTCGTTCCCATGATAAAAAGATCAACGAACAGTGCCGCCCTTCTTTTCTCCATTTTTTGTTCATCCGAAAGGCTTTTGTCATAGGTATCCAGTACCTCGAGATCCTTCCGGTCCTTGAGCACTTCATAAAGCCCAGAATTAATAAAAGTCATCGAGCCGCCCCAAGAAATGCTTTTTGCTCCGGTCTGGGGAATAATTTCATTCTCCACAACTATTTTTGCGTGAGCAGCATTCTCGGCAATAAAAACCTCAAAATTATTTGCTTCCAACGCTTCTTTCAGCTCCTTTAACCGAGCCTGCCAATAGTCTTTAATCGGATCATTCATACCTGCCTCCTATAATTATTTTTTTTTGAATCTGCTATTTTTTTATCAAAACCCCTCGAAAAAGTCAAGAATTTTAAAGAGTAGGCGCAAAACTGAGACACGGAGTTTGTATTTATTTAGCAATTTTAAAAATTTTAAAATTAAGATATAAGGGTTCCTCTAAAAATTGCTAAAAACTGATGCACAATATCATGGGCACCTGTTATAATAATTTCAATGATAACATGTAGTCAAACCACAGTAGACAAGGAACCCCATGATGCAACCCGGTTTTTTTGACTGGCAGAATCGTTTTGAAAAAATTGACAAAAACGCTGACCCTCTTGTAAAACTGAACAAGGTGGTTCCGTGGAATAGTTTTCGACCGGCTCTGGGAACCCTCCGAGCCAGAGAAAACAAGAGCAATGCAGGAGCAAAGCCCCATGATGTTATCGTGATGTTTAAGATTCTTATACTCCAATCCCTGTACAATCTTTCGGATGAAGCGACTGAGTATCAGGTGCTTGACCGACTTTCGTTCATGCGGTTTTTGGGATTGCGCCTTGGCAGCAGAGTGCCTGATGCAAAAACGATCTGGCTGTTTCGGGAACAATTGACCGAGGCAGGGTTGGCCGGGGAGTTGTTCAGGCAGTTTGAAACGGTTCTGGAGGAAAACGGATTTGCCGCCAAAAAGGGGCGGATTATTGATGCCAGCATTGTTCAAGCGCCAAAGCAGAGAAACAGCCGGGAAGAGAACGCCCAGATAAAGGAAGGTGAAATTCCCCAGGACTGGGAGGAAGCAAAAAGGCGTCAAAAAGATATTGATGCCCAATGGACTAAAAGGAATGGAAAAAGGTATTACGGCTACAAGAATCATGTAAACGTGGATGTAAAGAACAAGATTATTCGCGCCTATGCGGTTACGGATGCCTCGGTACACGACAGCAACGTATTTGATGAGTTGTTGGAGGAAAGCAACACGAGCGCTGAAGTCTATGCCAATTCCGCCTATCGGTCGAAGGAGTCTATAGAATTGTTGCAGCAACGGGGTTTTCGTGAACGGCTGCAACGCAAGGGCTGTAAACACCGGACGCTCACCACGAGGGAACAGCAGGGCAATAAGACGAGGGCAAAGATGCGCTGCCGGATTGAGCATGTCTTTGGAGTGATGGCGATGATGGCCGGCAGCCTGGTGGTGAGAACGATCGGAATTATCCGGGCCAGGGCAAAGATAGGGCTTCGCAACCTTGCTTACAACATCAATCGATATGCGTTGCTGGCCATAACAGGATAGCCATGCCATTGCAAGCATGGATTGGGTCATATTGACCCTGTGCAAGAGGGTATGTAATGCTTTAACCATGAATAAAATCCATGAAAATGTCATTCACACCCCAAAAGGTTGTGTTTTTTAGTTCACTTTCACAATGGTGAACTTGTCTTGGCAAAAAAAATGAATTTTTAGAGGTTCCCATAAATGTTAAAAAATAAACCTCGTATATTTTTGATCCAAAAACTAAGGATTCGCATGAGTGAATTTTTTTTTGTTAAAAAGAACCCCTTTGCTGGATTAGGGAGAAACGTTGCTATCTTAGGTTTGGTCAGTTTCTTTACTGACGCAAGCAGTGACATGATCTACCCTTTACTTCCCCTCTTTGTTACCCTCACCCTAGGCGCAAGCACGGAAATGCTCGGTCTTATTGAAGGAGTCGCTGAATCTACTGCCTCCATTGTGAAACTCTTTTCCGGATGGCTATCTGATAAATTACAAAAGCGCAAGTCCCTTGCCGTGACTGGTTATGCCCTTGCGTCGCTTTCACGGCCGCTCATGGCTATGGCGCTGGTTCCCTGGCATGTTTTATTTGTCAGATTTATCGACCGGATTGGCAAAGGTATCCGGACTTCTCCCCGCGATGCTCTCATCGCTGACTCAACGAAAGTGGAATTTCGCGGCAAGGCCTTTGGCTTCCATCGCGCTATGGACCACTCGGGAGCAATTGTTGGCCCCATCCTCGCTATGGGGATTTTATTTCTTGCTCCGAATAATTACCGCTTGGTTTTCTGGCTCGCGGCTATCCCCGCCGTAGTAAGTGTTATCATCCTCATCGTGGGCGCAGAAGAAATTTCCCCTGACCACACATCGCAAGCGCCATCGCTAACTTTCCGCGGGATTGATGGTAATTTTCGCTTATACTTAGGTATTGTTTTCTTGTTCGCGTTAGGAAATTCAAGCGATGCCTTTTTGCTTCTCCGGGCAAAGGATTTGGGGGTGTCAACCGTCTCTATTCCAATCATCTGGGTAGTTTTACATTTTGCCAAAGCTCTCAGTTCCATGCCGGGCGGTGCCCTCTCCGATCGAATCGGAAGAAAAAAGGTAATTATCTTGGGATGGGTTATTTACGCGCTGGTTTATGCTGCCTTTGCGCTCTCTTCGTCCGCATGGCAGGCATGGGGGCTTTTTGCTTTGTATGGTGTCTATTTCGGACTTACCGAGGGCGTGGAAAAAGCTTTTGTCGCTGATTTAGTAAAACCAGAGATGCGTGGCCTTGCCTACGGAGTTTTTAATTGCGCGATTGGTATTGGGGCGCTGCCTGCCAGTATTATTATGGGGGTATTATGGCATCGGGTAAATTCTGGGGTTGCATTCCTGTTTGGCGCCAGTTTGGCCCTGCTGGGGTCGCTTTTACTTTGCGGGGTTAAAGAGAAAAAAGCTTTCGCCATCGCATAGCAGAAAAATATCTAAGAAAAACTTAGATTTTATTTTTTGGGGAAAATTGATTATAATAATAAAAATAAGAGCAATGATAAATCCCGAAAACGCCAATGCGGGTTGAAACGAGCTTTTCAAAAACAAAAGATACTAGCCATGAGAAAAGGCTATTTGGGGAGAACATTGCCATGCCTCACGAAGAAAAGATTAAATGGTATTATCGCCCAATTCCTGTGCTTGTTCTCTTATTCGTGGTAATCGGTCCTTTTGCGCTGCCCCTGCTTTATAAAAGTCCTCATTTTAGCAAATTTTGGAAAGTCCTCTTGACGATTGTAGTAGTAATTTTTAACTGTTATCTCATCTGGGCTTCTATAAAAATCTGGGATAGGATGTCAGACATGATAAAGGAAGTAAACCGGGGTTATTGAAATTATAAGATTTCGCGGTTTTGACAATAGCAACCGAACAAAGGAGGGAGTATGTTTAAAAAGATTTTGGTTCCAATCGATTTGACGAAAAAAAATAAACAGGCCTTGGATATCGCGGTTAAAATTGCCTTACACGATAAAAGCAAGGTTTATCTCTTGCATGTGGTTGAAACCATTGCCTATACTTCTTTTTCTGAATTTGAAGATTTCTATCGCACTCTGGGAGAACGGGCAAAAAAATATATTGATAAATTGATTACCCGTTACAATAAAAGCAAATTGCCCATCGAAGGTGAAATTACCTTCGGCAATCGGGTGGTGGAGATCTTAAGCTTTGCCGGCAAAAACAAAATTGACCTTATTGTTATGCATTCTCACAAAGTCACCCCCGAGGAACCAACCGAAGGTTGGGGAACGATCAGTCAAAAAGTAGGAATCTTATCCCAGTGTCCGGTGATGCTGGTTAAATAAACGATTTTAACCGATTCAATTCTCTCGGTTAGCAAGGTATGAAAAAAACAGGCATCTTTCTCTTATTAGCCGTTGTGGTTTTTTTAGGCTACCGCCTTTTTTCCCCCACTCCCACAATCAAAAACATTCATCCCCTGGGTAAAAATATCATTTGTTTCGGCGATAGTCTTACCTTTGGAACCGGAGCAAAAGAAGGCATGGACTATCCCTCCCAACTTTCCCGGATGCTTTCCACGCCGATCATCAATGCTGGTGTACCAGGGGATAGTACGACTACAGCTCTTGCCCGGTTGCAAAAAGATGTGCTATCCAAGTCACCTCATATCGTCCTGATCACTCTCGGGGGCAATGACATTAAAAACCGGGCCTCCAAGGATGAGGCGTTTGCCAATCTCAAAAAAATCATTCAGTCTATTCAGGATCAAGGTGCCTTAGTAGTGGTCGGGGGTATTGATATCCCTTTCTTTGGCAGAGGATTTGGCAATGGATATAAGGAGGTATGTAAGAAGAAGGGAGCTATTCTCATCCCCAATATCTATAAAGGGCTTATCACCCATCCTGACCTGATGAGTGACCCTATCCATCCGAACGAAGCAGGGTATACAATCATAGCAAAGCATTTTTATGAAGCCATAAAACCCTATTATCTTCAAAAGAAAGGAACGTGATGGAAACAGGTGATGTTATCGCTGAAGTTAGAAATTTCATGAAAAGCCGAGTGATTCTCACTGCGGCGGAACTCAATCTTTTTACCCACCTGCACGAAAAATCCTCTTCAGCCAAGGAACTTGCCGGCACACTCAAGCTGAACACCCGTGCCTTAACACGCCTCCTGGATACTCTGGTTACTTTTGGTTTGTTAAAAAAGCACGGTACTCACTATCGTTTGACCAACCAAGGTGTACCGCTTGCCGCTCGTCATCAGGACACAACCCTTCCCTTTATACTTCATTTAAACAATCTTTGGGACAGCTGGAGTCATCTCACCGAAATTGTGAAAAATGGCCCTCACCTAAAACCAAAACCCTTCTTGGAAAAAGCCGAGCAAGACCAGAGAGCTTTTATTGGTGCCATGCACGTGGTTGGCCGCAAGCTTTCTCGGGAAATTGCGGGAGCGTATGACCTGAAACCGTTTAAGCGTCTCTTGGACATTGGCGGTGGTTCGGGCACTTATACCATCGCTTTCCTCAAAAAAAATCCAATGCTCACGGGAGTAATCTTTGACCTTAAAAATGTCATTCCCATGGCTGAAGAAAGAATGAACGCCGAAGGGCTGGCAAAACGGGTTGAGCTCGTGGCTGGTGATTTTTATCATGATGATTTTCCCCGGGACTGCGATTTAGCGCTCCTTTCTGCGATTATCCATCAAAACAGTCCTGAACAAAACCGTGCTCTTTACCGTAAAATTTTTCTGGCACTTCTTCCGGGAGGCAGACTGCTCATTCGTGATTTTGTTATGGATGAATCCCGCACCCATCCGCCCGAAGGGGCTCTTTTCGCTCTTAATATGTTGGTAAACACTCCGGGGGGTGATACTTATACATTCCAGGAAATTAAGCATCCCCTTGAGGAGGCGGAATTTGTGGAAGTCAAAATGATTCGAACCGGTCAGCAGATGATGGATTGTTTGGTGGAGGCTAAAAAACCTCTTGAATAAAAAAGGTTGACAATAACTTAATATAGCGTTAAACAATCGTCCACCCACTTTAATATTTTAAATTCTTTGCTCAAAGAAAACCAGACCTCAATGAAATATAAGCACGTCTTATTCCTTTACCCCTATCCTGCAAAAGCGGTAACCGACACCATGATGCTCTTTCCCCCTACCGGTCTTGAATATGTAGCCACAAGCGCCAAAAAGTATGTGGGCAAAGTAACTCTCCTCGACTTACGATATGAAAAAGACTTGAGTAATATCAAAAACCTCTTGGACTTTATACAGAGGGAGAAAATCGATATTATCGGAGTTAGTATTGGATGGAATCGTTATTTAAAAGAAGTCCTCAACCTGGTAAAACAAATGCCAAAAAATATTCCTTTGGTCGTAGGCGGGTATAAAGCGACCGAAATAGTTGAAGAGATTTTTGAAGATTGTCCACCGGTAGATATTATTGTCAGGGGGGAAGGAGAAGAGACGATAAAAGCGATACTAAAAGGCGAGCCCCTTGAAAAAATCTTAGGCATCTCTTTTCGGGCAAACGGCAAAGTAATCCATAACGGACCCGAGCCATTGCCTGACGTAAATAGCTTACCTTCGCCAGATCGCACCTTGCGGCGGAATAAATACAACTTGTTGTTAAATGGTATCAGCGTAGCAAACTTAAGTTTTGACATGGTTCTCAGCGCCAGAGGTTGTCCTTTCAACTGTAAATTTTGCACCTTTAGTTTAAACCCCCTGGGCCAAAAAAGAGAGTATTCAGCGCGTAGCGTCGAGTCGGTTATGCAAGAGATAGAAGAAATCACTGCGGATGTGATATTTTTCAGTGATGACAATTTTTTCGTTGACATAAAAAGAGCAGAAAGGATTTGCGACTTAATAATTGCGCGTAAAATAAAAAAACGCTTTATGGCCCAAGCCCGAATTGAAATAGCGAGGCACCCTACCCTATTGGGAAAAATGGTCAAGGCAGGATTCAAGGCCCTCCAAATCGGCATAGAGTCTCCGCACGATCATATCCTGACTCAGCTTAATAAAGGTTTTGACTCAGAGACCGTAAGGAAGTCGTTCGCGGTCCTCAAAAAATATCCTATCTACTACCATGGTTACTTTATTTACGGCAATATCGGTGAGACCGAGGAAGAAATGCTCTATATTCCGAAGTTCGCAAAAGAGATCGGGGTTGACTCCATTACTTTTCAAAAGCTGAGGATAGAAAAATTTTCTCCACTCAGAGAGATTGTTGATAGGACCCCTGGCTATCACGTTACCAAAAAAGGTTTACTTTATTCTGACACCTTTAGCTACGAGGATCTGAAAAAGGTCGGCAGAAAAATCAAATTTTCTTTTTATACGCCATCGCGGTATGTGAAGATGTTTTGGAAGTCTTTTTTCGTGGTAAAGTTTTTCACTTTGAGCGAATTCCTAGCATTCTTAGTTGTTGCTCCCCGGTTACTCAAGAGCGCAATCGATAGGGAAAGGGAAAAAGGCCGCCTGATCAATTCCCTGAAGCGTACCTTTATTAAGAACACGTCATAACTCTGATATATTTCCGATGCCAGATAACCCCTGTCCGCACTACTAATCTGAATTTATTTTATAACTATCGACCGATGGTCTAATAAATTTAATGAGATCTTTTTTTACTGGCTTAGTTTTTAAAAGTGCGGCAATGCTTATTGCAAACAGGAATTTCCTGCAGTAGCCCGATGATTCAATAACCCTAATAATTTTTATAAAGACGGAGAAAAATCACCATGGAGGTAACCGAAGCAATTCATAAGTGGCGAAGCATTCGTAAATACAAAAGTCAACCCATCCCCGACGAGACATTACGTAAAATATTAGAAGCCGGACGCCGGGCACCTTCCTGGGAGAACGTTCAACCTTGGCATTTTATTGTTATCGAAGATGCGGGCATAAAAGAAAAATTAAGCCGGCTTGCTTCCGGGCAAAAGCAGGTAGCCCAAGCTCCCGTCGTCATTGGTGTCTGTGGAGACCTTTCTGCGTGGGACAAACAAAAAAATCGTGAAGCCCTTATGGAGCTTGTCCAGAATGGCGTAATAAACGTCCCCGAAGAAATTATCGACAACGTGTTTCTCAAGGATCCGGTTTTTTGCGTTGCTGAGAATGGACCGGCAATAATCCTGAGCCGCACGTTTGAACAACTGGGCATCGCTTACGCCTTTATGGCGATCGAGGCAATAAACCAAGGACTCGGCATGTGTATTGTCGGCGCTTTTGGCAATGAAATAACTCAAGCGCAAAAAAAACTTTACGCGGAAATAAAAGCTTCTTTGGGAATCCCGGAGAAAATGTATCTTCTCTGCATGCTAACCCTCGGCGTACCGGATGAAGAACCAAAATCACGGCCCCGCAAGCTCTTTGATAACATAGTATCACGCGGCACGGTGGGACATAAGTTTTAACCGTTCTCTTCACGAAGCGAAAAAATCATTGTGTTTGCTGGATTGTTATGTTGAAATTTGCTTTAGATCAAAAAAATAAAATTTTATACCCTCACCTCTCAAAGAGAGACACGCTCGGAAAAATCCTCAAATCCGTGGGCATCACCACCTCTGATCCGGTCTTTAAATCAAAAAGGCTGAGGTCAACCGCGCAGCCCCGGCTATGCTTCAAACCCTCGCGCGGGTTTGCCACAAAGTTGTTTTTTCTATCACCATCGGTTGCCAGATCCCAGATACGCTTTTTTACCGACCAGGGCCGGTAAGCATCAAAAATAACCAGACCATATCCTTCTTCGTGAAGCAAGCGGTTAACCCGAATCAAAGCCTCGGCAGCGGGTCGCTGTAAAAAAGCCCTCGCCTGAGTGTAAACCTGACGGTGCATGAAGTTATCGGCGGTCGCATAACGAATATCTAAACGAATGGTTAGATCCAGTTTTGTCACTTTAACGAGTTCAGGTTCCCGAAACCAACCCTGTTCCTAAGCCGGTCCATTCAGACAGGCAGGGATTACGAGAACAACAATGAGCAACTTCAAAAATAACTGTTTCACATGTATTTGGCGCAATTCTTACTTTCTTTAAATCCAGGTGACGGTAGCAGTGGCCGGTATTCTTTTTCTTTTGGAATACCGTCTAATAACCAATTTTCCATTTTTTATCCTCCTGGTCTTTTTAAAAATGGGGTAATTTTTCTACCCCTTATTCCTTTAGTTAAGCCAGTATCCCGCCCCACTTCACCATGAAAACAAGGATTACCTTCGCTGACAATCTCTCTTTCCGAAATATCCGATAACCCAGCTTCTCATAAAAACGGATATTACCTTCGCTTCGGGAACCAGTGAATAACTCAAATCGTTCAGTAGATGGAATTTTTTTCTATCGTCTCCATTAGTTTTGTTCCAATCCCTCTTTTTTGGTGCTCTGGATGAACGATCAGCCGACCGACAAAACAAGTGCCCCGATTAAATGACACTCTGACTGACCCTACTAGTTTGCTATTAAGACATGCTTTAAGAAACGTTTTGGTCGAAAATTCACTTTTGATTTCCTCAATGTTTTGTGTCAGCGGTGGGATCAACCAGTCCTGGTAAAGCGCCGCCTCACTTTGGTACGCGAGCTTTTGTAACGCAAGGATCTCGCCCGCATCAGTTATATCAGCCAATAATATTTCGATATCCATTATTATTTCTTACCTCTTAACAAGATTCCAGTTATGAGTAGCTACTTGTTCTTGCGTGGAGTGGTTGTTTCTTTCTCCTTGTGAGACATCTCACCCACTATTTTCTCTGCACACGCTGGACATACACCATGCGACGTCTGCGTGTCAAAGCCCTTCGCAAAGTACTCCTCCATGGGAAGTCATTCGTCGTCGAAGCATATTTTCCTGCACCATGCGCATATTCTAAGGAAGTCCTCCAAAAAAAATAGACGCCCACTAAGTCGCTTCCTAAGGATGAACAGCGGGATAAAAACAATGAGAATGGCAACCGTCTCCATGGCGCTTTCGCGCCAGTTTGGGAAACATTCCCCGCCACCGAACAAAAGGTATGGCAAACAAAATATCTCATCTGCCCAAGGAAGCAAAACGAGCATTAAGAAACCAATAGATTCGTACCAAAGTATCCTGTTTTGCTTGCGTCAACTACTCATATTCGTTCTCCTTATTACCGAACGGTTATTATATGGTTTTCGCATAACATCCGCTCAGTTAGTTTGCGTTAAAAAAATACGAACGTTCGCTTTTAATCAACTTTGATGAGCTTGGCGAAGTTAGTAACGTGTTATTTTTCAACACCGTCCCTTTTTTGCTAAATGCTTAACAAATTCATTCCAACTCAAGACCTTTAGGTTGGACAATCTTTCCTTTGGGTAATCTTTAATGTTGTTCGTGACAAATATATCCACTTTCGCATTTACAATTGTTGCTATATTTCTACCCGCATGATGTTTTTTACTATTGAGTTTGATTTTATTATATAGTTCCTCTTCCGTTGATGTTGCCCATCTACCTGGGTCAAACCCTGCCCCTGGGACGTCAAACGAAAATAATGGTGGTATAATTTCTGCCCTTTTATAAAATTGCAAGCTCCATTCTATCTTGTCCTTATCTGCGGGTTTCGGGTTTGCTTTTATACTGCCACTAGTTAACGAGACAAGCAATTTAAGTTAGAATAGGCTCCTAAAGAAAGGAGGCTATTGTTATGAAAAAACGCATCTGGACCAGCCAGGAAAAACTGCGTATCGTGCTCGAGGGTCTATCCGGTCACATTGAAATAACGAAACTCTGCGCCAAATACCAAATCGCCAATACCCAGTATTATCTCTGGCGTGATCAGCTCTTAAAACACGGCCACCAAGCCTTTGAAACTAAAAATATTTCTAAAAAAGAACAGCACTTGGAGTAAGAAGTCCTTTAATTAAAAAGAATCATCGGCGATTTGACCGTCGAATTAAAAAAAAGCGACTACGAGCTATGAAACGGCGACGTTCACTCTCAACCATTAAAAGAGATTTGCAATTATTGTTGA